>Ga0137403_10005190_pt1 | contig 15137 bp, 14 predicted proteins | sample CZOMad2_1_16fung_FD_122057 | JGI IMG/M metagenome (GOLD analysis project Ga0137403, IMG submission 122057) | Vadose zone soil fungal communities from Angelo Coast Range Reserve, California, USA - CZOMad2_1_16fungal (Hybrid Assembly) | ecosystem: Environmental > Terrestrial > Soil > Vadose zone... | reverse complement strand
GCGCAGCTCGCGCGGGACCTGCAGCTCCACGTGAACGGAACGGCGGCCAAAGTTGATGTGCGTCCGGGGAACGCGCACCTCAATTTCGACGCGATCCCCCGCCTGGTGTTCCGTAATGCGTACCTCGGAAGGTCCAATCTTCCAGCCTTCCGTGGTGACGCGCGCGTCGATCTGGTTTCGATCCCAGGTGTGGACAATCGCTTCGCCATCATCCACCTCGACCCGCAGGTCGGCTTTCCCGGGAATGCTGAAACTCTTTTTCCATTCGTCGGCAAAGCCGGGCGATCCGCACACGGCCAGCAGAACGAGACACAGAGCCGGGTTGGTTTTGCGCATGGTTGCACTCCTCCGGTAAGCATACGATGGCCGGTCGCGGAAGGTTCGCTCGAAAAGACCATGGCCCGCTCGGGACATTGGCCTGAACTAAAGCCAAATTGGCTTCCACGGCGTTACGCCGGAGCCCGTCATCTCAAGCAGGAGGTCCGAAACTGATGCGAAACCCTGCGATTCTGGCACTCTTCAGCCTACTCGCGCCCATACTGCCCGCCGACGCCCAACAGGACAAGGCTGCTGAGCCTGCCGTCTACAAAGTCGAGTTCGCGATCCGCGACGGCAGCCAGGCCGCGGCTCAGGCAGGCCGGCGGTACAGCCTTCTCGTTGGCGCCAACGAGAAGGGTTTCTTCAACGTTGGAGATAAGGTGCCCTACGCCACAAGTTCGTTCCAGCCGGGCATAGGCGGTGCCGGTCCGCAGCCTTTGATGCAATACAGCTACCTTGATACGGGTGTGAATATCGAGTGCCGCGTCGCCGAACTGAACGGCAAGATCACACTCAACGCCCAACTCGATATCAGCGCCATACACCTGCATGACAAAGCCGCCTCCATGAACCCGCCCAGCCCCACCGTGGCTGCCATCCGCCTGGGCGTCATCAGAGCGCTCATGAATCCCGGCAAGCCAACCCAAATTGTCTCGATGGACGATCCGGTCACGATGAAGAAGTTCGACGTTGAGGCCACCGTTACGAAAATGAACTGACGCCGGGGCACCACCTGATCGCGCGCCGCGGCCCTGCTCCAGTCTCGGTATGCTCTAGAGGATGAGGCGCGTCAATAATCTGCTGGCATGGGCCCTCGCCGCGTTGCTGCTGGCTTGCGGGGTGGCGTGGTACTTCACGCGCGACGCGGCTTCAAACCGCATCGCCGCCAAGAAGCCCGCCACAAACAGCCAGCCCTTGCCGATGGACCGGCGTTTGCTGCAGTCGGCACGCCTGATGGCTTCGGCTGCGGATACCGTCGATGAGCAAGCTCTGGCGGGCGAGGCGTTGCGCTTGGCTGATCACGAGCTCGATCAAGCCTTCGCCTCCGCGCTGCGGGAAGCAGCAGCCACGCCTCCACCGGCCCCCAGCGGACCACTGAAGGATCTCACAAACCGCATCACCCAACTCAAGAAGCGCATCGCGGCGGAGGGGGCGCGCATCGCCAAACTGACCCAGGACGCGGCAGCCAAAGGCTCTTCTGTTGACGGCCTGGAACTGGCGAAGGCTCAGCTCGCGCTCGATGAAGATGAACTCGAGGATGCGCAGCAGGACCTGGCACGCCAGGGAGGCGACCAGCACGCCACGCTCGAGCGCGCGCTCCAGGAGCATGAACAGGCGCAGCACGAGGCCGCGCAACCATCGAAAACTCCCGTGGCCCGACCCACGGCGACGACGATGAGCTCCCAGATCGGTTCCTGGCTTTCCTTGGGCGACCGGCAGCGCGAACTCGACGCAGCGCGCGAACAAGCGGACAACAACGTCTCGAGGCTGGCGCGGGAGCACAACGCACTCGAAAAGCTCATCGCCAACAAGCCGGTGGCGGACGCAGGCGCCGCTGCCGCAACCGGCGATGCCTCCGCCGATGAAGAAGACGCGGAAGAAGAGGATCAGGAGGCAATGCTGGCGCGGCTTCGGCATCTTTCCGATCAGCGAAAAACGCTCGCGGAACTCGACAAACGGATTCAAGACAGCCAGCAGCTCGCCGATGTGTACAAAAGATGGAACGCTCTCGTCGAGACCAGGCAGCGCGGCGTCCTGCACCTGCTGCTCGGCTCGCTAGCGGCGGTTGTGGGCATCCTGCTCGCCGTAATCGTGATAGACCGGGGCATCCGCAGGGCTTTCGTGCGACTTGCGGACCACAAACGCCTGCACCAGATGCGCGTCATCGCCACCATTGGCGTTGAGGTTGTGGGAGCGCTGCTCATTCTGCTGATTATCTTCGGGCCGCCTAACCAGGTGACAACCATCATCGGCTTGGCCACCGCGGGCCTCACCGTGGCGCTTAAGGACTTCATCGTGGCCTTCTTCGGCTGGTTCACCCTGATGGGCCGCAATGGGCTGCGCGTGGGAGATTGGGTGGAAATCAACGGCGTCGGCGGCGAGGTGATCGAGATCGGGCTGCTACGGACGGTGCTGCTCGAGATGGGCAACTGGGCTACGACGGGCCACCCCACCGGCCGCCGCGTCGCGTTCGTGAACAGTTTCGCGATTGAAGGCCACTATTTCAACTTTTCGACGGCCGGTCAGTGGCTCTGGGACGAGCTGCAAGTGACGTTGCCGGCGGCCGGCGATCCCTACCAGACGGCGCAGCAGATCCGCCAGGCGGTCGAGCGCGTTACGGAAACGGACGCCAGCGCCGCCGAACAGGATTGGGAGCGGGTCACGAAGCAGTATGGTATGCGCCCGTTTTCCGCGAAACCCGCGGTGGATCTGCGGCCGGGAATCGGTGGATTGAACCTGATCGTCCGCTACATCACCCGCGCACCGCAACGCTCCGAGGTGAAGTCGCGGCTGTTCGAGGCGATTGTCAGCCTGCTGCACAAGCCCGCGGAGACCAACGCCAGCTAGACGCGGCTCACTCGTATCGCAAGGCCACCATCGGATCGACCTGCGTGGCGCGGCGGCCTGGAAAGTAAGTCGCCACCGTGATGACGGCGGTCATGCCGTATTGTAGAAACTGGGCCATGGAAAAAGATCGTGTGGATGCCGTGGTGGTCGGAGCCGGGGCAAGCGGCGGCATCGTCGCCAAGGAACTGGCGGACGCGGGCTGGCGAGTGGTGCTGCTGGAACGCGGGCCCTGGCTTGAGACCTTCGGCCACCTTGAGACTCGCGATGCCTGGGTCACGGGCATTGATCGCGTGCCGTTCGGGCCGGCACCCTCCGACGTGCGCACCGTGCGGGCCAGCGACCGCGAAACCGCGCGTACGGTGGAACCGCGCAGCGCGCTGCACGCCACCCTGCCCTCGGTAGTGGGCGGCGGTTCGGTCTACTACGGCGGCTTCGCCTGGCGCTTCAAGCCGGAGACGTTTCGCCTGCGCTCGCTTGTGGGCTCGGTGCCCGGGGCGAACCTCGCCGATTGGCCGCTCACGTACGACGATCTGGAGCCGTTTTATGAGAAAGCCGAATACGATCTCGGTGTAAGTGGTGACGAGAATCCCTGGGGCGCGCCGCGCCGCAAGCGGCTGCCGTTGCCGCCCGTTCCCGACAACCGCGAGGCCGCGGTGCTCCATCCTGCCGCCAGGCGCCTCGGATGGAAACCGTTTCACACGCCGCTCGCGATTCTTTCGCAGCCTTACCGCGGGCGGCCCGCCTGCGTTCGCTGCGCCTTCTGCAACGGATTTGGATGCGAAGTGGGAGCGAAATCTTCCACGCTCGTGACCGTCATTCCCGAGGCCATAAAGACAGGGCGCTGCCGCGTGATTCCGCAAGCCTTCGTCCGGGAGATCACGGTGGATGGACACGGCACGCCAGACGGCGTACTGTTCGAGCGGGCGGGAACTAATGCCAGGGAGAAAATCTCCGCTCGCGTGATCGTGATTTGCGCCTCGGCAACCGAGACGCCCCGGTTGTTGCTGAATTCGAAATCGAAATTCTTCCCCGCCGGCCTGGGCAACGAGCACGATCAGGTGGGCCGCAACATTGAAAATGACGGCTCCTTCTCCGCTCACGGCCTGTTTGACCATCCGGTGACTGACCAGATAGGCCCCGGCGTCTGTTTTGCGGTGGACGATTTTCAATTCCGCCATGAAGGCGCGGGCCGCCTGGGCGGCATGATCAGCAACCTGCACACGCGGCCGCCGTTGGGATTTGTAGCCCGGGTGCAAGTTCCCGATCACATAAAACCGTACGGCCGGGAGCTGAAGGAATTTTACCGGACATATTTTCTGCAATCGATCTTTCTCTACGCCACGTGCCACACCTTTCCGCGCGCCGAGAACCGCGTGGATACCGACCCCACGGTGCGCGACGCGCGTGGCGTGCCCGTCAGCCGCATCACCTATCACCAGCACCCGCGCAACGCCGAAACGGAGCAGTTCATGGCCGACCGCTGCGCCGATTTGTTACGCGAAGCAGGAGCGAAATCGGTGGTGAAGCCGCACATCGTGCGCGAATCGGAAGCCGGCATTTCGACGCATCAGTTGGGCAGTTGCCGCATGGGAAACGATCCGGTTTCGTCGGTCGCCGACCGCACGGGCCGCGTGCACGGTGTGCCGAGCGTGTACATCGCCGATGGCAGCCTGCTGGTAAATCCCGGCGGTTACAACCCCTCGCTCACCATCCAAGCGCTGGCGTACTGGGTGTCGGCGGCGATTGTGCGGTCGCACCGAGGATGAATCCGGTTGGGAATGCTCCGACGGCTATCCCTTCCCGGGTGGACGTAAGACCTGTCCGACCTAGCGGCCTCGTTCAGTAACCTTGAGGACCTGGCTCCGCTTCGTAATCGAAACACCAAACGTCAGCATGAACGGCTGATTTGTAAACGCCGTGGGTATACCTTCGAACTGAATGAGGGAACGGCGCATGAAGGTCTCAAGCCTCACTCTTTCTGCGGAAAGAAAACTCCGTTACGCTCATGGCCGAGTTCGGAGAAGTAACTTGTCGAGGTATTTTCCGGGTCAGAGACAAACTGGAAGTGATCCGTTTGGGCAGACCACTCCAGCATTGCATTATTCTCAACGAACTCGCCCGCGAAGCCGTTCACGACATCCCTTGTCTTGATCCGCTTGGTGACGCCGCTCCAGCGGAGATGATAGGAGACTACGGCAGGCGCGGAGGAACCACCTGTGAAAAAGTTGGGAAGACTGAAGAAGTCTCGAAGTGCCAGATTTTTCACGTCGACAGCAGCTTCACCTTCGCCCGAATGAACATACACGGTGTTGGGGGCGATTGGGACCGTCCAGAACACACCGTTGGGTGCCAGACCAGGATCAAAATCATGGATCTGATTTGAGAAGTTCACGAAATCAGGGACCCCCTGATAGAGATCCAGTCAAACAAACGCGAACGTCCCATGGTAATGCTTTCCATCAACACCGATGTACTCGCCCTCCATAAAACGCATGTCGCTGTCAAAATTCAGTTGCGATTGCGCACCCGTTTTCAGATCCGTGCCGGTACCCGTACCACTGATGAAAGCGGAGCCCATGAAGCCGTTGAAATCCGTGATGGACGAATTCTCACCCCCCGGCCCTCCGGATACGTGAAAGAACGGTCCTCCAGGGGTAAACTGGAAGCCACCGGGGATAGGTTTGGGCGCAGCGCCGTCAGATTTCGCCACTGCTCGGCTCGCAGCGGTGGCCGCTGTCGTCCAGAGAAAACTTCGTCGGGATAAGCGGGCGCGTTGCCAGAAATGCGCATGGCCGCGATGGTGCGCTTGTTTTTCGATCTGCTGGTTCCGATATTCTGCCATCCTCATTTTTTGCACTCCTCATGCCGGCAGGAGGATACGCCTGCCCCAGCCCGAAATCAAGCCCCCATGGCCGGACTGGTTTGGTTCACCATTTAAACATCCCGTGCAAGACGGTATATGCTTACTCTAAGCAAGGATGCCTGATACGCGCCCCATCTCAGTCGTGTTTGCAGACGATCATGAAGTAATCCGTGAAGGCCTTGTAGCCCTGTATTCATCAAACCCAGAGTTGAGAGTGGTCGGGCAGTGCTCTGACGGAGTTTCCGCGCTGGAGATGATCCAATCCCTAAGCCCGGATGTTGCCATCATTGATCTGGAAATGCCGAAACTTCACGGCCTGGAACTCATCCGACAGCTTCGGCATCTTCGACATCCCACCAAGCTCGTCGTGCTTTCAATGAGTCGAGACGAGCAAACCGCTTCCGAAGCTTTGCGGGCAGGAGCGGATGGCTATTTACCGAAGGACAGTCCACCCCGTCATGTCCTTGCTGCCATTCACCACATTATCGACGGAGGTGTGTACATCTCGCCGCTGCTTCCCTCGGACCTCCTTTCGTCTGAACGGCGCGACGCAGCTAACAACCCTCTGAGACTTCTGAGCGAGAGGGAGCGCCAAGTCTTCCACTACCTGGTCCGAGGCGTCCGCCCAAAGCAAGTAGCAAGTTTCCTCGATATCAGCCCGAAAACAGTGGACACGTATCGCGCCAGCATCGTGCGAAAGCTTGGTGTTGAAAACGTTGTCGAACTGGTAAAGTTCGCCATCAAGTGGAAGCTGATTTGACAGGCGTGCGTCCAACTTGCACTTGCGGCGGCGGAAACGGGCCAGTCTTGAGTTTGGCCAATGCCATATCTGATTTTTGAAAACTCTGGTTGGCGCGGCTGGAATCGCACCATCGACCAGGAGGCCGAAAATGCATACTTACGAGCACGCACCTTTTCAAAAAGGTGGACGAGTCACAACCGAGTTCAGCAAAAAACACGCAGCAAGGGACATTGCGCCCCGGAATGACGACGACGGTCAAGTGTTTGCCATTGAAGGCGGAACCGTGACTGATACGGAAGACTCTATGTCGCAAGGCGATGACCGTGCGAATATGGTGATCATTAGAGGCCCCGACACGCTGCTTACCGTTTATGCACATGTAGATCCATCAGTTGCAGCGAACCAAGCCGTCAAGATCGGCGACAAGATTGGTGACGTGGATCTTTCAGGTGATAGCTCAGGCAGCCACGTTCACCTCGCACGGCTGCCGTCGGGAACTGGTACGGTGGACGATGTCTTGGAAAGACAGGATCGCGGATTGTTCTATCAATTCAAAAGCCTCCGTCCGTGGTGAGCCTTCTGGCCCAGGCGAAATTCGCTGTAGAAGCCGCATCAGTTCATAAAACCGAATCCTTGAGGCGCCGCTCTTGAATGCCCAGAATCTTCGACACTTTGTAAATCGGCACGCCCGTGGTTAGAAGGCGAGCCGCGAAGGTGTGCCGCAGGTTATGGAACTTGAGATGAACGACGCCACATCGTTCGCATATCCCTTTGAAACGTCTGCTTGCGGGACCAAACTAGACGAGTTTTGGAACAGTTTTACCTGGGTTTTGGCACAGAAATGGCAGTTTAGACGGACATGGAAAATGGAGCGGTGTTGAATCACGGGGATTTAGTGGTAGGCGCGGCTGGACTCGAACCAGCCAAGTCCGATCTCAGGTTCGGGGCCGCGCGAAGACCACCAAAGCCGCCACCGACAATCACTACTCTCCAGGGCTTGGTCACCGATTTCCTCCGAGTGGATGAGTCATCTCCTCCGGACGCACCCAGGAATCGAACTGCTCTTCTGTCAGAAAACCGAGCTTCATCGCAGCCTCACGTAAAGTAATGTCTTCGTGGTATGCGGTCAAGGAGATCTTCGCAGCCTTCTCGTAGCCGATATGTGGATTCAGGGCGGTTACCAACATCAGACAATTACCGAGATGCTCTCTGATGCGCTTTTTATTCGGTTCGATCCCAATGGCGCAGCGATCACAAAACGAACGAGAGGCGTCCGTCAGGAGCTCGATCGATGTCAGCACGTTATGCAGCATGACCGGCTTGTACACATTGAGCTGAAAGTTGCCTTGGGAGCCCGCAAATGCGACCGCGTGGTCGTTCCCAAAAACCTGGACTGCGACCATCGTGAGCGCCTCGCACTGAGTCGGATTGATCTTCCCCGGCATAATAGAGGAGCCGGGTTCGTTTTCGGGAATCCTGAGCTCACCAATCCCCACCCGGGGGCCGCAGGCGTACCAGCGGACATCGTTGCCGATTTTCATGAGTGCGCCCGCAAGGGTGCGAAGTGCTCCGCTCACCGTCACCATGCCGTCGTGGGCTGAAAGCGCTGCGAACTTATTGGGGGCAGAGATAAATGGGCGGCCGGTTTCTTCGGAAATCTTGTGGGCAGCTACTTCTCCAAAGCGCGGGTCGGCATTGAGACCGGTGCCGACTGCGGTCCCTCCGATTGCGAGCGCGTAAACTCCGGGGAGGGCGTTGCGAATACCATCGAGCGCCTGATCGAGTTGCGCGACCCAGCCCGAAATCAATTGCCCGAGCGTTAGTGGTGTTGCGTCCTGAAGGTGCGTCCGTCCGACCATTACGATATCCCGGTAAGCGCGCGCCTTCTCATCCAGGACGTCGCGGAGCCGGGTTACCGCGGGAATGAGACCGCCCTCGATTGCCTCAACCGTTGCGATGTGCATGGCAGTGGGAAATGTGTCATTCGAGGATTGACTGTGATTCACATCGTCGTTGGGGTGGATTGGTTTCTTTGAGCCGACCGTTCCTCCGGCGAGCTGAATCGCGCGGTTAGCGATCACCTCATTTGCGTTCATGTTGGTCTGGGTGCCGGAACCGGTCTGGAACACCACCAACGGAAACTCGTCATCCCAACGGCCGTCAATGACTTCCTGCGCGGCGCGCACAATCAGATCGACCTTGCTCTTCGGAAGCTGGCCCAATTCGCCGTTAGCCAGAGCGGCACATTTCTTCAGAATGCCGAGAGCTCGAATGACCGGTCGGCCCCAACGAAAGCGCTCGACACCGATTGGGAAGTTCATGTGAGACCGCTGGGTCTGTGCACCCCACAGGTGCTCCGCCGCTACCTCCACCTCTCCCAAAGCATCCTCTTCAATGCGGACCGGATTCGTGATTGTGAGACTCATCGTTTTCTTCCCTTGTTCGAGAACTTCATTTCGACCAGAGTAAGGAGGCTCATCGCAGGTAGCCTTGGCAAGCTGGCTCTCTACGTCGAGTTACTGGAAACGTTAGCGACCCGTGATGCGGATCATCATCTCCTGACCACTACTGAGCGTGATCTTCTGATGGCCATGGAAGGCGGTCGTGCCCAACCCGCCCGCACCGCCGACGATCGACCCGATCCCTGCGCCCTTGCCGCCGCCGAAGATTCCACCCAATAGGGCGCCGGCTCCGGCCCCGATGACGGTATGTTCGATGCTTTTCCGTCCTCTGCTACTGGATTCGATCGCGCCTTCGACGTCGACTTTTTCACCGGAAGGCGCATGGTAAAGCTGCACAAGTTCAGCGTGGATCGGTGACCGGCGACCGTCGGGCATGACCAGTCGGTCAAAGCGAAGCATCATGCTGGTGCGTCCTCTGACCTTCCCCGAGATATCGATCTCCGCAACGTGACCGTACACCCGCGCGTTCCGATAATCGCCTTGATCGACGACAGTTGCACTGAATGGATCCCCAACCTGAGAATCGGTGCTGGTAAGTGTGTCATCGAGGCGGATCCGGACTGCCGTGTCTTCTGGCACGATGAAACCTCTTGCTGCCAGTAGCGAGAACGTGCCCACGATAACGGCCACTGCCAACACGACAGTCAAATCCCCCGCAAGCTTCCAGACGCGTCCTTCACCTCGGTTATTCATTTGATCTTCTCCTTAATTGCAGTTGAGGCCGGCTACCGTGACGTTCCAGCGTGCTCGGGGGACCCCACCGGAAGCGGCGCGGGAACATCTTCCTGAAGCTGCCGGCGAGCTACCTCTTGCGACGGTCGGATATCGTCATGAAAATGCTCGTGAGCGTCCTCGGCACATGGCAGTTGCACAACACTGGGAATCTTTAGCGGCTCCCGGCGCCTATGCCAGAGCGCTCGAATGAGGTCGCGGTTCAACTTGCCGATGAACTCTATCGGGATCTGTTTGGGACATACCGCTTCGCATTCGCCGTGATTCGTGCAACTGCCGAAAACCTCGTTCCGCATTTCAGCTACCATGCTGAGTGTCCTCTGGTCGCGCTGCGGCTGACCCTGCGGGAGCGAGTTCAGGTGAGTGACTTTAGCCGATGTAAAGAGCATCGCTGAGGCGTTCGGGCAGGCTGCCACGCAGGCTCCGCAGCCAATGCACGCGGCCGCATCAAACGCAGTGTCGGCATCCTCTTTGGGAACGAGAACCGCGTTCGCGTCGGGAGCGCTTCCGGTCGGTGCGGTAATGAAGCCGCCGGCCTGAATGATCCGATCAAAAGCTGACCGGTTCACAATCAGATCGCGAATGACGGGGAAGGCCCGGGCGCGCCACGGCTCGAGCGTAAGCGTGTCGCCGTCGTTGAAGAAGCGCATCGCCAGCTGACAGACCGTTGTGCCGCGCTGGCCGCCATGGGCCACTCCGTTGACCAGAAAACCGCACGAACCGCAAATACCTTCACGACAATCATGTTCGAAGGCAACGGGAGGCTCTTGGCGGTTGATCAGATCTTCGTTCAGCATGTCGAGCATTTCGAGAAACGACATTTCGGGGGTCACATCGTTTATTCGATAGCTGACGAAGCGGCCGGGTGCGGTTGCGCTTTGTTGCCGCCAGATTCTAAGTGTGAGATTCATGGCTACTTGTAACTCCTTTGGGAGAGCGGGACGTACTCAAAAGTCAGGGCTTCCTTGTGAAGCGCTGGCGCTTGGCCAGTGCCCTTCCATTCCCAAGCGGCTGTGTAAGAAAAGTTCGCGTCGTCGCGCTTTGCCTCGCCGTCGGCAGTCTGACTTTCTACGCGGAAATGCCCGCCACACGATTCATTGCGATGTAAAGCGTCGAGGCACATGAGTTCTGCGATCTCCATGAAGTCGGAGACGCGGTTCGCCTTGTCGAGCGTCTGATTTAGCTCTTCGCCGTTGCCCACGATACGGAGGTTTTGCCAGAACTCCTCCCGCAACTCGGGAATCCGGGCGAGCGCCTTGCGTAACCCTGCGTCAGAACGGGCCATGCCGCACTCGTCCCAAACAATCTTGCCGAGTTCTTTGTGGAACGAATCGGGACTGCGTTTTCCGTTACTCGCAAGCAGCTTATTGATTCGATCTTTCACCTCGGCTTCGCCTAGCCTGAACGCCGTGTGGGAAGCGTCCACAGGGTCCAGCTTGGTAGAAGCGATGTAATCAGGGACTGTAGCCGGGACAACGAAGTAGCCATCGGCGAGACCTTGCATAAGGGCGCTGGCGCCCAACCGGTTTGCGCCATGGTCCGAGAAGTTTGCCTCACCGGCCGCGAACAGTCCGGGAATGGTTGTCATCAGGTGATAGTCGACCCACAGTCCGCCCATCGTGTAATGGGGAGCGGGATAAATCCGCATCGGCACCGTGTACGCATCCTCTCCCGTAATCCGTTGATAGATGTCGAACAAATTGCCGTATTTTTCGCGAACCGTTTCGAGCCCCAGCCGGTGGATCGCGTCGGCAAAATCCAGATAGACACCCTGCCCGTGTGGGCCGACGCCGCGGCCTTCGTCACATACTTCCTTTGCGTTCCGCGATGCGACATCGCGGGGTACGAGGTTCCCGAAACTGGGGTATCGATTCTCCAGGTAATAGTCGCGCTCACTTTCGGGAATATCTTTGGGAGCCCGCTTATCGCTTTGCTTTTTCGGTACCCACACGCGTCCATCATTCCGGAGCGACTCTGACATCAGTGTCAGCTTCGACTGATGCTCGCTGCTCAACGGGATGCAGGTAGGATGGATCTGCGTAAAACACGGATTCCCGAAAAGGGCGCCACGGCGATGGGCTCGCCAGATGGCAGTAGAGTTCGAAGCCTTCGCGTTGGTCGAGAGATAGAAAACATTGGAATACCCTCCCGTTGCGAGCACAACCACGTCGGCAGCGTGGCTGCTGATCTCGCCCGTCACCAGATTTCGCGTCACGATTCCGCGCGCTCTGCCGTCCACAATCACGACATCGAGCAACTCGCTCCGGATATGCATCGTCACTCTTCCGGCTGCGATCTGCTCTTCGAGGGCCTGATAAGCGCCCAGCAAGAGTTGCTGTCCAGTTTGGCCTCGCGCATAAAAGGTCCGTTCTACCTGCACGCCGCCGAAAGACCGATTGTCTAAAATGCCGCCGTATTCTCTTGCAAACGGCACGCCTTGAGCGACGCACTGATCGATGATATTGACACTGACTTCCGCCAAACGGTGGACGTTGGATTCACGGGCGCGAAAATCGCCGCCCTTGACGGTGTCCTTGAAAAGGCGGGAAACGCTGTCCCCGTCATTCCGGTAGTTCTTCGCAGCGTTCATCCCTCCCTGGGCGGCGATCGAGTGTGCCCGTCGCGGGGTGTCGTGATAGGAAAAGCAGTGGACGTGGTAGCCCTGCTGGCCGAGAGTCGCGGCCGCCGCCGCTCCTGCCAGACCGGCGCCGACAACGATGATCGAATGTTTCCGGCGATTGGCGGGATTCACCAGCTTCATCTCGTAGCGGCACTTATCCCACTTCTGCTCAATTGGACCTGAAGGTATCCTTGCTTCCAACATTTCTTTAATCCTTTAGCTAGCGCAACCACCCGGCGAAGACTGAGACCGGAACCGAGCTGAATCCAAGAAACACCACGATCGCGATGGCTCGCGAAAGGATCTTGAGTGTGGTCTGGTTTCGAGCAGTGTTCCAGCCGAGCGTTTGCAACATGCTCCAGATTCCGTGGTAGAGGTGAAGGCAAAGTGCGCCCATTGCGACGACATAAAAGAGTGCGATGGGCCAGACGGCAAACGCTGCGACAACGTTTTGGTAAACGGCGAGATCTTTGAATTGCCCCGTGCGGAATCCCACGGCGCCTGCGGTCAAATGGAGCAAATGAAAGACTACGAAGGCAACCAGCAGCGCTCCACCCCAGCGCATCATGCGCGCGGCGAATGTCGTCTCGACGTTTCGCTTTGCGCTGTAAGCGAGTGGCCGGGCCGCCCAGCTCATCCGGCTAAGCTGGACAGCCGCAGTGATGTGAAGCCCCACACATGCGAGCAGAATGATGCGCACTACCCAGAGCAGTTGGCCGTAGGCCAATTCAGGCATGCCTACCTCTCGCAGGAACCTCGAGTATGCGTTGATCTCGTCTGGCCCGGAATAGATCTTTAAATTGCCCAACATGTGGGCGATCACAAAGAGGATGAGCACAACCCCCGTTACCGCCATAACCACTTTCTTGCCGACCATCGTGTGCCAGAAGGCGACTACGCGATGATTCGCCAGCGTTCGGGTAGTCGTAGCCGCATCAATTTGAGTCAAGCTGGAGTTGTTCGACATCACCACCTCCTCATCAAAGCTCGGAATAAGCAGGCGTCCACTGCGTCTGCGTAATTCGCCGGCGAAGTTCGTCCTGACTCACCTTCGGAGCAACGCCGTCCTTCTGCGCCTGGATTCCGGTTGCAAACGCGATCTCCGCAGCCACTCTTCGCAAGTCTGTCAACCGAGGCAGCAGGGACGCGGTTGGGTCTTTCAACGCAGGTGAATTCGCGCCGAGCGTTCGAGCCGCCGCCAGCATCATGGCGTCGGTGACTCGCCGGGCTCCGGATGCAACGATGCCCAGTCCCATTGCCGGAAAGATATAAACGTTATTGCATTGCGCAATTGGAATCTTATGACCGCCGTAACTAACAGGAGCAAAAGGCGAACCGGCCGCCACAAGTGCGCGCCCGTCTGTCCATCGAATCAGGTCCTCCGCCGTCGCTTCCGATCTTGATGTCGGATTCGACAACGGGAAAATGATGGGTCTCTGGACCTTCCGGGCCATTTCACGAACTATTGGCTCGGAGAAGGCGCCGCCCACTGTGGAGAGGCCGATCAGGATGGTCGCATCGATATTCCCAATGACGTCCGCAAGGCCAATCTTTCCGTTGAAGGTTCGGCGCCATCCCGAAACGCGGCTCTCCGATTGGGCGTAGACGCTTTGCTCCGGAGTGAGATCCTTCCGCCCCGAATGCAGGAGGCCATCCTTATCGATCACCCAGAAACGGCTCCGAGCCTCCTGTTCCGATAGCCCTTCTCCCGTCATTGCCGCGCGCAGCCCATCTGCAACACCGATGCCGGCTGAGCCTGCACCAAACATTACGATCTGCTGGTCCTTCAGACTCTTTCCAGTGACCTTCACCGCGCCTATGATCGCTCCAAGGGCAACGGCCGACGTGCTCTGAATGTCGTCGTTGAACGTCAACAATTGATCGCGATAGCGCTGGAGGATGGGCCGGGCGTGCGGAGTTGCGAAATCTTCCCACTGGAGACACGTCATGGGGAACTCTTGTTTCACGGCCTGCACGAACTGATCTATGAAATCGTAATAAGCCTGGCCCGTGATCCGTTCATGACGCCAGCCAAGGTACTCGGGATCGTTGAGCCGTTCGGTGTTGTTGGTTCCGACATCCAGCACGATCGGGAGCGTTCGCGCCGGATGTATGCCGCCGATCAGCGAATAGAGCGAAAGTTTTCCGATAGGAATTCCAAGGCCACCTGCGCCCTGATCGCCGATGCCGAGAATGCGCTCGCCGTCGGTTACGACAATGACATCGACATCTTTATTGGGTCGATTTCGCAGAATCGCCGGGATGGAGTCACAAAGAGGATACGAGATAAACAATCCACGAGGCCGTCTGTATATATGACTGAATTGTTCGCAGGCCAGCGCAACCGTCGGCGTATATACCAGCGGCGTCATTTCTTCAATGTGGTCAAGAAGAAGTTTGTAGAAGAGAACTTCGTTTGTGTCCTGGAGAGCCCGCAGATAAATGTGCCGCTCAAGTTCATCGGATTTTCTCCGGAAAGCTTCATAGGCGCGGAGCGCCTGCTCATCAAGTGTCTCTGCCTGCGGAGGAAGCAGGCCATTGAGACCAAGCTTCGTGCGCTCGTCGGCGCCGAACGCCGTGCCTTTGTTCAGTAATGGGGTATCGAGGAGATCCATCCCGCGAGGAGTGTCCGCGATGCTGGAGTGCGGAATTGTGTTTGTCGTGGCCATTAATTTTCCTTTTCGTGTTTGAGTTAATGTGTCGCTATAGTCACCGGAAGAGATTGACTCGCGCCAGATCAATGATCTCGTCGCCGCGCCCGCTGAGGACTGCTTTCAGCATGAATAGGCTGAAGCCCTTGGCCTGCTCTAGCGTGATTGTCGGCGGCATCGA
>Ga0137403_10005186_pt1 | contig 15146 bp, 7 predicted proteins | sample CZOMad2_1_16fung_FD_122057 | JGI IMG/M metagenome (GOLD analysis project Ga0137403, IMG submission 122057) | Vadose zone soil fungal communities from Angelo Coast Range Reserve, California, USA - CZOMad2_1_16fungal (Hybrid Assembly) | ecosystem: Environmental > Terrestrial > Soil > Vadose zone... | reverse complement strand
AATTCCTCATCCTGAGGAGGCCGCCCCCTCGGGACGCCGCCTTGCGGCGGCTCCTCGGGATGAGGAGCGGCCGTCTCGAAGGACGCACGATACCGATCCAGCGCCTCCGGGGATTTCCTCACAGCCTCGAAAGCGGGAATCCAGGGCAGCCGCTTCCCCGAGTCGAGCCCGAGGACCGCCTGCCCTGGACCCCCGCTTTCGCGGGGTTGACAAATTCAAATGTAACGCAATCGAACAGACTCCGCCTAGATCGTGAGCAGCTTCGCCTCGATCTGATTCACCTCGATCGACGGCGCGCCACCGCCGCCGCCCGTTGCCGTGTAGACGGCGGTCACGCTCAACTCGACCGTGCTGATGATCTCCAGAATCCCCAGCGTCAGCGGCACCGGTCCGGCCGGCGGCGCTCCCAGCAGCAGTTCCGTGAGGCGGCAGCAATCGTCCATCGTCGCGTTGTGGGCGGGCAGCCGGATGAGTTCCAGGGTCGTCGGTTCCTTGAACCTCGGTTCGCGCCCGGTGACCGCGCCCGCCAGCACCAGCGGGATCGCTCGCTTGAGCACGGGCGCCTGCTTCGAGCTGGGGTTGTGGATGTTGATCTCCGTCGCGTAGCGCCCGGGACGCACGGGCGCGCAGCCGCAGCAATCGTCCTTCTGCTCGCCGCACAGGAACTTCACGCTGTAGACGAACAGCCTGAAATCGACGGGCCCGATCACGACGGGCGGCCGGCCCGGCTGGACGACGCCGATCCGTGGCGGCTCGAGCGAATCCGGGTCGGAGCAGACGTCGACTTGATAGGAACCGTTGCCCAGGTCCGCCACCGTCGCCGACGGCGTGCTGCCCGGCTGCGGCTCGATCGTGAAGGCGTCCAGACGCCCCGGCCCCAGGAGGTTGCCGTACTTGTCGCGCGGCGTGAACGTCATCCGCACGCACGCGCCGCCGTCGGGCCGCGGATCGAGCGGCGTCGTCGTCACAGTGGTCTTGCCAGGGTCGATCCCGATCTCGATATGGTACGACCACACGAGCTCGCGCATGCCCGAGCAATCGTCGCCATAGGTCGCCTTGGCGTGGAAGGTGTAGTTGCCCTCGACCGTCAAGAGATCGCCGAGCGCCCGGCCGAATGTCGCGGTGGCCTCGAACGTGCCGCCGGTATTGGCGGAGTCGTCGAGAAGATCGACCGTGGTCTCGGTGTAGCGGATCACAGGCTTTCCCGCCGCCTTTTCGAGGGCCTGCAGCGTCGCCTGGCGGGCGGGAATGACATCCGCGTCCACCGTGGCCGGCGAGCCCAGCCCGGCCTTGCTCAGCAGGTTGCCCGCGCCGGCGTCGGGATGCGTGATCGTCAGCGTCGCCTTCATGCCGTCGGGCCAGCCGCCGTCGTCGTGCCGGACCAGCACGATGGGATTGATGGGATCGCCGGTGTAGTACCGCCGCTTATCGACAAACCGCGTCATGCGCGGCCCGCCCGTGGGGATCACGTTGATGAAGTAACGCAGGGCGGGCGCGGGCGGCGGGAACTCGCCGCCGCCGCCCGGACGCACGACCCGCACGCTCCACAGGCCATCGCGCTCGCCGGAGAACGGGAGCTTGATCCGCAGGAACGTCCAGGTCCGTCCCGACGCCGTCTCGACGCTCGCTGTGCCGCCGCCGATCACGACGCCGGCGGGGGTCGTGAGCTCCAGGAACAGCGACGCATCCGTGCGGTCCCAGCCCGCCACCGCCGTGATCGTCTCCTCGCCGCAGACGCGGAACGGGATCGGGTTGCCCGGCTGATTGGCCGGCAGGTCGTATTCCGGATCCATGAGGATGCCGGTTGCGAAGATGTTGCCGAAGGCGCTCGAGAAGAATTTCTCCAGCGCCAGGCCGCCGCCGGCGCGCATGTACTGGCCGCCATGGGCGCCGGCGAGGGACGTGAGCAGCGCGCCGTCGAGGCTCGACTCCGTGCCGAAGCCGATGGCGTGCACGTCGACGCCATCGAGCTTATGGGCGGCCTCGATATCCGCGATCATCGGCGATTCGTTCTGCAGACCGTCGGTCATCAGCAGAATGGCGCGCGGGTTGGCGCCGGCGGCGGGGAACTGCGCGTGCGCGGCATCGAGGCCGCCGCCGATGCTGGTGCGTCCGCCGGTCGCCAGGCCGCCGACGATGCCGCCGGAGAAGGGCGGCGGACCGATCAGGGTCGTCTTGTTCGTGTTCGTGACGTTGGCGATGGCGAAGTCCGTACTGGCGTTCTTGTTGAACGAGACGAGGCCCGCGCGGTTGCCGGTGCCGGCCCTGACCAGCTGCACGAACAGCGACACCGCATCGCGCGCCGCTTCTATCTTCGAGCGCCCGGTGCCGTCGTCCATCGACATGCTGCCGGAGCGGTCGAACACCACCATCACGTCGCGCTCGATGGGCGGCGGCGGCGCCGGCGCTATGTCCGCGAGGATGTTCTTGGTCGGGCAGTAGGCGAGCGGCGACGGCGCGGCGATGTGACCGCAGGGATCGCCCCTGGACAGCACGCCCACGATCCGTCCCGCGAGGTCGAACAGGCCCGATCCCGAGCTGCCGCCGGAAACATCGAAGCTCGAGGGCACGGTGATGACGTCGCCGCTTCCCCATACGGAGCTGTTCCCGGTGACCGCGGCGAATCCCTCGCCATTCGGAAGCGACAGTTTCTTCACCGCGCCGTTCGGATGATGCACGCCGAAGACCTGCTCCGGGGCGACGGGAAGATCGTGCCGCATCTGAATCGCCGGGATGCCGGGAGGCGCCTCCGCCAGCTGAAGCAGGCTGTAGTCGAGGGAGGCGTCGAGGTTCTTGTGCTTGAGGACGGCCTTCACCTTGTAGAAGCGCGGGCTGTAGCCCGTGGGTCTGCCGCCGTCGTCGCGCGTCTGATAGTCGAACGTGACCGAGCTGCTCAGCGCCTCATCCGGCGTGTGGCAGTGGCCGGCCGTTATGACCTTGTCGGAATCGACCAAGGTCACCGAGCAGGTGGAGATTCCGCGGACTCCCCCCTGGCTATCGACGGTGACGATCATGCCGACGCTGCGGGCCACGCGGGCGCGGACGTCCGTCGCGGAGGTGACGCGCGCGACGTTTTCCCAATCCGGCGTATCCGTGCAGGACCAGAACGGATCGTAGGTCGGCTCGAGAAAGGACGGCGGCTGATAGAAGGGGTCGCAGTTCGAGAAGCTGCTGTGGAACGCCGCGGGCACGGCATCGTGCCGCTCGCCGCGCCCATATTCGAACAGCTCGACGCTGCCGGTCGGCGGGCCGGCCGGGATGTAGTCGATCTGCACGCCGCCCGGAAAGGCATAGACGTTGATGGGCCTGGTCCAGAAGGAGGGCCCATCGGCGGCCGTGAAGGTATCGACGGCATAGCCGAGCTGCACCTGCAGCTGGTCGCCCGGCTTGAAGTCGGCATTGCGGAAATGCAGCATCAGCAACTTCGTCCCGCCGGGCGCCGGCGCCGGATTGAAATTGGTCGTCCCCGGCCCGACGGTGATGGTCGGGGCCAGAACCTGGACCGTCCCGGTAATGTGCGACATCGCAATATTCCTTTGCTGAATGACGGTTGCTACAGCCGCCGGCCGGCGATCTGCTCGACCGCGAGGGAAATTCCGCCGGATTTCGGATCGCTGGCGGTGTAGACGGCCGTGACCGCGATCGCCGCGCTTGCGGTGAGCTCGAGAAAGCCGATGGTCAGCGGGATCGGCGATGGCGCCTGGCCGCCGAAGAGCAGCTCCGCAATGCGGCAGCAATCGTCCATGGTCGCGGTCTGCGCGGGCAGCACGATCTTGTCTTCCGCGCGAACGCCGGCGACGCGCGGCTCGCGCCCGACGGGTGCGCTCGCCAGCACCACGGGCACGAACCGTTTGACGACCTCGATCGGCTTCAGCGAGTAGTTGTGGATGTTGATCTCGGTGGCGTACGCGCCGGGTTGAACGGGCGCGCATTCGCAGCCGCACTCGGGCTGCACGCCGCAGATGAATTTCACCGAGTAGACGAAGGCGCAGGGCGGTACGGTGATCTGCACTTTCTTGCTGGCCACGACCGTGCCGTCGGCGACCACGTCGATCGTGCCGGAGATCACCTGCTGCTCCGGCTTGCACGGGATGCCCGCGAACTTCACCTGGAAGGTCAGGATGTGGTCCTCGTCCCCGGCCAGCGGGCCATAGCCGGCAGCGGGCGTGATCGACACCACGAACGGCGCGACCGAGGGCGACGGAACCAGCTTCACGTTCTGGATCCCCCCGACCGCCCCTTTCACCAGACTGATGATCGTGTTGACGATGTTGCCCGCATTGATGCCCGTGACGAAGGCGCCGCCGGTGGCGGTGGCGATGCGCGTGCCCTGGCCCGGCAGGCCGCCGGGCGCTCCGCATTGCGCCACATAGCCGGTCGCGTCCGTCTTGGGATCGGCGTCGAGTCCGGGTGTCGCTGTCGAGATGGCGAGAACGGCGATACCTTCCGTCGCCAGCTTGGCGGTGGCACCGGCTTCCGTGACGGCCGCGGGCGCGCCCGACACCGCCGTGCAGATGGGATCATGGCCCGGCGCATCGCCGAACCACACGATGATGCGCTTGCTTCCCGGCCGCCACCCGATCGCGCCGCCGGGAGGGACCGCGAGGCTGTCGAGCGCAAACAGATTTGCTTCCGGGAAGTCGACGCCGCCGGTCGCCGACCACGCATTGATCGCCGCGGTCACGGTCGCCGGCAGGTTGGTCGGGCTGACCTGGTGCTGGAACCCGTAGGGATCGCCCGAGGCGAAGTCCTTGTAGTTGCCGACGCCGAACGCCATGTCGATGCCCAAGGCGCCGAGGGCCGTCAGGACGTTGTTGGCGCCGGCCTGCACGGCGCCCAGGATGCCGCCCATCGAACCGGTGGTGTCGGCGAGGAAGTAGACATCCGCCTTCGCGGGTCCGGCGTTCTTGGGAATCGTCACCGTGATCGTTTCATCGAGGGTGTCGCCGGGATTGAGCGTCAATATGTTGGTGTCCGGCTGAATTGTGACGGGAGCCGCACCGAGCCCGGAGGCAGCGGCCGTGCTCAGGGCCGTCCGCTCGAACAGTTGCAGCAGCGTCGGTGTGACCGGCAGCGGCGCGCCGCTCTCATCGACGGTCACGGCATAGGCAGGACCGTTGGCATCCGTCGCGCTGACGACGGTGACGCGGTGGACCGGCTTGCCGGTCTTGGGATCGCGGGCCTCGGCGCTGTCCACGATCAGCGGCGTCTTCAGCTTGTGGGTCTTGGCCGCCAAAGCCGCGGCTTGTTCGATGATGGATTTCGTGGGCATGACAATCTCCTGTCCGGTGACCGTCGAGAGATCTGAAAATCGGGGCCAGACTGCCGCACCCTTCGAATTTCAATTCGAGTGCGAGTCGTCGTCGGCTTTGTGCGCCGCCATCTCCGGCGGCTTCTCCGACCCTGAATAAAAATTTCTCCAAACGATGTGCCCACTCTGAGCTTCGGCCGTCGCCGGCGAAGTGACGCGGATCACAATCGTGCGGCGACGGTGCGGACTTCCGGCGACGGCTGCGGACCGCCGTCACTTTTGGCTCCCGAGTTACCGGATACCCTCTCCATTCTCCGATCTTGGCAGACCCGCGTTTTGGCGTAGACTTCGCGGCATGAGCGAAACTCAGAATCTCTTCGCGGCCCTTCGGCAGTCGGCCGACGCGGACGCGGCCGATGCGATCGAGCGGCTGGTGCGGGAGGGCGGAGACCGCGATCTCAACCGCATCAACGTGCCGGATCTCGCGGCCAGATTGGAGCTCGACGAGGAGCGCCTGATAGGTGCCTTCCTGCATGCGACCCGCCTGGGCCTGTTCGAGCTGTCCTGGAACGTGCTGTGCCCGGGCTGCGGCGGCGTTCTCGACGCCGGCGCCACGCTCAAGTCGGTGGAGCCGGGCGAATATGACTGCGCGCTCTGTGCGGCCGGATACGAGCCCACGCTCGACGAGATGGTCGAGGTCACCTTCACCGTCGATGCGCGCGTGCGCGGGATCGCCGCCCACGAGCCCCACAAGCTGCCGATCTGGGAGTATTGCCGGCAGGTGCTCTGGAGCTCCGGCGTCGATATCCCGGACGACTACGAGCGGCTGATCGAGGAGATCACGCTCGACTCGCTGGAGCTGCCGGCCGGGGAGAAGGCGATCCTCTCACTGCAGCTGCCGGCCGAGTTCCTCATCGTTTTCGACCCGGTGACGCATGCGACGCATTTTCTCGACGTCAAGGGCGAGCCCACACGCGAGCGGCAGGCGCTCACGCTCCTGTTCAACGATGTGAAGGCCCCGACCGGAAAGATGGAGCTGCGTCCGGGGCCGCTGCGCATTTCCCTGGAGAACCGCGCCGACGTCCGGGTGCTGCCGGCCATCTGGATCGCCGGCGACAAGCTTCATGAGCTGTTGGGGCGGCGCAAGCCGTTCCTCACGGCCAAGCGCCTGCTGACCAACCAGACGTTCCGGGACGTCTACCGGGCCAATACGCTGGACGTCGACCAGCGGCTGAAGATCACCAGCCTCACCTTCCTGTTCACCGACCTGAAGGGCTCGACCGAGCTCTACGAGCGGGTCGGCGATCTCGTGGCGTTCGATCTGGTGCGGGCGCATTTCCGCGTGCTCCATGAGATCGTCGCCGCCCAAGCCGGCGCCGTCGTGAAGACGATCGGCGATGCGGTCATGGCGACCTTCCCGACTCCCGACCGGGCGGTCGCGGCCGCGCTGCGCATGCGCGACGCCATGCGCGAGCTCAACGTCGAGCGCGGCCGCGAGGACCTGCTGCTGAAGATCGGCATCCACGAGGGGCCCTGCCTCGCCGTCACGCTGAACGATCGCCAGGACTATTTCGGCCAGACCGTGAACATCGCCGCGCGCGTGCAGAACCTGGCCGTCTCGCGCGCGATCTTCGCGACGGAGTCGGTGGTGGACGACCCGAAATCCTCGAAGCTATTGGCGACCGCCGGCCTGAAGGCGCTGCCCCAGCGCGCGGCGCTCGACGGGATCACGGCGCAGGTCGCGGTGTACGAAATCCCCTGACGACAGCAACCGACTCAATCGCGCCACAACACGCCGAGCAATCCGGCGAACATCTGGGCCACTGACAGGAGCGCGCCCACCAGAAGCGCGCCCCCGACGCTTACGAGAACGGCGCCGACAACCCTATCGGCCCACTTCATGAACGCCTTCACAGGCGCGGCGCCGAGCGACATCGTCTCGAGCAAACGGAACCTCAGATACGCGCGCGCAAGAACCTGGCACAGGGCCGCCAAGGCGATCCCGCCGACGATGTCGATGACGTAGTGCTGCTTTGTCGTGAGCGTGGAGACGAGGATGGACGTTGCCCAAACCGGGGCGATGAATCGCCACGCCCGCCCCAGGCGGTAGATGCAGACGGCGGCGATGCAGGTGTTGGCCGCATGGAGGGAGGGCAAGGCGTTTGCCGATGTGTCGACCGTGTAGAGCCAGCGCCACAGCAGACCCGTGAGACCCAGGGATTTCGGGGATTGAGGGGCGACAGCCGTCGGCCACAGGGTGAAGATCACCAGACCGATCGTTGATGCCAGGATCAGGGCGTAGAAGGCGCGGCTGCGCTCGAGATCGCTCACGGCGAGCCAGATCGCCAGGATCACCAGCAGATATTCGGAAGCGTAAAACCAGATCGTCCATTCGAGGAAGGGTATCCAGGAGTCGATGAACGACTGATCCAGGCTGATTGCCGGGCGGAACTGGAGCCGTGCCGGCAGCTGGTAAAAGCCGACCAGCACCGCGGCGCCAATGATCACGGCGACGAGGCGGTTCCCTCGGTGGATAAGGGGCACTTGCAATTGCATTACGCGGGGAAGTCAGCGGCAAGGGACGGAGTATGTCAACGAGGCAGAGCATCGCGCTCGGCGGCAGGCGGTATGCGAGATCGTCCGGTCTTAACGTCGGGACGCCTTCAAGCGAAGGCGCGGCGATGGTCAAGGGAGGGAATGCCCGTCTTTTTCGCGAGCGCCGCTCAGTCGTCGTGGCGTTGGCGGCGCCATTGGTCGACCACGCCTTGCAGCTTCTCGCGGTCGCCGGCGTTGTCCGTCTTCCAGGCCGTGGAGAAGGAGGCGGTGGCGCTGCGCGGCCGCTCCTCCGGCGGCAGGGTGTCGAAGACCAGGCGCATGGGCATGACGATGCCTTCGCCGACGCCGATGGCCTCGGCGGTGCCGAGCGAGCCCAGGGCCTCCAGCAGCCCGACGATGCCCTCGGAGAGCGACGAGCGCACCCACTGCTGGTCGTGCTCGTTGGTGAGGCGCATGGCGAAGATGGTGCTGCATTGCGACAGCATGGTCGCCGCCAGCTCGGCCGGCCGCTGGCTGGCGATGCCGAGCGAGAGCCCATATTTGCGGCCCTCCTTGGCGATGCGCGCCAGCACCCGCTTGGTCGGCTCGAACCCGGCCTCCGGATTCTCGGGTGCGTAGAGATGGGCCTCCTCGCATACCAGCAGGATCGGCCACTTGCCCCGGCTCCAGGTGGCGAAATCGAAGGCCGTGCGGCAGAGCACGGAGACCACGACATTGAGGATCTCGAACGGCACGCCCGAGAGATCGAGGATGGTGATCGGCTTGCCCTGCACGGGCACGCGGAAGATCGAGGAGAGGATCGGCACCATCAGGTCGCGCGTCGTCACGCCTTTGCCGAACATGAAGCCGAAGCGGGCGTCGTTCTGCAGGGTGACGATGGCGGTCTTCAGGGCCTGGTAGAGGGCGATGCTCTCGGGCTTGTCGAGCCGGCCCAGCACGTCCTCGATATAGTCGGCGACCTGGCCGATGCGGTAGGGCGTCGGTGTGTCCGAGGTGATCGTGCGCTCGTCGGCCGCCGCCCCCAGGAACTGCCGCTTGGCCTGGGTGACGAGGTCGTTGAGCAGCGCCGCCTCGACGTTGGAGATGCTGGCGCCGGCGTTGGTCAAGACGGCGCGCAGCTCCGTGAAGTTGAACAGCCAGTGCGGGAGCTCCAGCCTGTGCAGGTCGAGCACATGGGCCTGCTCGCCGAAGGCCCGGGCATACTCGTTGTGCGGATCGAGCAGCAGGATGTGGCCGTTCGGGTTGTGCTTCAGGATGGCCTTGAGGATGAGGGTCACGGCGCAGGACTTGCCGGTGCCGGTGGCGCCCAGCACGGCGAAATGCTTGCCGAGGAGGTCGTCGACGTTGACCTGGGCCGGCAGGTTGGGGTCCTGCTGGATGCTGCCGATGCGCGCCGATTGCGGGCCGTCGCGCACGAACACGAAGCGCAGGTCGGCCTGGGTCGCCGCATAGACCGCGCTGCCCAGCACCGGATAGGTGGAGACGCCGCGCCGCATGTTGGCGCCCTTGCCGGTGCCGATCGCGACGGACTCGCCGACCAGCTCCAGCTCGAGAAAGCGGCTCTCGGTGCCATCGCCGTTGCGCGCCGGCTTGGCGATGGAGAGCGCATTGACCATGCCGAAGGCGACCGAGTTCTTGGTCGGCACCTTCACCACGCAGCCGACCTGCAGGCTGTGGGAGAGATCGAGCTGCGCCTTCGGGTCCTCGATCTCGATCATGACCACGAGCTTGGCGCCCTCGATCGAGACGATGCGGCCGATGCGATGGGCCTCCGACAGCTCGAGCGAAGGGCCCGCCGTCGGCGCCGACGGACCACCCGTGTCGCCGAAACGCTCCTGCAGGCGCCGGCGCACCTCCGCGATCAACGCGTCGCCCGCGGATGCGGTCTCCGCTTTTCTGGCCAGCTGGACGGACAAGGTCAGGCGCTCCGGCGCACGCTGCGCGGCGGCAGGTAGATGCAGGCCGCGGTGCCCGAGCCCGGCACGGACTCGATGAAGAACTGGCCGCCCTGCAGCTCGATGAACGCCTTGGCGAGAGCGAGACTGAGCTGCCGCGTATCGACGCGGCGATCGTCCGGCGCAGGCGCGCCGACCGGCTGCAGCGCCTCGGTCACCTCGTTCGGCGTCATGCCGGCGCCGCCGTCGATGACCGACAGCATGAGCCCGCCCTCGCGCTCCTCGAAGAGCTCGATGGCGATGCCGCCGCCCGCCGGCGTCGACGATAGCGCGTGCATCAACACGTCGTCGAAGATCCGGCGCAGGCGCCGGCCGTCGCTGCGGACGCGCGTCGCGCTCGGACAGAAGTTGACCGTCACGCCCTTGGCCTGGACGCGCGCGTCGATGGCATTGAGGCTGGCGGCGATGATGGAATCGAGGTTGAGGTCCTCCTCGACCAAGGCGGTTTCGCCGGCCCCGATCCGCGCCAGCTCGAGCACGTCGCCGATGAGGTCGCGCAGATGCGCCGCCACGGCCCCGATCTCGGCGGCGGCGGCCCGGCCGCGCGTCGTCTCCGGCGGCTCCTCCGCCTGCAGCGACTGCGCCAAGCCGATGATGGCAATCAATGGCGCGCTCAGCTCCCGGCTCATGGTCGCCATGAAAGCGGCCTTCGCATGGGTGGCGGCTTCGGCCACGCCTTGCGCCTCGCGGGCCCGTTCGGCCGCGCGCTGCGCCTCGTCGCGGCTGCGCCGCAACGCCAGCTCCGCCTCGTCCTCCTCGCTCAGTCGTTCGTACTGCGCGATATAGCGACGCAGGAACGAGGTGCGCTTCATGCGCTGCGACGACCTCTCTGGGGTGGCAATGCTCGGCATGCCGGCACCTTTCTGGGCACACGCCTCTACGCCTTCCAATATAATTAAGAGACGCTAAAGACTCGTAAAGATCCCGTTCACGATGTTATATAAAAACACGAAATGTGTTGGATTTGAGCGATAATCGATCGATCTTCGATCGTTGTATCGGATTATTTTCCTATGCGATCCCGTGCACGACAGGACTTTCCATCCGAGCCGAATTGACGCCCCCTGGAATGAGTGTCTATCTACCGCCATCCGTGGTTCCCCGATGGTCGCCTTCTCGCCCGACGAACTTCTGATCTGCACCATCGCCCGCATGCTCGAGGGGCTCGGGCATGTGGCCGTCGGCGCTTCGTCGCCGATTCCGGGGGCGGCGGCGCTGCTGGCGCGGGCGCGCTCGGGCGGGCGGCTGCGGCTGTCGCTGCTGGGGAGCGAGGACCACAACTTCTTCACCGACGGCGGGCGCGAGCTGTTCGACTGCGCGGCGCAGGGGCGCATCGATGCCTTCTTCCTCGGCGGCGGGCAGATCGACGGCGCGGCGAACGTGAATCTGGTGGGAATCGGCGCGTATCCCCGCACGACCGTGCGCTGGCCCGGCAGCTTCGGCGCCGCCTATCTCTATTTCCTGGTGCCGCGCGTGATCCTGTTCCGCGAGGAGCACAGCGCGCGCGTGCTGGTGCCGAAGGTCGACTTCATCAGCGCGCCCGGGGCCAGCGCGGACAACGTCTATCGTCCGGGCGGGCCGTACGCGCTGGTGACGGGCCTCTGCGCCTTCGCCTTCGACCGCGAGCGCCGGCGCTTCCGACTCGCCTCGGTCCATCCGGGGCACACCATCGACGAGGTGCGCGCCAACACCGGGTTTGCGTTCGACGCGCCTGATCCGGTGCCGTCGACCGCGCCGCCCGACACCGAGTCGCTGGCGCTGATCCGCGATTCCGTCGGCCGCGAGATCGGCGAGATTTACCCGCAATTCGCGAGCCGGCTTTCCGCTTCCGCCGCTCGCTAGTGGTTCGATCGCAACGAATGGTTCCCATTCGTTGCGTGAATCGAACCACCAGCTTATTGATCTGGTGGGCTGATTCACCTGACGCTTGGGAACCAAGCGTCAGGATCAGACCACTGGCGCCGAGTCGTCTGGCGATGGGTCAATAGGCGATAACGATCAGAGGGCGCGCCGCGCGAGCCGCCCGAGATCACGCTGGCGGAATTCTGCCCGTCGCTGCATTGCAGCATACCACATCTTGTGGCATCGGCGAATTTTAACACAAAATATGTTGCAACTGGATTAAGCATGTCCCACTATAACTGGGTTAGCGCGCGGGGCGAGACACTATTAGTCGCGTTAGCACAATGGTCTACCGGTCGGTCTTCACACGCAGCGTTGAGTGAGCGGGGCTGCCGGTATTTTTGTCACTAGCGGTAGAGCGTCGGGGAAAACAGCATGCGTATCGAGCGCCGATTCACGGAGAAAGGTCAATCGCCCTATGCGGAGATTGCGTTCCGCACGACCGCGAGCGAGATCAAGAATCCGGACGGCTCGATCGTCTTCCAGCTGCGCAACGTCGAGGTGCCGGCCGAGTGGTCGCAGGTGGCCTGCGACGTGTTGGCCCAGAAATACTTTCGCAAGGCCGGTGTGCCCGCGCGCCTGAAGTGCGTGCGCGAGGGCGATACCCCGGAGTGGCTGTGTCGGCACATCCCCGATGAGGAGGCGCTGGCCGAACTCGAGCCCGAGCAGCGCACGGTCGGCGAGACCAAGGCGACGCAGGTGTTCGATCGCCTGGCGGGGACATGGACCTATTGGGGTTGGCGCGGCGGCTATTTCGACGGCGAGGAGGACGCCAGCGCCTTCTTCGACGAGATGCGCTACATGTTCGCCCGCCAGATGGGCGCGCCCAACTCGCCGCAGTGGTTCAACACCGGCCTGCACTGGGCCTATGGAATCGACGGACCGGCGCAGGGCCACTACTACGTCGATTTCCTGACGGGCAAGCTGGTCGCCTCCAAGTCGGCGTATGAGCATCCGCAACCTCACGCTTGCTTCATCCAGTCCGTGGCCGACGACCTCGTGAACGAGGGCGGCATCATGGATCTGTGGGTGCGCGAGGCGCGCCTGTTCAAATACGGCTCGGGCACCGGCAGCAACTTCTCCAAGCTTCGCGGCGAGGGCGAGCGGCTTTCGGGCGGCGGCAAGTCCTCCGGCCTGATGAGCTTCCTCAAGATCGGCGATCGCGCCGCCGGCGCCATCAAGTCCGGCGGCACCACCCGGCGCGCCGCCAAGATGGTGACCGTCGACCTCGACCACCCCGATATCGAGCAGTTCATCGACTGGAAGGTGCGCGAGGAGCAGAAGGTGGCGTCGCTGGTCGCGGGCTCCAAGCTCTGCAACAAGCACCTGAACGCCATCATCCAGGCCTGCCACGCCATGAGCGACGGCGAGGACCGCTTCGATCCCAAGGTCAATCGCGAGCTGAAGAAAGCGGTGCGGGCGGCGCGCGAGTGCATGATCCCCGAAAACTACATCCAGCGGGTGATCGAATTCGCGCGCCAGGACTACACCCAGATCGACTTCAAGACCTACGACACCGACTGGGATTCCGACGCCTACCTGACCGTCTCCGGCCAGAACTCCAACAACTCCGTGCGCATCACCAACGACTTCATCAAGGCGGTGCAGGAGAACGGCGACTGGAATCTCATCCGCCGCACCGACGGCAAGGTCCACGAGACCCTGAAGGCGCGCGACCTCTGGGAGAAGATCGGCGAGGCCGCCTGGCTGTGCGCCGATCCCGGCGTGCAGTTCGACACCACCATCAACGAGTGGCACACCTGCCCGGCGAGCGGCCGCATCAACGCCTCCAATCCGTGCTCGGAATACATGTTCCTGGACGACACGGCGTGCAACCTGGCGTCCCTCAACCTGATGCAGTTCCGCAGGGATGACGGCAAGTTCGATATCGTCGGCTTTTCGCATGCGGCGCGGCTCTGGACCGTCGTGCTGGAGATCTCCGTGCTGATGGCGCAGTTCCCGTCGCGCGAGATCGCCAAGCTGTCCTACGAGTTCCGCACCCTCGGCCTCGGCTTCGCCAACATCGGCGGGCTGCTGATGGCCATGGGCCTGCCCTATGACGGCGAGGCCGGCCGCGCGCTCTGCGCCGCCATCACCGCGCTGATGACGGGCGTGTCCTACGCCACCTCGGCGGAGATGGCGCGCGAGCTCGGCTCGTTCCCGAGCTTCGATCGCAACCGCTCGGCCATGCTGCGGGTGATCCGCAACCACCGGCGCGCCGCCTACGGCGAGACCGCGGGCTATGAGGGGCTGTCGGTGACGCCGGTGCCGCTCGACGCCGCGAACTGCCCGGAACCGGCGCTGGTGACGGCGGCGCAGCGCGCCTGGGACGACGCGCTCTTCGTCGGCGAGACCCATGGCTACCGCAACGCCCAGGCCACGACCGTGGCGCCCACGGGCACCATCGGGCTGGTGATGGATTGCGACACCACGGGCATCGAGCCGGACTTCGCGCTCGTGAAGTTCAAGAAGCTGGCGGGCGGCGGCTATTTCAAGATCATCAACCGGACCGTGCCCTCGGCCCTGAAGACGCTCGGCTACGGCGAAGAGCAGATCGAGGCGATGATCCGCTACGCTGTCGGCCAGGGCACGCTCGACAGCGCGCCCGGCATCAACCACGCCGAGCTCAGGGCGCGCGGCTTCACCGAGGGCACGCTGCGGAAGCTCGAGGACAATCTCGCCGCCGCCTTCGACATCCGCTTCGCCTTCAACCGGTGGACGCTGGGCGAGGAGTTCTGCACGAAGGGGCTCGGCTTCACGGCCGAGCAGCTGAACGACGTCTCCTTCGACATGCTGACGGCGCTCGGGTTCTCGAAGCAGCAGATCGAGGAAGCCAACACCTACTGCTGCGGCGCCATGACGCTCGAGGGCGCGCCGCACCTGAAGGCGGAGCATCTGCCGATCTTCGACTGCGCCAATGCGTGCGGGCGCGTCGGCAAGCGCTTCCTCTCGGTGGAGAGCCACATCCGCATGATGGCGGCGGCCCAGCCCTTCATCTCGGGCGCCATCTCCAAGACCATCAACATGCCGAACGCCGCCACGGTCGAGCAGTGCAAGGACGCCTACATGCTGTCCTGGCGCCTGTGCCTGAAGGCCAACGCGCTCTATCGCGACGGCTCCAAGCTGTCGCAGCCGCTGGCCTCCTCGGTGCTGAGCGACGACGAGGACGATCTCGAGGAGATCATCGCGGCGCCGGCGGCGGCCAGGGCGCCGATGGTGGCCGAGCGCATCGTCGAGCGCGTGATCGAGCGCGTCATCAACATGCGCGCGAAGCGCGAGCGCCTGCCCAACCGCCGCAAGAGCTACATCCAGAAGGCCATCGTCGGCGGCCACAAGGTCTATCTGCATACCGGCGAATACGAGGACGGCACCCTCGGCGAGATCTTCATCGACATGCACAAGGAAGGCGCCGCCTTCCGCAGCCTGATGAACAACTTCGCCATCGCCATCTCGATCGGCCTGCAATACGGCGTGCCGCTGGA
>Ga0137403_10005184_pt1 | contig 15150 bp, 16 predicted proteins | sample CZOMad2_1_16fung_FD_122057 | JGI IMG/M metagenome (GOLD analysis project Ga0137403, IMG submission 122057) | Vadose zone soil fungal communities from Angelo Coast Range Reserve, California, USA - CZOMad2_1_16fungal (Hybrid Assembly) | ecosystem: Environmental > Terrestrial > Soil > Vadose zone... | reverse complement strand
CAACCAGCTTCTCGGGAGCAAGCCATGACCCCGAGCGGGGCCGGAGCCAAGGAAGCGCCGAAGTACACGAAGAAGGACTTCGAGTCGGACCAGGACGTGCGGTGGTGCCCCGGCTGCGGGGACTACGCCATCCTCTCCGCGATCCAGAAGACGATGCCCGACCTCGGCATTCCGAAAGAGGACATCGTATTCATCTCGGGGATCGGCTGCTCGAGCCGCTTCCCGTACTACATGAACACGTACGGCTTCCACACGATTCACGGCCGGGCGCCGGCGATCGCGACCGGGCTTCGGGTGGCGCGGCCCGAGCTGAAGATCTTCGTGGTCACGGGCGACGGCGACGGGCTCTCGATCGGCGGCAACCACATGCTGCACGTGCTGCGCCGTAACGTGAACCTGACGATCCTCCTGTTCAACAACCGGATCTACGGGCTGACCAAGGGGCAATACTCGCCGACGAGCGAGCTCGGCAAGGTGACGAAGTCGACGCCGGTGGGCTCGGCCGACCGTCCGGTCAACCCGCTCTCGTTCGCCCTCGGCTGCGGCGCGACCTTCGTGGCGCGGACCGTCGACCGCAACATTCCGCACATGGACGAGATGCTGAAGCGGGCGGCCAAGCACCGGGGCACCGGGTTCGTCGAGATCCTCCAGAACTGCAACGTGTACAACGATCTTGCGTGGAACGTGATCTACGACCGGGAGTCCAAGGTCCAGCACGAGCTGCGGCTCGAGCAGGGCAAGCCGCTGCTCTTCGGGCCGCCGGACGACCGTCGCGCCCTGATCATGGAAGGCGTGACCCCCAAGGTGGTTCGCGCCAAGGACGTCCCGGAGAGCGCGCTCTGGGTCCACGACGAGAAGAACGTGAACGCGGCGAAGCTCCTCGCCGACCTCTTCGCGCCGGACTTTCCGATCCCGGTCGGCGTGCTCACCGCGTTCGACGCTCCGGTCTACGAGGACCTCATGCTCGAGCAAGAGCAGAAGGCGATCTCGGAGCGCGGGCCGGGCGATATCGCCAAGCTCCTGACGTCGGGAGACACCTGGAAGATCTCGTAGCCCGCCCCGTGGGGCGTGCGGCATGCCCCTGAGCGGCCCCTTCCTCCAGGAGCTCGAGCGCATCGTCGGCGCTGCCGGGCTCGTGTGTACCCCCGAAGGTCGCCTCGTCTACGAGTGCGACATGCACACCTTTTACAAGGGCGCCCCGGACGTGGTCGCCCTACCCAAGCGCGCCGACGAGGTCGTCGAGATCGTGAAGCTTTGCCGGCGCGAGCGCATCCCGATCGTGCCCCGGGGTTCGGGCACGGGCCTGATCGGGGGAGCCATGGCGCCCGTCGGCGGTGTGATGATCGGCACCAACAGAATGGACGCGATCCTGGAGGTCGATCTCCCCAATCGATGCGCGACCGTCCAGCCCGGCCTGATCAACCTCTCTCTCACCCGAGCCGTGGCAAGCCAGGGATATTTCTTCGCTCCGGACCCATCGAGCCAGATGGTCTCGTCGATCGGCGGTAACGTCGCGACGAACGCCGGTGGCCCCCATTGCCTGAAGTACGGGATCACGACCAACCACGTTCTCGGGCTCGAGCTGGTGACCGGAGCGGGCGAGCTGGTCCGCCTGGGCGGCAAGGGGGCTGAGCGGCCGGGCTACGATCTCCTAGGTGCGGCGGTGGGCTCAGAGGGCACGTTCGGCGTCGTCACGGCGGTCACGGTTCGCCTCCTTCACGCCGCCGAAGCGGTGAAGACGATCCTCGCCTCGTTCACGGCGATCGAGGACGCCTCCGAGGCGGTCTCGGCGATCATCGCGACCGGCATCGTCCCGGCGGCGCTCGAGATGCTCGACGAGCTGATGATCCGCGCGATCAACGAGGGCACCGGCGCCGGCTACCCCAAGGACGCCGCCGCGGTCCTCCTGATCGAGCTCGACGGGCCGGCCGCCGAAGTCGAGGCGCAGGGCGAGCGCGCGGCGCGTATATGCTGGGAGCGCGGTGCGCTCGAGGTCCGCGTCGCCGCCGACGTTGCCGAGCGCGCGCTGCTCTGGAAAGGGCGAAAGGAGGCCGCGGGCGCCGTGGGACGCCTCGCGCCGACCTATCTCCTGCAAGACGCGGTCGTCCCGCGCTCGAAGCTCCCGGCAATCATGCGCGAGCTGATCGCGATCGGCGCGCGGCACCGCGTCCAGATCGCGAACGTCTTCCACGCCGGCGACGGCAACCTCCATCCGCTCATCCTCTATGACGACCGCGAGCCCGAGGAGCTCGAGCGGGCGAAAGCGGCGAACGAGGAGCTCTTGCGCGCCTGTATCGAGATGGGCGGCACGGTAACGGGGGAGCACGGCGTCGGCCTTGACAAGGCCAAGAATCTCCCACTGCAGTACGCCGAAGCGGACCTGAACTTCATGTATCGGTTGAGGCGCGCATTCGATCCCTACCTGATCATGAACCCCGGCAAGCTCCTGCCCTCACACCCCGCCTGCGGCGAGGGGTTCCGTCCCGCACGACCCCGCGTGCCCGACGGCGCCTGGATCTAGCGCCGCAATGGCCGTCGCGGCGCGATCGATCGGCGAAGCCCTCGTCACGATCGCCGGTCGCGACCGGGTGCGTGACGACGCCGGCTCGCTCGATGCCGCGACCGTTGACGGTCTGCGCCCACGCTGGGTCGTTCGTCCGGTGTCGCTCGATCAGCTGAGCCGGGTGGTCGCGTTGGCCTACGACGGCGGACTGGCGGTCGTCCCGCGGGGAGCCGGGAGCGCGCTCGAGCTCGGCCACCCCCCGTCGCGTGTCGACATCGTCGCCGACCTCTCGGGCCTCGATCAGATGATCGAGTACAACCCGGACGACCTGACCATCACGGCGCAGGCGGGAATGTCGGCCGGTGCCTTGGCGGCCTTGCTCGCCCCGCGCCGCCAGTGGCTGCCGATCGATCCGCCCGGTATCGCGGCGCGGACCCTCGGCGGCATCACCGCGACCAACGCGAGCGGTCCGCTCCGAGCGCGGTTCGGTGGCCTGCGTGATCTGCTGCTCGGTGTGCGCTTCGTTCAACCCGATGGGGTCGTGACCTGGGGCGGCGCCAAGGTCGTGAAGTCGGTCAGCGGGTACGACGTGCCGAAGCTGATGGTCGGGGCGCTCGGCACGCTCGGTGTACTCGCCGAGCTCACGCTTCGCCTCCATCCACTGCCGGATACCGAGCGGTCGTGGCTGGTTACCCTGGAACGGGCCCAGGCGGCGCAGGAATTCGTCGCGCGCCTCGTCGACTCGCCGCTTCAGCCGAGCCGCATCGAGCTCTTCAACGACAACGCGTTGAAGCTGCTGCGCGCGGACCTCGCGGGCGTGGGCGTGGCGGTCTCGATCGGGAGCGTGGCCGACGCGGTCCGCGAGCAGGGCGAGCGCCTGAGCACCATGGCGACGGCGGCTGGAGCGCAGATCGTCCCGCTGCCCGATGGCTTCTGGGGCAGGGTCGATTCCGCGATGGCGCCTCCACCGGGCTTCACGGTGCTTCACGTGACCTCGCTCACCGGACGGCTCGCTGACACCGCGGACGCGCTCGAGGACATCGCGCGGGCGGCAGCGCCCGGAGCCGAGGTGCGACTGAGCGGCTGCGCGAGCCTTGGGACCTTCCGCGTTCTGGTGGGGGGCGCGAGCGACGCCGAGATGGCCGCCGTCACGACGCGCGTGCGGGCCTGGGTCGGCGAGGTCGGCGGCAGCGCCGTTGTCGCGCGTGGCTCAGTCGAGCTCCGGAGGGCGGTCGATCCGTGGGGACTGGTCGACCCGGGTGCTTTCGCGCTCATGCGCGCGCTCCGGGACGAGTTCGATCCCAAGCGCGTGCTCAACCCCGGCCGCTACGTCGGAGGCCTGTGATGGCGGCGAGCGCGCCCGGCGCCGACGCCCCCGATCTCGACGAGATCAGGAAATGCGTGCACTGCGGCATCTGCCTTCCGCAGTGCCCGACCTATCGCGTGCTCGGCGAGGAGATGGACTCGCCGCGCGGCCGCATCTACCTGATGCGAGCGGCCGCCGAGGGCAGGGTGGAGCTCAGCGATACGTTCCAGCGGCACATCGATCTCTGTCTCGGCTGCCGGGCGTGCGAGACCGCGTGCCCGTCCGGGGTCAGGTTCGGATCGCTGCTCGAGGCGACGCGAGCTCAGTTGCGCCGCCACGGACCGCCGCCGAAGCGACGACTGCTCGAGGCCTTCGTGTTCTCCGTCTTTCCAGAGCCCGCGCGGCTGGGCGCTCTCCTGGCCGCCTTCAAGCTCTACAAGCGCTCCGGCCTTCGCGCGCTCGTGCGCGCGACCGGCGTGCTCCGCATGCTCCCACGGCTCGCGACGATGGAAGCGCTCCTCGACGACGTGCCGGCGGCGGCGCCGATGCCCGAGCACGTTCCCGCTCGTGGGCGCGCGGTCGGAAGGGTCGGGCTCCTGATGGGCTGCGTCCAGCGTCACCTCTACCCGAACGTGAATCGGGATACCGCACGGCTCTTGTCGCTCGCCGGATTCGACGTCGTGATTCCGCGCGCTCAAGGGTGCTGCGGCGCCCTCGAGCTTCACGCCGGGCGAACCGACGCCCACGCCGCGCGCGCCCGAGCTCTCGTCGCGTCCTTTCCGCCCGATCTCGACTTCATCGTCACCAACGCGGCGGGCTGCGGCGCGGCGATGAAGGAATACGACCACCGGATCCCCGAGCTTGCGCACTTCGCGACGAGGGTCCGCGACGTCACGGAGCTCTTGGCGGGAGCCAACCTCCGCCTGGGCGCCCTCGATCTCACGGTGACGTACCACGACGCCTGCCATCTGATCCACGGGCAGCGCGTCCGACACGAGCCCCGCCAGCTGCTCGCGCGCATCCCGGGGCTCAGGCTCGTCGAGCTCGGCGACAGCGAGCTCTGCTGCGGAAGCGCCGGCGTCTACAATCTCCTCGAGCCGGAGATCGCGCGCGAGCTCCTGAACCAAAAAGTCACCCGGATCGCCGAGACCGGCGCACGAGTGGTCGCGGCGGCGAACCCGGGCTGCCTGCTCCAGATCGCTTCGGGCTGTCGCGAGCGCGGTCTGGACGTGGCGCTCGTTCATCCCGTAGAGTTGCTGGCGAGGGCCGCCGATGCGTATCAAGATTAGGGACCACGCGAAGCTCCAGCCCGACAAGATGGCGAAGATCGCCCTGGCGGCGACGCCGCGCGCGCTGCTCGATCTGTACTGCGTGGCGCCCGGCCAGGAGCAGAAGCCGCACACCCACGGGGATCAGGACAAGTTCTACATTGTCCTCGAGGGTCGGGGACGCTTCCGGCTCGGCTCTGCCGAGCACGCGCTGGAGGCCGGGGACGCGCTCGTCGCGCCCGCCGGCGTCGAGCATGGGCTCGTCAACGACGGCGACGCGCGCCTGCTCGTCGTCGTCCTGGTGACGCCGCCGCCGCCCCACGCATGACCGGTCGGCACGCGTCGCTGATGGTGACGTGCCTCGGCGACCTGTTCTTCCCCGAAGTCGGCGTCTCGATCGTGCGCCTGCTCGGAAAGCTCGGCGTCACCGTCGACGTCCCCGCGGACCAGACGTGCTGCGGCTTGCCGCTCTTCAACTCGGGCTATCACGCCGAGGCCGCCGCCGTCGCCCGCCGCACGGTCTCGCTCTTCAAGGATTCGGAGCACGTCGTGGTGCCGTCGGGCTCGTGCGCGTGGATGGTCAAGCACGAGTACCCCGGGCTCCTGGCGAACGGAGCGCTGGCGCGCGAATCGGCGCAGCTGGCCGCGCGCGCCCACGAGTTCTCGCAGTTCCTGGTCCGCGTGCTCGGGGTGACGGAGTTCATCTCGGCGGTGCCCGGACGCGTCACCTACCACGACTCGTGTCATCTCCTGCGCGGGCTCCACGAATCCCAGAGCCCGCGGACTCTCCTCGGCAAGCTCAAGGGCGCGGAGCTGGTTCCGCTGACCGGCGCCGACGAGTGCTGCGGCTTCGGCGGCTCGTTCGCGGTGCGGCTGCCCGAGGTCTCCTCGCAGATCCTCGCCAAGAAGGTCGCGAACATCGAAGCCACCGGCGCCGACTGTCTGGTCGCCTGCGACGCGGGGTGTCTCATGCAGATGGGCGGGGGGCTCACCCGCAAGAAGTCGAGGGTGCGTGCGCTCCATCTCGCCGAGCTCCTAGACGGGGACCGGTGAGCGACGGCGAGCTCGCGACGCCGTTCCGTCAGCGCGCCGGCGGCGCGATGAAGGACACGTTTCTCCAGGAAGCCCTCACGATCGCCACGACCAAGTTCATCGGCCTCCGCCGCGAGGCCTTCGCGGGCTTCCCCGAGGGCGAGGCCCTCCGCGACCAGGCGCGAGCGATCAAGGAGGCGACGCTCCAGGATCTCGACCGCCACCTCGAGACCCTGATCGCCAACGTCGAGCGGCTGGGCGGCCACGTGCACTACGCCGCGACCCCGGCGGAGGCGCGGTCGATCGTCGTGGACATCGCGCGCCGCACCGGCGCGCGGATGGCGGTGAAGTCCAAGTCGATGGCGACCGAGGAGATCCACCTCAACGAGGCGCTCGAGGCGGCCGGGGTGACGCCGGTCGAGACGGACCTCGGCGAATACATCATCCAGCTCGCGCACGAGCGGCCCTCGCACATCATCGCCCCCGCAATCCACAAGACCAAGGGGCAGGTGGCCGAGCTCTTCAGCCGGGAGCTCAAGCGCCCGGCCGAGCCCGATCCGGAAGCGCTGACGCGGATCGCCCGCGGCGAGCTGCGTGAGAAGTTCCTCCAGGCCGACCTCGGGATCACCGGCGCGAACTTCGCGGTGGCCGATACGGGCACGATCGTCCTCGTCACCAACGAGGGCAATGGACGGATGGTCACCTCGCTGCCGCGTGTCCACGTGGCGGTGATGGGGGTCGAGAAGGTCGTGCCCTCGCTGACGGACCTCATGGTGTTCCTGGCCATCCTCGCCAAGAGCGCGACGGGCCAGAAGCTCTCCGTCTACACCTCACTGGTCCAGGGACCGCGACGGGAGGGCGAGCTCGAGGGCCCCGAGGAATTCCACCTCGTCTTGCTCGACGGCGGCCGCGTTGCGCAGATCGGCGGACCACTGCGCGAGGCGCTCTCGTGCCTGCGCTGCGGCGCGTGCCTGAACGTGTGCCCGGTATACCGGCAAATCGGGGGCCACGCCTACGGCTATACGTACCCAGGCCCCATCGGCATCCTCTTGACGGCGATGATGGAGGGCACGCCCGCCGTCAAGGACCTCGCCCACGCCTCCTCGCTCTGCGGCGCGTGCGCGGATGCATGTCCCGTGCGCATCGACATCCCGCGCATGCTGATCGACCTGCGACGCGAGGTGGACGAGCGGAAGATCGCGCCGTGGACAGAGCGCGTCGCGTTCAAGCTGCTGGCGCGGCTGCTCCAGCACCCTCGGCTCTACCGCGTGGCGGTCAGAGCTGGCCGACTCCTGCAGCGGCCGTTCGCCGGCAGCGGACGCATCAGCCGCTTGCCGCTCTTCTTCGGCGAGTGGACGCGTACGCGCGACCTGCCGCCGGTGGCTTCGCGCACGTTCCAGGAACGCTGGGCCTCCGACAGGGACCTCCGCGCGTGACGACGAAGGCCGAGTTCCTGGGAAGGATCCGCGACCAGGTGCGGCGGACGCCGGGCCTGTTCGCCGCTGCCGCCGCCAGGCGCCCGCAGCATCCGGCCGCGGAAGCGGAGACGATCCGGCGCGAGCTCGCCGAGCGGTGGCCCGAGACCCTGGAGGCGTTCCGCCGTGAGTTCGAGAGCGTGGGCGGCGTGTTCTACAAGGTCGGCTCGGTCGACATGGTGCCGGCCGTCGTCGCGCGGATCGCGCACGAGCGTGAGGCGCGCGAGATCGTCGCCTGGCACTCCTCGGCCCTCGGCGCCGACCTGGCGCCGGCACTCGGGGCTCGCGGCCTCGACGTCCACCAGATGCCGGCCGCGGAGCCGGTCGGCGCCGCCGAGCGGGAGCGGCTCCGGGCCATCGCCGCCCGCGCCGACCTCGGGCTGACCGGCGTCGATCTCGCGATCGCCGAGACGGGCACCCTGGTGCTCGTGTCCGGCGCTGGACGGCCTCGCTCGACGTCGCTGCTGCCGCCGTGTCACATCGCGGTCTTCGACCGGACGGCGCTGGTCGAGTCGCTGCGTCAGGTCGGCGTCGTTCTCGAGGCCTGGCACGGCGACGGCACGCCGCCGGCACGCGGCGCCGTCATCAACTTCATCACCGGCCCGAGCCGGACCGCCGACATCGAGCTCACGCTCACGCGCGGCGTCCACGGACCCAAGGACGTGCACGCGATCTTCGTGGAGCAGGGCCTCCGTGGCTGAGCGCTACTTCACGGTCGCCGACGTAGAGACGCTGATCCCCGAGCTCGCTCGGATCATGGAGCGCGTGATGTCGGCGCATGGCGAGGTGAGCGCCACTCAGGAGCGGATGCAGGCCGAGCAGCAGCGGATCGCCCTGTCCGGCGGCGGCTTCCTCGATCGTCGAGCCTGGCGCGCCGACAAGGACCGTGTCGAGCGTCTGACCGGCGAGATCCGCCAGGGGCTCGGCGAGATCGTCGGGCTCGGCGGCGCGCCGAAGGATCTCGGCCTTGGCCTGGTCGACTTCCTCCACCTCCGTGACGGGCGCGAGGTCAACCTCTGCTGGAGATACGGCGAGCACGAGATCCGCCATTGGCACGGCCTGGACGAAGGCTACGCCGGGAGAAAGCCACTCTGATGCCGTACGCCGCCATCCTGTTCGATCTGTTCGATACGCTGGTCCGTTTCGACCGCGAGCGGATGCCCGAGATCGAGATCAACGGAAAGACGGTGCGCTCCTCCGCCGGTCTCCTGCATGCGATCTTGAAGACGCAGGCGCCCGAGGTCGGCCTCGACCGGTGCTACGAGGCACTCGGGGAGAGCTGGCGGGAGGCCGAGCGCCTGCGGGCGATCGATCATCGCGAGGTGTCGGCCGCCGCCCGCTTCGCGCACTTCTTCCGGACGCTGGGGCTCGACGAGGCCGCGCTGCCGGACGGGTTCGGGCGCGCGCTGATCGACGCCCACCGCGGAGCACTCGGACGCGCCGCCGAGTTCCCGGCGCACCACGGTCCGCTCCTCCGCCGTCTCGCCGAGCGCTACAAGCTCGCGGTGGTCTCGAATTTCGACTACACGCCCACGGCCCTCGACATCCTCGAGCGCGCCGGCGTGACGGACCTGTTCGAGACCATCGTCGTGTCGGACGAAGTCGGCTGGCGCAAGCCCCGGCGCGACATCTTCGACGCGGCGCTCGGCCGCCTCGGCGTGCGCGCCGCGGAATCGCTCTTCGTCGGCGACCGCGCCGATATGGACGTCCTGGGAGCCCAGCAGATCGGCATGGACGCCGCGTGGATCAACCGCGACGGCGAGCCCCTGCCGGCCGGCGTGAAGGCGCCGACCTACGAGATCCGCGACCTGGGCGAGCTGGCAACGATCCTGAAGCTCTGAGTCGGCGCCCTGTATCCTAAGGACATGACCACGACACGCAAGATCGTCATCATCGGATCCGGGCCGGCCGGGTACACGGCGGCCATCTACGCGGCGCGGGCCAACCTCGCGCCGCTCATGCTCACGGGGGCGCAGCACGGCGGCCAGCTCATGCTGACGACGCTCGTCGAGAACTATCCGGGGTTCGTCGAGGGCGTCCAGGGCCCCGAGCTGATGGAGACGATGCAGAAGCAGGCCGCTCACTTCGGCACTGAGCTGATCCCCGAAGACGTGACGGCCGTCGACTTCTCGAAGCGCCCGTTCGCCGTCAAGGTCGACGCGATGACCTACGAATCGCACACGGTCGTCATCGCCACCGGCGCCTCGGCGAAGCTCCTCGGCTTGCCGGCCGAGTCGAAGCTGATGGGGCGCGGTGTCTCGACCTGCGCGACCTGCGACGGCTTCTTCTTCAAGGACCAGGACATCATGGTCGTCGGGGGCGGGGACTCCGCGCTGGAGGAAGCGCTCTATCTCTCGCGCCTGGGCCGGCGGGTCGACGTGGTCCACCGGCGCGACACGCTGCGCGCCTCGAAGATCATGCAGGAGCGCGCGCTCAAGAACCCGAAGATCGAGTTCATCTGGAACACGACGGTGGAGGACGTGCTCGACGTCGAGAAGGGTAAGGTCACCGGCGTCCGCCTGAAGAACGTGAAGACCGACGCCCGCGAGGAGCGGGCGGTAGACGGGCTCTTCGTCGCGATCGGTCACCATCCGAACACGGAGATCTTCCGCGGCCAGGTCGAGCTGCTGCCCAACGACTACATCAGGGTCAAGCCGGGCACCACGGAGACCAGCGTGCCCGGAGTCTTCGCGGCCGGCGACGTGCAGGACTTCACGTATCGCCAGGCGGTGACCGCGGCCGGCACGGGCTGCATGGCGGCGCTCGAGGCCGAGCGCTACCTGGAAGCCACCGATACCCACTAGTGCGCTATCATGCTCGAGCGGTGCACTCGCGACACAAGGAGAGCGCTCACATGCCCGTATCGGTGACCGTCTACAGCAACGTCGGCTGAGGGCCCTGCCACAAAGCGATGGAGTATCTATCGCAAAAGGGCATCCCGTTCATGGAGCGCAACGTGGGGAAGGACCCGAAGGCCCGCGAGGAGCTGATGGCGCTCGGCCTCCTGTCCTTGCCGGTGATCATCATCGGTGATAAGCGGCTCACCGGCTTCAACCCGAACGCGATCGACGCGGCGCTGAACGCGTCGTAGTCGAGGAGGCGGCATGCAAGAACCGTCGGCCGGCAACATCGACAAGATGTGGGCGTACGCCAGGAAGTACGCCGAGAAGTCGGGTACGTCACTCCATCCCGACCGGGCCGTGACCGAGACCGTCGTGACCGGGCTCGCCCGGCACATCGAGCAAGTCGGCAAGCCGCTCTGCCCGTGCAACTTCTATCCGGATCCGGCGGCCGAGGCGAAGCTGCGCCGGTGGATCTGCGCCTGCGACGAGATGCAGAAGTACAAGTACTGCCACTGTCTCTTGTTCGTGAGATCCGACGGTCTCCCGATCACCGAGTACCTGCCCGAGGGTCACGAGGGGCGAGACGCCTACGGAATCCTGAAGGACGAGCATCCGGACAAGGGCCGCGCGATGGCGAAGGTCCTCGACCGGCAGCAGGCCGAGCCGCCGCGCGACTAGCCGCGGCGTCAGGTCCCGACGCGCAGGGTCGCGGAGAGGTCTTTCAGGAAGGCGATCGTCGACAGGTAAGACAGCTTCCCGGTCCGCGGATTTTCGGACGGGACGTTCTCGATCTCGATCGACAGCCGGCCGAATTCGCCCTGCACCGTGATCCGGTGCCGGTTCAGCGGCTGCTCCGGTGACGCGAAGATGCGGATCCGCGTCTTCTCCGGGCCGATCCCGGCGAGCGAGAGCGCAGCCACCACGTTGACGTTCGCAGGGAAGGCGCGGCACGCCTCGGTCGCGGAGCCCTCGAAGATCAACGTCTCCCGCGTGATCGCGTCGAGGTCGATCTTCTGCGCCTCGATCCACGGCGCGCCGGCGAGGCCGCGCGGCGGCTTGCGCGTCTCCATCGTGACCGAGTCGATCGCGCCGACCTTCGCGCCCTTGACGCCGTCGAGTCCGGCGATCGCCGCCGACGGCACGTAGATGCGGCAGCCCTTCGCGGCGGCGAGATCGATCCAGTCCTGGCGGCCGATCAGCCCGCCGCAGGAGAGCACGACCAGGTCCTTGCCGGCCGCGAGCGTCCGGGGCGCGATCTCCTCACGGAGGTGCGCCTGCGTGGACGCCTCGACCACGAGGTCGGAGGCGCGGATGAGCTCGTCGAGCGAGAGAAAGGGCGCGGGGGTCCCGAGGCTTTTCAGGAACCGCTCGGCCTTCTCGCGGTCGCGCGCGGTGCCGCCCGCGAGCCAGAGGCCCGCTATGCCCTCGTCGAGGGCGCGACACAGCTGCCGACCGATGGCGCCGAGCCCGACGACGCCGACCCGCATGATCGCGCATGGTATCATGCCGCCAGGCACTCGAATGACGGCAGCGCAGCGTCTGCGGCAGCCGCTCGAGCGGCTCTATCGTGAGTTCGACTACGGCGCACGGGTCAAGCTCGACGCCATCCGATTCCCCCTTCGCTACACCGCCCCGCGCGATCGCGAGCTCGTCGGTCTGCTCACCGCGTGTCTCGCCTACGGTCGCGTCGACCTGTTCAGCGGCCAGCTCGAGGGCGTGCTGGCCCGGATGGGACCGTCGCCCGCCGCGTTCGTGTCCGCGTTCGACCCGCGCCGCGACTCGGTGGCGTTCGACGACTTCTGGTACCGCTTCAACCGTCCAAGGGACCTGGTGGCCTTCTGCATCGCCGCCCGCGACCTCCTCGCGCGTTTCGGCACGCTCGAGAAGTGCTTCCTGGCCGGCGACACCGACCCCGGCGGCCCGATCGGCCCGACCCTCGAGCGATTCGCCCGCGCCTTCCTCGAGGTCGACCTGCGCGAGGTCTTCCCCCGCGGGCGCATCTCGCGCGGCTACCGCCACCTGTTTCCGCTGCCCTCGCTGGGCGGCCCGTGCAAGCGCCTGCACCTCTACCTGCGCTGGATGGTGCGGCGCGAGTCCCCGGACTTCGGCCTGTGGACGGCCGTGTCGCCGGCGCGCCTCCTGATGCCGATCGACACCCATATCGAGAACATCAGCCGCTCGATCGGCCTCACGCGCCGTCGCTCGCGCACCTGGCGCATGGCCGAGGAGATCACGGGGCGGCTCGCGGCGATCGACCCGACCGACCCGGTGAAGTTCGACTTCGCGCTCTGTCACAAGCGGATGTCGGGCGATTGCCTCGATCGGCGGGACGCGAAGGTCTGCGCCCCCTGCGGCTTCAAGAGCGTCTGCCTTCACTGGCGGGGGAGAGGATCTCCGAAGAGGCCCCATGCTCGTTGAGCTCGTGGTCGCTGTCGTCGGATTGGCTCTTCTTGGAATCGTGCTCTGGCTCCTCGCGACCACGCGGCGTGAATTGAGCGACCTCCGGCGAGTCACCGCGCCGGCCGATGCCGTCACCGAGCTGCTCCGGCGCCAGATCGAAACAGTACGCGCGGAAGGACGGGACGGCCAGGAAGCGGTCCGACGTGAAGTCGGCGATCTGGCGCTTCGGATGCGCGGGGACATGGGCGGCCTCCAGCAGAGCGTGGCGTCCGAGCTGAAGAGCGTGAGCACGGAAGTCACTCACCAGCTCCAGGAGGGCATGAAGCTGATCCAGACGGCGCAGTCGACGATGGGGGATCGGCTCGACCATGCCACCCGGGTGGTCGGGGAGGTGCAGGGGAGCCTCGGCAAGCTCGGCGAGGCGACCCAGCGTGTCGTCGAGGTCGGCAGGGACATCCAGGGGCTCGAGCAAATTCTCAAGTCGCCGAAGGTGCGCGGTGGGCTCGGCGAAACGTTGCTGGCCGAGCTGCTCTCGCAGATGCTGCCGCAGGAGCACTATACGATCCAGCATCCGTTCAAGAGCGGAGAACGGGTGGACGCCGCCCTCCGGATCGGCGACCGACTCGTCGCGGTGGACGCGAAGTTTCCCCTCGAAAACTTTCGTCGGATGCTCGACGAAGCCGATGAGGACAAGCGCCGGCCAGTCCGCCGGCAGTTCGTGCGCGACGTGAAGACACGAATCGACGAGATCGCGAAGAGGTACATCCTGCCGGACGAGGGCACCTTCGACTTCGCCTTGATGTACGTTCCGGCGGAGAACGTGTACTACGAGATCATCATCAAGGACGAGACCGACCAGGGTGACGAGCCGATCGCCGCGTACGCGCTCGCCAAGCGAGTGGTACCCGTCTCGCCAAACAGCTTCTACGCGTATCTCCAAGTCATCATCCTGGGACTGCGCGGGCTTCGCATCGAAGCCAACGCGCAGGAGATCCTGAATGATCTCGCTCGGCTCGCCGGCGATCTCGACAAGGTCCGCGAGCCGCTGCGAACCCTGGGAAAACACCTGGGCAACGCCCAGAGTCAATTTGCTGAAGCAGAACGCGCGCTGGATCGCTTCGGGACGAAGCTCGAAGCAATCGAGCGCAAGGGCGATAGTCAGGGTGAGCTCCCCGAAATGCGCCGCTGACCTGCGATGCCCCGTCGCCTGAGCAGTTGAATCGCGCGTGGTATGATCGGCCCATGACCCCGCCCATCCCGATCCAGGTTTACGGAATCAACCTCCTGGTGCGACTGATGGCAGAGGGCCCCGCCGACGTCCGCGTGCACTGCCCAAAGGGCTCTCCGATCCGCTATGGCGAGGTGACCGCGCGCGGCGACGGCTTCGACGAGGGCGCCAACGCCTTCCGGGAAATGCCGGATCTCAAGGCCGTCGTGGCCTTCGAGGAGTCCGCCGAAGAGGTGGAAGGGCACTACTTCTACATCGCGGGCGAGGAGTACCGAGTCATCCGGCTCGACGCAGTCATCCTGTCCTTTCCCCACGAGTAGTTCTCCGTGGCCCGCGCGGGCGCCACGGCCGTCAACGCCGCGCTGGCGTGCCTCGATGAAGCGGAGCTGATCGGGCTCACCCGAGACCTTATCCGGATATCCAGCGTGGTGCGTCCGGGCGAGGCGGCGGCCACCGAAGCCGCGGTCGCCCACCACGTCGAGACATGGCTCGCCAAGCAGGGGTTCGAGCTCGAAGTCCAGCAGGTCGCGCCCGGACGCCCCAACGTCGTCGCCTGGCTCGGTGAGAAGGGGGACGGCAAGACCCAGGCTGAATACGGCACCGACGGCGATTGGACGGGAGGACTGCTAGCGAAATCCTGGGGGTACTTCGAAGGCATCAGCGATCATTGGTATTGCTACAGCGATATGAGATTCGATTGGGATGCGGGCAAGGACAATCCCTTCTTGTACCGGAAAAATCCGTTTACCCCGGTCGAAGAGTCTCTGATCGATTGGGCCCGGCGGCCCTCCAACCGCGTACGCGAAAAGGTGGAAGCCTGGGAAGAGTACAAGAAGCGATTTCCCGCCATCGAAGACAAGAAGATATTTCTTGCCATCGACGAGTGGGCCAGCAGCGGCATGCCTCCGAATCTGAGGCTGGCGCTGAGTTATGCCATGGTGATGCAGGAAATGTTCCGGCACACCGATTTCATCAGGATGTCGGCGTTCACTTTTGCCACGTCCACACTCGACTACAACGGCACCGACGCCATCTTTAACACCACCGGGCTGATGTTCAAGCTCTACCGCGACCACTATGGCACGCTGCCCATCG
>Ga0137403_10005182_pt1 | contig 15151 bp, 13 predicted proteins | sample CZOMad2_1_16fung_FD_122057 | JGI IMG/M metagenome (GOLD analysis project Ga0137403, IMG submission 122057) | Vadose zone soil fungal communities from Angelo Coast Range Reserve, California, USA - CZOMad2_1_16fungal (Hybrid Assembly) | ecosystem: Environmental > Terrestrial > Soil > Vadose zone... | reverse complement strand
CGGGGAGAACGCTGTACGTTTGAAGCCATTCTCGAGGATTACAAACTCACGGACTCAGCACTTCATCGCCTCGCGCTCATCGTCCGAGGAGCTGACGTCAAAGGGCAGGAGCATGTCTCCCCGGAAAGTCTTGGATTGCGCGCCATCGCCCAAGGCTTTGCACTCACCGGGATCAGTGACGAGGAGCGCCTAGCGCGCGAGTTTCCGATGTATGACGCCCTGTACGAGTACGTTCGTCAACAGCTGAAGGAGCTGTCGCAACACTGATTTCTCAATTTTTCAAAACCCAACACGAGGAGGTTGGTCACATGCATCGTTTCATGCAAAGAAGGAAGGTAATCCTGTTCGCGAGTATTTGTTTCATGCTATCCGGCATAACTGTTTTTGCTCAGGACATACCGGGTGATTATCAGGAGGTTCTCAAATCGCTGGACCGTAAGGGTGACTTCAAAGCTGGCGTTCTCAAGGTCAATATCCCCCGCAGCGATCTGAAGATGACGATCCAGGGCGTCTCCACGCCGACACCCTTCGGTTTCGGCGGCTGGATTGCGTTGACGAAGGGGACAGACGGTACGGATGTGATGATGGGCGACCTCGTGCTTCTCCAGGAAGAAGTGAATCCGGTTCTCTCCGCGCTGTTGGACAACGGAATTGACGTCACGGCGCTCCACAATCATTTCTTCTGGGACGATCCTCACGTCTTTTACATGCACGTTCACGGCATGGGAAAAGCAGCCGACCTCGCGCGGCGAGTAAAACCTGGATTGGACCTGATCGGCCACGTGAAACCGGAGGCGAGCGCTCCTGCGAGCAGCGGCGGCACGCCGCTCGACACGGCAAAGCTTGCCAAGATCGCCGGGCACGACGGCGAGCAATCCGGCGCCGTGTACAAGATCACCGTGGGACGCGACGACCTGGGAATGAAGGAACACGGAGCCACGATCAACGCTCGGATGGGGCTGAACACCTGGGCAGCGTTCGTCGGCACGCAAGAAGATGCTGCGATTGCGGGCGATGTCGCGATGCTCGAAGACGAAGTGACGCCGGTTCTGAAAGCTCTTCGAAAGAACGGTCTCGATGTCGTCGCGATTCATCATCACATGACGGGGGACCGGCCAGTTGTCATCTTCCTTCACTACTGGGGCAGAGGGTCTGCAGAAAAACTCGCAACCGCGTTTAAAGCCGCTCTCGATGAATTAGGGAAGGGCGCACCGTCACACGGAATGGGGCACTAGGGTCCTCTTGCGCCCAGCCAAGACATGAATACGATGGCGATCTCAGTCGAGGGTGGAGAGACGCAGCCAAAACTGCACGAATTCCTGCTCTATTTTCTCCACCTCGGCGCTCTTGGCTTCGGCGGGCCGATTGCCCTGGCGGGCCACATGCAAAAGGATTTGGTTGAAGAGCGGAAGTGGGTATCCAGTCAGGATTACGTCGAGGGTCTCGCGTTTTCTCAGCTTTCCCCTGGTCCGCTCGCGGCACAACTTGCGATGTATCTCGGTTGGGTGCGGGCCGGGACGCTCGGCGCGACGCTCACGGGAGTCGCGTTTGTCCTGCCTTCCTTCTTAATGGTCTTGGTGCTTGCCGCACTCTACCTCCATTACGGGCGGCTGCCTTGGATTCAAGGAGTGTTCTACGGCGTCGGAGCCGCAGTCATAGCGATTATCACGCGGAGCGCCTATAAGCTGATTCGCTCTACTTTGAAGAAGGATTTGTTGCTGTGGGCGCTCTTCATTGCATTGGCGGTGACGACCGCATGGAAGGAATCCGAAATCGTCTGGCTCTTCTTGCTCTGCGGGCTCGTTTCGATGTTCATCAAGGCACCGCCGCGATTGAAGTTTTCACACCGCGCAGCTCCCGCTTTCGTTGGAATCGAGAAGCTGTTCACGGGTGCGCTGGGAACAGCCACAGCAGCCACGATCGGCACTCTCTTTCTGTTCTTTCTGAAGGCGGGTGCTTTCGTTTTCGGGAGTGGTTTGGCCATTGTGCCGTTTCTCTACGGCGGGGTCGTAGGCAAATTCCATTGGCTCACGGAGAGACAGTTCCTTGATGCGGTTGCGGTGGCAATGATCACGCCGGGGCCAGTTGTCATCACGGCCGGATTCATCGGGTACTTGGTGGCGGGGTTGATTGGAGCGCTGCTGGCCGCACTGGCTGTTTTTGTTCCTCCGTATCTCATCGTGATCGCTGGCGCTCCGTACTATCGGCGCTTTGCAAAAAACCTCCAGGTGAAGGCATTCGTGCAAGGCGTGACTGCCGCCGCGGTGGGTGCCATCGCCGGGGCGGCCTTCATTCTTGGCGGGCGTTCGTTGATTGATCTGCCCACGGCCTCCATTGCCGTTGTAACGTTCGGACTGCTCAGCTTCAAAAAAATCCCGGAACCACTTTTGATTCTTGCAGCGGGGGTAGCGGGTCTGCTGCTTTTCAGAGGGTAGGGATTGGGAAGTTGTTTGAAGAATCATCGGAGGTCTTGCATGCGAAACAAAGGATTGCAGATTCTCGCACTAATCGCGATGACAGGAGCTTTGGGGCTGTCGGCCAAGTCCGTCGCGCCCACACTGAAGAAAGTGACTGAATTCGATCTACCGGGGCCTCCGGGAAAACGGTTCGACTATCTCACGATAACTCCAGATGACCACTACCTGCTCTCGACTCACCTTGCCGCAGGACAGATGTATGTCATTGATCTGCGCACGAACAAAATCGTGGCGACCGTTCTGGACACACCTGGTGCCGAAGGTGTGGAGTACGTCCCCGAATTGAAGAAGGCATACACGTCGAACGCCGGCGACAACACCATTGGCGTGGTGGACCTTCGTCAGATGAAAGTAATCAAAAAAATTCGCACCGAAGCCAAGCCGGACGGCAGCGCCTATGCTGCACCATTCCACAAGCTCTACGTCTCTGATGAACGCGGCAAAGCGGAAGCCATCGTCGATGTCCGAACGGACGATATTTTGAAGACGCTGCACTTTGATAGCGAAGCCGGAATGCCGCAATACGATCCCATCGCCAAAAAGGTGTACGTCAACCTCCAGGACAAGAATATTTTCGCGGTCATCGATCCGGCTACTGATGAAGTCGTAGGACGCTATTCCGTGGGACGCTGCGAAGGGAATCATGGAATGACGCTGGACCCAGAACATCGTCGCGCCTTCCTCTCGTGTGAAGGTAACGACCTCATGACCGTCTTCAATCTGGACACCCGTCAGCCCATCGCATTCCTGCCCATGGCCGGTGGTCCCGACGTAATCAAGTTCGACCCCGGATTGAAGCGCCTCTATGTGGCCTGTTCGAGCGGAGCAATCTCGGTATTCCAGATGGATGATCCCGATCACTACCGCAAGCTGGAAGACTTTCCTGTTCAGAAGAAGGTACACAGCTTGGCAGTAGACCCCGAAACTCACCGTGTCTATGCCCCGGAGCAGGAAGCTGACGGCAAAGCGGTCGCCAGAATGGTTATTTACGAAGCCATTGTGAATCCATGAGCTGGCCCATGCGTTGACATGAACCAAGTGGCCCAGCCCAACCGGTCGCAAGGTGCAGCGCTCTGCGCATTGTTTCGAGCGTCGGAAAGTGCAGGAGTGCGTCACTGCGTTCTGTTGGCGCTACTTTTGGTTTGTCCAAACACTGGCACGCTCTGGGGAAAAGCTGTTCCTGACCCAAGTCCCCCTTTTCCGCAGGAAGGTGCCCGCACGGCGGAAGCAATCAGGGCGGATCGTGCGCCGCGCTTGGATGGCACACTCAACGATCCACTCTGGCAATCGGCTAAACGCATCACCGATTTTCGACAGCGTGAGCCGCACGAGGGTGAGCCGCCTACTGAAAAGACAGAAGTGCGTATCCTTTACACGCGACATGCCGTGTACTTCGGGATTCATTGCTATGACTCCGAACCCTCCCGGATTATCGCGACGGAACTCCGGCGCGACGTAAGCCAAGAATTAGACGACCACTTCGAAATCCTGATCGATTCGAACCATAGTCGCCGTGGCGCCTACGTTTTCGAGATCAATCCCCTTGGTACACAAAACGATGGCCTCATCGTGGAGGAGCAAGGAGACTCGAATGGAGGCGACTTCGACCGGGGGTGGGACGGAGTATGGGCGTCAGAGGCGCGCATCACTCCCGACGGATGGACCGCGACAATAGAAATTCCATTCACAACCCTCAATTTCATTCACTCGAGCGATGTAGTCTGGGGTTTGAATTTGAAACGCTTTATCCGTAGAAAAAACGAAGAAGACCTCTGGAGCGCATACCGAAGAACTTTCGGGATTACCAAGGTCTCGGAAGCGGGAGAGCTGCGGGGCATCAATGACATCGGCAGTGGAAGACTCTTCATTGTGAAACCATACGGACTAGCTCGATACGACAAGCAGACAGGGCAGGACCCCAAATTCCCGCTGACGGGCGGAGTCGATATTAAGTACGGCCTTACTTCAAACCTCGTCTTGAATCTGACAGGTAACACGGATTTTGCGGATACCGAGGTCGACCTTGAGCCTTTCAATCTGACGCCGTTCAAAGTCTTCATTCCGGAGAAGCGCCAGTTCTTCCTCGAAAACGCAGGGGTCTTCAATTTCGACATCGGCGATCAGGATCAATTGTTCTTTAGCCGTCAGATTGGAATTGATCCAATAACCGGACAACAGGTGCCCATCAATGGCGGAGCCAGGCTGACGGGCACATTCGGTCGCACGGAGTTGGGCGTTATGGAGGTGGACACTCGGTCCAGTGGTCCCAATCCCTATGCAAACTACGCGATCGCACGACTGAAAGAATCTCTTTGGGCCGGTTCCTACGTTGGCGTGATGGGTATAGACAAACGATCAGGAAACGTACTTGACGGGTTCAACCAGACAGGTGGCCTTGACACGCGGCTCGTATTCTTCAAGGACTGGTTTGTTGACGCCCATATGGCCGGAACGCGATCACCCGGGGACCCGAGCGGGGCCAGCGATGTCGGGGCTTCGCTGTCGTACAGATCGAACTGGCTGGACGGAATCATCGAGCGGAGAAAAATTGGGCCAAACTTCAACCCGGAAGTAGGATTCATCGAGAGAACGGACTCGAATGAAACATATGGGAATTTAACCTTCAAAGTGAGACCTAGGATCAGTGGCGTCCGCGAGTTGCAATTCGAGGGATTCATTCTCCACGCTCCCGACACTCACAACGTCGTGCAAACACAGGAGTGGCAGGGCACTTTCCGCGCCGAATTCAACAACGGTGGTTATACCGACGACGATATCGCGGACGTGTTTACACAGCGAATCACAACGCCCTTTCACATTTACAAGAACGTCTTTATTCCTAACGGCCTGTACCATTTTGCCCGCCATCAGTTGACCTATGGGTCCGGGCAAGATCGTAGGTTCACTTACAATTTCTTCGAGCGCTTTGGCGGCTATTACGGAGGGACTCTGAATGAATTTCGCGTGCGGGCCAATTATCGTCCCTCAGCGAAGTTCTCCATTTCCGCTTCCGAGACTTGGGATCGTTTTCGATTGCCACTGGCAAACGGGAATTTCTCCGTGGTGCTGGCGAGCCTACAAGGGAACTATTCCTTTAGCCGGTTTCTGACCTTCACCAGCCTCATTCAGATGGATACGTCAAACACGCAGGCAGTCAGCGCCAATCTTCGCCTGAGATATAACTACCGGCCCGACAGTGATCTCTACATCATCTACAACGTCGGAACGCAGTTCGCCAGCATTGCCCCGGCAAACCCTCCGCAAGTGCGCGAGACTCGATTCGCCGTGAAATGGACTTATTCTTTTGCTCCTTAAATCGTGCATGAAGAGGCTCGGAATTGAAACGGCGTTCTCGGAAGTCGGGGTGGTAAGGAACCGGCGTGACTCGGACTTCTCGTCCTGTGGTTCGCCAAAACTCTGGCCGACTTTGAAATCAATGAGATAGCCGCCGCCCTTCCCGCCCCTGTTCTGTTATAACTCCTAGGCATGTTTCGATTTGTCGGCCTGTGCCTCGGAACGCTGGTTCGCCTCTTGCGTGCCCGTCGGAGTCTCCTACTGGAGAATCTCGCACTACGTCAACAACTCGCCGTACTGAAGCGTCGGCGTCCGCGGCCAAGACTAGACCTGCTCGACAAGCTCTTCTGGGTCGCCGTCCGCCGATTCTGGTCCGGATGGCAACAATCCCTCATTGCGGTCACGCCCGAAACGGTGGTGCGTTGGCACAGGGGCGGATTCCGTTTGTACTGGAAGCTGATCTCCAAGGTCAGGAGGCCCGTCGGGAGACGACAGACGTCGAAGGAGGTTCAGGAATTGATTTTCCGGATGGTCGTTGAGAACCCAACGTGGGGAGCGCCACGCATCCATGGCGAGCTTCTCATGCTCAGTTTTGATGTCTCTGAGCGAACGATCTCTCGTTGGATGAAACGGGCACCTCGAGATCCGGAGCCAGCCAAGCGCTGGCTTACCTTTCTCCGTAATCACCGGGAAGCGATTGCCGCGATGGACTTCTTCACCGTTCCGACGATCACCTTCAGCGTGCTCTATTGCTTTTTCGTCATCCGTCACGATCGTCGGCGTATCCTGCACTTCAATGTCACCAAGCATCCGACAAGCTTGTGGATCGTCCAGCAGTTGCGAGAAGCATTTCCATTTGGATCCGCTCCGAGGTTCGTCATCTTTGATCGTGATGCCAAGTATGGACTGGAAGTCCCCGCGGCGGTTCGATCCCTGGGGGTGAATCCTGTCCGCACTTCGTTCGAAAGTCCTTGGCAGAATGGAATCGCAGAGCGTTGGGTAGGGAGTTGCCGCCGTGATCTCCTAGATCACATCATTGCAGTTGACGAACGCCACCTGAGACGCCGGCTCTCTGAGTATATTCGCTACTACCACGAGGACCGCACGCATCTCGGACTCGGGAAGGGAACGCCAGACGGAAGAACTCGCACCATCGTCTCAGGTCAGGTCCTTTCTCGTGTGCGACTGGGAGGGCTGCACCACCGGTACGATCGGGCTGCCTAATTCGCACCAACGTAGCGTCGTGAAAACGTCCGGGTTCCTCCATCCTTAATATATACAGGTACACCGCGGGGGGTTCCTCGGGACAGATTCTTGGCGCTCGAGGGTGAAGGGATAACCTGAATGGGACCGCCGTCGCAACAGGAAATCGCGCTATTTTCGGGGCGCCTGGAATTTTGGCGAAGCACAACTCTGCTGACGACCTCAATCTCGCTAATGGGAGAATAAGGCTATTAAAATGAGCCGAGTACAGTTATAGCGAAAATATTCGTGTTGACAATACGAAATATTTCACCTACACTCCTCTTCGAGGATCAAACCCATATGTCCGACGTACTGGTCTGCGCCGAACCTGAAACCCGCGAGGAAGCGAACCAATTCGTTTCGAAATTGGGGGCTCGGCCTCAAATCTGGTCGATGCGCGCCCTTAAGAAGCGGCATGAAAAAGTGAAGGGCGTCCTCGTGTACTTGAAAGGGACGGAACCTCCCGCGACGCTGCGGAGTTGCCTTCGGCAGGTATCCAAAGATAGCCCTCTGCACGTTGTCGTTTTTTCTCACCCCTCAAGCGATCACCAAGCAGCCGAGCTTGGGAAGATCGTTGGTGAGCTCAGGCCGCGCAGGACTTACATTTGTTTCGATTCTGAAGAAGTGCAAAAAGTCTTTCATGTACAAATGCGCGTCGTCGCCGGGGAGAGGAAGCAAGGTTTGAACGAAAGTCTCGCGGCCCTTCGGGAGGAACTGGATCTCACACAGGTGGACGTGGCCGCTGCTCTCGACGTGACGCCTCGAACAGTACAGAACTGGGAGAGCCGCCGCAAGGCTTATGGGAAACGTTTCCGTGACTTGAGGGAACTGCACGACCTATTGTCGAAGTATATCGAGAGGGATCAGATCGCTACCTGGATGGGCAGCCCGAACCAAGCCTTCCAGAACCGCACACCGCGTGAGTTGATTCGTGAAGGCAAAACGCGGGATCTGATTCTCGAGTTTGGACGGCTGCAGACCGGCGAGCCGTTGTGAAGTTGCCGGACGGTTGGCGCGCAGCGCTGGACCTTCTGTGCGACTCCGCCGTGCCGTTTGACGATTCCTGTTTTCGATCCGTCGAACTCGCCTGGGCCCATCCGGACGATGTGATCAGCGGCGCAGGCAATCGGTTGAAGGGTGGACGTTTCGCCGCGAAGGGAACGCGAGCGGTCTATGCGTCACTCGATGAGGATACCGCCACGCGCGAGGTGACCGCCCGCAAGACCCGGCTCGGCGGCAAGGCACAAATCGCACTGAAGGGCTACCCCCGACTCACCTACATTATCTCGATCAATGCGAAAACGTGCGTGGACTTTCGGAACATCGGAAATAACGCCGTGCTGAAGGATGTGCTTGCGGCGGCGAGTGATCTCGACGACCTTGGACCTTCGCAGGAAGTCGGTGCTTATCTGGTGGAAAAAGGAATACAAGCGGTCATCTTTCCCTCCGTTGCCGGCGGTGGCGCAAACATCGCGGCTTTTCTCGACAGCGATCCCCCCGCCAAAGTCGCGATTGGGAATCGAAAGGAAATTCTCGAGACGCTTAAGAAGTTAGCTAGCCGCAAACCGAAGTAGATCTCAATTTTAGTGGCGGCTATTTTTTGAGGAGATCGAGCACTTGTATCTGGATCGACTCGATGTCGATCTGCTTGCTAAGAACCTCCTCGCGAGACCATTTGAATTCCTCCGACCAGTAGAGCGATTTGTTCTGAAGCCTTTCGGCTAGCTCCGCGCTCGCATACCTCGCATTCGTTGCGGCTTCCGCCCAGAGCTGCGCGAGGGCGTACTCCTTGTCACGGTCGAAGCGTTTCTCGCTTTCACTCGCCTCGATGTAGCGCTTCGTTTCGATGAGCGCTTTGTTGATAGCAAGAAGCGCGGCATCTCGCTTTTCGTCCGTGTAATGGCGCTCGGACTGGAATTTGCCGAGCAGATCCTGGAGCGGGCCGAACAGTACGGAAAGGCTCATGTCGATCTCCCCTATGGAGTCAATGCATAGAGTATGGTTTACTTTTTTGAAAGAATCTGTCTTTTTCGCTTCGTCCCGTTTCGGAGATCAAGAGCTCGATGAGCGTCAAGCTTTCTCCAAAACCCTAGGGACTCCAACAAGAGCCGCCTGGCCAGAAACTGGGTGTTTGACACCTCGTAAACGGACAACACTCGCAAGAATCTCTTGTCTTCGTGACTATGGGCCGCTATTTGGCTGCGCAGGAAGCTGGCGTAGGCAATAGCGTCGGTAATGTGGATTTGCCCGTCGCGTACTTCGTATGCCGCCCAGGGCGCACGTTTCGTGATCTCCGGTTGTCTCCTGATTTCAATCCGCGTTCGCTTGCCTCGGAGATTCCAATAAAACTCCTCGGCAAGGTTTACTCCTGCCTGCCTCAGCCTTGTTCCAGCTCATTCTTAATGACGGGATTCCATGCGCCGTTGATGCGGCTTGGATTCTTTTGACTGGCGCGTATCTCAAGGCCCAACTCCTCGATGCACGAATAGGCGGAGGTTATTGCTGTCGTCATCCTGATGTGGGCCTCGGGAAAAACGGACTTTGGGATGTTTGGGCTGTGAGTCGGGTCGAGCTCAATGGTCGGCACAGACATTAGTTCCACGCTGATTGCCAAACGAGCAAGCGCGTAAACAAATCTGAGCTTCCGCGACACGCGGGCTGCAATCAGACAGGCCAGCGGAATATTCGGACTTGAGTTAAACGCCGGCGTTTCGCCAGGCTCGCGTGGAGTACCCAAGCTCTCCACGAGCATGACGGGCGAAACAGACTGAGGGCCGGAGGAGAACATTCCAAAGAGATTCGAACCTTGCAAGAGGTTTCGAACATTGTAAATTGTGTTGGCTGCGCGCTGGGCGATCACCTGGTCGCGGGCAGAAATGATGACCTCTTTATAAGGATAGAATCTATCCCCCGAGTATTCGCCTCCGCGTGGAAACTCGGTTGCTTGTTCCTCGAAGGAAATGATCCAGCCCTTTGCTTTGTATGGTGTGTCCGGGTACGAGTGCCAGTCCGAAGTGTGAAGACCTGTGTGGAACCGAGGCATGGTTCATCACCGACCTTCATTCTATATTTGGCAGGCAACTCAATGCTGAAATTCGATGTGTTTTCCACGGCAAGGCTCGGAGGTCAGCTGCTTTTAGCTCCCTGAGTGCAATGGCGTCGGCTAACCGTGAAGTTGACAAACGGTTGACAAAACGGCTTTTTGAGGTAGATCGCCGAAAAGAATAAAAGTGAGAATCGCCGCGTATATATTGGTGATGAGCGGCCTGAGACATAGGTATTTTTCGCGAGATCATTCAATACCCCTGCCTTTCGGAATGCTCTTGCGACGATGAAAACGCTTCGAGCGCCTCTCGGCCGTGCACATTACAGGGAAAACGACTGGATTTCATCTGATCCGAACTCGAGAAGAAGGGCTGACGATGATTTTTCGTCTTATCTCGATCTTCTAAAGGACCGCAGTAACAATCGCATACCCGACAAAGCTGAACCTTGCTCAGGTGAAGGTTTCCTCTTCTGAACTCGTGACGACCGGAGTGCCGACAACCATCTTCCTTTTATCGGTCCTGAGCCCGATGAGGACTACCTATCTATTGTTGGAGCGTTCGTGAGGAGGCTTCCATCTCCCCGGCGGATCGTGCAGCGGTGACCACCTCGCTGATGGCTCTAGTGACCATTTCGGGGTGGTCAAGATGAATCCAGTGTCCGCTGTCGCTCGCCACCAGATGTTGGGCACGCGAAGAGAGCTGCGCTAAGTCGCGTTGCCAGTCGATGTAAGGTGCGGCATGATGGTTTCCAGAAAGCACGACCAACGGCAAATCCCCGAGCGAGCTCACCGCAGCCGCTTGTGCAGCACTGACCGGCAATGCCGCAACGTGCTGTCCGAGGCTCATGAAATTCTTCGGCTGCGACCACAACTCCCTGACAATTGGCAGGATCGCTGCGGGCAACTTGCGAATCTCTCCCGCAATCCGTTGCACCGCTGAGGCCGTGCCAACGCCGAACGCGCGCGCCGCTGCCCATCCAAGCATGGGTGAACCTCGCGCCAGCCGCGCGAGGCAAAACCGAACAAAACCTAGTCGTGCGAGCCACGCTGCAATCCAAGCGTATCGCAGGCCCAATTCGATCATCCGCAACTGCTCCAGTGTCGGATTCTCCCATTCGGCAGGGTGAACGGAATCCACCAGCACCATGCCAGCCACCTCATCGCGATACAGGTGCACGAACGCACGGTTAACATATCCACCGAACGAGTGCCCAACGAGAACATATGGCCCGGGCACACCGGTGGCATCCAGCAGCGCGTGTAGCTCCTGCGCGATCTGCCGTGCCGTGCGCGGCTCGGGCGCCGGATCGCTCCAGCCGTGTCCGGCACGGTCGTAGCTTGCCGCGCAAGTGAACTGCGCCACACGCGACTGCACCAGCGTCCAGCTCAAGCAGGACGCGCCCATGCCCGATTCGAAGACCACAGTCGGTGTGCCTTCTCCGGTTACGTGGATGTGCATCCGCCTCTCGTTGAATCGCACGAGGCGTCCAGGGGGTGGAAACTGCCGGCGGGCCCGCCACGTTTCGATGGCCTGGTAGATGGCACCGGCCACCACTGGCAGAGCGAGTGTGCTAAGGAGAACCACGAGAATCATGATTGCCGTTTGCACGGGATACCCGGAGCATACAAGAATACACCCGTCGAGCGGTCTTCTTCGCCGATCACTCGCTACTAGAACTCGTTTTCCCATCTCTAGATGGAACGCGGCGTTCTTCCAAGCGCAGCCTAATCAGTTCGCTTTCACCAGGCGCCCGCTCTTTTCTGATTCCGAAAAGTTCAGACGGCCGAGAAGGAAGTGGACTGAGCGTCTCACGGGCGGGTGGTAGAATAAGTTCTACGATGTCCGATCTTGCGGCCAAAACATGCGTTCCTTGCCGTGGAGGGGTATCTCCGCTCAAGGGTGAGGAGCTCTCCATACTTCAAAAGCAGGTCGATGGGTGGAACATCATCGACGAACACCACATCACCAAGACCTTCAAGTTTCCCAATTTTCGCGAAGCCCTCAAGTTTGTAAACCACGTTGGTGAGCTGGCGGAGGAGCAGGGGCATCACCCAGACATCTCGCTTGCCTGGGGAAAAGTCGAGGTCACGACCTGGACGCACAAGATCAACGGTCTGACGGAGAGCGATTTCATCCTGGCCGCAAAGATCGACCAGCTCTACAAACCCTGAACTCCACGCTCTGCGTCAACCCCACCTACGGCCGCCCCGCGTTGCCTCTTTTTGGTCCAATCCTAGAAGCCCACTGCGCCGACTGCAGACAGCTCGGAGGAATGCTAGAAGAGAAGAATCAGGTCCTTGTTGCATAAGGGATGGCGCGAGGAGGGGGATAGGAACGTAGAAAAAATCTCCGCAATCACGATCAAAGTTAATGATATGGCAAGATCCGTGCACTTCTATAACAGGCTGCTAGGCCTGGAGGTTCTTTACGGCGGCGAAAACGCCCCCTTTTCTTCCCTTAAGACTCTCGGCGCGAAAGATATGATTCTGAACTTAGAGAAGGGCCATGTGACCACCGCTTGAGAGCGAATGGTTTTCTATGTCAAAGATGTACATTAATAAGAGAGGGTTTAGCTGGAACGGTCTCCCATGGGTTCTACTCGTCTATTTGCTGTTGTATGGGTTTCTATAAGTCTTCTTGCTCCCGCCGAAATGCAGGCCGCTGATTCCGCCGATTGTGCGGGTGCCGTGGTGGACGAAAACAGCGTGCCGGTCGGGGCTGCACAAGTGAAGTTCGAAAACAGCGCCGGCAAGGTATATCGCACAGAGACCGATGCCGCAGGGCGATTCGTCCTCCAAAGTCTTCCCGCGGGCGACTACAAAGTAGAAGTTCGCAAGGAAGGTTTTTTCCTGCTTTCCGGCCAGTCATTCTCTCTCCACGACGGCCGCAACGAACTCACATTGACCCTGAATCACGTTCAAGAGCTTCACGAGCAGATCCAGGTCACCGCGCCGTCGAATCAGATTGATACCCAGGACACTTCGCAGCGTTCCAGTCTCTCCTCGCGAAGCATTCGCGATATCCCGGTGCCCAACTCCCACGTTCTTGCCGCGAGCCTCGTGACATTGCCAGAAATCGTGCACGACAGCCGCAATAATCTGCACATTGCCGGTGCACGTTCCAGCGAGACGCAATATCTCCTCGATGGCTTTGAAATCAGCGATCCTGTCAATGGCGCGCTGACGGCGCGCTTCAAGATCGACGCCACGCGCGCCGCCGAAGTCCAGACCGGCCGCTTCGGCGCAGGCTATGCCCACTCCGGCGCGGGCATTCTCAGTCTTGAAACTCCCGACGGCGACGATCGCTGGCGCTTCGGCACGACCAACCCCGCTCCCGGAGTCAACATCCAGGAAGGCGCTCATCTCGGGAATTGGTATCCGCGCATCGCTTTTTCCGGACCCATCGTGCGCGGCCGCTTTTGGTTTTCGGATGCCATCAGCATCCAGCACACCTTCGACATCGTCAAACAATTGCCCTCAAACGCCAACACTTCCGAACAGTGGGCGGGCGACAATCTCCTCCGCCTGCAATACAATCTCTCGCCGAGGCACATTTTTCACGCCAGCTTTCTCTACAACCGGGCCTACGATACCAACCTCGGCCTCGACGCCCTCGATCCCCAATCCACCACCGTCACCGTCGAGCAGCGCCGCGCTTTCGTGTCAATGAAAGATCAACTATGGCTCTACGACACGCTCTTCGAACTCGGTGTCGCTGCGGACGGCGGCGTGCTCGATTACACGCCGCAAGGCACCCAGCCCTACGTTTTGCTCATCAACAGCACCACCGGCAACTATTTTCAGCGCTTGCATCAACGCGGACGCCGCTTGCAGGCCTTCGGCGGCGTCACCGCTGCCTCACGCCATTGGCACGGAACCCATCAACTTGCTGCGGGCGCCAACGTCGCCGGCGTGGTCTATTCGCAATCTGCCCGACGCACGGAAATCCAGGCACTCCGCGCCGACGGAACTCTCGTTCGCCAATCCACTTTTTCCGGTCTTGCGAATCTCCGCCTTTCCAATACCCAGGCCCGTGCCTACGCGCAGGACACCTGGGCGATTTCCAAACGCTTCGTCTTCCAGGCCGGCCTGCGTACCGATTGGGACCGCTTCACGCAAAGCGCCATGGCCGAGCCGCGCGCCTCCGCCAATTTCCTGCCTTTTGCCGACGACCGCGCCAAACTCTCCCTCGGCTGGGGCATCTATAACGTCGCGCCTAATCTCTCCATCATCGGCCAGGCCTTTGACCAGCAACAGCTCGACTCCTTTTACGATCCCACGGGAACGGTCATCGTCCTCGGTCCCGTCACCAGCCAGTTCATGCTTCCCGCTAGCGGCCTGCGCCAACCGCGTTTCACCATTTCCAGCGCCGGCTGGCAACAGAAGCTCGCCCACAACACCCTTGTCGCTCTCGAATTCCTCGCCCGCGACGGCTATCACGGTTTCGCTTTTGTCGACCAGCAACCAGCGCAGCCCGGCGGAATTTTTCTTCTTCAGGATCACCGCAAGGACCGCTACCGCGCCGCCGCCATTTGCGCGCGCCACGTTTTTTCGGAGAGCACCGAACTCTTCGCCGCCTACACCCGTTCCCGCGCGCATTCGAACGAAGTTCTAAATCCCGCGCTCGGTTCCATCTTCTACGCGCCGCAGCAGTCCGGTCCCGTCGCTTGGGATACCCCCAACCGCCTCCTCACTTGGGGCTGGACGCCCACGCACATCTGGGGCATCCAGCTAAGCTATCTTTTCGAATACCGCACCGGCTATCCTTTCAGCGCCGTCAACCTCCAGCAGCAACTCGTCGGACCTCCAAACGGGTTGCGCTTTCCCGCTTACGCCAGCCTCAATCTCGGCCTCGAAAAGAAATTCGCCTTCCGCGGCTATCTCTGGGCCGCCCGCATCGAAGCCGTGAACATCTTCGACCGCCCGAACCCGGACATCGTGGTCAACAACGTCGACGCTCCCAACTTCGGCTCTTTCACCGGCGGCCAGGGCCGCGCCTTCACCTTGCGCGTCCGCTTCGCCGGCCGCGAATAGCCGCAGAGAATCAAACTACGGCACCATCGGCAGAATTAGCGCCGACGGATGCGCT
>Ga0137403_10005181_pt1 | contig 15151 bp, 12 predicted proteins | sample CZOMad2_1_16fung_FD_122057 | JGI IMG/M metagenome (GOLD analysis project Ga0137403, IMG submission 122057) | Vadose zone soil fungal communities from Angelo Coast Range Reserve, California, USA - CZOMad2_1_16fungal (Hybrid Assembly) | ecosystem: Environmental > Terrestrial > Soil > Vadose zone... | reverse complement strand
CCGCGCCGTGGCGATCAGCCGGTCGCCGTCCGCCAGTACCTGCCGGGCCAGCTCGCGGCCCAGGCCGCGGGACGCGCCCGTGATCAGCCAGGTCTTCGCCATCGCAGTTGCTCCTTGTCCGGGGGTCCGGCCCGTTGCCGGAGGCGCTTGCCCATGACTAAGTCTACAACCGTAGACATTATTCCCGGCGGCTAGGTAGTGTCCTACCCATGACCGACGAAGCCGCCCGGCCCGCCGGGTCCGGTCCTGATCCGGCGGCCTCCCTTCCAGCCGGCCCCGATCCGGCGGCCGCCGCCCCGGCCAGCCCCGATCCGGCGGTCTCCGTTCCGGCTGGCCCTGATCAGGCAATCTCCGTTCCGGCCGGCTCCGATCCATCGGCGGAGGCTGCGTCTCCCGTCCCGGCCGGCCCCGGCCAGGCGGCGCCGGCCGCGGGCCTGAAGGCCGGCGGCTCGCCGCGCCGGCGGGACAGCGCCGCCACCCGGGCCGCGATCCTGCGCGCGGCCATCGACGCGTTCACCCGGTCCGGGTACGACGGCGCCGGGGTCCGCGAGATCGCCAGCGCGGCCGGCGTGACGGCGATGCTGGTCAACCGCTACTTCGGCTCCAAAGAGCAGCTGTTCGCCGAGGCCGTCGACGTCGCCTTCGCGCCGCGTACCGTCGTCGGCCGCGACCCGGCCACCGTCAGCGCCGATATCGCCGGCACGCTCGCGGCCCGGACCGCGCCCGCCGCCGACGGGGGCGAGGAGGCCAAGCCGCCCCGGCCCGCCTCCGTCGTGCGTTCGGGCCTCGACGTGCTCGTCGCCCAGGACTTCGCGCCGATCGCCGGCTACACGGTGGGGCTGGTGACGAATCAGACGGGGGTCGATTCGCAGGGCCGCCGCGCGATCGACCTGCTGGCGGCGGCCCCGCGCGTGAAACTCGCCGCGATCTTCACGCCCGAGCACGGCCTCACCGGCGACGCCAACACCGAGGTGCCCCACGGCCGCGACCCGATCACGGGGCTGCCGGTGTGGAGCCTCTACGGCAGCACGCGCCGCCCGAACGGCGGCATGCTGCGCGGGCTCGACCTGGTCGTGTTCGACATCCAGGACGTCGGCGTACGCTACTACACGTACCTCACCACGCTCGTCTACGTCATGGAGGAGGCGGCGCGCGCGCGGATTCCCGTGCTCCTGCTCGATCGGCCGAATCCGATCAACGGGCGCGTGGTCGAGGGACCGCTGATGGATCCCGACCTCGGCTCGTTCACGGCGCCGCACCCGATTCCTGTGCGGACGGGCATGACCATCGGCGAGTTCGGGCGCATGGTGGCCATGGAGCGGAAGATCCCCGTGTCGCTCACGATCGTGCCGCTCGAGGGCTGGGAGCGCGGGCGCTGGTTCGACGAGACCGGGCTGCCGTGGGTGAATCCGTCGCCGAACATCCGCTCGCTGACACAGGCCCTGCTCTACTCCGGGATCGGCCTGCTGGAGTCGACGAATGTCTCGGTGGGGCGCGGCACGGAGCGTCCGTTCGAGGTCATCGGCGCGCCCTGGCTCGATCCGCACCGCGTGAGCGAGGATCTGAACGCCCTGCGCCTGAGCGGCGTGAGCTTCGAGCCCGTGGTCTTCACGCCGAGCAGCGACATCTACACGGCGGTGCCGTGCGGCGGCGTCCGCCTCGTGGTCACCGACCGGGAGGCGATTCGGCCGGTGACGGTCGGGCTGGCGATCGCCAGGACGCTACGGAGCCGTCACCGCGACCAGTTCAGACCCGAGGCGATCCAGAACCTCCTGGTGAACCGCGCGACGATGTGGGCCTTCTTGCGGAACGAATCGTTGGATCGGCTGGTGGCGTGGACCGAGATGGAGCGGAACAGTTTCCTGAACCGGCGGGCGTCGTACCTCATCTACAGATAAACCTCCAGTTCCTTTGCGCGTGGTGTGACCTTCGATGTTCGTTGTAGATGGGGGGCTGCGAGACGCGCCCCCCATGCCCCCCATGCCCCCCATGCCCCCCACGCAACCACCGTCGCCCCTATGGTGAATTGATCGTTATGATCACGCTGAAAAAATAAAGGGCCGAGAGGGCCCCTGATGCCACGGAGCGGACAGCTGCGGGGGGAGGCGCTATCGATCGGTCGTCTCGATGATGCGTAGCTTCAGGTCGGGCTTGAGCTTGTCGCGGCGATCGGCGGGCACGGTGACCGTCGCGGGGTCACCGTCGCTGATGAAGCGCTCGTGCGGATGCTTGTCGAACCACGCGAGCCAGTAGGCGAGGTCGCGCGCGATGACCTGGATCCGCGGCAGCCGCAGCGGATCGAAGCCGCGCGCGAACGGCGACTGGGCGGTCCCGCCCGCCACCATGAGGATCGCGTCGTGCTCGTACACGGTGCCCTTGGCGCTGCCGCGCAGGGCCCAGCCGACCTCGCGCGGGTACACGCCGTGCGGCAGCGCGAGCGTGCGGATCTTGTACTCGGGCACGTAGCGCTGGATCCACTGCTGCGCCTCGGCGATCTGCACGCGCACGACCGCCTCGTCGTACTTGCCGAGGTTGGCGTGCCAGAGCGTGTGGTTGCCGATCTCGTAGCCGTGGCTCACGAGGTACTGCAGCTTCCTGCCCTCGTGCTCCGGCTGGTTGAAGAGGCGATTGGGCTTGCTGGCGCCGGGCAGCACGTAGAACGTGGCGGCGCGACCGAAGTCCGGCTTTTCGCGCAGGAACGCCTCGAGGATTCCCACCGCGCACTTCGGGTCGATCTCCAGCGCGCCGTTGGTCTCGATGTAGCGGAACTGCCCCGGCGAGGAGTCGTCGAAGGTGAGCACGATCGGCGTCGTCCCGGCCGGCGCCATGATGCGGCCGTCGAGCAGCGCGTTCAGCGAGTGCAGGCGGTAGCCGCGCGCGTAGAGCGCCTCGAGGTCCTGCCGAAAGTTCTCGGGCGTGCGCGTCCAGCGGTCCTCGGGATAGTCGACCTTGTGGTACTCGAGGATCATCAGCCGTCCGAGCTCGTTGGCGGAGGGCTGATCCGCCCAGGCGAAGGCGGCGAACATCAGCGCGGCGGCCAGGAGCAGGACGACGACGAGTGCCAGCCTCATCGCGCCGCCAGCGGGATCTTGGCCCGCAGCGCCCCGCCCGTGTAGTCGTTACGCGGGTTCCAGAGCATCCAGCCGCTGCTGCCCCCCTCGTCGGCCCCGCGGATCTGGTCGCGGATCTCCGATACGCCGAAGATCCGCCGGTCGAACGCGTAGTCCCTGAAGTCCTGCAGCCAGGGGCGCACGCGGGCCGGCGTGTGCGCCGCGCGCTGGCGGATCAGCCGCACGCTCTCGCGCACGACCGCGTAGGAGTTCTGGACCGGGTTGCGGAAGCCGGGGATGCCGACGTGGTAGCCGGAGGGATAGACCATCGGGCAGATGTAGTCGAGGTGCGGCGCCAGCTCCTCGATGCGCTGGCCGATGTCCGTGTCGTTCTCGTTGAACGCGGTGTAGCCGAAGACGTCGGCGGCCACGAAGACGCCCAGCGGGCCCAGCTCGCGGCGGGCCAGCTCGAGGAAGCCGGCGATCGCGGGGAGCCGCGTCGCCTTGTTGTTGGGCGCGGAGTACTTCGCGGCGGACAGGCGGCCATCGGTCGGGAACCGAACGTAGTCGAACTGGATCTCGTCGAACCCCTTGCCGGCGGCCTCGCGCGCGATCGCGACGTTGTAGCGCCAGACCTCCTCGCGGAACGGATCGACCCAGGCGAGCTTCTCGTTGTCGATCCACGGCTTTCCGGTCCGCGTGTCCATGATCGCGAGCTCGGGCCGGGCGTGGGCGAGGATGTTGTCCTTGAAGGTCACGATGCGCGCGATCGTGTAGATGCCGCGCGATTTCAGGTCGGCCATCAGCCCGTCGAAGTCCTTGAGCGTGCCGGGTCCCTGGGCGCCGATCGCCAGCGCTTCCGGGACCTGGGTGCGGTACACGATCCAGCCGCGGTCGCCCTTCACGTCGATCACGACGGCGTTCAGCTCGGTTCGCGCGGCCAGGTCGAGGACGCGGCCGCGGATTCCCTTGTCGCCGATGCCGAAGTACGTGAGGTACGCCGCCCTCACCATCTGCGGCTTCATGACGACCTCGACCGGGTCGGGAGTCGGCTGCAGGATCGCTCTCGCGAATCCGGGCCGCTTGATCAGGAGCGGCGCGTCCGGCGGATGGCCTTCCACGCTGAATCGGCCCTCGGCGTTCGTCCGGTGTTCGATTCCGCCGATTACGACCGACGTGCCCTCGAGCGGAGCGCGGCTCGCGTCAAGGATCTGACCAGTGACCATCTTTGGCCAGCTCACGCGCGGCGGCTCGGGCGCGCGCTCGACCGGTTTGCCGAGGTATTCGGAGACTGGACCGGGCCTGGGCACTGGATAAGGTCGAGCCAGGGTCGCCGCGCGAGCGAGATCCGACGGAGCGAGCAGCCCGTAGCCAGTCAGAATCGCAACGATGAGAAGACCGGCTGTATAGGCGCCATCCAGGATGTTGCGACGACGATTCGACGACGTGTGCTCGTCACTCATGGGTACTTTCGACAATACCGAACGCGACAACACGGTCAAAGTAAAAATTTTGCGGCTACAATTCCTCGCATGCCACCCATCACACGCTTTGGCTGCGAGATCGCGCGCAGGCGTTTCGTCGAGGTCGGCGGTCTACGCTTGAGCTTTCTCGAGTGGGGCATCGCCGGCCGCCCCGTCCTCTGTTTTCTGCACGGCGGCTCGGCCCACGCCCACTGGTTCGACCGGGTCACGCCCGCGTTCGCCGATCGGTTTCACGTGATCGCGCTCGATCAGCGCGGTCACGGCGAGAGCCAATGGGCGCAGCCGCCCGCGTACGCGACGGAAAACTTCGCGGCCGACCTGCTCGGCGTCATCGACGCGCTCGGATGGAGGCGGGTCGCGCTCATCGGCCACTCGATGGGGGGCCACAACGCGATGTCCTTTTCAGCCTGGCACCCGGACCGCGTGAGCGCGCTCGTCATCATCGACTCCCGCCCGGTCATCCCGACCGATCGGCTGGACCGGCTACGCCGGCGCGGCGAGCGCACGCTGCGGCCGTACCCCACGCTCGAGGCCGCGGCCCAGTCCTTCCGCCTGCTGCCGCGCGAGACGGCGGCCGACCCGGCCTTCCTCGCGCACCTCGGTGCCGCGGGGGTCGTCGAGCGCGACGGGGCCTGGGTCTATCGCTTCGATCCGGCGAGCAACAGCGCGCGCCGGCCGGTCGACGCCTGGTCGCTCCTGGACCGGATCACCGCGCCGACCCTGATCGCGCGCGGCGAGCTGAGCTCCGTCCTGCCGCGCGACATGGCCGACAAGCTGCGCGCGGCGATTCGGAGCGCGACGCTCGCGGAGATTCCGGCGAGCTACCATCACCTGGTGCTCGACAACCCCGCCGGATTCGTCCACACTCTCGATGCCTTTCTCGCGGGAGCGTTCGAAGCGGGGAAGTAGCGCGTCGGAGGCCGTCATGGGCGGCAGGATGGTGATCGCCGGTTCGCTCGTCGTCGCGCTCGCTGCTTGTGGAGCCAAGCTGTCTCCCCTGCAGGAGCGCGCCTGGGACGCCTTCTATGAGTGCAAGCAGAAGGCGCCGTCGGCCGTCCTCCAGCAAATTGGGGAGAACGGTCATCTCTCCTACAGCGCTCGCGAGGGCGACGTCGGCATCATGCAGCGGTGCCTCGAGGCGAAGTTCGGCTACCGCTTCCACTGAGCATGCGCTGGCCATGGCTCGGCCTGCTGGTCCTCTTACTCGGTTGCGCGCCGTCCCCGCGCGAGACGGTACCGCTTGCGGTCGTCGAGGTACCCATCCAGTTGATCGGTAACATCGTGTTCGTAGCGGCGACCGTCAATGATGGCCGTAGTAGCGCGCTCCTCATCGTGGATACCGGCGCCGATTCGACGATCCTCACGCCGCGGCTGCTCAATCGGCTCGGTGTCGTCGTGCCCGCCGATGCGCCCAAGCGAAAGATCCGCGTCGTCGGCGGCCAAACGCTCGACGTGCCCTTCGTCAAGATCGCGACGATCCGGGTGGGCCAGGCGACGATGAAGGACCAGGAGATCGGCGTCTACGAGATCCACCCGGATGCGCCAGTCATCGACGGTCTACTCGGCGGCGACTTTCTCCATCGGTTCAGGGTGACGCTGGACCGGACCGCGAAGCAAATGCGGCTGGCGCCGCTCGGGCGCTGAGTAGACCTTTAGTCGCCCCACGCGCTCGATGGGGCGCCCGCGAGACTACCGGTCGATGCGGAAGCGCTCGATCGCCGCGGGGTCCAGCTCGACGCCGAGTCCCGGCCCGGTCGGGACCCGGATCTCGCCGTTCGCGGGAACGATGGGCTCGGTCACGATGTCGGCCGCCAGCGCGCCGCTGACGCCGACCGCGAACACGCCTTCCATGAGGGCTCCGGGCCAGGCCGCGCAGAGCTGCGCCACCGCCGCCGTCGCGACGCTCGTGCTCGGGTGGTTCCCCGGGTAGATTCGCATCCCGGCTGCGCTCGCCAGCGCCCAGAGCCGCCAGACCCGATACATCCCGCCGTTCTTCGCGATCTTGGTCTGCACCACCGTGGCGGCGCGCCGGCGAATCACCTCGAGCAGCGAGTGGTCGGTCGAGACCGACTCGTCCGCCATGATCGGAATGCTGGTGGCCCGGCAGAGCGCGGCCAGGCCCTCCAGATCCCAGATGGCGATCGGCTGCTCGGCGGCGTCGATGTCGTAGGGCTCGAGCTTCCGGAGCAGGCTGAGCGCGGCGTCGTACGAGAGCGCTCCGTTGGCGTCGACCCGGAGCACGATCCGGTCCCCGAAACGGTCCCGGAGCGCGACGACGTTGGCCAGGTCCTGGCGCGGGTCGACGCCGATCTTCAGCCCGAAATGCCGGAAGCCACGGTCGTAGAACGCCTGCGCGGATTCCAGGGTCTCGGCGACCGTGGGCTTCATCGCGAGGAGGCCGGCGATCCGCACCCGGTCCCGGCACTCGCCGCCGAGGAGCTTGTGCACCGGCAGCCCCACCGCCTTCCCGGCGATGTCGTACAGCGCGTCGGCGACGGCCGCCTGCGCGTAGAACGTGTTGTAGAGCGCCTCGTTCAGCGTCGCCAGGATGCCCGCGACGTCGAACGGCGAGCGTCCGGCGATCAGCGGCTCGAAGTGGTCCTTGACGGTGCGGACGAGGTTCCAGAGCACCTCGGCGCTGCCCTGCCGGCGCCACGCCTGGGTCTCGCCGATCCCGACGATCCCTTCGTCCGTGTGCACGCGCACGATGAGCGTCTCGACCGTCTCGCGGCCGGCGCCCTGCGAGATCTTGAACGGCTGCGCGAAGGGCAGGCGAAGCGGGATGGTCTCGAGCTCGGTGATCTTCACGCCCTAGCCTCCCAGCCGCTCGATGCGGACGGCGCAGACCTTGTATTCGGGGATCTTCGACACGGGATCGCTGGCGGAGTTGGTCAGGAAGTTCGCGGCCGAGTCCTCGAGCTTCACGAACGGCACGAACACCGCACCGGCGCGCACCGCCTCCGTGACGCGCGCGTATCCCTCGAGCTCGCCGCGGCGGGAGGCCATGCGGACGCGCGAGCCCGTGTCCACCCCGAGCCGCCGCGCGTCGCTGGGATGAATCGCGATCTCGAGTCGCGGCGCCAGCTCGAGCAGGCCCTGCACACGCCGGGTGAGCGTGCCGCCGTGCCAGTGGTAGAGCAGCCGGCCCGTGTTCAGGAGGAACGGGAAGTCGCGGTCCGGCAGCTCGGCGGCCTCGACCGTCTCGAGGGCGGGGATGAAGCGCGCCCGGCCGAGCGGGAAGGACTCCGCGTAGAGATAGGGCGTCCCGCGATGCTCCGGTGTCGGGCACGGCCACTGCAGACCGCCCTCGCGGTCGAGCCGCGCGTGCGAGAGCCCGGCCAGAAACGGCGTGAGGCGGGCCATCTCGTCGAAAATTTCCGCCGCGCCGCCCTCGTAGTCGAACTGCCGCCCCACGCTCGTGCCGAGCCTCGCCGCCACCCGCCTGGCCAGCTCGGCCGTGATCCACCAGTCGGGCCTTGCCAGTCTCGGCGGCGGGAGCGCCTGGCGCACGCGCTGCACCCTGCGCTCGGAGTTGGTGAACGTGCCTTCTTTCTCGGCGAAGGCGGCCGCCGGCAGGAAGACGTTCGCACGCTCGGCGGTCTCGTGCATGAAGAGGTCCTGGACGACGAGGAAGTCGAGCTGCCCGATCGCCTTCTCGGCGTGGTGGAGATCGGGCTCCGAGAGCAGGGGATTCTCGCCCACGATGTACATCGCGCGCGTCTCGCCGGAGAGGCCTCCCTCGACGATCTCGGTCACGACGCGGCCCGGGCGCTCCGGCGGCCGGGTGCCCCACGCCGCCTCGAACTTCGCGAGCGTCTCGGGGACGTAGTGCTGGTAGCCGGGCAGGTTCGTCGGGATGCAGCCGGCGTCGCCGCAGCCCTGGACGTTGTTCTGTCCGCGGAGCGGCGAGATGCCGCTGCCCGGGAAGCCCATCTGGCCCGCCACGAGGGAGAGGTTCAGGAGCGCGTGGGCGTTGTGAATGCCGTTGACGTGCTGGGTGATCCCCATGCCCCAGATCAGACAGGAGCCCTTGAAGGCGGGGCGTGCATACCAGCGCGCTGCTTGCGCGATGTCTCGCGCCGGCACGCCGGTGGCGCGCGCGGCGTGCTCGAGCGTGAACGGCGCCAGCGACTCGCGCCAGGCGTCGAACCCCTCGGTGCGCCGCTCGATGAACTCGCGTGCCGCGAGCCCCTCGTCGAGGATGACGCGGGCCATCGCGTTGAACAGCGGGACGTCCGTGCCCGGGCGCTGCTGGATCCAGAGGTCCGCCTGGTCGCAGAGCTCGACGCGCTTGGGATTGACGACGATCAGCCGCGCGCCGCGGCTCATGGCCCGCCGGAAGCGGATCGCGATCACCGGGTGGTTCGCGGAGGCGTCGGCGCCGACGACCATCAGGCAGCCGGCGTCTTCGTAGTCCTGATACGAGTTGGAGGTGGCGCCGGAGCCCATCGAGGCCAGCATCGCCTCGACCGAGGGCGAGTGGCAGAGCCGCGTGCAGTGGTCCACGTCGTTGGTCTGCATCACGACGCGGCAGAACTTCTGGATGAGGTAGCCGTCCTCGTTGGTGGCCTTGGCGCTGGCGAGCGCGCCAAAGCGCCCGCGGTTCCGCGCGAGCCCTTCGGCCGCGGCGTCGAGCGCCTCGTCCCAGCCCACCTCGGCCCAGGCTCCGTCGCGGCGGATCATCGGGCTCGTGATTCGATCGCGCGAGTGGACGAATCCCGTGCCGAAGCGCCCCTTGACGCAGAGCATGCCGAGACTCGACTTGTTCGCCGGCACGTCGTCGGCCATCACGGCAAGCCTCTGAGGGCTTCGCTCCCCGTTTGGCTCCCCCGCGATCACGTTGAGCGTGATGCCGCAGCCGACACCGCAGTACGGGCACGTGGTGTCCACACGGCGCGCGCTCCTGGCGGGCGTCTCTTTCGGCCGCAGGGCGCCCGTCGGGCAGGTCGCCACGCACTGGCCGCACGAGGTGCAAACCGACGAGGCCATCGTGTCGTCGCCGAAGACGCCGACTTTCATGGCGTGGCCGCGGCCCAGCAACGCGATCGCCCCGATCTGCTGGACGTCGTCGCAGGCGACCGCGCAGCGGCCGCAGAGGATACACGCTTCGCGGTCGAGGACGAAGAAGGACTTGCTCGCGTCCACCTCGAAGCGGTGCTGCGGCGCCCAGCGAGGCTCGAGCAGCCCGTGACGCGCTCCCGCTTCGCCGAGCTGGCTGTAGTCGCCTTCTCCCGCCAGCATCGAGCGCGTGAGGTCGAGGACCGCCTTCCGTACGCGGACCGCGTCAGGGTGCTCGGTCGAGACGACCATGCCCTCGCGGGCCGGCAGGTGACAGGAGGCCGGGAGGCCGCGCTGGCCTTCGACGTGGACGAGACAGGTTCGGCAGGCACCGAGCGGCGAGCGGTCCGGGTCCTTGCAGAGCTGCGGCAGCGCGATCCCCAGACGGTTCACGCCGTCCAGGACGGTGGCGCCCTCGGGAAGCTCGACCGTCCGCGCGTCGATCGCCAGCTTCATCGGAGCCTTATGATACGCCGAACTCGCCCGGGAACTCGGCCAGGCCGGAGAGCACGGCGAAGGGCGCCGCCTGACCGAGGCCGCAGAGCGAGGCCACCTGGATGACCTCGCTGAGCGACTTCACGCTCGCCGGATCGACTGGACCGTCGAGCATCGCGAGCAGGCGCGCCGTGCCCTCGCGGCAGGGCGTGCACTTGCCGCACGACTCCCGCGTGTTGAACGCGAGCAGCGTCCGGACCGCGTCGCGCACCGACGCGCGCTCGTCGAGCGCGACGACCCCGCCGGTGCCGGGATTGACCGGGCCGCGCGGGATGAGCGGCTCGTCGAACTGACGGGGATGCACGAGGCTGCCCGACGGGCCGCCGACGACCGCGGCGTGGATGGGCCGCCCCGTCGACGACCCGCCGCCGACCGTGTCGATCAGCGTGCGCAGCGTGCACCCGAGCTCCAGCTCCACGATGCCCGGCCGCCGCACGTGCCCCGACAGGCCGAAGAGCTTCGTCCCGCGCCCGCCGCCCAGGCCCGCGAACCACGCCCCGCCGCGCGCGACGATCGACGGCACCGCGGAGAGCGTCTCGACGTTGTTGATGACGGTCGGCTTGCCCCAGAGCCCCGCCTCGACCGGAAACGGCGGGCGCGGGCGCGGCATCGCGCGCCGGCCCTCGACCGACTCGAGCAGCGCCGTCTCCTCGCCCAGGACGAACCCGCCGGCGCCGCGCCGGATCTCGACCTCGAGCGAGAAGTCCGAGCCGAGGATGTGCTCGCCGACCAGCCCGCACGTGCGCGCCTGGATGAGCGCCGCGGCCATGCGCGCGGCCGAGAGCTCGGCCTCGCCGTGTATATAGAGGATGCCGCGCGAGGCGCCCGCCGCGAACGCCGCCAGCAGCATCGCCTCGAGCAGCCGGTGGGGGTCGCCCTCCATCAGGTGGCGGTCCTTGAAGATGCCCGGCTCGCCCTCTTCACCGTTCACGACGATGTACTTCGGCGCCCCCCGCGCGGCCCGGCACCCGGCCCATTTCACCGCCGTCTGGAAGTAGGCGCCGCCGCGCCCCGCGAGCCCCGCCGTGCGCACCTCCTCGATGACGCGTTCGGGTCTGCCGTCGCTCAGGGCCTGCGCGAGCCCGGAGTAAGCGCCGTGGCGGAGCGCGTCGGCGATGTCGCCGGGATCGGTGAGGCCGCAGCGCTCGAGCAGCACGCGGCGCTGAGGGGCCATGAATTCGTGGCCGGCGTCGGCCGGCGCCTCACGCGCTCCCGGGACCAGCGCGTCCAGCAGTCGCGGAACGTCGGCGGCGGCCACGGGACCCGTGACGAGGGGCGGTTGGCCGTCGCGCACGACGGCGACGGTGGGGGCGGCCCAGCACATGCCGTTGCACCCCGCCGTGGTGACGGCGAACGGCAGCTTCCGGCGCGCGACCTGCTCGCGGAGCGCCTCCAGGGTGTCGCGAGCGCCGACAGCCATCGAGCAGGCGCCGACGCCGACGACGAGACGGGCGCCGCCGCGCCGCCGGTCGGCCTCGCTCACGAGCGCGGCAAAGCGCTGCGCCGGCGTACCCGAGGCGAGCGGGAGCGGGGCGACGGCGGGCGTGGCGAGCGATCCGGCGTGCGCCGGTGCCGCGAGCAGCGAATCGAGGTCGCCCGGTTCTACCCGGCCCCGGTAGGCGTGGTCGACCTCGATCACCGGGGCCACCGAGCACGCGAACGCGCAGTCGAGCTCTTCGAGCGTGACGGCGCCGTCGGCGGTCGTCTGGCCCGCCCCGATGCCGAGCTTGCCCTCGCACGCGGCCAGCAGCTCGCGTCCGCCGCGCACGCGGCAGCTCACGCCCGTGCAGACGCGGACGATCCGGCGCCCGGGCCGCGAAAGCCTCAGCTCGGGATAGTGGCTCGCGACGCCCCACACCTCGCTCTTCGGCACGCGCAGGTGCGCCGCGATCCGGTCGAGGGTGTCGGGCGAGAGCCAGCGCTCGGCACGCTGCGCCTCCTCGAGCGCCGGCAAGAGCCACGTGCGCTCGCGGGGAAAGTCCGAGGGACGCTCCGACGGGTCGGTCATCTCGGACGCAGAGCTTACCCCGGAACCGGGCCGGCCGGGAGGCCGGCTACTGCTCGAGCCTGGCGATGAACTCCCTCAGCGTGGGCGCCCACTTCGCCGCCTCGGGGCCGCTCGCCGAGTGTCCGAGCTCGGTGTCGATCTCGAAATACTTCGCGTCGACACCCGCCCGGCCGAGCTTGTCCATCACCGCCGGCGCGATCGACGGCGGGAAGAGCTTGTCGGTCCGCGAGATGACGTAGAGCACCTTGGCGCGGACCTGGCCGAAGTCCTGCTCGGCGTCGAACTTCACCGAGGCCTTGCGCAGCGTGATCATCGAGTTGGGGTCGAACTGCCGCGACCACCCCTCGGCGAGCTGCCGCAGGCGCGCCGCGCGCTGCTCGGGGTCGGCGATCGTTCGCGCCAGCACCTCGTTCTGACCGTAGCGCTGGAGCGTCTCGATGCGGAGCTGGAGCAGGGTCGGGAAGATCCCGCCGCGCTCGTAGTGCCAGCCGCCGTTCCAGTTCGGGTCGGCGGCGAAGCGGTCCACGAGCGACTTGACGGCGGCGTCGCCACCGGAACCCTTCGGCGCCGACACGACCGGGACGACACCGCTCATGAAGGTCGGGTACGTCACCGCCCACTGGAACGCCTGATAGCCACCGTAGGACGGCCCGGCGACGGCCACGAGGTGCTGCGCGCCGAGGCCGTCGAGGAGCATCTTCTGGGCGCCGACGATGTCGCGCAGCGTGATGTCCGGGAAGTCGGGGCCGTAGGGCTTGCCGGTTTTTGGATTCTTGCTCGCGGGCGCCGTGGAGCCGAACGACGAGCCGAGCATGTTGGACGACACGACGTAGTAGCGATCCGTGTCGATCGCCTTGCCGGGCCCGATGAGGCCGTCCCACCAGCCGACCGTCGGGTCGGCGCTCGTGTACTTGCCGGCCGCGTGATGGTTGCTCGTGAAGCCGTGGGTCACGAGGATCACGTTGCGGCCGTCGGCCGCAAGGTGCCCGTAGGTCTCGTAGGCGAGCGTCAGCTCCGGTAGCACCTGACCGCTCTCGAGCTTGAAGGCGGGCACCGTGAAGGTCCGGCTCATCACGCGCTCCAGCGAGTCGGACGGGGTCGCGTCGGCGCCGTTGGTACGCGGCGAGCGCGTCTCGGCGCAGGCGGACAGGGCCAGGGCGAGCAGACCGGCGAGCCAGATCGCGCGTGCCATCGACACCTCCTGATCATCGAGCGCTCACGGCCGCCAAGCATAGGCCGGGCGCCGTCACAACGCAACGCGCGCTGCGTCGCAGAATCGATACGTCTTGAGGCCGCGAGCCCGCGCGTGCTAGAAATGGGTCGATGGATCAGGAGCTCGCGACCTTTCTCGCCGAGCGGTTTGACGACATCGGCCGCCACTTCGGCGACGTCCATCGTCGTTTCGACATCATCGGTCGCCGTTTCGACGTTATCGATGAGCGCTTCGATGCTGTCGATCGGCGCTTCGAAGCCATCGATCAGCGTTTCGAGACTGTGGATCGACGCCTCTATGGGATGGATCAGCGCTTCGACACGATGGATCGGCGCTTCGACGCGATGGACCAGCGCTTCGACGTGATGGATCGACGCGTGGACGCGGTGGACCAAAGGATTGACGAAAAGTTCGAGGAGGCCAAGCGCTACTTCGGTGTACTCGCCGACAACTTGCGTGGGGACATCGGCGTGGTCGCTGAAGGCCACGTGGGACTGGAACGCCGCATCCAGGAGCTGGACGACCGGAACGAAGTGGCCCATCGCCAGATCATCGGATTGCTCTCGTCGTCCCACCAAGAGCTGGACCGTCGCGTGACCCGGCTCGAGTCGAAGCGCCCGCGCGGAGGCTCGCGCCGCCGACAGCCCTAGCGTCGGGCCCCTTCGAGGCTCGGGGCGCTAGGCGATGCCGCTGTGGAGCGCGATCGTGCCCAGGCCGAGCCTCTGGTAGCTGACGTCGCGTAGTCCGACCTTCTCCATCATCTCCGCCAGTTCGTCCGGCGTCACGAAGCGATCCACCGACTGCGGCAGGTAAGTGTACGCCTGGCGGTCGCCGGCCACGAGGGCGCCGATGGCCGGGACCACGTGGTTGAAGTAGGCGCCGAACACCGCGCCCCAGACCGGCGCGGCCGGGCGCACGATGTCGAGCGTGACGACGCGGCCGCCCCGGATCGTCACGCGACGCATCTCGGCGAGCCCGCGCTCGAGATCCTCCAGGTTTCGCAGGAGGAACGCCGACATCACGCAGGCGAAGGCGCCGTCGCGGAAGGGGAGCGCGAGCGCGTCGCCGACGAGGAGCTGCACGCGCGCCACGCGGCGCGCCCGGAGCTTGTCGTGCCCCACCCGGAGCATTCCTTCGGAAAAGTCGGCGCCGGCGACGAAGCGGCCGGGGGTGCGCGCGCGGACGGCGATGGCGAGGTCGGCCGTGCCGGTGGCGAGATCGAGCACGGGCCCGGTCGGGGCGCCCGCGGCGGCGCCCGCCAGGCGACGGCGCCAGGCGTGGTGAAGGCCGCCCGTCATGAGCGAGTTCATGAGGTCGTAGCGGCGGGCGATGCGCGTGAACATCGCCCGCACGGCCTCGGCCTTGGACGGTGCTGCCGGCACTACCGCAGGCCGAGCACGACGGCGGCGAGGACGATCAGCGCGATGTAGCCGTTCACGTTGAAGAAGGCGACGTCGAGCCGCGAGAGATCGCGCGGGCTCACGAGCGAGTGCTCGTAGGCGAAGAGCGCGACGACGGCGAGCCAGCCGACCCAGTAGATCGGCCCGAGCGCCAGCTGCCAGCCGAGCGCCGCCAGCGCCAGCGCGGTGAGCGCGTGATTCACGCGCGCCGCGATCAGCGAGGTGCCCACGCCGAAGCGGGCGGCGAAGGAATGGAGCCCCTGCGCGCGGTCGACCGCCACGTCCTGACACGCGTAGATGAGGTCGAAGCCGCCGATCCAGGTCGTGAGCGCGAACCAGATCACGAAGGCCGGCGGGTCGAACTGCCCGCGCACGGCGATCCAGCCGCCGGCGCCGGCGATGCCGTCGGTGAAGCCGAGCACCCAGTGCGAGAGCCACGTGAA
>Ga0137403_10005180_pt1 | contig 15153 bp, 15 predicted proteins | sample CZOMad2_1_16fung_FD_122057 | JGI IMG/M metagenome (GOLD analysis project Ga0137403, IMG submission 122057) | Vadose zone soil fungal communities from Angelo Coast Range Reserve, California, USA - CZOMad2_1_16fungal (Hybrid Assembly) | ecosystem: Environmental > Terrestrial > Soil > Vadose zone... | reverse complement strand
TTACATCGACAAAGTTTTTGCCTCCGAAGACCTTGGCGAGCCAATGAGGGAACGTCAACTCGACTTTGAATCCGGCCTTATGGAAGTGGCGAAGAACTCTTTGGACATCATCGGGGCGAATGAAAACGTCGAGGTCTTTGGTGTCACGCCACACGTCGGTGTAACATTCCAGGGCATAGGCGCCGCCCACCAGAAAGGGAATTTTGGCTTGCGTCAGCTCCGTCAAAACCCGCCGGTAGAAGGTGCGAGTCCGAACGGGCAAATCGGTTCGGGAATTGGGTACCACTGACATGGGTTGTCCTGCGGCGTCATGGCCGCTGTTGCGTGCCCGACTTGGGAGCTGGATCTTGCATTCTTTGGACCTTCATGATGCAAGGCAAAAGAAGTGCCGTGGTACGCATTTTGCTCATCTACAAAGAATTCACCTTATTCGGGGGAGGCGCCGAATGGTGCAGTCAAAAAAGCTGCAGTTGGCGGCTGTCGGCGATCTTCACTGCATGAAGAATAGCCAGCTCCTTCCTGTTTTCCGAGAGCTGCCGCGCGTACATGTCTTTTTGCAGATGACCCATGGCCCTTCCCGTCTCGTATTTGTCGCCTGCCGAGCTTTTTTCTTCCTGGTTGGCAGCTTGCTGGGCCTGATCGATAGCTTCCCTGGCGGTGGCTATGCGCTGTTCGATGAGCGCAAGAGCGTATTGTTTCAGCGTATTTTTTAAAGCTATTTTTTCGACGTCGTTCATTAGACTCTTACTTTGATGACCAGTTTTTTAACGGGTTCGGGTTGATGATGATACACTTCAGGCTGGTGAATGTCGGAGGGGAAAAAGATGATGAACTGGTCAGGCGAAAGGGTAATATAACTGAGATCGGTTGGCGGAAGTTCATAATAGGTCACGTCATTGTCCGGCCCAAACGGTACGGCCGGCTCCTGGCCGGCGAGAGGGGCATATCCGAACTTTTCCGTTCCCGCGATCATGATCTGTATATCCGCATAGTCCTGATGGCTTTCGGGGTCGCATTCATCGGGGGGCTTGGTGATATATTCGTTGACGAGAGCAAAGGCATTCTCCCCCTCTATTTCATATTTTCCCGGCTCTGCTCCGCGAAGATCCGCACTGAGGATAAAGTCGATCGCGGCTGCAAAATTTGGACTGATTATTTTATACCAATGGAGCTGGGAGAGCGTGGAAGTGATCATGCTGGCAAAAATATCCCATTCCCGGGAAATTATTTTATCCTTTTCCAGATTAGGTCATTTCCATTACGCCTTTCCAGCATGAGCATATCGCCCTTTTCGTTCTTTACGAAAATTTTCCTTCCCCTCGTATCGGCCTGCCTGAAAAAAACGGTTTCCGTTTCGGCGAACAACACCACCGGACCACCAGTCTTCTTCTGGATGAGGAGGGTATCGTTCTTCAGGCTGATGACACAGGTAGTACTGTCGGCAAGCTGGTAATGGCCGGCATATTGTTTTAAAACTTGCGCATTCACCTTCACCGGCGAAGGCAGCTGTGGGATCTCGAAGACTTGTGAACCGATCATTTTCCAGGAAGTATCCACCTGATACCAGGTGTTGGCAATTCCATAGGTAGTGTGAAGCTTTTGCCCGAATACCTGCTCGTATTCGTCCGCCACATAATGCAGCACGGCGGTATTGTCCATGAAAGTAAAGACGGGCTTTATTACGTTGATATGACCGGAGAACCCCTTGGGTAAGGGACTGAAAGTGGCCAGGAACTCTTTTTTAAAGAAGCCCGCCCCATCTTCGGTGATCGTATAGCATTTTGGGTCGAGATATTTATTCCAGAGACCGCCGCTGTCTCCCGAAGGAATGGCATCCATAAGCGACTGTTCGATCCGCAGGATCTGTCGGGCCCTGGAGGCACTGTCGGTCTGCGCCGGGCACCAGCGCACGGTGGATAGTAAGATCATTGTAGTAAGCAGGTGGCGTTGGCGCAGCATATATTCCGGTTTGAGGGAAATTATCAAAACAAATCGGAAAAAACAGGCTGTGGGGGTCATAAATTAGCGCAACGCGGAGAAAAGCGGGTTTAAATAAGTTTTCTTTCCACGGCAAGTCGTATCAGGCATGCCGTATTTTTTACATCTAATTTGGCAAGCAGGTTTTTCCGGTGGCTGTCGACGGTGAATGAGCTGAGGAATAATTTTTCGGCGATCTGCGTGTTGGTATACCCTTCCGCGATAAGGCCTAAGATCTCCTTTTCCCGGGGCGAGATCTGAGGCAATTGGGTCCTGGAGGATCGCTGATATTCTTTCAGCGCCTCTCCCACCTCGCCGCTGAAATAGATACCCCCGTCGGTGGCAGTATGTATGGCCTTCAGGAGCTCTTCCTTGGAGGAATTCTTTAAGATATAACCGGAAGCGCCGTTCTCCATCATTTTTTTAATGTACAAACCCTGGTTGAATGTACTTAATCCGAGAATGAAAATGCCGGGATATTTTTCTTTCATGGTTGCACAGAGCTCGACGCCGTCCATGCCGGGCATGCTGATATCCATCAGCACTATATTTGCCGTGTTGTTTACAAAAAAGCCGAGGCAGGATGCTGCGTTCATGGCGTGGCCCGCCCATTCGATATCCCGTTCATTCTGCAACAAGGAATGGATGCCTTCTATAACTACCGGATGATCATCGACAATGAATAAGCGGATCATAACTGTAAATTGAATTCTATATTTACCAGGGTTCCCTTTCCAGGTCTGGCATCGATCGCTAACTGGCCCTTCAGATAATCTACCCGGCTTCGGACACTCAGCAGCCCGGCCCCCTGATTGTTTTCCGGAAGGCTGGCGTCGAATCCTTTGCCATTATCCTCCACCACTACATTCAGACGATTGCCTTCCCGGATGATCTGTACAAAAGCCTCGGTCGCGACCGCATGCTTCAGTATATTGTTCAGCAATTCCTGTATGATACGGTAAATGATTATCTCAACTGATTTATCCAGCCGGGCTTCCAGTCCGAAAGACTGGTATTTCACCGTGAGTAGCTTCGCCGTATTGATCGTATTGCAGTATTCTTTCACTGCTTCGTCCAGGCCAAACCGGATCAGCATTTCCGGCATCATATTGTGCGCCACGCGCCTCAGCTCTTTAATGGAGGTATCGAGCATGTCCAGGGAACGTTCGAATACGGCCATATTATCGGGGGTTACGATCAGGTTGTCTTTCATATTGCTCAAAGAGAATTTTACACCGGATAGCAGGCCCCCCAATCCATCATGCAGATCCTTGGCCAGGCGGCTCCGCTCGTCTTCCTGTCCTTTGAGCATGGAGTCGACCGCCACCAGCTGCCTGTCCTTTTCCAGCTCTCCGATCCGCTGCTGGTGCAACTCATCCTGTTGCTTTGCCAGCAGATGGCGGCTGCGGAGATTCCGGTAGCCCAGGAATCCGACAACCAGCAAGGCGAGGACCGAACTGATCAGAAAATAATTAAGGGTTGATTTTTGCCGGATCGATAAGACCTGTATTTCTTTTTCGGCCTGTAGTTGAACGATCTTTTTTCCTTTTTCCGCGGCCTGATATTTATTCTCGATTTCCGCCACCGCCTTTTTAGACGCCGATAGGTTCACGCTGTCTTTGAGGGCATTAAGCTGCTCCAGGTAGACGAATGCCTGGGATCCGTTATTCGTTTTTTTCTCCACATTGACCAGCTCCTGTAAGATCTCGATCTTTTCAACCTGAAAAGTTGGTTCATTTACCGTTTTCTGAAATGCGGCCAGCAGGTATTTCCGGGCTTGAACGTAATCCGCCAGTTGTTCATAACAGAGTCCGATTATTTTCAGGGCGGATGTCTCCTGGTACTTAAAATGGTTCGACTTAGCTATCGACAATGTTTTATTATAATAAACGATGGCCGCTTTGTAATCCTTCTTCTGACGGCTGACGCTTCCCAGCTTATTGTAATATTGGATATTGACGCGGAAATTATTCAGCCTTTCTACCATCGGCCTTGCCCTGGACAGGTAGAGCAGCGATGAGTCGAGTTGTCGCAATCCATTAAAGTCATCACATACATAGAGCAAGGCCCAGACCGTATTTTCTTCATTTTTATCATGCTCTACAAGACCAAGCGAGAGCTTATCGTATTCCAATGCCTTATCGAATTGGTTCATCTTGTAATAGACGGTGGAGATCCTGCTATAATAGGTGCCCATTGCGGAAAACCTGCCATCATTACCGGAGTTCTTCCAGGCTTCCAGAGCGGTGATGTATTCGGCTATCGCTTCTTTATATTTTGCATTCGCCACAAAGCGATCACCTTTTAGCCCCTTAATGGTGGCTATTGAAAGGATGGCGTCTGCGGTTTCTTTCGGATTGCGTTTTGCATCGGCGCTTTGCTGATAATAGAAGATCGCGGAATCAAAGAATGATTCTGAGTGAATACCTTCATCGGATTGTATTTTAATGTTGGCCTTATGATCATAATAAAAGCCAGTTAAATAGTCCCAGTTAAGTTTCTTCACGATAGCATAGCCGCGGTCCAGGTAACGAAGCGCTTTTACGCTGTCATAAGTATAATATTTGCTGGCGAGGTCTATGATAAGGAACGCGCTCGTCGAATCGTTATGGGTCTTTTTTAGATCGGATTCCAGGCTGTCAATATAATGAGTCTGGCCCCTTGCCTGCTGTATGCAGAGGAGAAACAACATTACCCGGAACAGGTGGTTGGTAAAAGATTTCATAAAAGGGAATTGCCAGGCCATTGTCTATAAAGGTTGACAATCCTCTTCACAATACCAAGGGACGGTTATAAAATACCAGTTTTGGGTGATTCTGTGGAATTGGCCGTGAATCACTGTTTCGGGTGAGGAGGAGTGGTTGTTCGAGGGTTTACTTTGCGGAATAATCCTAAAACAAAAGATCATGAAAAAATTATTCCTTTGGTTCCTCTTGTCCGGACCTTGTTGCGTATTTGCGCAGTTTGGCATTAAGGCTGGTTTGAACTTTGCGAATGTAACGCACGCTTCCTCTATTAATGGCGGGAGCAAGTCCGGCTTCATGGCCGGAATATTCCTGGCGCCGCAGTCCAAGGGCATTCTGAGTTCCCGGACGGAGCTGATCTATTCGAGACAAGGCTATAACTTCAATACCGGGTCGAATACCGGGAATGTTAACCTGGATTATATCGTCCTGCCACAGCTCATGGGGGTCAATATAACGAAGTATTTTCAGTTGCAGCTTGGAGCACAAATGGCTTACCTGCTGAATGCAAAGGCAGACAGCGCAAAAGGCGGAAGTGCATCACCCGGGTCTTATGGAGCTATAATGGATTACTATAACAAATTTGATTATGGATTTGCTGTCGGCGCGGAGATCCATCCGTATAAAGGGCTGCTGGTTGGGGCAAGGTATAATATCGGCCTGAGCAAGCTATACAAAGACGCGATGAATGGCCAGGCGCCCTCGATCGATACAAAAAGCAATATCGTGCAGATCTTCGCCGGTTGGACTTTTGGAGGGCAAGACTCGAAGAAGAAAAGCCCGCCGCCGGCTGACAATAAATGAACCTCCTCAATAATAAGTATATGCAGCGGTTGTCTGGAATCTTTTTCCTGCGTCAACGCCGCCGGTATATAAGAAATCACCGGCCTTTGAAATGTTGCATGGCATTCGCCTCGAAATACTGTTCTATGAACTGATGCTGCAACTATCCAGACAAGTTATATACAAGGATGAAAGGTATAATAAGGTGGACGAAGCCACCAGTTTTATAGTTAATGAAATTGAGATAAAAAAACTCCAGGAATAAAGTTGACCCGGCCCCTCTTCCTTTTCCTGAAATACGGATTAATAATTATATTTGCATCACAGTACACCCCCTCTGCTGTTTTTCAAAACCCTAAATTTTGACTTGTGATAAATTATTCATTAGAGGGCTATATCAAAACTGGCTATGGGGGATATAATAAGCTTTGTTCATTTTATCATTTTTGTTTGGGGCATCCAAACGGGACTCATTTCAGTTTAGACTTTACACGGGTAGAATGGATAGATGGAAACTTGTGTGCATTATTATTAGCAATTGTATATCATCTTAATAAAACCTACGGCCATACTATTACTACAGATATGGACGTTATCAAAGAGCGGTTTAGCGTGCTTCTGAGGAACGGTTTTTTGAAAAGTGAAGATTACCCCCATGATGACAGGCAGAGTACGGTGCCTGTTGAATATTTTAGCCCTGAAGATAAAGAGGGGTTCAATAATTATCTTCAATATAGCCTTTTGACTCATCGAGGCATGCCTTCAAACCTGACGGATACTTTGAAAGAACAAATTAAAGAAGATATATTGGAAGTATTTTGCAATACTAACCATCATGCAAATACTCAAGAGCCTTTTTTTGTGGGAGGACAATTTTATCCAAAAATTGGAATCCTGAAATTTACAATGGTTGACTTAGGGGATGGATTTTTGCCTCGAATTCAAAAAGCCACTCAAGGAAAGATTACGGATTGCCTTTCATCAATTTTATGGGCGTTAGAAGGAAACAGTTCTAAAAACTTTCTGGATAATTGTCCGGGTGGCCTGGGAATAACCAGCATGAAGAAATACTTCGCTGAAAATAACGGGGTTTTGCAAATAATTTCAGGGGATGGATTTTGGTCCTCGGATTTGTCGGGAAGCGTATTTGAAGGTGGTAGAACGCTTAAAAACCCCTTTTTAGGAACTACAATTAACCTATTTTTCGGCCAATAAATGTTGTTTTTTCCACAAATGGTATTAATTTTGTTATTATTTGTTGTATATTACGTAAAAGATTTGTATTTGAAGTTGACTCCTGTATTTATGAAAGTTGTGGTTAAAAATATTATCAACAGTACTATAGCCGCATTCCACAACGACGGTATTCTTGTCTATTCTCATTTAGAAAAAGCATTTTTAAACAAAGAACAAGTAGAGTTATCATTCGAGGGAATCGAGCGGTGTGCTACTCAGTTTCTTAATGCCTCCATAGGCAAATTATATCTGCAATATGATCCTCATGCCGTGGATAATATTCTACAATATAATTACGCCAATCTTTCAAACCTGAAAGCAAAAATCAGCGAGGTAAGAAATAATGCAATTAATTCAAAAGAATACGATTCTTTAGTTAATAATGCTACTGCATAATGTATGTCTACAACATTCGGAACATTGATCATGTGGGCCTACAAAAGAAAAAGTATTTCTTTGATGCAAATCTCTGGCTTAAGATTTTAAAACCTCCTTTTAACCTTTCTCCGCGAGACAAAAAATATCTAAGCTTTTTTGAACGATTTAAAACTGACCTGAACCATCCGAAGATAGTTGTTCCTGCCCTATTATTATCAGAGGTGATAAATCGATATTTGCGCGATGTTACCTATCCAATTTTTTGCAAAAAACGAGGTGTTACCAATCCAGATAAATCCTATTATAAAAAAGTTTATCGCGCGTCTGCGGAATTTCAATCCGATTATATTTCATTATGCGAGGATATAAAAGCGTATCAAAACTATTTTGAATTAGTGCCGGACGGATTGTCTACGGATATACGCCAAAAAGACATCCTCACTTCTCCGCCCCAGAATTTGGATTTTAACGATAATTATTATTACAACCTGGCCTTGAAGCATGGATACACTATAGTTACGGACGATGAGGATTTTTTTGTGAATGGGGTAGAAGTCTTTACGTATAACAATCAATTATTAGAAAGGGCCAAGGAAAAAATAGAGATAAAAAGACCTCCTGAAAAATAAAACAGCGCCCATTCTGGCGCTGTTCTTTTATGGAGATGCTATCACGGTCTAAAACCAAGCGCAATCCATCCGAGACGGTACAACCCTCCTTCTGGTTCTCAAGATATTTAAGATAAAGCTGACAGTATCACCGCCTTTGCAATTCCGGGGTCATACCAGACGTTTTTCCGGGTATTGACATGGAAGCTGGCAAGAGCAGTAAAACCGCCTTTCGTCCCCGGCAAATCCCGCTTGTTGGTCTTGCCTTGGATGCGTTTAAAGCCTGCCCGAATGGGTTTACTGATTATATCGATAAACCCGATTACCTAGCGATCATCTTAGGAGGTCATATTCGCGGCAAAGGTTTATTCCCGTCTGACGAACATACTCTTTATTCCTTACGGCACAGTTTTCAGGACAGGCTTACGGCAAGGGGCCGATGCTTGCCAAAAAATTGTAGTGGATGCAGAAAATCCGGCTTAAACCCGCATAAATTCGACTATTACCGCTAAGTTCATATATGTTTAAAAAATATATGAACTTGATATGGTTATATGGCCCTCGTCTGTCGTATTGCCTGGGTAGATATTAACTTTTATATTTATAAGAATAAAAACATGGATGAAAAACTCTTTAAACAACGTGTCGCGCGATTAAAGGAAGTCTCAAAGGTTATTGAAGACTTGCCTGCCGAAATACGGACGCTGTCTTTTCCATTACTTGAAGGTTATATTTCAGGAAGCGATCCTGAACCTGGAAAGAAATCCGAAACACCATCAAAAGCGAAATCAAAAGGCGCAGCCAATGACGATGATCATGCAGGTCGTGATGAATTTTTGGCGAAAAATAGTCATGATAAGCCCGCTGATAATGTCTACTTACTGGCAGCAGCGTTATTTCGCGACTATGGTTCAGAACCATTCTCAATCAAAGAACTCGAAACCCTTGCAACTGACACAGGTGTAACAGTGCCTAACCGAATTGATATGACCCTAAAGCAAGGGACTAATAATGGGAAAAATCTCTTTACATCTAGCTCTCGAGGGTTTTACAAGCCGACCGTGCATGGAGAGGCGTTTTTAAAAGAGACCTATAAGATTTCCAAAGGAACTAAGAAAAAGACCCCTGCTGAATGACACTCGTTGAATTTTTAGCTCCGGTTGTTAAGTCAACATACGCTACACAAGTATTGGCCCTGCTTTTCTATAAGGATCGATACGAGAATGTGCCAAGCTTGAGTGTCGCGCAAATTGGAGCCGCGCTTAAATCTGCTCGCGTACCAAATGCGTCCAAGATCAATGTATCGGATGTCTTGAACAAATGCGGCTCGCAAGTCAATAGAGTAATGATAAATAACAAACCAGTTTGGGAAATAACGGAAACCGGAAAATCTCATGTAAGAAATCTCCTTAAGTTGCCATTGAGAGACCCGGAAATCGAACATGATGTTACAACTCTTACTGCGATGCTGCCCAAAATCACAGATGGGGATATCCGCGATTACATTGCGGAAGGATTAAAGTGTCTACAAGCAGACGCACTTAGGGCCTCTGTAGTGTTTATTTGGTTGGCTGCAATCCGTGTCGTACAAACAAATATCTTGAAACATAGTGTGAAAGACGTAAATAAGGCGACACAAAAGCATGATCCTAAAGCGCACACTGTAACAAAAATTGACGATTTTTCGTATATCAAGGATAAAGTGGCTCTATTGGCAGCGAAAGACTTGGGTGATCTTGACAAAAGTCAAAAAGACATTCTGGAAGAAGCATTGAATTTGAGAAATAAATGTGGCCACCCGGTTAAATACAATCCGGGGGTAAAAAAGGTTTCAAGTTTTATTGAGGATATTATTTCAACATTATTTATCTAGGTCAAAACGGGCTTTTGGCATTCTTGTCGTGCCACCCCATAATGCTGTCCCGATCATAAAGGATTTTGTACCCGTCCTGATTGGCTGAACCGGATACGGCCTTCGTCCCGGAATTTCTGTATGGTTGTTTTGCTGGATATGTTTAGCAGCTTCATAGCCTCCTGGGGTGTCACCCATTTTTCCTCCGTGATCTGGTGGGTGGTCTTTATGTAGTTGACCACCTGATCGACCAGGGCATAAAAAGCGGGCTCCTCTAAACAAATAACCTGCATCTGCGGACAACATTGTTTTTCCGAAAATACGGAATGGTTTTTTCCTCACCCATACTTAACCCAAAGAAAAAAGCGACTACAACAAATCTGTCGTAATCGCTTGATTATCTTCGTGGTGTGAGCCGGGATCGAACCGGCGACACAAGGATTTTCAGTCCTTTGCTCTACCAACTGAGCTACCGCACCGCCTTCCCAAATTTTACTTCGGGGTAACAAAAATAGGCTTTCCGGGCAAAATTCCGAAATTCCAGGCGGAAAATCCTCAAAAAAGGCCCCGCCCAATTCCCTACATCCCGTATTCGCTCAAGAATTTTATCCGCATGATCTTCAGTTGCTCCCAGTTGAAGTCCCCTTCCTTCAGCTCTTCCTGGGCGACCTGGAGACTGCTGGTCTCGCAACTCTTGAAGTATTCAATGATCTCGTCCTGTTCGTATTCATCGAGCATTTCATCGACGGCATAGTCCAGGTTAAGTTTCGTACCGCTGGCGGCGATCGTCTCCATATCCTCCAATAAGGCGTCGAGGCGCATATCCTTGTTGCGGGCGATCGTTTCGAGCGGGATCTTCTTATCGACCTGCTGAATGATATAAACTTTATTGACGCTCTTGTTCACAACACTCTTCATGATGAAGTCATCCGGCTTCTCGATGCTGTTCTCTTCGACATATCGGGCGATCAGCTCGATGAAGGGCTTGCCATAGCGGATCGCCTTACCCTTACTCACCCCCTGGCATTTCTCCAGCTCCTGGATGGTCGTTGGATAAAGCGTGGCCATATCCTGCAGCGAGGTTTCCAGGAAGATGACAAAGGGAGGCAGGGCCTTCTTCTTCGCCTCTTTCTGGCGGACTTCCTTCAGCAGTTCGAACAGCTTTCCATCCGTAGCCGCCGTGCCGGCCGTCTCCGTGCCTTCATCCTCATCATCGGCATTGGCTTCTTCGAATAAGTTGTTGAGGACGATCGGGAAGGAACGGGGCTTCTTCAAAAAGTCCTCTCCCTTCTTCGTGATCTTCAGCACGCCGTATTCTTCAATATCTTTCTTTAACAGGTCTTCCAATAGTACCTGGCGCAGCAGTGAATTCCAGAAATGCTCGGGTTGGTCCATGCCGATCCCGAATTCCGCGATGCCTTCATGCCGGAACATCTGGATCTGCGGAGTAAGCTTGCCCATGAGGATATTTACGACATAGCCCGTGGCGAAACGCTCGTCCAGCCCTTTGATCGTCTTCAATACTTTTACCGCACTATCCTTCGCCTCTACTCTTTCTCTGGGATGCAGGCAGTTATCGCAGTGGCCGCAGTTCTCGGCGGTATATTCCTCTCCGAAATAGCTCATCAGCACCTTGCGGCGACAGACCCCGGTCTCGGCATAGCCTACTGTCTCGTTGATGAGCTGGGCGCCCACTTCACGTTCGCTGAGCGGTTTGTCCTTCATGAGATGCTCCAGCTTGGCGACATCCTTATGAGAATAATAAAGGATACAATTTCCTTCCAGCCCATCACGGCCCGCACGGCCGGTCTCCTGGTAATAGTTCTCGATGGATTTAGGTATGTTGAAATGGATGACGAACCGGATGTCAGGCTTGTCGATGCCCATCCCGAATGCAATAGTGGCTACGATCACCTGCACATCCTCGTTGAGGAAAAGATCCTGCCTTTCCGCACGCAGCTTACTGTCCAGGCCGGCATGGTAGGCCACGGCCTTGATGCCATTGGCGACCAGCATATCGGCCAGCTCTTCCGTTGTTTTCCGGTTGAGCGTATAGATGATACCGCTCTTGCCCTTGTGCTGGACAATATAGCGGACAATGCTCTTGATGGTCTGATCCTTTTTTACCTTTGGCTGGATCTCGTAGTATAGGTTAGGACGGTTGAACGAAGACATGAATACCTTCGGATTGCGAAGGCCCAGGTTCTTCAGGATATCACTCTGCACCTTTGGAGTAGCGGTCGCCGTTAAGGCGATCACGGGGATATCCGGATTGATCTGGTCCATCATTTCCCGCAGTCTCCGGTATTCGGGACGAAAATCATGGCCCCATTCGGAGATACAATGCGCTTCGTCGACGGCAAAGAAAGAGACCTTCAGGTCGCTGAAGAATTCCATATTCTCCTGCTTGGTCAGCGTTTCGGGAGCTACATAAAGCATTTTCGTATGCCCGTTCAGGAGATCCGAATGGACTTCCCGGATCTGTTTTTTATTGAGGGTCGAGTTCAGAAAATGGGCGATATTGTCCCGGCTGCTATAGCTGCGGACCAGGTCCACCTGGTTTTTCATCAGCGCGATCAGGGGGCTGACGATGATCGCCACCCCTTCACTGATAATGGCAGGAAGCTGGTAGCATAAGCTCTTGCCCCCGCCGGTGGGCATGATCACGAAGGTGTCATTGCCGGATAATAAGTTTTGTATGATCGCATCCTGGTTGTCCTTGAAAGCGTCGAAACCAAAATGCTCCTGTAAATGCTGTAGAAGAGAGGCAGATGCTTTATCCTTGACGGAACTGCTGCTGTTAGCCTTAGTTTTGCGGGTTGTCGTTTTTTTTGTTGCGGTTGTTGCCATGCTCGAATATTTTCCTCCTCACGGTTTAATATCATCTGCTCGGAGAAGCTGCTGAACCCGCTTCGTACCGGAAGCCCAGACCATTGGTTCAGGGGTTGAGCCTACCTGTTTTTTGTAAACCTGCCAAACTCAACCGATTTAAGATAATCAAAATACCCAGAACAGCCGGAAGTAGTTATTCACGCGGCGGGATTAACAGGATTATCAGGGTGTTCTGCTTTTTTAGGGATGGCGAAGTTACGCAAAAACAGGGTAAGAAGCGAAGGGTTTCTGTTAAAACTTGATTGGGGCCCGATAAATATAATAAATATTAATATATATACAGAATAAAAGGACCAGGCCAGCATACCAGGAAGCCTAGCGGGCGGGATTGATCATTTTAATGTAGGTTTGCAAATCTTTTATGGACAGGGCTAAAAACATCATCGAGACAGGAAAAAATACGATCCGGATGGAAGCCGCCGCGGTTGCTGCATTGGAGCCGCTCCTGGATGGCCAGTTTGAGGCAGCCGTGGAAAAGATCCTTGACTGTAAAGGCCGTGTCGTGATCAGCGGCATCGGGAAAAGTGCGATCGTAGGGCAAAAGATCGTGGCTACCATGAACTCTACCGGCACCCCAGCCATTTTCATGCACGCGGCGGATGCCATCCACGGCGACCTGGGCATGGTGCAGGAGCAGGACCTGGTCATGATCATCAGCAAGAGCGGACAAAGCCCCGAAGTGAAGATGCTCTTGTCCTTTATCCGCAATTTTGGCAATACCCTGATCGGGATGGTGGGCAACCTGCAGTCCGTTCTCGCCAAACAAGCCGATATCGTCCTGAATACCACTGTCTCACAAGAGGCCTGCCTGAACAACCTGGCGCCTACCAGCAGCACGACGGTCCAGATGGTGATGGGAGATGCCCTGGCCGTGACCCTGATGGAGATCCGCGGCTTCGGCAATGAGGACTTTGCCAGGTTTCATCCCGGGGGCACCCTCGGGAAAAAATTATACCTGCGGGTACAGGATTTGTATATCCACAACGAACAACCGCGGGTAAGCAGGGACATCAACCTCAGAGGCGTGATCATGGAGATCACTTCCAAACGGCTCGGGGCTACGGCAGTTACCGATGAAGAGGGAGAGCTCCTGGGCATCGTGACGGACGGCGATCTTCGCCGGATGCTGGAAAAAAGTGCGCCAGGCAACGTTCCGGTGACGGGGGACATAACGGCAAAAGATATTATGACCGTTAGTCCCAAGACCATCACAGCGGAAGCCCTGGCAGTCGAAGCCCTGGACCTGATGCGGAAACATGATATAACCCAGCTCGTCGTTACGGCGGGTAACAAATATTTAGGCTTTATCCATTTGCATGATCTTATCCGGGAGGGGATTCTTTAAAGTTATGAACAAACATCATTACGTCGTCATTATGGCAGGGGGGATCGGCAGCCGTTTCTGGCCCATGAGCCGCCAGGATTACCCAAAGCAGTTCCTGGATATCCTGAATACAGGACAGACCCTGATCCAGTGGACCTTCGAACGATTTGCTTCCTTTATTCCCGTAGAGAATATCTATGTGGTGACCTCACAGGAATATTCGGATATCGTCCACGAACAGCTACCCTACCTGCCCAAGGCAAATATATTGGGAGAGCCTTCCCGGAAGAATACGGCGCCCTGTATCGCCTATATCTCTTTCAAGCTGCAGCAATCCGATCCGAAGGCCTCGCTGATCGTGGCTCCTGCCGATCACCTGATCCTCGATAAGAAAGGGTTCAACAAGGTATGCCTCGAAGCCCTCAGCTTCGTGAACAAGCATAACGCCTTCATCACGCTGGGTATCAAGCCGACCCATCCTAATACCGGGTATGGATATATCCAGCATGAGCAGCATTCGGTGACGGACAACGTCTATAAAGTAAAGACCTTTACGGAAAAGCCCAATCTCGAGCTGGCGAAGACCTTTCTGGCCAGCGGGGATTTTCTCTGGAATGCGGGCATCTTCGTATGGCAGGTGAAGAATATCATCCAGGCCTTCGAAAAATACCTGCCGGAAATGTTCGATGTCTTTGCAGCCGACAAAGACAAATTCAATACCGAAGGGGAAAAAGCGGCCCTCGAACATATTTATCCCCTCTGCACCAATATTTCCATCGACTTCGGTATCATGGAGAAAGCGGACAACGTTTACGTGATCCCTTCTTCTTTCGGCTGGAGCGACCTGGGCACCTGGAACAGCGCGTATGAGAACCTGGAAAAGGATTATCTTGACAATGCCGTGGCCGGGGATAATGTCGTGGTGATCGACGCGACCAAATGTATGGTGCATGCGCCGAATGAAAAGCTCGTGGTATTGCAGGGACTGGATAATGTGATCGTTGTGGATACCAAGGACGTGCTCCTGATCTGCAAACGCGAAAGAGAGCAGGAGATCAAAGAATATGTAGCGGAGGTCAAACGGAACAAAGGAGATCAGTATCTTTAGTTTGGACACTGAATTATGCCAACCCATCCCCTCCATACTATTTTGTTCCTGGATATCGAGACGGTGTCGCAATATCCCGTATTCGACGACCTGTCCGAAGAAGGAAAGGAGCTCTGGCGACATAAGGCGGAGATTCTTCTCCGGGATAAGCCGGCGCTTACTCCCGGTGATATTTATAACAGGGCGGCCATCTATGCCGAATTCGGCAAGATCATCTGTATCAGCTGTGGGATCATCTCTGGTGCCGGAGC
>Ga0137403_10005179_pt1 | contig 15153 bp, 16 predicted proteins | sample CZOMad2_1_16fung_FD_122057 | JGI IMG/M metagenome (GOLD analysis project Ga0137403, IMG submission 122057) | Vadose zone soil fungal communities from Angelo Coast Range Reserve, California, USA - CZOMad2_1_16fungal (Hybrid Assembly) | ecosystem: Environmental > Terrestrial > Soil > Vadose zone... | reverse complement strand
AGGCCCGCGCCATCGGCCTGATGACCATGATCGATTCCGGCGCCAGCGACGACAAAGTTATCGCCGTAGCCACCAACGACCCCGAATTCAGCGACTATGTGGAAGCCCGCGATCTTCCGCCCCATCGCCTGCTGGTCCTGAAAAGGTTCTTTTCCGACTACAAACAGCTGGAAGGCAAAAAGGTAGAAGTCGAAGACATCCGCCCAGCCTACGCCGCCCTGACGGTAATCGAGCGCGCCCTGGCCCGCTACCAACAAGAGCGGGAAAAGCTCATGTCCAACGTCAGTCGTTAGCGGGCATCGCCGGCCTAATACTGGAAATAGCCCGAGCAGTGGTGAAAAACAAACTGGCGAAACATCTGGTATAACCCAATTGAAATCAACACTTGCAAAAGTGTGGCAAAACAAATGACTTAAACTTTATTAGAATCAACACTTACACAGAAAGGGGGAGGGGGACCCCCGGTTCGACGTTCCGTCTTGATTATAATGCTTCTATACTATTTCGAGTCCGTGGCCAGCATGCTACTTTGTCGCCGACGCATTGGCTTGGACTAACTGAATGAAAACAATGGCTTTATGGTTGATTGGAATTGTTGGGATCCTCGTGATCGCAGGGTTCGTTGCCTTGTCGCTCATGGCCGGCAGCCCGAAAGACGCCCTCTACATGCTTCGTTACGCCCTCCCGCATATGCACCGCGGCAAGCTGCGCCCGGGCGACACCGCTCCCGACGCGCGGCTCCTCGCGCTAAATGGTAAAGATTACTTTCACTTGCGTGAGCGTACCAGCGGCGGCCGTCCGCTGATGGTTGTTTTCGGCAGCTACACTTGACCGCCGTTTCGTCGCCAGGTCGGCGACATCGTCAAAATCTACAACGACTATAAGGACCACGCGGACTTCCTGACCGTCTACGTGCGCGAAGCGCATCCTACCGACGAATGGCAGATGAAATCGAACGTGAAAGAAGATGTGTGCTACGCGCAGCCGAAAACGCTGGAGCAGCGCATCGCCATCGCCAACGATTTCGTGCAGCGATTGAAATATCCGGTACCGTTCGGAATCGATGACATGACCAACGCCGCCAACGACGCGTATTCCGCTTGGCCCGAACGCATCTACATCATCGATGAGAGTGGGCGCATCGCCTACGCGGGCGGCATGGGTCCATTTAACTATCGCCCGGAAGAAGCGCGGGCTTGGCTGGCGTCGCGTTTCGGGGAAGTGGCACAGCCTGCACCCGCAACGCCGGCATATCGACGAGACGACGGCTAATTCGCCGTTAGGTTGAGTTGTCGGCAAATTTCGTCGACGATTCGCTCCGGCTCGGGATGAATGTCGACAACCGTGACATCGGACGGCTCTTCCAGATCGGCAAACTGCGCAGCAAGAATTTTGTCATCCGCGAAATGCCCTTTCCGATCGTGTAGCCGATCATCGATGAGTTCGTAGCTGCCCTTCAAGTACACGAGGCGCACTTCCAGATCGTGAAAGAGCAGCTCTCGGTAGGATTTCTTCAGTGCGGAACAGCCGAGCACGATACCTCGTTGCTGTGATTCGGACTCGACTAGCTTTTCGTGAATGGCGGCCAGCCACGGCATGCGATCCGCGTCGGTCAGCGGAATCCCGCGATGCATCTTGTCTTTGTTTGCGGCGGAGTGAAAATCGTCGGCGTCGGCAAATTCCCAACCCAGGCGTTTCGCGAGCAGCGACCCGACCGTCGTTTTGCCCGAGCCAGTGACCCCCATAACCGCAACGATCATGCGTTGAGCGGCCTCACTTGTTCCCGCGCAGCAGGAGAATCACGTCCAGGAAAACGAGGATGGCGACGACCAGTTCCAGCACAAACATGCGCCGTTCGTTGAACTGCGCGACCATGAATTCATACAGCTCGCCGGCGGTCTTCAATTTTTCCGCTACTAGCGTCTTGTAGTCGTCGACGCCGATCCTTGCGGAACTTACGCGATACACGCGCGCGTAGTATGTATCGCTGATGAATTTCACAGCGTACTCGGTGCGTTCGGCGAGATCCATGATATCCAGGCGCAAGCCATTCAAGCGGCCCGCGCGCCGCGGCAGCCGCCAGCGGGCCCAAACGCTTTCGTGCCCTTCCAGGGAGCTGTAGACGTTGGAAAGGAGGCTCGTCAGCACTTCGTCGTAATAGCGAAATTCGAGTAATTGGGTGTTGGCATATTCCAGAAGATCGATGACTGCAGAGGTGGCCTCCGGTTTGTCGTAGACCAGCGCGGCCGCCCAGCCCACCACCACCAGATCATTGGGGTAATAAGAGAGCGCGGCCCGCACCACCTCGTCCCGCTCCGTGGCCGAAAGAGAAATCAGCTCGCCGCGAACGACTCGGGTGATTTGATCGCCGCAGGATTGCAGCAGCTCCGACGCGAGCGCTGCGCGGCCATCTTCCAGTTTCGCGGAATGCACATCGATGATCAAGTAGTCTTCGTCGAGCCATTTCTGCGACGGCTTGATCATCGCCGGCCGGAAGTGTTCCAAGCGCGTCCGCAGCAGGTCCTCCGCGGCTTTTTCGACTTCCGGCGCGTTCATCCAGCGGTAGGAATGTTGCGGCAAAGAATCGAGATGACAGTCGAATGCGGTGATCAGTTCGACGGAGGCGACTCCAAACCAGTAATACTTGATGCGGCTCTCGAGTTTCTCTCCAGTGGGCAGTACGATTGTTCCAGTCGTCTCCACGATCGGCGGCGTCTGCGCTTGCGCATACTCCGGCGTCCGCAAAACGAATCCGGGCGACTTTGGCCCCGCTTCCGGCCCCAACAGCGCGCTCAAACGCTCCAGTTCAAACGCCTCACTAACGTCGAACAGGCTGAGAATGCGGAAGTAGCCTTGGACATTCATGCGCAAAACTACAAGTCCTCTCGTGAGGTCAGGCGAAGACGAGCTACTTCTTCGGAGCCTGCGCGGCTTTGCCAGTCGCTGCCGGATTCGCTTCGGGAGCGGGTTTCACATCCGCGGCGGACTTCTGAAGTTCTTCGATGGGCTTGGAATCGAGCTGGTACAGAGAGGGCTCGTTCTCCCGCTTCGCGATGTAGTTGTCGCCGCTCTTGGAGATTAGCACTTTCTCCGTGCGCTTGCCGTCGTTGGAAGTTATGGTCAGATCGATCAAAGCCGTCGTAAATCCAGAGTCAACGAACTTGCTGGAGGCAAGGTCGCGAACCTTGTCGACAAGCGATTGCACGCTAGAGTCGTCCATCTTCTTACCGTTGGACCACCAATCCGCGCCGCCTTTGGTCAGGAAATAAGCTCTGGATCCGTCGTGCATTTCCACTTTGTTGGCATCGTCAAAGCCGAAATCGAAAAGCTTCTTGTTGCGGAAATCGTCAAGATTTTTGTCGAGACCCGTGCCGAGGTCATTCGCGACCTTATAGACGCCAGAAACGGCGCTCGATTTCGCGTAGTAGTCGTTCTTACTCTTGCGGACCTGCAGTTCCTGCGTTCCGGCGGCGTCGGTGATTTTGGCAATTGCAATCGGCGTAGCGGAGGCGAACGATGCCGCTAGTTTTTTCTCGTCGGATTCGGCCGCAGCCAAATCCATCTTGGCGTCTTTGAGCCTGCGCACCAGATCTTCGACGGTGAAATTGTCCGCGCGAAGCGGCCGAGGCTTGAGAATCTGCCAGGCGTCTTTGTTGCGGCCAAATTCGATGGATTGTTTCTTGGCGGTTAGTTCAATTTGGCTGATTTTATCGAAGTCAGCGGTCAAGAGCCGTTTGTCGCGAAGATCGTTGGGGCTCTTATCGATGCTGGTCTTCGTATAGCTGGCAATGGTGAAAACGCGAGGATCGCCGGAGGTTGCCGCAAAGACCGCATTGCCCGCCGGCGTGTCATCACCAATGAGGAGTTTCTGAGATTTACCGTCCTTGGTGGCGACGTCCACTTCCATCGCAGGGTCGGTCAACCCGTACTGTTTCAGGTCCGACGCTTTGTCTTCGACCAGGCGCTCCGAACTGAGTGAGGACAACGTGGACGTCATACTAGAAACAGTATCTTGGTCGGCGGCGAGCATTATGGGTGCGGTAATCTGCCATTTCCCGGAATTGTCTCTTGCGAGCGCGACGTTCTCCGCGCCCTTCTTCTTGATTGCGATCTTTGAAAGGTCACTATCTTTCAGCGTGAAAATCTTGGGAGGCGCGTCGACCGGTGTGGTGGTCGCGTCCGCAGCTTTGTGATGATCGGACCAGTACAGAGTCCCGGTGAGCGCCGCCAACACGACAGCCGCGATCAGCAGTCCAGTGCTTTTCATGAAGGTTGTCCTGACATGACCAAAACCAGCGCGGCGCGATCTACCGGCGCTTCCACCAAACCGACACGCCGGCAACGATAACGATCAGCGGGAGAATGAATTGGCTGGTCATGCGCACCCAGCTGAGTTGCGCCTGAGTCATGGTGATCCGGCGATCTTCCCGTTCCTTGGGACGAATCGAAATCAAGTCTTCATCCGACGAAAGCCAATTCATGGTGTTCAACGCGAGGTCGCGGTTGCCGTTGAAATTCAGAAAAGAATTGGCCGCCCATGCGGAACTCCCAAAAACCACGAAGCGCCCCTGCGAATTTTCCTTGCCGGTGTTGTAGCTTCCGGCCGCCGCGAGCGTCAGAGGTCCCTTCTTGTTCTTCGGGTCGCTGGGATCGATATCCGGCGAGTTGAGTTTGGAGGTCGCCAGGCTGGAATCAGAGGAACTGAACAGTTTTTGTACCGTCGATTTACCTTCGTTTTTGACGTCCAACGAGCGCGACAACGGGAAACCCGTCGCCGTGCCTTTCAACTCGCTTACGATGGGCTGAGATTCGTAGGTAGTGACCAGAGCCACTTGCGGGCCGAGGCCGGCAAGCTGCCCGATCGGGTTCATGTCCAGAATCAGATCCTTTTGAGGGGTGACGCCCCAACTGGTCAACAACGCCGCCAGTGCATCGTTGTCGGCGATCTCCGAGCGCCCGATCTTCAGGGGTGGATCCAGCATGATCAGCGCCCGCCCGCCATCCTCAACAAACTTCTTGACGGCATCGACCGCGGGCTGCTGGTAGTCGCCACTCGGTCCGGCGACCACGACCACCGTGCACTCGCTGGGAATTTCCGCCTTCTGTAACAAGTTGATAGATTTCGCTTCGTAGTTGTCCTTGCCGAGCAAATCCTTGAAGCGTGAGTAGCCGCCGCGCTCGGATTCGTCGATCTGGTGTTCGCCGCTGCCGGTTACGAAACACACGGTGCGCGTGGTGTTTTTCAGATCGCGAATAAAAGCGCCGGTGATTCCCTCTTCATTCAGGCTCTTGGCCTCTTCTTTCTTCATGCCCACTTGAACGATGGCGGTGCCGTAGCTTTTGATCCCAGCTTCGCGTGCGACCTGCGGCTTTTTGTCGGGATCGACGTATTCCACATGCACCTTTGGGGAAAGATTGGCGTATTGATCGAGTTGATCTTTAGCTTGCGCGAAGTGGGTGGACTGGTCGTAATAAGTGATCGTCGCGCCGTTCTTGAGCCCCTTGACGATCTTCGCGGTCTGATCCGAAAGGCTGTAGCGTTTGTTAGAGGTCGAGTCGTAGGACTTGTTGTAACGGTCCGCGAGAACATTTGCCGTCGCGATGACCGCGATGATCACAACGATGTAAAGCGTGGCGTAGGCCGCATATTTCGTTTGCCGCTCCTTGAGAAACTGAGTGCCCAATTACGACCTCCACCGCAGGGATTCCATCGAACGAGCCGTAAGGAAAAGTCCCAGGAAAATCACGCTCACGTAATAGATGGCGTCCTTGGTAGCCAGCAGGCCTTTCGCGAAGGACTCAAAATGGGTAATCACCGACATGTACGAGAGCACCTTCGCCCAGGTCGAAGTTTCGTATCCGCTCACCCACTCCAGAACCCAAAGAAGCAAGCACACGCCAAAGGTGGCGCCACCCGCGATGATCTGGTTTTTCGTCAGAGTAGAGATAAAAGTGCCAATCGCCAGCAACGCGCCGGCCTGAAGCAGCAAACCGAGGTATCCGATCACCAGAGGTTTCCAATCGGGATGGCCGTACTTAAAGATGAAGGCAAAGTTGAGCGCCGTCAGCAGCAACATGCCGGAGTACAACGCCACCGCGGCCAGCCACTTTCCGAGGATGACCTCCAGGTCGCGAACCGGAGAGGTCACCAGCAGCTCGATGGTGCCCGTGCGCTTTTCTTCTGCGAACAGCCTCATGGTAATCATCGGGATCAAGAACAAGCCGACGACGCTAATGTTCGAGAGCAGCGGCCGGATCAACTCTTCGTTCACATTCATCGGCATGCTTTGGCCGCGCATCTGGGATTGCATGCCGATGTAGACGAAATAGCCGAGCGAGTTCCAGAAGAAAAAGCCGAAGATAATCGCGAACATAGCCAGAAGGAGGTACGCTACCGGCGACACGAAGTAGCTGCGTAGTTCTTTCTGGAAAATGACCCAGATGTTCCGCATCTAGTTGGCCCCCGCAACAACGGCTTCGTCCGCGGGAACTGGCGCGGGCTCTCCGGTAAGCTGCAGGAAGATTTCTTCCAGGCTTACTGCGGTTGGCCGCAATTCGTTCAAGTCCCAGCCAGACTCCACGATGGCGCGCGCCAGATCTCCGCGCACAAAGGCATCCTTGCGACTTTCGATTTCAAACGCCGACCGGTTTTGGACCTTTTCTTTAAATACCACGCGGGTCACGCCGGAAATCTGCTCGAGCCGCCGTTGCACGGTCGCCGAATCGACCTCGCCGTTACGTCCCGCCACTTCGACGAGCAGCGACTCCGCGCCGCGCGCGCGATTCTGCAGATTGTTCACCGAATCCTTCGCCACCAACCGGCCTTTGTTAATGATCAGCACGTATTGGCAAGTTTGTTCGACTTCCGGGAGGATGTGGGTGCTCAGAATGATGGTGTGGTCGCCGGCCAGACTTTTGATCAGGTCGCGGGTTTCATTGATCTGCTTGGGGTCCAGACCGGACGTGGGCTCGTCGAGGATGAGGACGTCTGGATTGTGGATGATGGCTTGGGCCAGGCCGACGCGCTGGCGGTAGCCTTTGGAGAGTTTACCAAGCAGTTTGTCCCGCACGTCGGCGACGGAGCAGCGTTCGAGCACATATTCGACGCGCTTGTTCAACTCCGCACCGGACAAACCCTTCAAGCTTCCCACGAACGACAAGTATTCCGCCGTACGCATCTCGGGATACAGCGGCGGCATTTCGGGCAAGTACCCGATCCGCTTCTTGACCTCAAAAGGTTGCTCCAGCACATCGAACCCGGCAACCGTGGCCATGCCAGACGTTGGAGGCAAGAAGCACGTCAGCATGCGCATCGTGGTGGTCTTACCCGCGCCGTTAGGGCCCAGAAAACCCACGATCTGGCCTTTTTGCACTTCGAAGGAAACGTGATCGACGGCCGTGTGCCGCGCATACCTCTTCGTTAGGTCAGATACAGTAATCATAGAAATTTAGTTTTGGAAATCAGATGCACAGCGTTCGAACTAGCCCCACGACAATTCAAACGGCAGATTCAACTCACTCAATTGTGAAACTCCATCCTAAAAGCCGCGAGGCCCCATGTCAATCCCTGGCGGGAATGATCAGGGCCTCGGTGGCTCGTTGTTGATTCGTTCGATTGTCTTGTAAAGTTTCCAGGCGCGGGACAACCATGAATTTTCTGGCCAAGCTGGGGCGCAGCGAGCTGCGCCCCTACAAAGGAATTGACCTGCGGATACTTATTGCGGCGTTTTGATTTCTGGTCCGGCTTGCTCGATGCTGCCCTTCACCAGTTCGGTTTTCACTTCTGACTTCTGATTGACGAGCAGGTTTACTTCGGTCTCGAAGGTGCGATATCCCGGCAACTCGACCTTAATCCGATGTTTGCCGGGGCTGACCAACATGGAATGCAGCGCCCCGCCAAACTCGCTGGCGTGGCCGACAAACTTGCCATCCAAGAATACGGCGGCGCGACCTGGTTCGACGGTGAGCTTCAGTGTTGACGTAACGTCCGGGGTGATGGCATGCGGGCTGAGCGTCAACTTCACTGCAACCGTATGGACCTGGCTGGGCTCGACGATGACCTGTTGCTGAAAATCGTCATAGCCGGACTGGCGAACGGCGATTTGATGTTCCCCGGGGAGTAGCAAGAGCTTCTTATCGCCTTTCAACTCCTTCAGGTAACCGACGTAGTTGCCGTCCACCCAAACTCCTGCTTCTTTTTCCACTTTCGTCGCGCCTTCGAGTTTGACCTCGCCCAATACCTTGCTGCCGCTGGTCGGTGGCGGTGGGGCTTGGGTGTTCTGGGCCGCAGAGTAGGCCGTAACCATGGTCAGGCAAAGTGCCGCCAGCGATAAGACTCGTCCAAACGCGGGGATTGTTGGATTTTGCTTCATTCGGATTCTTTCCTCCAAAACTAGACTTGGGCTTTCATTAAGATCAGGCGGTCGCAATGGTGTCTCGCCTATTTGATTCCACCTTGGTGGACTGGGTTTCGGCCAATGTACTCCAGATTGAGAAGAGGGGCGAGTTTATTCGCTCGCTGTTCGCCTTGGAGTTACCCGGGCGGCGTGGCCGCGGCGGGGGGACGTTGCGGTCGATCTAACCGTCGCTGCACTGCCTTTGTGCTCACGCAGGCAAAGGGCAGCCGTCTATGCCCACAGAGTGTGAGGTCCGCGAAGTGCCCGCCAAGAGGTGGCCTTCGCCTACCCAAGAAAACAGGAGGGGCGTGCATGCGCAACACGTGTCGACGTTTGTTCGGACTGGTGGTAGGGCTCGGATGTCTGGCAGGGAGTGCCAACGCTCAATTCAAAAATGGATCGCAGGCCACGGAGCTGAAGCTGCCGACGCTCAGCCAGCGGTCCATCATCACGCAGCGTATCGGGCTGACGGACATCACGGTTAACTATTGCCGGCCACTGGTGGGAGGACGGACATTGTGGGGAAAAGAGATTCCTTACGATAAGGTTTGGCGCGCGGGTGCTAACGAGAACACGGTGATTTCGTTTACCGACGACGTTTCGGTGGAAGGCAAACCTTTGCCGGCGGGAACGTATGGGTTGCACATGATTCCCACCGCTGACCAGTGGACGATTATTTTTTCTAAGAATTCGACCTCGTGGGGCAGCTTCAGCTACGACGTAAAGGAAGATGCGTTGCGGGTCACGGCGAAGGCGCAACCTGCGGATTTTGAGGAAGCCATGGCTTATACCTTCGAAGACGTAAAGCCGGATTCGACGGCGGTTACTTTGCGCTGGGCAAAGCTGGCGGTGCCATTTCACGTCTCGGTGGACGTGAATGCCATCGTTCTCCGCAGCATTGAAAATCAACTGCGCAGCATCGGCGGGTTCACTTGGGCAGGATTCGATGAAGCCGCGACGTGGCTGCTGGACGCGAACACCAACCTGGATCAGGCGATCAAATGGGAGGATCGCTCCATCCAGTCGGAAGAGCGCTTCGACAATTTGCTGACGAAGTCGCAGATCCTGGAAGCGCAGGGGAAAAAGCAGGAGGCTGAGACGACGAAGGCGAAAGCTTTCGAACTGGCGAACGGCCTGCAACTCCACGCGTACGGACGAGGATTGCAAATCCAGAATAAACAGGACGAGGGGTTTGCGGTCTTTCAAATCAACGTCAAGAAGCGGCCGAACGAATGGTACACGCACGGCGAAATCGCTCGGATGGCTTCGGCGAAAGGAGACTTCGCCACGGCAACCAAGGAGATGAAACTGGCGAAGGCGACGGCTCCCGACATCGCCAAGAATCAAATTCAAGGCCTGATTGACCGGTTGGAGAAAAATCAGGACGTCAACCCGCGCTAAGCCGCGGTTCGCTTTAGATTTATTGGCTTGTGATTGGCCCTGCCCTTGGTCGAAACCCAGGGGCAGGGCTTTTTTTTGTCCGCGGGCAACACGCGGCGAAGGCGGGAACTTATCGCTTGTTGTTGGCGCCGCCGAACAGATATTGTTCAAGGCAATATATCTGGGACTCCGGGCGAATCCAGGTGGTTGGACGGGTGTCTGGGAGTTGGGTTCACGCTCTTTCTTTCAGGCGATCTCCAGCAGGAGGGCTGGGCTATGAAATTTGGCATTCGAAGATCCGGAATGGGCATCCGGAGGAGGTTCCAAGTGCTCGCGCCGGGATCTTCCCTTCGGCGGCGCGTGGGCTACAGCCTGGCGATTGTGCGGCTGATTCTGGTGCCCGTCATCTTCCTGGCCGTTTACTATTTGCTGGAGATTGGTTGGATCGTGGATCGCATTGTGAGCTTTGACGCGCCGGCGGCGACCCTGGCCCAGCAGGCTTCGATCAAGATGCTGGAAGCGCGGCACAATGAACGCAATTACTTGCTGCTCTACGATCCGGTATCGTTGCAGGCGGGCCGAGACGCGCTGCTCAGCATGGAACAGACGTTGATCGCCATCCGGGACCTACATCCTACCGACGAAGAACTTACGCAGCAGACGCTGGACGCGTTGCACCGGTACGATCAGCGGTTCGAAGATGCGGTTACTGCGATCGGGCAGCCGGGGCAAGCGCCTGCCGATCGCATTGACGCGGTGCTGATGACGTACGAACGCGACCTGGACAGCTTGTTGAAAAGCGACCGCTATAAGACTCGGGCGCAGCTGGTCGATGAACTGCGGAACCGGGTGGGTTCCTTTGACGCGCAGATCACCAAGACGGTGCAGGAGGGAAATCCCGCGCTGCGGCATATCACCGTGGACTTGCAAAATTCGGGGCAGGAAGTGCTGGTGTTGACGGGAAAACTGGAGGCACGCAGCTGGGACCGCGTCCAGCACGATCATCGCAAGGCGCGGCGGCTGATCTCGGCAGCCGAGTGGTCGTTGACGGTGGTTTCGGCGATCACGCTGCTGGTCAGCGTGTGGATCAGCTTCATTTTGCCAAAGCAAGTGGTCAAGCCGCTGTTGAGTTTGAAGGAAGCCGTCGATCATGCCGCGGCCGGCAACTACGAAATCGAATTCGACATTCAAGGTGAAGGGGAGGTCGTGGAGCTGGCCAATAGTATTCGGCTATTGATCGCGCACCTGCGCGAGGCAGTCGGATACTCCTAGGTCCATCGACGGACCTCGAGTTAAGTGCTGCACTTGACAGCGACGTTTCGCCGCCGTATTGTCTGCGCAAATGTTGGTCACCGTCGGAAGTACGCGCCCATCGCGAGACGTTCCGATTTGGAGGTGTTTGATGCCATTAGACCTCATGACCCTGTCGTTGGTATCCCAACCCGTAACTGTAGAAGAAGGCGTGCGCATCCTGGAGCGCGATCATTACCGTTGCCAGTATTGCGGTCTGGACGGTATGGCCAGTTTCGACAATGCCCTCGCGATGTCCGTCGATTTCGTGGTGCCGCGCGCTCGTAAGGGCAAGAAGGATCCAAAGAACCTTGTAGCTTGCTGCCGGGCATGCAACATGATTAAGGGGCGCGCAGTTTACGGTAGCTTGGAAGAGGCCAAAACCTACGTGCTGAAGTGCCGCGAGGAACTGCGGAAGACGTGGGAGGCCAAGAAGGCTGGTCCCTTGGCCAAAGCCGCTAAGCCGTAACGCCTGCCTAGCCGGCGGTTGTGCCGATCATTTGTGCATCGTCGGACCTACGTGGCGCGACAGGACCAAATTTCCTCGGCGACTCGACCCACCGGGTTTGAATGCAGGAATTCTGGGTTCTATTCGTCCTATTCGCCGACGATCGATGCGACGGTCCAGGAGAGCGGGTTCAGACATTCCCTTAGCAAGTACTAATCTCTGAGACGTCACGCTGGCATGTAAGGTGCTACCAACTCGCGGGGAGATTCCCGCTTCATGCCTTCCGAGTTATCGCCACGTCAGGTTATCGCGCAGGCTAAGCACCAACAAGCTCTCGAGCTACTGGAGAAACAGCAACTTGCGGGAGCGCTGCGTCTGTTGGGCGAATCCCTGGCGCAGGAGGAGACCTGCGAGCGGTGGAATGATTGGTCGGTGGCGCAATTTACCGCAGGGCAGCTAGTCGAGGCCGAGCACGGTTTCCGCTATGCCTTAGAACTCGACGGCGAACACCGCGAAGTTGCTGGGAACCTTGGCGTTTTGCTCGTGGAATGCCAGCGTGAGGATGAAGCGATTCCTTTCCTAGCGAGGGCACTCGCCGGCGGGAGTGGTGGCTCGGGAACGGCCGACGTTCTGCTCACCGTGTGTCGAGATACGGTCGGGAAGTGGCTTGCGGAATTCAAAACACAACTTCGAGAAAAACCTGTTTCTCTGGAGAATATTCCACGGTGGCCGCTCACCAAATATGCCTTGCGGCTAGCGCAATTCGGTGAGCTTGCGGCTGCGCTGGAAATGGTTTGGTTCAATCGACATTTCCATCCAGCGGATCACGAACTCGTCAAAATGCGCGCTTGCATCGAAATACTGCTGCAAGGTGAAGTGGCGAGCTCCCCGTCAGCGATGCCTGTAGGAGAGGTGGTAACAAAAGGCGGCGAAGGCCATGGGCTCTGACTGGCCCAGCATTCTTGATGGCCTTCGCTCGCTGCAAACGGCGCGCAAGCCTGAGGTGTGCCGGCCACGCTCCAGCGACCGAATCGGATTCGCGTTCAGCTCCCGAGACCGTTTTGTTTTCACTTTACGGACGCTCAAGACCATCGACAGTGAAGGCGGCTTCGACTTAGTGTGGAACGATGGCAGCGAACGCCGCGAAGTCCCGGAACTTTCCCGCTATTTTGTTTTTAGAAATGCGCGTCTCGCGGAGGTGAACTATTGCGTGAGGGGCGGCGCGGATGCCGCCATATGTTTCGGTCTGCGCAGGTTGCTGGAGCTGGGATACGACTACATCGGCTTGATCGAGAACGACATCATTCTGCGCCCAGGCTGGTTCCAGACACTACTTTCCCTCTTTGACTTGGCAGCGGTGGACGGCTTGACTGTCGGCGCTGCGTCCGTGCTCGGCTACCAGAGCCGCGTGCTGGAATATCGGCGCGACTATTCCGTCGACTGGGCGCGCGGGGCCGCCATGGTGCTTTTCACGCGGCCTGCGGCGCAACTCCTGTTGGAGAACTACTCTTCGCTGAAGATGACCAGCCAGCAAATTCGCGGCTTCTACGCGGAACGATTTGGCGTGGCGCTGCACGTACCGGAATGGGCGGTGGGATCGCGCTGGATGGACGGACCGATGAGCGTCGATTGGGGTTATGCGGCGTTCCTGAACAGCCACGGGTACACATCCGTTGGCTCGATTCCGTCGCTTACCTATGATCTCGAATTCGATGTGCGGCAGGTTCTGCGCACACAATACGTCGGTGGTGGGGTAAATGAATCGGGCTTGGCGCATCCGCGGCTTGAGGCTTCGGCGGGAGTCGCGGAAGGTTCGCAGGTCACGCTGTGTCGTTGAAGGCGGCAATGGTGCTCACTACCATTGCTGACCCCACGGTGCTGGAGGGTTACTACGCAAACTTTCTGGCGCACGGACATTTGGAGCAGGTGCACGTCATCGTCATACCCGACCGGAAGACGCCCAGTGCAGCCTCAGACCGCTGCGCGGTGCTGGCCAACAAAGGCCTGTCGATCATTTGCCCCAGCTTGCAAGAACAAGAGTGTTTCCTGCGGCAGGTCGGCTTCCCCACCGATTTGATTCCGTACGATTCCGATAATCGCCGCAACGTCGGCTATCTGATGGCGCTGCGCGACCCCATCGATTTCCTGATTTCGATTGACGACGATAATTTTGCTCCGGTCGAAGAGGATTTCTTTGCGCAACATGCGATCGTTTGCGAAAAACGGCGCAGCCACAAAACGTTGGAGGCGAGCGGAGGCTGGTTCAATGTTTGCTCGCAGTTGAACATGGAACCGGAATGCGTGGCGTATCCCCGAGGCTTTCCCTATTTCGCCCGCCACCAACTTCAGGAAACTCGAGAACGAGAACGGACCACGGCAATTCGCATCAACGCCGGTCTATGGCTCCAGGAACCCGATCTTGACGCACTCAGCTGGTTGAGCACCCCTGTCCGCGCCACCTCATTTCGCGGAGAGTCCGTGGTGTTGGGCGCGCTGACGTGGTCTCCGGTAAACACACAGAACACCGCGCTGCATCGCCATGCGATTCCCAGCTACTACTTTGTGCGTATGGGCTCGCCGCTGTCGGGAATGCGCATCGACCGGTATGGAGACATTTTTTCGGGATATCTCAGCCAGGCATGTGCACGAAGCCTGGGGCACGCGGTGCGTGTCGGTACTCCGATCGCGACGCACGCCAGGAATTCTCACAACTATTTACGGGACGCGACGCAGGAGCTTGCGTGTATTTGCGTGCTGGAGGATTTTCTGCCGTGGCTGCAGGAGACGCGCCTTGATGGTGGCGACTATTTGGAAGCCTATGTTTCGCTGAGTCATCAAATGGAGCAAGCTGCCGAACACTTTCAGGGTTTCATCTGGACGGCGGAAGCCCGTGCTTTCTTTCGTTCCACGGCGCAGGTAATGCGGGAATGGGTCAAGGCTTGCCGGTGCGTCGGGGTGTGACGATAGTTAGGCACTACTGCTGGACATGTAGCACTACCGATAGAACTTTGAGCTTGGTTGAATCTAAACCCACGGTCTCGGCCCCTCGAAGCTCAGGGTAAAAGACCGCGGCTACAGGATGTTGTGTTGTCAATTCTTCGGTTAGGCGGAAAGATTGACGGGATATTGGACTTGAGGCGCGCGGAGATTAGTCGGCGCGCAGGGCTTCCACAACGTCGATGCGGGCCGCGCGGGCTGCCGGCCAAACGGAGGCTACGACGGCTGCGGTGAGCAGCACCAGGGCGGAGGCGACCACAGGGAGCGGGCTCGGCATGCGAATATCCAGGATATAGCTGCCTGCTAGGCGTGCGAGCACGTAGCCACTTGCGGCGCCGGCGATTACCCCAATGCCGGCCATTACCGCGCCTTCCGCGATTACGCTCCTGAGCAGATTGCCGGGTTGCGACCCCATGGCGAGGCGGATCCCAAACTCTCGTGTGCGGCCGCTCACCGAGAACGCCAGCACGCCCCCGACTCCGACGATGGCAATCAATAGCGCGACGGCCGCGAACCCGCCGAATACCAGCGTGTTCAGCCGGTCTGGCGTGAGCACTTCCGCGCGAATGTCCCCCAGCGTGCCGGCGTGCTCGACGGGCTGGTCAGCGGACATGTCGCGGACGATGCGCGTTACCGGCATCA
>Ga0137403_10005178_pt1 | contig 15154 bp, 18 predicted proteins | sample CZOMad2_1_16fung_FD_122057 | JGI IMG/M metagenome (GOLD analysis project Ga0137403, IMG submission 122057) | Vadose zone soil fungal communities from Angelo Coast Range Reserve, California, USA - CZOMad2_1_16fungal (Hybrid Assembly) | ecosystem: Environmental > Terrestrial > Soil > Vadose zone... | reverse complement strand
CACACAGGCGGTCGGACACAGCGTAGAAGTCAGCGGTAAGCTGTCGGGCATGATCGTGACCGCGAGTGAGGCGCGCATCTACACGCCTGGTCAGAACGACTGAACGGTCCCACAGGCAGTGTGAGCACCACTGCCCGCTTTGAGATGCGACCGCCCCGGACAGCCCTTCTGGCTGTCCGGGTTTTTCTGCGGATACGACAGTAAAGAGACTTCTGATGTGAGATTGTTATTCGACCATGGCCTCCGCCTCCATGACGCAAGTTCTCGCAGCCGCGCGCCAGTGGCTCAAGCCGCTCGTGCACGTGCTCGTGCGTTGCGGTGTCACATGGAAGGACTTTGCCGAGCTCGCCAAGACGGCTTACGTCGAAGTAGCAACCGAGCAGTTCGGCAAGAGAGGGCGCCCCACGAATGTGTCGCGCACGGCAGTGCTGACCGGCCTGGCACGCCGGGAAGTCCGCAAGCAGCGCGAGCGGCTCAATGCAACGCCGCAAGCGTGGACCGGTTACGTTACTAAGGGATCGCTTGTGCTCTCTGCTTGGCACCAGGAAGCGAAATTTCTGGACGCGGACGGGGAGCCCGCGTTGCTGCCGCTGGATGGCGATGGCCCCACATTCACCGCACTCCTGCGCCTCTGTGGAGCAAGTGATGTGCGGGCAACGACTCTTCTCAAGGAGCTGCGCGCAGCCGGGGCCATACGGGAAACAGCGGATGGACGGTTGGAGGCACTGAAGCGTGTCTACATCCCACAGACCATGGAGGAGCAGCTAATACGTCTGTGGGGTACGGTGATCGCTGACGTTGCGACCACTTACGGACACAACCTGATGCGACGACCCGACGTCCCGACTCGTTTCGAGCGTGCAGCTCTAAACGACCGTGTTCTGGCGAGCGCGTTGCCGGAGTTCCGCAAGTTTCTCAACCGCGAGGGCCAGGTATTCCTGGAGCGAGTGGACGCCTGGTTGACCGAGCACGAGGCCAGGCCGAACGAGAGTGAGTCCGACTCGAATTCCGTGATCCGTCTGGGTGCCGGCGTGTATCACCTTCAAGACTGATGAGCGCCCCTCTAGAGAGAGAACAAACCATGGGCACCTTCCGGAGTCTGTAACATGAAACGCACATTCACAACGATCGTTGCCGCTGCAGTCTTGCTGCTGGCATCGTGCGGCGGCTCTACTCAGCTCGCCGGCATTCAGGGCTCCGGCTCCAGCATCGCCTCAGGGCCGATCACCGGATTCGGCAGCATCTTCGTAAACGGTGTCGAATACGTCACGTCGAACGCACAGATTCGCATCGATGATCAGCCCGGCGCCGAGTCGCAGTTGCTCGCAGGCCAGGTCGTCACCGTGACTGGCAGTGTCAATTCCGATGGCAAGACCGGCACGGCCACGCAAGTCACATTCAGCGGCGATGTGGCGGGACCCATAACAGGGATCGATATCGCGGGCGGAACGTTCGTCGTGCTCGGCCAGACCGTGCGCGTGTCCGGCTCGACACTGTTCGACAACAAGATCCAGCCGGCCAGCATTGCCAGTCTGCAGGTCGGCAACATTGTCGAGGTCAGCGGCTTCCCGAACGCGGCCGGTGAAATCGTCGCATCACGCATTCAGCTGGAAGCTGCCGGCAGCGCGCTCGAGGTCAATGGCATCGTCCAGTCACTTGATATGACTGCGCATACATTCCATGTGAACGCACTCACCGTGGACTACAGCGCGATCGCACCGTCGGGCTCGCTTGCCAATGGGGTCACCGTGATAGCCAGCGGCACCATGTTAAATGCCGCCGGCGCCCTGGTTGCGACACGCGTCGACGTGTTGCCGGGTTTCGGCGGGACAGCGAACGAAGTGGGTGACATCGAGGGCCTTATCACGACTTTCACGTCGAATTCGGATTTCGTGATCGACGGACAGCGTGTGACGACGAATGCAAACACTCAGTTCACGCTCAATGGAGTGACGCTCGCGGTCAATGTCCGGGTCGAGGTTGACGGCTCCTTCGACGCCTCCGGCGTGCTGGTGGCGAGGAGCGTGCAAGCGACGCCCGATAGCGGGAGCCTCGTTCGCGGACTGGTTGACAACGTGAACGCTGCGAGCAACACGCTCACCGTTCTTGGCGTGACGATCACGACAAACAGTGACACGGAATTCGAGGACAAGTCGAGCCAGCAGCTGCGGCTCTTCAACCTGAGCGACCTGCATATGAACGACTACGTTGAAGCCCGCGGCGCCCCGGCTCAGAGCGGGGGGCTCGACGCCAGCATTCTCGTGCGCGACCGTCCTGAGAATTACTCTTACCTGCAAGGAACGGCCACCAACGTCGCCTCTCCCAACCTGACCGTGCTCGGCTTCATGGTGGCGACATCATTGGCGACGCAGTTCAGCGGTCCAGATGGCAGCACACTGTCCGCCGCTGCGTTCTTCAGTCAGGCTCCGAACAAGACTGTGAAAGTACGAGGGACATTGTTCTCCGGAGTCTTCACTGCCGATCGGGCGCAAATCGAGCAATAGGCCGGCGCCTCTTCGAGCGGGCTCACACATCCGGCTGGAGGGACAGCCGAAAGCCCTTGTGCACAAAGGCGCTGGAGATGCGCTGACAGTCCTCCTCGCTTACGCCCTCTCGGCGGGCCACCTCGTACCACCTTTGCCGCACGGTTGCCTCCATGTCGCTGAGGATACGGGTTGCCGCAGCGCGCGAGAGGAGAAAGCGTTCGCACTGGGAGAGCAGATTCTCCGCCTGCGCGTAGCGGCCCCGGTCCCCGCAGATCATCGCAAGGGCGGACCCTTCCGCATGTAACTTGAAATCCGGGCGGGCAGGATCTTTCACCAGGGCCCATCGAGGTCTCGGATAAGCCGGCGCGCTCGATCCGTTGGCTTACCCGCCGTCGCTGTTCGTGCCTGTCGTCGCCACAGGGATTCCGGTCGCACCGCGGATTCGGCGCGGTACCAGCGATGTAGCGAGGTCTGCTGGCAGTCTACCTCGCCGATTGCGGGATGCTCGGCGCGTCGGCTGCCTCCCAACTAGCATTTGCGGACCAACGCGGGCCCGCAGTTGGTCCGCTATCCACCCACGCTCCGACTGCTGCGGAGGCATCCGATCCACGAATCTCCTCGGGTCGGCCTGTACGAGAACACGCCGCGTCCGGCCGTGCTTACCTCCAACGAGCCGCCGACCTGAAGCAGCACACTCGCGTGGCTCGTGCTGCCTACCTAGTGTGTCCGGTGCTGGGCGTAACGATCCGCGCTGTGCTACTCACGCGGGTGGACTTCAGCAGCTCAGTCGTCTTGCTCGGCTACGATGGCTCAGCGGGCGCGAACTGGTTCGTGCTCAGGCAAGTCTCCAGCAGGCAGCCTGTCTACTGGCGGCAGACCAACGCGACGGACCAAGTCGCGAAAACGGGGTGAGACGCGTAGGTGATCCAGTGCGGGGTCGACCTGCAGATCCAACAAACGGGGGTTGCGCTCGTCGTAGGCGCGTTCGAGGAAGAACATCGCGTGAGCTTCGTCGTCGAGCATGGCATACATGTGCGCGGAAATTGGCTTCATGTACATGTTGGAGTCCGGTACTTGTTCGCCAATCTGAATCATCTGCCGCACAGCGCCTCTATACCCGGAGCGCTGGTACGCCTGCTCGAGCGCCGCAGCGCGTTCGGTTTCCTTATTCAGGCTTATTGACTGGTGGTATTGCGCGAATGCCTCGGCAAACATCTTCTTCTGCTCGTAGACCTGCGCCATGCCCCAGGACCACAGGCCCAGGTCCGGATACATTTCCAAACCTCGGCGGAACTGGCGCAGCGCATCATCGTAGCGGCGGGCATAGTAAAGCTCTACGCCTAGCAGACTGTTAATAACAGGGTCGAAAGGGTCGAGGTCACGGGCGCGTTCGGCTTCCTTCACGGCCTCGTCGAGCCTGCCCGCCCCCCCCAAATGCACCGCATACCAACCGTGAGCAGTAGCGTAGTTCGGATTGAGAGCCAGGGCTTCCTTGAACTCCGTCTCGGCACCAGACCAGTCCCAATCGTAGTTGCCCTTGATGTATGCCAGCGACGTGTGGGCCTCAGCGAGGGAAGGATCGAGCTGCAGCGCCTTCATAGCAGCGTCCTTGGCCTTGGGAAGGGCTTCCTTCATAGGAAGACCGCCGACATAGCCCAGCATCTCGTAAGAATCGGCAACGCCGGCGTAAGCCGGCGCGTAGTTCGGGTCTTTGGCAATGGCCCTCTGGAAATAGTCGAGACCCTTCCACAGATCGTCCCGGCCTTCCGAGCCAAACCTGTTTGTACTCCACCAATAGCGGCCCCGCAGGTATGCGTCATGCGCTTCGGGGTCGACGGCGCGGGCTGCGGTTAGCATGGCGCGCTGTTTGGAAGTCAGCTTGATGCGGATTTCCGCGGCGATGTCGCGCGACACGTCGTCTTGCAAGACGAGGACGTCACTCAAGTCGCGTTCATAGCTCTGGGCCCACAGGTGACGATCGCTGGTCGCTTCGATCAATTGCGCGGTAATGCGCACCCGGTTACCCGAGCGTAGTACCGTCCCTTCCACCACCGCATCGACGTTCAGCTGGGCGACGATATCGCTCAGCGGCTTGCGCGTGCCCTTGTACTGCATCGACGAGGTCCGCGAAACCACCCGCAGAGCCCCGATCTTGCCGAGTTCAGTGATCAACCCGTCGGTCATCCCGTCGGCGAAGTACTCCTGCTCCTTGTCCCCGGAGAGGTTCTCGAGCGGCAACACCGCTAGTGAGTGAATCGCAGGAAGGGCTCCGGCAACCCTTTGGCCAGCTGGCGGGGAGTAAAAGTACGCCGCCGTGCCGGCAACCAGCACGAGCACCGCCGCAGACGCCCCCAGGATTGCCGGTCGAGACCACGGGGTGTGGTGCACGGCTGCAGGCCCCTCGCCGGTCCTCGCTGGGGGCGGTACTGGCGGCTCACCTCGTTCCCGCACTGCGGCGATAAACCGGTAACCTCGCTTGGGCACCGTCTCAATGAACTTGGGGTCCTCGGCAAGGTCTCCGAGAGCCTTGCGCAACTGGGAAACGTTGTGCGCGAGGGCTACTTCCTCGACCACGCTGTGCGGCCACAGGGCTCTCAGCAGTTCCTCTTTCTCGACGAGCCGCCCCGGGTTCTTGACCAGCAGCACCAGCGTATCGAAGACCTTCGGAGTGAGCGGCACCACTTTACCGTCACATACGAGTCGCCTCTCGGTCGGCACCAGGGTGAACTGGCCGAATTGGTAAGCGGCCTGGGGATCGGTGGTCATCGCGGATCCTGGCGGGGTGGCCCCCATTCTACCCCGCTCAAATTTTAGTCAGGAAAGTTCAAGGTTCTCTCAAGATTTCCAGCTCACAACCGGCTCAATCTCCTCCGCGCCGCCAGTCTGCCGCGCGATCACCTCGAAACGAGTCGGTCGCCCCTGCCAGGCGCTTGAAATACTTGGACAACCCCAGGAGATGACCATGAACACGATGACCCCTTCCAGCGGCCCTCGCAGTCTTATTGCTACCGCGATCCTCGGCGCTCTTGCCTCGAGCGTCAGCGCTGTTTCCGCCGCTGATGCCGGCACCGAGCCTGTTAGCCTGACCGTGAAATTTGCGGATCTCAACGTATCGCAACCTCGCGGAGCGGCTGTGCTCTACGGCCGCATCAATGCAGCGGCCGAAAACGCTTGCTCGTTCTATTGGTTCAAGTCGGACGCGGATGAGGAGCGTTGCCTGCACGATGCCATCGCAAACGCGGTCATGAAGGTCAACCAGCCCGCGTTGTTTGTTGTATATAACGCGAAGAACAAAACGCAGCTACCGACTACCCTTGTGTCGCAGAGTCGCTAGAGGCTTGCGTTTTGGCAGGCGAAAACTGTGACAAGACTCAGCCAGACGGGGTCAGATTGTGTGCACCAATCTGGCCCCTTGAGGTAGAGGGCGACCCGGCGGGGCAATTGCGAGTCTCGGTAGAGAGCCGATTTTGTAACTGCCTGATTGCGTTAGCGACGGATTGATCTAAACCTGTGGGCTGGACGGCCGTTGCGATCGTCGAGCACAGAAGAGCACAGAAGGGGACGGGAGAGTCCCGCAGAAATCCCGTGGATGTTTGGCACTGCCCTTTGCGGGACTCTTGGGATTGGGATGCGCGCCATCGCCAAGCCGGCTAGTCGTTAAATCGTCGAGGCGTCCCTGCCGTAGGGAGAACGGGCTCCCGGCACCCCGGGACCAAGAAGTCTTTGAAATAAATCCGACGCGTCACTGCCGTATCCGGCTGTCGTGCGACTCCCGGATCGACTGCGGTGTCATCGTGGTCCTGACGCTTGGGCTGTCCGAAGATGCAACGCTGTGCCACAACCCGCGTCCGGTTGCAACGGAGCGCACCCGTGAGAGCAAAGGTGCACGTGCGATTCTGATGATCGCCACGCTGTACTCCCCGGTCACCAGCTCCCCATCACGAGGCAGCGGCACGAAACGCAACGATTTGCGTTTGATGGCATCGGCTCGCGGCATCCAGCACTCTCACCTGCCTAATTCGGCAGACGCGGCGGTCAGGTTCTCTTGCCAACAGGGCCCACGACGATGTCAACCGGCGCCGAGGGTTGACCAGTGTCCGGCGTCCAATGTTGACCATGGGAGGATGCAGCAACTTCCAGATCCTCATCGAGAAATGCCGGTGAGGTCCTGGTCAGACTGTGGCGCCGGTTAGGCCGAAATCCTGGTCAAACTTCGATGCCTGTTTACAGCCTCCGCATCCGAAAGCCGCTTTGCCCTACGGATCGTCGTCTGCCGAAGAGTCTGCTGACGGGGGCCAACGCTTGGGTTTGCCGTGTTCGTCAACTACCAGCGATCTAGAGTCTGGCGGCAAAACCTGCAGGGACTTCAAGAATTCAATCAGATCGTTCTGCAGGTCCGTTGGTAGTTTGTCGAATGCCAACCGCTGGGACAGAGCCTCGCCGTTGTGCGCTTCAACAGCTTCCCTGGCGCTCGTGAACTTCCCGTGATGCATAAACGCCCCGCCCTGGTTGTAGAAGCCCCACAGCTTGCGAGTGATGAATTTGCAGTTCCCCGCAAAGAATGCCGGAGATCCAGCTGCTTGGTTCTGGTCGAGGGGCTCGCATTCCGAATCGGTCCTGGGGTCGCTGGTAGCACTGATGTCATGCAGCTTAAGATCGGTGTAAGCCGCCACCCAAACTAGCCCATGATGAGCTCGCAGGCGCGGAAGCGGCAGCCTATCGCTCGTCAGGTCCACGGTGAGTGCCGGAGCACTGACCGGATAGTTTGCGGGTCCGAGCTGCAAGTTCGGTGAATTGGGCCCCGTGGCGGGGTTGTACGGGCTGGGCTCAAAATAGATCCAGCCTGGCTGCCCGGGCAGACCCGGATTGTTGTTCGCTGTGAGCGGCAGCGTGGCATGGCAGGTTGCGCAGCCGATCTGATTAAACACGGCCTCACCCTGCAGATTCGCCTGCTCCGCGGCCGGATCGTTTGGAATCACGCGGCCCGGAACAGACAGCGTCGCCTGGAACAGGGACACCGCGGTAAGGTCGGCTACTGTCAGCTCGTTGGTAAACCCATCCCCATCAGGGTCAGCATTGAGGCCGAAGCGCTCTTCGGCCTGCATGCCGTGGTGATGGTTGAATGCATTGTTGCTGAACTGCCTCAGGGAAACTACGTTGCCCACCTGATGTAAAGGCCGGATGATCAAACTTGGCAGACTTGGTGGAATAGTACCCTTGCTCGACAAGCTCGGAGCCGCCAAGCCTTGAACGTGGGAAACATCCCAGGTCCCGTCCACGTTGTGAGTCAGAGTGCCGAAGCTAATTCCCTTGGACATCAACTGTGTGCTGCCACCCGGAAGCGTCGCGTCACGCTCTGCCTGCAGGTCCGCCGTCATTTGCCGGGCCAACATCTCGACGAAGCCGGACCCATTCATGCCGATCGTTTTCCGATCGTTGGTGGCGTTCTCCATCGTGACGAGCTTTCCGGATTCATCCATAGCACCGCGAGTCGTAATGGTGTCGCTGTGATCTAAGGTCAAATGATCAAAGCGCTGCGCCAGGACGAAGACTTCCGTGACGCGGTCGCCCCCTGCCCCTGCGGCAGGCACATTGTGACAGCCAGAACATGCGTTCGCGTCAGGCGAGGAGATCCGGTCGAAATTCCTCGGGAACAGCAGGGGCGAAGTCGGATCCGAGAGAGCAGCGCCCGTGCCTTTCGACAAGGGGCGCCCCGCTCCTTCCTGGATCGTGAACTTCGCGGCGAAAAGCTGTGCCCCGTACCGGATCAGTTGGTTCAAAGGAGTGTTGAATTCTTCGCCGTCCTGTAAGTGTCTGGGTATCGCCACTTCGCGTCCGATCTGCGAGTTGGGACTTTGCCCCAGCGCCATGGTCACAAAGGCGAACACAGACAAGGCGACCAGCCATTGACAGCTGACTCGAAAAGTCTTGCTCATAACGCTCCCGGCTCGTGCGAGACCCTGACGAGGTGCGGATTTACGCCTTGACCGCGCGTCGAGGCACCGTTCAGCGCCTCCCCTCGCGGCTGGATCGACGACACCACATCTCAATGTTGGCACCGCGACGCCGCGCCGGGGCTGGGAAAGTCCCTTGCACGCCTGAGCGCGCCGATCCCCGTCGCCGTGGGTCGCCAAACCACCCTTTTAGAAAGTGATTTGACCTTCCAGGATCGTCTCGTTAAACGTGAACCCAGAAATCACGAGCACAAACGTCGTGCCCGGGCCTCCACGCTCGGCGGTCGCCGTGAAGGGTACGTTCGTGCCGGCACCCAGGCCCGTGACGGTGGCTGAGCCCGTCAGGACCGCGACTGAACCATTGATCTGAACCGCGGTGATCGCCCCGGTCACGTACATGACGTTGGTATCGAAGACCCCACTCCCCGGGTTGCCGGCTGCGGCGCTGGTGGGTGCCAGCGCCAGGCACTCGAAGTGGCCTTGGCCGTCGCGCCAGTGAAAGGTGAGCTTGGTGATCACCGGCACGAACGAGGGCGCTCCGGTGCCACCGGCCACGGTCGTGGTGGCGCCGCCCTTCACGGTTCTTGCTCCCTCCTCCCCAGCCGCCAGAGTGCTGGTGCTCAAAGACAGAACGGCAAGGGCAAGAGGCAGTCCTATACGTTTCATGATGTCCTCCCGACATGGGTAGCGGAAGCTTTCCGCCGCTCCAGGGAGCGGCGCCAGTTCAGACGCGAAGGCGTGGTGGGCCTCAAGCCCACCACGCCTTGGGTCGTGCCGGCCGAGTGGTTAGTCCTCATTCTTTGCTAAGCAGATGGAAGAGCGTCCGACCCGCGTTTGCAGTATCCGGGCTCCCCGTCGGCCCCACGTGGTTCCAATAGTCTACAAAGCCCTTGGACGCGGTGATTCCCTCAAACATGGACGGGGGCGCACCAGGAATAGCGCAGCTGATGATAAGGATTCCTTTGCTACCATCATCGTAGTCGACGCGCAGATACGCCAACCCGGCGTGAGTCTTGGTGACGTTACCGATCGTGTCGTTGAAGGTGCTAGGAAGCTGGCCGGGCGCCGGTACGAAGCGAATGAGCCGCGTCACCAGGAAGTTCCCCATGCCGGTCACCGTGACGCCATCCGCGGCGACCGTCGTCCAGGTTCCCCCACCGGTCACATCGTCATCCCCGACCGTGAAGGTTCCGAAACCCGTGACCGTAATCTCGGATCCATCTTGGGCCAGCGCGGACGCGGTTCCACCGGCGCTGACGGTGGCGACTCCGTTTGACAAACTCAGATGGGGGATGTCCCACCGGTACCTCGATTCTCCATAGGCGTTGCCCACGACCAACAGGGGCAGAAACAAGATGGCCATCGCCACAAACCAACGTCTATCGATTCGCATAGCGTTAACCTCCTCTGTGTAAAGATCGCCTCGACCTGTGACAGACATGCGCTGCGTTCACGAGCACAACGTAGGCGTCTGCCGGTCGTTTGTAGTTGCAGTGTCCTTGTGATTTCTTTTGAGCGGCCGAAAACGCACTGGTCTAATGAGTGGCCGCGCGCGGGGGCGACGCACGCTAGCACCGAGCATCGCGGTGAACAAGGGGGTGAAACCCGCGTCATCCGTCGGTAGCCTTTCGGCGAGTTGAGCGATCCCTAGACAACTGCCGGATGCCGAAAGCTCCGGCTTGGGCGCTGCAGCGCGGCGAGCCGGTAATGCACTCGGCTGTTGCGGATGCACCGGCATAACACGCCGCGTGTTGCGCTGCGGCGCCCCGGCACGTCAAGAGGAGCCAGGACTGCTAAGCAGATCGGCTCGCGTCTGTTGACTAAAAGTTGACGTTCGCAGCGAGATCGACGAGATCCTGGCGAGGGCTGCGGCGATTCAAGATCACGGTCGAGCGAACCCAGCGGCAGATCGCGCGCGTGGCGTATGGCGACATCCGCAGCCTCTACGACGAGCAAGGACGACTGCGCCAGCTCCATGAACTCGACGAGGACGTCGCTGCGATGGTGGCTTGAGGAGGCTCCGACCGTGAACCGGGAGTCTGTCTTCTCGATCGCCTCGACTGTGGTCCGGGTGTGCACGTCAACGCCGATCGCGCGAAATTTCTCCATGAGCCAGCCGACGAGATCCGGATCAAAGTGCTTCAGCATGCGCTCGTCCCGCTGCACGATCGTGACCTGCGCCCCGGCACGCGCGGCGATGTGGGCGAACTCTGCAGCGATGTAGCCGCCGCCGACTAGAACGATTCGCGGGGGCAGGCTTTCGACGGCGAGGAAGTCCTCGTGAGTCACCAGACGCTCCGCGCCGGGAATCCCAAGTTTGATCGGCTCGGCGCCCGCGGCGATGAGGAAGTGGCGGCCCTCGAGTGCCGTGCCATCGACGCCCATCGTGTTTCGGTCAGTGACCCTGGCATGACCGTGGAAGGTGTCGATGCCCCTCTCGGCGTAGTCGTGCTCGCGCTTTTGCGGAATCGGATCGGTGAACGTGCGCTTGAAGGCGATCAGCTCAGGCCAGTCGATCTTGACATCACCGGCCACGCCGCGGCCGCGCATGCGCCCCACGCTGTCCACCGTCTCGGCGCTTGCGATCAGCATCTTCTTCGGATCGCAGCCCCGCAGCGCACAGGTGCCGCCGAATGGTCGGAAATCGATGATCGCTACGGTTCAACCGGCCGCGCGCGACCGGATCGCGGCCACCATCGCCGCTGTGCCGGTTCCAACGATCACGAGGTCGTATAGTCTCGTCCTGACGTTTCTCCAACGGCTCCGGCCGGGGGCCGGGCTGATCAAGACCCATGCGAGTCCGCCTGGTCGGCCTCATCAAAGCTGGACTCATCCGGGTCCGGATTCGCCGGCCCTCGTTCGTGAATGTGCGAGGAAGCACCGTGAGCACGCCTTAGGAGCCAAGGGCTCAGGCCGTTAGGAACTGTTTGACGAGGATCGATACCGGCCGAGGATCCATTCGGGCACGCAGCAGAGCGCCCCGCTGCCGATCAGGAGAGCCGCGGACAGGGTCGACCAACCCTTAGCGCCCAGCGGCAGCCAGCCGACGCCATATAGAAGCGCCACGCCTGCGAGCACCAAGAAGAACGGTCCGGTGAAGTAGCAATGGATGCGACCACACTGACGGGCATTGAGTCAGCACGTCACGCCCATGAACGACAGAAGTCCTGGCCACACGATAGCCAGATAGTGCGTGCCCATACCTGGGCTTATGAGCAAAATCGCAATGGGTATGCCCCAGATGAGGCACCCGCGAATTCCGTGCGCCCAGTCGGCACGGCCTGTCGCGCACTCCACTTCACCGCTCATCGGCTGCTCTGCGTGCCGCAGCACGATTGATTGGCTTGTACCGGGGGACAGGGAACCGACCCGTACGAACAGAACACGCAGCAGTCCCCCGCCTTGGGCCGCAGCAGCGTCCCGCAGCCTGCACAGTCGTAGAAGTAGATGCACGCATCCGTCGGCATCGTCTCACGCGAGATATGTCCACAGTTCGGACAGGTCAGTTCGGAGGTCGTGATCAGCGGCGTCTCCGAGCCGGCACGGGCTCGGCCAGACTCGCCGAATGCTCCCGATGGCTTGCCGAGCGGCGAGCTCGAAGTCGTTGCCCTGTCGTGCGCATCGTCTGCAGGCAGAGACTTTATTCTGTAGCTCTTGGGCAGCGCGGCGTCGAGCGTGTCTATCGCAAGCGGAAATTCGCTTTCGATCCTCGCGACGCCTTTCGGGTATTCCACACGCACCTTGCGCACGCCGGAGACCCTTCTGAGCGCCTGTTCGACATGATCGGCGCAATCCATGCAGGTCATGCCGGTGACGGCCAGCATGGTCTCGCTCATTTCGCTGTGCCCTTCACGGGCGTTGAAGGATAGCCGGCATCAGTGGTGGCGCGGGTGAGCGCTGCCACTGTGGTCTGGGTGTCATCGAACACCACTGTGGCCTGCTTCTTTTCATTACTGACGCTGACTTCGGTCACGCCAGGAACGCGAGACAGAGCCTTCTTGACCGTGATCGGGCAGGCGGCACAAGTCATGTTGGAGACCGCCAGAGTAACGGTTTGAGGGGCAGCCCAAGCGGGTGCGGCGATGAGGGTGGCGAGTGCGAACGATGCGACCAGCTTGTTCATGGGAACTCCGGATCAGTAGAAGAAAGGAAGGACGTAGGGAAAGGCGAGCGCGACCAACACCAGCCCCGTGACGACCCAGAAGAGGACTTTGTAAGTTCGACGCACCTGCGGGATCGCGCAGACCTCGCCTGGTTTGCACGCCACCGCGGGACGGAAGACGCGTCTTCCGGCAAAGAACAGCGCCACCAGCGCCGCGCCGATGAAGATCGGGCGATAGGGTTCGAGTACCGTCAGGTTCCCGATCCAGGCACCGCTGAAGCCGAGCGTCACCAGCAGAAGCGGGCCGAGGCAGCAGGTCGAGGCGAGGATCGCGGCGAGACCGCCGGTCATCAGCGCGGTGCGGCCGGTTTGCGGTGCGGACACGGGCTGCCTCCTTTTGGATCCTCCGCGGCTGGCGTACTCTATCCCCGTACTTAAGTACGGAGTCAATATGACCGGGTCGCTCACCATCGGGACTCTGGCTAAGCAGGCCGCAGTCAACGTCGAGACAATCCGCTTTTATCAGCGACGTCGATTGCTCGACGAGCCCGACAAGCCGCCCGGTGGTATCCGTCGCTACACGCAAACGCATGCGCGACGAATTCGCTTCATTAAGGAAGCGCAGAAGTTGGGCTTTGGTCTGGACGAGGTGGCCGATCTGCTCGCATTAGAGGACGGCCGGCATTGCCGCGAAGTCGAGGAGATCGCCGGCCACAAGCTGGCAGTGGTGCGTGAGCGGATGGCGCAACTGAGTAAGATCGAAAAACTGCTGTCAATCCTTGTCGGGCGATGTCACGGCAACCGTGGAAAGGTCCGGTGCCCACTCATCGCGTCGTTGGAAAGCGCAACGGCATGATGTCTCGCCGCGTGCTGAAGCACGAACTGAGCCATTGAAGGTGGAATGGCCTTAGTGTTATCGGGCACTCCCGACAAAAATGGTTGCGACTGAGAGCGGCGCAAGGGGTAGCGGGTCAACTGCCACCCGGCCGCCCCAGGGACACCCGACCTTTAAGAACGCGGCCGCGGGGCCCGACCGCCGCTTGAACGCCGGCATCCCGCGCTGGGTGTGAAAGTGTTTGGGATCGTCGCTCTCGCGCTGTTCATCCTGTTCCTCATCCTGCATCTGGCCGGGCTCTCGCCGATGTCCCATATGCACGGCTCATGAGTGCGGGTCTGCGGCGATTCGCGCTCACCGCGCATATCACTTTCTCCGTCGGTTGGCTCGGCGCGGTCTGTGGCTTTCTTGCTCTGGCGATCGCGGGACTGGCCAGCCGGGACGAGCAGCTGGTGCGGGGTGCGTATCTCGCGATGAGCGTGACTGCGTGGTTCGTTATTGCCCCATTGAGCATTGCGTCTCCCTTGACCGGCATTGTCCAGTCGCTGGCCACGACGCGAGGGCTGGTGCGGCACTACTGGGTGCTCATCAAGCTCCTGATGACTATCCCATCCACCGCCGTCCTGTTACTGGCTCACATGCAACCCATAGACCGTTTGGCGCACGCCGCAGCGGACGGAGCGTTGGGCAGCGCCGATCTCAGCGGGCTGCGCATTCATGCCGTGGTCGCCGCAGGTGCCGCCGGGCTGGTGTTGCTCGTGGCCACGGCGCTGTCGGTGTACAAGCCTCCGGGCATGACGCGGTACGGGGTGCCGCGATGCCCATGATCAGGTCCGGCCGCACGAAGTGCGGTCACGGTATCAATCTCTAGGCGTTTCTCGGCGCGGGCCATGCGGTGAAGCTAGGCCTTCGATGAGTCTCTTTGGCCTGTTCCGGTCGCTTGCCTAAGGATTTCCCCGGCTTCTTGAGCACGTACAGCCCAATCCCGAACCCGACAACTAAATCAACGATTTGCAATCCCGTTGCGGCGACAATCGCGCCCGAGATGAAAACAGCAATGTTGGCGAGCACGTCCGCGCGCGTGCAGATGTAGCTCGCGCGTAAATGGACCTCTCCGTCTCGGAATTTTGCAAGCCGCATGAGCACGTAAAGGTTCACGGCAAAGGACACGGCGGAATAACCCATCATCACGAGCCCTATCGGTTCGCTGCCGAAGAACCAGCGCCTCACTACTTCCGCGATGATGCCGGCACCCAGCAGGACCAAAACTCCGCCACTCCAACGCGCCGCGTTCTTTTTGAATTTCAGCCCGCGTGAAACAGCCATTAGTGCAAGCCCGTAGGCGATCGCATCGGTCAGCATGTCGAGCGCGTCGGCTAACAGGCCGGTCGACTGCGCCAAAACACCTGCCACGGTACCGATCACGAACATGGCGGCATTGAGCGACAGCGCCGCCCGTAACGTCTTGCGCTCTGCGTCCGTCTTAGCAGACGTATGCGGGCACTCGCAGGCCATACCGGTTGTCCTCCGCGCAGTGGCTATCCGGTGACTTCAGTCGTCCCAGGCCCGCCGATTCAGGTCGGATGAACGGGACGGTGGGTTCGACCGGGCATCGCGTCGATTCGTCGGCCTTGTAACTCCTCGTATGATCCGTCGACGCAGCAGCAAGTACGCCGCGGGAACGACCAGCATCGACAGGAGCGGCGCGGTAAGCATGCCGCCAACGATCGGCGAGGCATTGCGCCGCATGATCTGCGGGCCCGTCCCTACCGTCGCG
>Ga0137403_10005177_pt1 | contig 15155 bp, 11 predicted proteins | sample CZOMad2_1_16fung_FD_122057 | JGI IMG/M metagenome (GOLD analysis project Ga0137403, IMG submission 122057) | Vadose zone soil fungal communities from Angelo Coast Range Reserve, California, USA - CZOMad2_1_16fungal (Hybrid Assembly) | ecosystem: Environmental > Terrestrial > Soil > Vadose zone... | reverse complement strand
CGACAACAACGCGAAGGAATACCGCTGCACGAGCTTCGAGTGCGGCAAGCAGTTCAACTCCGAGCAGGTGAAGGAGTACGAGGACGTCGAGGTCAAGGAGCGCGGTCCGCGCCCCGAGTACAACCCCCGTCTGACCGATTAACCGCCAAGGCACGAAGGCACTAAAAAAGAAGGCCGCCCCAGTTGCCCGGGGCGACCTATTGCGAAGGTTGCTGCTAATTCAGTGGGTCCTAACGGATAGGCTTAATGGAACTGAACGGTTATGGTATCTATAAAGACTTAATCGGTTTTGTGATCTTGTTTTTATTTTTCATATAATCGGCCATGACTAATTTATTCATCTCTGCTTCGCTGAGTTCGCAGAATTTTCCGATCATGAATGTTTCCGCATAAGTAAACCCTTCTACCTTGTTCATCAGAATTGTGAAACGATCGACTTTTTTTCCAAGGTCAGTGGCGACAATGGTTTTCGGGATATACTTGAAAATATCGTTGAATACAACTATTTTCCCAGTGGCGATCATGGGCTTGATAAGGTCATAACGTGAATCCCGATTTACCATAGTACCTTTGTTTACCATAGTTCAAAGAAAGGGAATTTATATATCAAAAAAAGCAGTTCACCCCATCCATTCTGTTTATGCATCCCATTATTTCCGCTTATGCATACCTGTGAATCATTCTCTTAGTTCGATTATTCCTTTTCTTGAATCCGATATTGCTTTTTCCGTCACCCTGTATCCGACCTTGGTTATACCCAGTTTTTCTTTTTTCCCGTTTAACAGCCCGAGCCATTTAAGCAATTTCAGTTATACGAAGATACTAAATAATTTAGTATAATACGACATCGGGAATACTAAATTATTTAGTTTTTGTCAATAGCTTTGCTCTTACAAAACCGCACCATGTATCTCAACTGCAAAACATATTTCAGCTTCCGGTATGGCACTTTCGGCACAGAGGAACTGGTGAAGGCGGGAGCAGAGGCCGGCGCGGTGACCCTGGCCCTTACAAATATTAACAATACTTGTGATGCGTGGGACTTCCTCCGGTTTTGCCATGAGCAGGGGATCCGGCCTGTCCTAGGCGCAGAGATCAGAAATGGAGGCCGGTTGCTCTATATCTTATTGGCAGCAAACAATATGGGCTTCCGCTGGATCAACGAATTCCTGTCGGAGCACCTCATGGGAAAGAAGCCTTTTCCGGATAAAGCTGCGGCTCCACACTTCTTCGCCGGCCCCGGCGACGGTTTCGTCATTTATCCCCTGCATGGCAAGGCGCCGGAGGAACTCCTGGTCAACGAACGCATCGGCGTGCTGCCCGCTGAAGTGAACCGGCTGCTGAAGATGCCTGTGGCCGCCTACCCCGGCAAATGGGTCGTCCGTCAGCCCGTCACTTTTCAAAACCGGGCTTATTTCAACCTGCACCGGCTGCTGCGGGCGATAGATGCCAATACCCTGCTCAGTAAGCTGGAGCCGGGAGACCAGGCGGGGGAACAGGAATATTTCGTTCCGCCTGCGGAAATACTGCAGGCATTTCAGCAATACCCCGCGATCGTCATGGATACCTACCGGCTGACCGATGCCTGCTCGGTCACCATGGACTTTAAGGAGGATAAGAATAAAAGAACCTATAGCGCATCCGAAGAAGACGACCGCATCCTGCTGGAGAAGCTGGCCCGCGATGGATTCCTGCAACGCTATGGACCGAAGAACAAGCCGGCCGCCGAACGGCTCAGCAAGGAGCTGAGGATCATCAATGATATGCACTTCAATTCTTACTTCCTCATCAACTGGGATATCATCCGCTATGCCCAGTCCCGCGGCTTCTATTATGTCGGGCGTGGCAGCGGGGCAAATTCCATCGTAGCTTATTGCCTGCGGATCACGGACGTCGACCCTATCGAGCTCAACCTGTATTTCGAACGTTTCCTCAATCCTCACCGCACGTCACCGCCCGACTTCGACATTGATTTCTCCTGGCGTGACCGCGACGAAGTGATCGATTTTATCTTCAAGCGTTACGGTAAGCGGCAGGTCGCGCTCCTGGGCTCCTATCCGACTTTCCAGTGGGATGCGATCATTCAGCAGCTCGGCAAGGTCTTCGGTCAGACGCCCGAGGATATCAGGCGGCTTCAGCGGACCCATGTGCCGGAAGACAATGACCAGCGCCTGATCCTGAAATACGGGGTCCTGCTGAAGAATTTTCCGAACAGCCTGTCCATCCATCCCTGCGGCATCATCATCTCCGAGGAACCGATGTATCAGTATGCCGCTCTCTTCATGCCGCCAAAGGGCTTTGCTACCGTGCAGATGGACATGTTCGTCGCAGAAAATATCGCGCTGAATAAATTCGATATTCTCAGCCAGCGCGGACTTGGCCATATCAAAGACAGCCTGCAACTGATAAAGGCCAACAGGGGCGTGACGGTCAACATCCATGATTTTGCGAATTTCCGCAAGGACGAGACCATCCGTGCGCAGATCCGCGATGCCAATACCATCGGCTGCTTCTATATCGAATCCCCGGCCATGCGCCAACTCCTGAAGAAATTGCGCTGTGATGATTACGTTACCCTTGTGGCCGCCAGCTCCATTATCCGGCCCGGGGTCGCCCAGTCGGGGATGATGCGGGAATATATTTACCGATACCACCATCGTGACAAGATCGCTTATCTTCACCCTCTCTTCGAAGAGCATATGGCAGAGACCTTCGGCGTCATGGTCTTCCAGGAGGACGTGATCAAGATCGCACACTACTTCGCCGGGCTTGATCTGGGCGAGGCGGACGTCCTGCGCCGGGCCATGAGCGGAAAATACCGTTCGAATAACCAGTTCCAGCAGATCAGGGAGAACTTCTTTGCGGGCTGCAGGAAGCTCGGTCATTCCGATGAGCTCTCGGCCGAGGTCTGGCGGCAGATGGAAAGCTTTGCCGGCTATAGCTTCAATAAGGCGCATTCCGCTTCCTTCGCGGTCGAGAGCTATATGAGCCTTTTCCTGAAGACCTATTATCCCAGGGAATTCATGGTCGCCGTGATCAATAATTTCGGAGGATTTTATTCCCGGGAGCTGTATTTCCTGGAGCTGCTGAAGACCGGCGGAAATATCATGGCGCCCTGCGTCAATAACAGCGATGAATATACGAATATTAGGGGAAGCAATGTCTGGTGCGGATTCATCCATATAGGCGGGCTTCAGCAGGGGCTGATCGAACGGATATTGACGGAGCGAAGGTCGGGCGGCCCCTACCTGCACATGCAGGATTTCATCGAGCGCACCGATGTGGGCAAGGAACAGCTGAATACCCTGGTAAGCGTCGGCGCCTTCCGCTTCACCGGTAAATCAAAAAAAAGATTGTTATGGGAGGCGAACTTTCTGCAGCAGAAGAATAAACCGGGCGTGCATGCCGCCGCGGCCCTGTTCCATGAGCCGCCCCTGGAGTTCACCCTGCCGGAGCTGACCGACCATCCACTCGATGATCTCTATGATGAAATAGAGATCCTGGGCTTCACCCTGTCCAATCCCTTCGCCCTAGTTGACGACGATCCTTTGCTATATATTACCGCTAAAGACCTGGGCGGGCATCTGGGAAAGATCATCACCCTGCTGGTGTATTTTATTGCGCGCAAGCATGTCACCACGGTGAAGAACGATGAAATGTTCTTCGGCACCTTCGTGGATTCGGCGCTGGATTGGGTCGACACCGTTCATTTCCCGGATTCCGCGCGGAATTACCCGCTGCACTCGGCCGGCTTCTATACAATCAAAGGGAAGGTCGTGGAAGACTTCGGGGCCTTCAGCCTGGAAGTGCAGCAGATGCGGAAAGTAGGATACAAACAACGTTCGTATGCAAATCTTGAATAATACCCGATAAAGACGATGCTGCTATCGCCGGACAGACATATCGCGCATTTCGATCTCGATGCTTTCTTCGTATCGGTCGAGCAACAACGCAACCCGAAGCTGATCGGCAAGCCCCTGATCGTGGGCGGCAGCAGTGACAGGGGGGTGGTCACTTCCTGCAGCTATGAGGCCAGGAAATTCGGCATTCACAGCGCGATGCCCATGCGGGCGGCCCTGAGGCTTTGCCGGCATGCCATTGTCATCAAGAGCGACTTCGAGGAATACAGCCGCTGCTCCCGCCTGGTGACCGACGTGATCCGCGACTCCGTCCCCCTGTTCGAGAAAGCGTCCATCGACGAGTTCTATATCGACCTCACGGGTATGGATAAGTTCCATGGATGCCGGCTGTTCACCGACGAGCTTAAGAAAAAAGTGGTCAGGCATAGTGGCCTGCCCATATCCTGGGGACTGGCATCGAACAAGCTCATCAGCAAGATCGCTACCAACGAATCCAAGCCAAACGGCCAGCTGGAGATACCCTTCGGCAAGGAAAAGAATTTCCTGGCCCCGCTCAGCGTTATGAAGATCCCCGGCATCGGCGCAGCAACCGGTTATAAATTCCTGAAGATGGGAGTGGCCACCATCAGGACCCTCAGCGAGATCCCGCTGGAGATGCTGCAAAACCTGCTGGGCAAATATGGCGTCGAGCTCTGGCGGCGGGCCCAGGGCATCGATGAGACGCCGATCATTCCTTTTCACGAACAAAAATCGATCTCCACGGAACATACTTTTTCATCCGACACCATCGATGTGGATTATCTGCATGCTGAATTGGTGAGAATGACGGAAAAGATCGCTTTTGCCTTGCGTCAGCAGGATCGGCTGACCGGCTGCGTCACGGTCAAGCTGCGGTATTCGGACTTCGAGACCCATACGCAGCAGCGGGCGATACCCTATACCAACTCGGATCATGTCCTGCTGAAGACGGTCCGGGAGCTTTTCGACAAGCTCTACCAGCGTCGATTGCTGATCCGGCTGGTGGGCATCCGCTTCACCGATCTCATTGCCGGCACCTACCAGATCGACCTGTTCGAAGACACCCAGGAAATGATCGGCCTTTACCAGGCCATCGACAGCGTAAAGCGACGTTTCGGCGAGGGGCTGGTCATGCGGGCATCGGGGATCAGCGCACATATGTAGACGCCTGTCTCAATCCGCGCCCAGCGAGCCCGATGCATAAAAATTCCTTTTTTCCCTGATGAGCTTGTACACCAGGATGCCGGAGGAGATCAGGAAGGGAAGCCCGGCCCAGAAGGACAGCTCGGCACTGGGGTCATCAAAATAATTGTGTATGAGGTAATAGTAGGAGAGCCACAAAAGACTTAGCCCGGCCAGCTTCACCCAGAACCGGGCATTGAATTTTTTTATCAGCAGCGACAGGATGAGAAGCACCTGCCCGGCCAGCGCGAATATTGCCGCAGGACCGAGCGATCTTTCATAAGGCTCGGTCAGGGAGAATGAAAGGGGATCCGATCCAGCCCCGAACCCATAGGGTATTCCGAATATTTCTATCAGGCCGATGCAGGCAATTGCATGCGCTGCCCCGACAATAATGAAGAAATGGAATATGATCACCCGGATGGTAAGCTTTTTGAAATTCGTCATTTTAGACTATTTTGATGGACCGGCCGCCGAAAGCGGTCGGGGTCATCAGCCTTACACCGCTAATTCCAGTGCAGGCAGGTCTTCATAGTCGAATGGGGCGGCCGGATCCAGCGCTTCCCTGAAATCCTTCGCGATGGGGCAGGCTTCCATTTCCTTCCATGGATATTGGCTCTTCGCAATTTCCGTTATCCTTTTCTCCGGAAGATCGCCCAGCATCCATTCATAGGCGAGCTCTTCGCTTAAAATGGCAGGCATCCTCTTCTTGCTGTTATGCACCTGTTCCATCAGCTTGTTGGCGGCGGTCGTGACGATCGCAAAAGTCTCCACGGATCGTTTGGTCTCCGCGTCCGTCCAGGGATTCCAGACTCCTGCCATGTAAAAGTATTCTCTTCCCGGGAGATGGATATAATATGGGAATTTTACGGCCGTCTTCAAAGGCTGCCCCTTCTTTCCCATCGGGAATACATGCCGCCATTCATAGAATCCCGATGAGAGGATGAGACACCTGCGGTTCAATGCGGCATCCCGGTATAATTTATTCGGCTGGAGCAATTCTTCCGCCATCGCGTTGAGAGTAGTAATGGGCGGATGGAATTTACCGGCAGCATCCTTGTATCCATGGCGAAAATTCGATACCTCTTCCCGGGTCTTTATAAAGGGCCATTTATTGGGATCCCCAAGGAAACCCCATTCCATCTGTACGAGGTCGAAATCTTTTTTGTCCGGCCTTGCCTTCAATACCGGGCATTCACGGTATTCGAACCCGATCTGGAGAGGATTGACCAGGAAATCATATTGGGAAATGAGTTTCTCCAGGTGCCTGAGGCGGATGAATTCCACCTTGGTGACCCTGACCCCGTTATAATAGCACATCTTACAGCGTTTTTCTGATCTGTTCTGCAATGAGCGGACCAATCCGCTGCGCAAGCTCCTGCCTGCCTTCAGGCACCGAGGTCCAGAACCGCCCACTGTTCGCATCGCTCGCGCGGACCAGCACCAGCGGCTGCGCATCCACGAAATTAGCGATATAGACAGTATCCATCCCGACCGGAACCTCCCTCACCCGTACGGGTTGGTTATTATATTTCACCTCGAATATATTTTCCATAATCTGGTTTTATAAATGAGACCGACGTCCATGGCATGCCGCCCGCATAAAGTTAATGAAAAGGCTAATAATTTTAGTAACTTTTGAAAAAAATTTACCCCGCGTCACCCGGCGCCTCAACTGCCTGGCAGTTTCTCCAAAACGGCATCGGCTGGAGTGGATCGTTTATATAATCATACTAAGCGGATAAAAATAATTCTGTTTACAAAGGGATGTCGTCCAGGAGAGTCTTCAGCATGATTTTATTACTCAATAGAAGCTATTCTAGACGATTTTTTAATTAATTACTATTACTTTAAATAATATTTGTGGGGATTAAATTGTGATTAAATGACCCTTCCCGCCTCTTAGCAGAGAGTGTTGTACGCCAGATATCTGCAACAGATTTTGTTAAGCAGAAAGAATATTACATTTGGGGAATGGCTCTATTTTAACTATGGATACAAATTATTTTAAAATACTTTCTCTTCTCAAAGAGAAAATCCAGCAAAGCCGGATGAAAGCGATTTTTCAGGCAAATGCTGGCCTTATAGCGACTTACTGGATATTTTCCTGCCGATATTAGTTCATTCAGTTCTAAGACTGTTGATCGGATTGGAACGGGCCGCCCGTATGGTCTGAATGCTAAGCGTAATGAACGCCAGTAAGATCATCCCCAAGCCGCTCGCAGCAAAGACCCACCAACTCATCTCCGTACGGACAGCAAAATTGTCGATCCAGCGGTGGAAGGCCCACCAGACCAGCGGTATCGCCAGTACAAAGGCAATAGCCACCAATTTCAGGAAATCTTTCGACAGGATAGCGACGATGTTGGTAACGGAAGCGCCGAGTACCTTACGGACACCAATTTCCTTGATGCGTTGCCGGGTGGTGTAGATGACCAGGCCAAGAAGACCCATACAACTAATGAATACCGTTACCCCCATAGCCCATTGTAATAGCATAGCCGTCTGCTGCTCGGCGGAATAGTAGGCATTGATGCTTTCGTCAAAGAAATGGAAGTCGAATTCTTCGCCGGGATAAGTCTTTTTGTATTGCGCTTCTATCTGAGCGATCGTTGGCTTCCAGGTGGCTTTCGACGCTGCCCCTGGCAAAGCGACGATGATCCGGCGACAACCCCGGTCTACTTCCGTAAATACCATCGGCTTTATGTTAGCTTCGGCTTTATCCAACGGATGCGCATAGAAGTCTTTCATAACGCCCACGATTGGAATTTGCTTGCCGTTAAAGCCGACGATTTTCCCCAGCGCATCGGCAGGCCGCTGGAAGCCTAAGGCATGGAGTGTAGTTTCATTGATCACCATCTCTTTGAATATTTCGGCAGGGGCGGTCATTCTGCCCGCCAAAAGGGAAATATGAAAGATCGACAGGTAATTCGTATCCCCCTGTTTCACTTCGACATTGACATGGACCGGGTTTTTCCCATCCTGATAATCCAGACCCGTGGTCCAACTGTTGCCGGAAGACGGCACGTCGTTGCACAGGCCGGCTTGTACCACACCCGGGATCTGCTGCAATTCGCGGACAAAGTACCGGCGCTGGCTGTACGAAGTGTCAGCACTATTGTGCGTCCTGAACCACAAGGTAGACTCTTTATGGAATCCAAGGTCTTGGTTCAGCAGGAAGGAAATCTGTTTGCCTACCAGCAGGGTAGCCATGACAAAGGCTTGGGCAATGAAGAATTGGAAGACAGTGAGGATTTGTCGGACTCGAACTTTCCCCGCCCCGCGCTCCCCTTGATAGAGCTGACCTTTTAACACCTGGACCGGTTTCCAGGAAGAAAGTACAATGGCTGGGTAAAAGCCTGCCAGAAGGCTGACGGCACAGACGAGGATCACGCCGAATCCAAGAACATAGGGTTGACTGGCAGAAAAATGCACTCCTGCTGGGATAAAATCGGTGAAAGTTCTCAACAAGAAAGGCATTATTGCCAAGGATAGTACTGTTGCCGCCAGGGTGATGATAAAAGTCTCACTGAGGAATTGGCTGATGAGCTGCCCCTTGGAGCTGCCCATGGTTTTGCGGACGCCAATTTCTTTTGCTCGTTGTGTGGCCTGCGCGGTGGTGAGATTTATAAAGTTGATACAACCCAGCAGCAGAAGGAAAGCGGCGATGAGTATCAGAGAGTATAAGACATTTTTGTCGGCCAGTGGGATGTTGTTATAATCGGCGTTAAGCGTTCCATAGTTGGCATTAAAATGAACGTCACTTAACGGTTGTAAAAGCCAGGCGCCCGTCCCGCCACCATTCTTTTTGTCCTCCGCCCTATTGTATTTTTCATAGAGCCCGCTCAGGCCGGCTTCAACAGCGGCCGGCCGGATGCCCTCCCCCAAACGGACAAATACCTCCATGTCGCTGGTCCCGCTTTGCCAGTTGTCCCAGTTATACTGGTCCCGAAGATACTTGTTGTCCAGGATGGTCAGGAGCGAAATGAAATCCGTATAGGTGAAATCCGTGTTGCCTTTTCTTCCCAGATCCGCTACGACGCCGGCTACCGTGGTTAGAATCGTGTCGTCATAGATGACCTTTTGCCCGACCATCTCCGTAAAAGCCAGCTTGGGGAAATATAGCCTGGCTTTTGTCTCATTCAGTACCACGCGTCCTGGTTGTGTGAGCGCGGTTTGGGGCGAACCCGCCAGCCACTCATATGGTACCAGATTGAAATAATTTTGGTCTGCGACGATGGGCATATCCTGCCCTTTGAAGGAGCGTTGGTCGGTTGAGCCGGGCGAAACCACCACTTTCCCGTTATCATAATGTTCGAAGATGGTTAGCTCTTCAATGCCGGGGAGCCCCTTACGGATCGCTTCGCCCAAAGGCGCGGGTACCCCACGGGTATAGTGGGTGTTGCCGTGATCGGAGCCCTTGGAAACTACGCGGTAGATGCGATCGCCTCCCGGCTCAAAACGATCAAAGCTGAAATCATAATGTGCAATGAGATAGATAATGAGTGCTGAACTAATGCCGATGGACAAGCCGAGAATATTGATCACGGAAAAGGCCTTATTCCGGCGGATATTCCGAAACGCGACAGTCAGATAATTTTTAAGCATATGCAGTAGATATGGTGTGCCCTCTATCAAAATGCATGCTAAAATGCCAACTAACTATTTTTCAATAAATTAGCCCGACTTTACCAACCGAACTGTCCGTTTTTGAATAGATACTGTACGTATAGGCACACCAAAATGTCTCGTCTTAGAATAGCTATATAGGTAATTGTGTGTTGATCTCTTAATTAATCCTATTCATTGTCAGAGCAAATAGAAGTGGCTATTACAAATCAAAACAGGGTATTTGTTAAATTTTTAATGAGGCACTGGCACAGTTTGCCCCGAAAGATTTGGCTCGATCTGCTTTTATATCATTCAAAACTCATCCTATTGGCCATTTATCCAATAGCATCAGATTTATTTAAAAGTGAGGGTGATAAGCCTGCGACTCAGCGTCAATTGGAGCAGGTCAAGCAAGATCTGGCTGCAAAAATCCAATTAACAGTGAATGAATTCGTGAAACCAGCGACCGCAAGGATTAATTGCTCGATCTGCTTAAAACCTTCCAAGCATAGTATGCATTTACTTACTTTAAAAGCTGGGGCAAAAATCTCTATTATTAATACAAATCATAAATGGGCTAATGTATCTTTCCTCGATCCAAACAGTGACTGGCCCGTTACCGGATGGGTATTAAAAAAGTATTTGATTTCTGTTAAGAAATAGTCGAATATTTTGCAGTTCCATGTCTATGAGGGAGCCTCTTTTTTAAAATTGTAATAAAGAGCCCCGCACCATCGTGCGAGGCTTCGGGACCCGGGCTGGTCACATCAGATCCGGATTATTTAAACTGGTTAGCATTTTTTAATCTGTTCGCGACTCCCAGCGAAATAGCTCCCAGGACGGCTTCAGCGATGCCCAGGGTTTTCACGAGCGCGCTGCCGCAGACGATGCAGCCTCCTGGATCGGGAGGAACGGGGCCGATAATGATAATTATTCCTCCGATGATAATAATGATGACGATCAGAAAGAACAGCAAGCTGAATAAAGAAGATGGTCGCATATGGTTGATTTTTACGCCTACTCTGTTAATAAAGGATTTTCGGCGGTCTCCTGGCAGAGCAGGCGCCATCGCATGAGGCCTGCCCGCAGTATTTTGTCGTAAAAAGAGCGGGGAGGGAAACATTATACTTTCCTGGAAGAAGAAGCGATTTTGGACGGGCTCAGCACCTTGGCTACGGCCTCGGCCTTGGAATTGACATGCAGCTTGTTGTAGATATTGCAGATATGCGTGCGGATGGTGCTGATGCTCACGCAATATTTTTCGGCGATCTTTTTATAGCTGAGCCCGTCTACCAGGGAATAGAGGATCTCGTCTTCGCGGACCGTCAGCCGGTAGTCTTCGACGATGGTGGAGGGCGCCGACTGGAAAGACAGAATAACGCGGCGGGCTATGCTGGCCGTCATCGGGGCGCCGCCCTGGGAGAGATCCCGGATGGCTTGCACGATCTCATCGGGAGGAGTTTTTTTCAACAGGTAGCCGGAAGCCCCTGCGCGTATCGCATCGAAGATCTTCTCATCGTCATCGAATACCGTGAACATCATAACCTGTATGGCCGGGAAATTGGACTTGACGGTCCGCACTCCTTCGATGCCCGATATATTGGGCAGGCCGATATCCATGAGGATCATGTCCGGCGAAGCCCTTCCGATCTCGCTCACCACGTTCATGAGGTTGCCCAGGGAGGCCACGCACTTCATGCCCTCCGTCCTGTTGAAGAGGCTTTCCAGGCTGCTGCGCAAGGCATTATTATCCTCTACGATCGCTATTCTGATCATTTATCCAAAGTTGATGAATATCCCGGTAGCCGCCAATCGGATATTCATGTGAGTTTTTGCCGAGCCCGCTCGCCGGGTCCCGTGCTACCCTACGGGATATCCACCCGCAGGATGATCTCCGTACCTTCTCCGGGCCCTGAACGGATGTCCAGCGCGGCGTTCATCAGGGCAGCCCTTCTTTGCATTCCCGGGATCCCATTGCCCGTGCTCTTACGGGAATCCCCGAACCCGCAGCCATTATCCTTTACGGACAAGGCCAGCACCCGGTGATCGAAGCTTACCCGGATATCGGCCTGGGTCGCCCGGGCGTACTTCACCAGGTTGTTGATGGCCTCTTTGAGCACCAGGTAAATATGCTGGCGGAAATCCATCGGCAGCCGCACCTGGTGGATGTTATCCTGTATGTGGATCGTATAATCGATCTCCCGGGCCTCGAATAAGGTCGTGGCGAAATGCTTGACCCGTATCAGCAGGTTTTCCAGGGAATCGTTGCGGGGATTGATGCTCCATACGATATCGTCCATTCTTTCCATCAACAGCAGGGAACTATCCTTGATCTCGCTCATCGTGAGCAGGGTCTGACCGCTGTTCTTCTCCTTCAGGGCCAGGTCGCTCAGGATGGAGATGGAGCTCAGCGTGGAGCCGATATCGTCATGCAGGTCCTGGGCGATCTTATTGCGGATGGACTGCATCCTGGTCTGCAGCAGCTCATTGGCCTTCAACTGCTCGATCAGTCTTTCCTGGCTCTTTATCTTCTCTTTTTCGGAAGCCTGCGCCTTATAGCTCAGCCCGGCCGTGAAGCAGAAGATCTCCAGCACTATCCCCAATTGAGAAAACACGAATATATCCGGCACGCCCATGTCCAGGTGAAGATTGAATTGCAGGTAACTGAAGATAAGGCCCAGGATATTGCCCGTCGCCACGAAGAGGCTGCCGGAGATGATAAAGGAGACCAGGGTCTTTCTCCTCCGGTACATATAGACTATGAAACGCGCCGCCAGCAGGAATACCATGAGCAGGACAAAAGTATAGACCTGCGTCTGCAACTTCCTGTTTAACGTGAGCAGGATGAATACAAAATCAAAGACCATGTAGCCCAGCAGGAAATATTCCGACCAGCGGATCCATTTATTCAGGACAGGATAATTCTCCTGCATCTCCAGGAAACTGCGGACGAATCGGAAATAGAGGAAGTAAGGCAGGATCAGCAGGGTCTTGCCCAGGTAGATCTTCAGCAGGGGAAAACGGGTGAATAATAATTCCATCCCCAGCGGCCGCTCTTCCTTGCTCAGGAAATACAGGCTGATCGCCGCCATGTAGAAAAAATAATACAGGTACTCCCTGCGCCGCACCATCAGCCACTGGAAAAGGACATACAACAACTGGCATAAGAGGAATCCCTGGAACAGTGCCTGGATGATCGGGTAATAGCCTCCATCCATCAGCTCCTGGACAAAGGAGGCATTCAGGGTATCGGGGTCGTAAATGGAGAGGCCGCTGAAATCATATTCGTCCGTCCTTTGCCTGATCTTGAGGAATAACTGGCCGGACTCATAGGGCGCCAGCCGGAGCGGCAGGACGGCGGACCGGCGCTGGGCATAAGTGCTGCCTGCCGGAGGTCTTCGCAGATTGCCCCCGCTTACCCGTCGCACCGGACGGCCCGGTGAGATGAAATAGAGATCGGCATAATCCAGGTACCCGCAGTAAAGAGAGAAATCCAACGCGCGTCCGGTCCTGTTCTGCAATCCGAACCGCTGCCAGAAAATATATGGACGCGGGTCGAGATCCATTTGATGGATGAAATCGGCATATGGAGTATTGAAGGCGCGGCCCACCGGGATATCGGCGTCCATGCCCGGGATATTTTCAGCGCCCTTCCCGGCATCCGCCTTCGTGGCAGTTCCCCCGACCGTATCGATCAGGCTGAATACTCCGCTGGTGACGGCCAGGTCCTTCCCGAACCCATGCCTGATCAGCGGGGGATAGATTTCTGGCGGCTGCTGGGCAGGCAGCAGGAGGGGAAAGAGGAGCAGGTATAAAAGGATTCGCGCCACTCCCGCAATATCGCCCGTATCTTTGGCAAAACAAATAATTTGAAGACCGCTTTTGTCATAAAGGAACTTGAGGCATTGTTGAACGGAGGAAATGCCCATGCCTCTTTTGAAGATGCCGTAAAAAACATCCCTGAGAATCAGCTCGCCGTCGTCCCTGAAGGACTGCCCTACAGCATCTGGCAACTGACAGAACATATCCGCATTGTACAGTGGGATTTGCTGGAATTCTCCAAGAATCCCCGTCATAAAAGCCCCAAATGGCCAGAAGGCTTCTGGCCGAAGGATCCGGTACCTCCCGATAAGCAGGCCTGGAAAAGGTCAATGGAGCAGATCCGGGCAGACAGGAAAGCGTTTATCAACTTGCTGCATGATGCGGGAGAGGATATTTATACTCCGTTTTCGTATGGAGACGGGCAAAGCTTGTTCCGCGAAGCGCTGGTCATCGCCGACCATACCAGCTACCATAGCGGCGAGATCCTCGTCCTGCGCAGGCTGCTCGGTAATTGGAAATAGACACGGCTACCTGGACTTGTCCGCATCCATGCACAATTCTATCAGCACCCCATTGGTGTCCTTGGGATGGAGGAAGCAGATGAGCTTGCCATCGGCTCCCGGCCTTGGGGTATCGTTCAACAGGATGAAGCCTTCTGCCGTCATCCGTTTCATTTCCTCCTCCAGGTTGTCCACTTCGAAGGCGATATGGTGCATGCCCGCTCCTTTTTTCTCTACGTACCGCGCGATCACACTATCCGGATCGGTGCCTTCCAGCAATTCGATCTTGGTTTCCCCCTGCCGGAAAAAAGCCGTGTTCACCTTCTCGCTCATGACCTCTTCGACCTTATAGCACGGAGTGTTCAGCAGCTTTTCGAACAGCGGGATCGACCCGGCGAGATCCTTAACGGCGATGCCAATATGTTCGACCTTGAGCATGAGCGAGATTTTGTGTAAAAATAATACCCCGGTCCCATACCGCACACTCCACATATCGAAACCGTACAGTTCCTTCCCGATCGCATACGTAAGCCCTTGATTGATACCAGGGTATATTCTGGCATTTTTTTGGAGCCCTGACCCTGTCCATGCACCAATAAACCTCCTGCCATGTTCAAGAACTACCTGACCATTACTTTCAGAACCCTGACGAGAAGCCGCCTCTACTCCCTGATCAATATTACCGGTCTGGCCGTTGGGCTGGCCAGCTTTATCATTATCCTGGTCTACCTGAATTATGAATCGGGTTACGACAAATGGGATCCTTCGCTGGCAAATGTCTACAAGGTATCCCTCAAGGAGGACCAGGAGATCAGGCAAACAACCCCCGCCCCTCTGGCTTCTTTACTGGCCCGGGATTACTCCGGCGTGGAGGCGGCTACGGCCCTGATTGCCCGTCTTTTTCCTGAAGGCCGGGGCCATGCGCTCGGTCTGGTTGGGATCGGTGCCAGCGTTGGGTTCTTTATCGGGCCATTTTATTCGGGTTGGCGCGCGGTCAGTTCATTGAGTTGGCGTACGCCGGTGTTCGAACTGGGATTTCTGGGAATGCTGGCGGCGGCTGCTTTTACCTGGCTGGCGGACGAAGAACAAACCTCGCTTTCGTCAGGCACAAACGCGCCCGAAGGAAAACCTCCAGAAAAGCTGTTTCCAACCCTGGCTCTCT
>Ga0137403_10005176_pt1 | contig 15159 bp, 19 predicted proteins | sample CZOMad2_1_16fung_FD_122057 | JGI IMG/M metagenome (GOLD analysis project Ga0137403, IMG submission 122057) | Vadose zone soil fungal communities from Angelo Coast Range Reserve, California, USA - CZOMad2_1_16fungal (Hybrid Assembly) | ecosystem: Environmental > Terrestrial > Soil > Vadose zone... | reverse complement strand
AGAACAAGAAGAGCTCGGCTAAGCAGCTATCAAGTTGGAAGGGATCTGTCTGGCGGAGCACGCGGGTCCCAATTGGACCACATTGAGGCAGAGCGCCATTTATCAGTTCTAACAGCTGCTCTATGTGCCTGTAGTGCATGTTGTCGAGAAGACGGACAATTTCAAGTTCAGAGCGACCCGCTTTTGGGATCGAAGCTAGCCGGTCGATTACTTCAAATCGTCGCCGAGCGTTTTGAACTTCCTGTGTGATTGGATAAGAGAGTTGGTAAGGCATCGTGTCGTTGCATACTGTAACACAAAAACGTTACGGTCTGAATGAAACCAAATTCTGATTAGACACTGAGTTCGAATGGCTTGAAACGGCTTGAAGCAAGTAGCAATCTTTTTCGACTTGGCTAATCGCCACAGCCTCGAATCGTCGTCGGTCCGCCTACGGCCTTTAGCTCCTTCGGCGAGCTTGTCCAACTTACTCCTTCGAATATCTTCTTCGATCTGATCGATCCCAAGCTTCAGCGTCGAACTCAAGAAACCATCTTCGAAAGGCGCCAAGTTCCGATGGAGTGAGATTCTGAACATCACTTCCCTCTCGGCTCGCGTGGGTCCACGGTGTCGGGTAGGCAAACGTACCGAAGGATCTGGTTAGCTGTCATGGGCCCGCCATCCTTCGGATAGAAGAGAAAACTTACCGTGTCCCCAGTCACCTTGTATAACACCTTTTCGTCCTTCGGCGGAATTTCTGGATTTGTCACACGCTCGATCGTTTCCCGAAGCTTGCGTCGACATTCCGTCTCGGTGGAAGAAGCTGTGAGCACGAGCCAGGCGCTCTTTTGGGTACCCCAGCGCCCGCCAGTGGGATTTCCAAAGCGACTGTCCTGTACCCAAAGCACCAAGCACCCTCCGCCAGCGCATCGCTGGCAAAGATGAAAGGCATGCTTAGAAAAACCAAAATAACCGACCATCTTACCTTCATGTGGTTTTACTCACGTCCGAAATGCCTAACTATTAAGTGAGCCGCTGTTAGCTGCCACAAACCCGGGGCGGCTTATCCGGCGACGGCTTCCACAATAAAATCCAAATCGGTTGCAATATTCATCAGCTATCTCAACTTGTCAACGTAAAGCTTCCCGCCAAACCCTGCCGGGACGGCGGCTTATCTCCCTAACGATCGGCGGCTTATTTCGGCCAAAGTATAAATGAGTTACCGCCCCATCAGTTTCTTCACGAACCCCTCATCTTCTAGCTTTTTCAAAAACCGATCGCTGATATAATTTCTCGCATCGACTTTGGCTAGCTTGGGATCTGCTTCGATCAATGGTTCGATGACCGCCTGCATGGCGGTGAGGGATGGGTACGGCACGTCGGGGATGCGGCCTTTGTTGTACTCGTAGGACTCTTTCAACGCTTCTTGATCGCTCACGCGGGTGAACTGCGCGAGCGCCTTTAAGGTGTACTCTGGCTCGTTTTTGAAAATCTTTATCGATTCCACGTAAGCTCGCATGAAATTCAGGATCTTTGCTTCGTTCTTCAATAGCAACTTGGCGCTGCCGCAGATGCCGGTATTGAAGTATGGGATGCCGAGGGCGGCCGCGTCGGCGAGAATATTGAAGTTGAACTTCTTCGCTTCGGAGCCGAAGGGCGCGTTGAAAACCGAAGCGTCGATGTTGCCGGACTTGAGAGCCACGAGCCTTTCGGTCTCGTTGCCGATCTGCAGGATGGTCACGTCCTTAGGGTTCACGTTGACTTTTTTCAACAGCGCCTTGACGCCGAACTCGGATGACGAACCGAAGCGGCTGATGCCGAAGCGCTTGCCCTTCAAGTCGGCGACTCTCTTGATCTCCGGACGGGTGACCAGTTGATAGCCCATCCGATCGTCGGACATGGCGATGTACAGAATATCGGCGCCGCGCAGATTCGCCGTGACACCGGGCGCGCCGGTTAGCTGGGCCACGTCCGCGTCGCCGGACAGGAGAGCTTGGATCGCCGTGCTCCCGCCCGGCACGTAGACCAGAACCGAGGACAAGCCGTATTTAGCATAGAGACCGCGCTTCTCCGCGATGGAAACCAGCAAAGCATGAGGATTCACCGAGCTATATAGAATCCGCACAGTAACCAAGGCGAAAGTCCTGTCAGCTGTGAAAACAACCAACAGACAGCAGAGCAGACCACTAACAAGAAAAACTTTCTTCATCGCCACACCTCGCGCAGACTGCGTACAATTACTTCTGACTTACTTGTCGCGGTTTTACGCGTAGACGAACGCAACTGTCAATGGGGACAAAGATGGTTGGTGTGATCGAGTATTGGAACAATGCAGTCGGTCGGGCTAACCCGAGACCCGAAACCCGGAACTCGAACCGGCGATTACGAGCGCACGTACGCCCCGAGTGCGTCATGCCAATCGCGCATGGAAGGCAAGCCGAGCTCTTCCGAAAGAAGACAGCGCAGCGGAGTGTAGCGCGGCCGCGGCGCGATGCGCTTCATGTCACGCTCGTGAGTAATTTCTATCAGAGAATCTAGCTCTCGACGCGCTAGTCCGAGCAGACGGCCCGCTTCGAGGGCGAATTCGTAATAGGTGCAAATCCCCGTGTTGACGACGTGGTAGGTTCCATAGAAACCGGTCCGGCGAATCATCATCACCCGGTCAATCAAATCCTCAACGTAGGTCGTGCTCGACCAGATGTCGTCTATGGCGCGTACTTTTTTACCTTCTTCGAGATCGTTATGTACGCTGCAAAGAAAACTATTTTTACCGCTGCCGTAAACCCAAGAGGTGCGAATGATATAGCTCTGCGCACAAGCCTCGTGCACGGCCTCTTCACCGATTAGTTTCGTTTTACCGTAAAGGTTTATGGGCGCGGGCTCGTCCGTAATCGTGTAGGGCGCCCGCCCGACAGGCTCGCCTTGGAAAGCGTATTGTGTGCTGAAATGAACGATTTCCGCGCCGACCCTATTCGCCGCCTCAGCGAGATAGCGTGGACCTTTGGCGTTGACAGCCTGAGCCTTCGCCGAATCTTGCTCGGATTCGTCGACTTGGATTACTGCGCAGTTGAAAATCAACTCAGGCCTGGCATCAGCGACGTATCGTTGAACAGCAGATTGATCGGTAATATCGAGATCACCATGTTTCAGCGCGAGGACGTCATGCTGACGCGCCAACCGCTGCGCCAAATGGCTTCCGACCAGTCCCGCGGCGGCTGCAATCAAAACTTTCACAGAACGTGAGTCTAAAACGAGTGGGCGTGGTCATCAAGCGCAAAGGGCAACCACGAGGGATTGCCGCAACAAGACCGGCACTTGGCGACTGATCGTTAACAGTGGAATCTTCTGCGCGCTTCGCGGCTAAGAAATTTTTTGTGTTCTTTGTGATTAGCGATTTCCTGTCACAGGGAGAAGCGCTTAAAGAAATTCCACATCTCCGTGTTCGCGTCGATGATATCGGTCGACGGACCAAGCAATCGCTCCATGAATTTCTGCTTTCCGCCCGGCCAAACGTGTCCCGCGCCGGTGAGTTTCCAGAGCGAGACCTCGGCGCCATCGCGGCAGTTTGAATAGACATAACGCGTCGCCGTATGGCCGCGCGTGTCGCTGTCGGCGCGGCGCTCCGTGACCGCCGGTTGCGCTGCGCAACCGTCATGCTTCACCCAGCGCGCGATCATCTGGTCGATATTGGGGTGAAACACATGGCTCTTGGTCATGGGAAACGGCGGTCCGAGCCCGCCGGTATAAAGCGCGCGCGGATCGTCCACGCTATGGAGATGCATCACAGGAACTGAACGAGCAGCTGTAATCGCTGGAAACACCATGCCACCCGCCACCGGCGCGATGGCGGCGATCAGATCCGCCGCTTCGGCGGCGAGCCGGTGCGCCATCATGCCGCCATTCGACAATCCGGTCGCATAGACGCGGCGCCGGTCAATGGGAATCCGCTCCGCCAAATCGGCAACCAGCGCGCGAATAAAACCGACGTCATCGACGTTGTTGATCACTGAATACGCGCAGCAGGTGCCGGCATTCCACGTCAGCAGCCGCTTGCCGAATCTCCCCGTGCCGTTCGGATAAACCGCGACGAAATTCTCGCGATCGGCAGCGCGGTCCATCAAGGAATATTCCTGCTCATTGCTTGCGTGTCCGCCGCCGCCGTGAAAGTTCATAACGACGGGAATATTTCGCATCTCGACCGCGCGCGACGGCACATGCACAATCGCGCTGCGCTCGCGCCCGCCGTGACTAAGTGTGATCGTGTGATCACCTGAGGAGAGTTGATGAGCGAGTTCGGCTGCATTGGCAGACCCGAGCGAGCCCGCGAGCAAAAGCAAAGCAATCAGTGCGCTCAATTCTTCGAATGATTGTGCCGGCAGGATCTTCTGTCGAATGCCGAGCAAGAACGCGCTAGCGAACGACATGCGCTGCGCCGTAAAGCAAACGGGGGGCATATGCCCCCCATTAATTCAGCTTTCCGAGTAAAATGAAAATTTAATATTCAGGCCGCCGTTTGAGCTCTTCGAGTTCCCGTTGCTGGCGCGAAATCTCCTGCTGGTTTTGATTGATCTGCCGGTCTTGCTCGGAAGCGGCATTGTCTCGTCCTTGCAATTGGTCACCGATTAGAGCGCCTGCGCCCAGGCCTAGCAAACCGCCGATCGCCGCGCCTGCGCCCGGGTGACGCACTGCGGAGCCAATGATGCCGCCCGCTGCCGCCCCACCGAGAGCGCCGATCCCTGCCCCTTTTTCCCTTGTGGTGAGCGCACCCCCGGCACATCCGGCTACTAAACTGGCAAACAGTCCCAGACTGACGACAGCACCAGAAAACCTTCGGGCAACCTGCGAGTGATAATTCATAGTTTTCGGCCTCCTTGGATCGTTAGACGGGGGAGCCGAGGTTTTGTTTACACCGCCGCTGCCGAAAAAGACGTCGAAAAGCGGCAGAATGGGCGATATCTTACGCTACAAAGTGATGAATTAGGGCAATCTTTGAATCGTCGCGATGCGGTCGTCGAGCGCTGGGTGGGTCGAGAGGAAACCGCCACCGCCGCCGGCGGGGGAAACGCGGCGAATCCAGGTGAGTGCGTCCACCAGGTTTTCCTTTGGATATCCGGCCCGGCGCAGGATATCGACCGCATGGCGGTCAGCGGCATACTCTTCATTCCGGCCGTAAGCTCTCATCCCCAATTCGCCGACGATGGGGACGAGCACGCCAGCCGCAGGAAACAACTGCTGCAAGCCAGCAGCCAGTATGTTAGCACTCGTTCCGATCGCCTGGGCTTTCGCCACGTGGCCAAGGTCCTGGTGCGCCACCTCGTGCGCGAGAACGCCGCGAAGTTGTTCATCGTTGGCGCGCTGCAAGAGTCCCATGGTCACCAAGAATTGGCAGCTTCCGGCATTGGCAGCGTTGATTTCGCTCTGACTTGCAACGCCCACGCGCACGTCCTCAAGTCGGCAAGGGTGATCCATTGACCGAAGCAACGGGACCATCACTCGGCGCAATCGCTCCGCATCGTGAGGGTCGACGCGACGGGACGAATACGAAGGCGACGGCGATGGGTACTCTTCTCTGGGCGCGCGACGGCTCGGCGTGGGGCCGACAGCCACACAGGCGGAAAATGTCAAACCGGCGAGGAGCAACGCAGCAAGACCCGTTGCCGCCGTCAGATATCCAGGTTGCGCTTTTTTCTCGACCGGAAAATCCTTAGCTGAAACCGGAAACATCTTTGTTTGAGCCATACAGGCGACCTACCCTGAGTACAAGTTAAGAAGCCGGCTGGCGAGCTCCGGCGGAAGTAGATTGCGTGCCGCGCTTGTCGTCAATCAGGTCCAGTTGAACAGTACCAAAAACGATTTTGCTGCTTAGTCTTATCGGCAAACGTCGCTCATCAGCCGATAGCCAAATCGCCGCATCGTTCAAGCGGCTGGCGTAGCCGTTCCTGGTAATATTCTGGATACGTGGAATGACTCGAAAGGCTTCGACGGTTTTGCCGGACTCGAGCGTCACTGGCTCCTTTTTCTCGACGAATAATTCCAACAGGTAGCGATAGCGTCCGCCGAAGACTTTGAAATAGAGCCGGTCGCCGACTTTGAAGTCAATGCTGCGAGCAAGATAGACTGCGGTAATCGGGTCGAGAGTGTTTTGCGATTCGAATTCGTAAACTTTCGCTTTCTTGCCGACCTGCTGCCGATTGACCGCCCAGCGCTTGGAGGCCGGGTCGTGCCGGGCATCGGTATCGATCACGCGGGAATTTTCCCTCTGACTGAATGTGAAGCGTGACGGCGAAAGCGCCTTGGCATCGAAAGTCGAGCTGATCGTGTCGCGCATCTTCCAGATCAGATCAAGCGCCCTCGACGTTTTCGCCTCGACGCGGACGTGGAATACTTTTTTTCCGTCGACAACCATTGGCATGGTCTGAACTTCAGCAGTCGCGATGGCGATCATGCCATTCCACGAAGCGCGGTAGATTTCCTTTTCTCCCGTTTCAAAAGACAAACCCTTGGGTTGATAAACCGGAACCGACTCGGGCTTGATCATAGGCTGGCCAGCTTGACCGGCGTAAGCCAAAATCCCGCCTAGGACGATGCCTATGGCGAGAACGATAGGGAGCTTCGAGCTGATCATGTCAAATGGTTTAGACGAATGGCGTCGCGAAACGTTTAACCGGTAAATTATCACAAATCGAACTTTTCGGCGCCTCCCAGTCGAAAAAACATGTCAATGTAGCGCTTGAAAGCCGGGCCCGCTGCCCCGGCAATATTTTTAAGTGTCTGAAATAATTGCACTCGGTGGCGTTTTACATTACGCTCAACCGCCAAATAGCCAAATATGAGGAGGACAAGATTCGTGCGCAAACGAACCCGGGCAATCACACTAAATATATTGTTCGCGGTCTATTTTGTATCGGCCGTAGAGCCCTCGAGCTTCGCCCAGGAAGTTAAGCAGTCCGCCGCTCCATCGTCGCCGTCAGGTCTGCCTTCGCTCCAGGCCGTGAAGTCGTGCATGTACAGTGCGGTCGGCGCTGAATGTCTCGATCAACTCTTTCGCGAGGCGCTGGGAACCCACTCGACGATGGAGCTTCTGCAACTCATCGAACGGTTCGAGGCCGAAGATGCGGAGCTCAGGCGTGATTGTCATCCGGTCGTGCACTCACTTGGCCGGGAAACCTTTCGCCTCAAAGGCAATATTCATGAATCGTTTGCCGCTTGTGACCAGACCTGCCACTCAGGCTGTTACCATGGTGCTGTGGAACGCTTCTTAAGGGGCGACAATATCTACTTCCAAATCGACAAACACCCCAGCACCGCCGAACTTAGACAGAAGGCCGTCGTTGCTTGCGACCCGAAGATTCCGCTGCGGTTTCGTTTCCAATGCCTCCATGGGCTCGGTCACGCCCTGTTGTTTTTCTCTCGTTATCAATTACTGCAGTCGTTAGAAGTCTGCGACGTTTTGCCCGAAGACTGGAGTCGAAACTCTTGTTATGGCGGGGTTTTTATGGAAAATGTCGTCAACGCGACGCCGGAGAGCCGCGATTTGAGCCCCACCGATTACCATTATCCGTGCAGCAAACTGAATCCGAAATACCGCGGCGAATGCTACATTATGCAAACCTCGCGCATGACTGAAATGGGACTCTCTACCGAGGAGCTATTTCAAGAGTGCGACAAGACCGGCGAATTTCGCCATCAGTGCTCGGCGTCGGTCGGCCGGGATTTGTCAAACTTTGCCCGCGCCGGACAAACCCGAGCGACCGTGGAGAAGTGCGAAATTGTCAAGGGCGAAAGCCGCTTCGCGTGCATGCGCGGCGTCGTCTATGCGCTCATCGATAGTACTTGGGATGGTCGCTATGCGCTGCCGTTTTGTGCCGCGCTCAGCCAAGAAAACGATCGGAACATTTGCTTTCAGACAAGCGCGCACTATTTGAAAAACACTTTCGAAAAATCGTCTGCGGAAATTGCTAAAGATTGCTCGGAACACTTGAGCCAGCCGGCGCGTTGTGTCGAGTTATCGTTGCCGTAGTCACGTCCTGGATTCGCCGCACGCCCAGTGGGCCAGCGCACCGTCTTTCTCATGCGGTGACGAAAGCACGGCCTTGCGACTCGCTCTGGTTAGTGCCAAAGTAACCCCGTTCGAAAGAGTCACGATAAGCGAAATCGCAGAACACATTCCTGGACATGAGTCTACCGGTCTTGCTAGTGATTGATGACGAGTACGGCGTGCGCGAATCGCTCAAAATAGTTTTCAGCAAAGATTATCGTGTGCTCGAAGCCGACAGCATCGACGCCGCGATTCCCCAGGTCCAGGAGGCACACCCCGACGTCGTGCTGCTCGACGTCCTGATGCCGAAAGCCGACGGTCTCGAAGTCCTCCGGCGCGTTAAACAAATCCACTCCGGCTGCGAAGTCATCATGCTGACCGGCGTCAACTCACAACAGCTGGCGGCGAAGGCGATGGATTCCGGCGCGTTCGACTTTATCGGCAAACCCTTTGACGTCGTCGTTCTGCGCCAGAAAGTCTCGCGAGCATTGGCGCAAGTGATCCAAAAGTCAGGATCATCTTCGGCTTAGCGCTCGATGAAGAAACGTGCATGTCGTAATGGTTCTTCCGGCACGTTTCGGCACACTCCTCCGCAATAATATCAAAATCTTGTGACAAATTTCTGACACGCCGGCCAGTTCTTTGTTCATCCCGAACGTTTATGCTGGGTAAGCATCGGTCGAAAATTCTCGTCTTCGTGGTCGCGGCTATTTTACTCGCCGCTTGCGCCCAGCTGAAACAGTGCGCCTACGAAGGGGTCAACCGGGATGACTGGCAACAACCACAGAGAGTCATCGCGGCGCTCAACGTCCGTCCGGGCGATCAGGTTGCCGATCTGGGAGCCGGCGGCGGCTATTTTACCTTCAGGTTGGCAGAAGCGGTGGGCCCGGCCGGTAAAGTTTATGCCGTGGATATCGACCGAGACATGGTCGATCTCATCGCCAAACGAGCCAAACAAGAGACGGCTGCCAATATCGACCCGATCCTCGCGAAACCGGACGATCCGTTGCTGCCGAAGGCAGGGGTCGATCTGATCTTTACTTCGAATACCTACCACCACATCGATAATCGCATCGCTTACTTTTCGAATCTGCGCAAATATCTTCGACCCGGCGGTCGAATTGCCATCATCGACTTTGATCGCCGCTCATGGCTAATAGGACTGTTTCGCCATTACACGCCAAGTGAGTTCATTAAGCCGGAAATGGAGCAGGCAGGCTACTCGCTCAAGGAGGAGTTTGATTTCTTGGACCGCCAATCCTTTATGATTTTTACGGCGAAACCGTAATTGAAAGGTAATTTGATGGGGAAAAGAGACTAGCCGGTTTGCCGATGGCTCTTCGTGGCGGGTTCATGCTGCCGTGCCGTCATCAACTCTTCTAGCAATTTCACCACATCCCACGGCTCGCGCAAATTGAACTGCGCCCCGGTGCGTGCGATACCGACCCGAACCGAATGGGCATGCGCGGGCAGAACCCTGAAGATATCTTCGTCATCGCTGTCGTCGCCAATCGCGAGAATGAAATCGAAATCCTGCTTCGACAGCCATAACTGCGCGGCCTTGGCCTTGCTGATGCCGGAGCTTCTAATTTCGACGGTCTTACTTCCCTGTACGATTTGCACGTCGATATTTCCCGTGAAACTTAACAGATCGTCGGCGATTTCCCGAGCCACAACCATCGCCTGTTCGGGGTCGGCCGAGCGATAATGCCAGACCAAAGAAAAGTCTTTGTCTTCGATGAATGCGCCGGGCAGCCGGTCGACGTACATCTCGAGCAGCGGCAGCAATTTTTCTTTCCAGCTGGTGGTGTGCGGGCTGGCCAATCTCCAATCGGAGTCTCGCTCCTTGATCCAGGCCCCATGCTCGGCGGCGAACGCGATGGGCAAATGATCGAACCAGCTCTGCATACTCGGTCGATCCCGGCCGCTGACAATGACGACTTCATTGCGGGCATCGGCTGCGAGACGCGAGAGTAAATCAATAATCGCGTGCGGCGGTTTCGCCCCTCGCGGGTGGTCCGCAAAGGGCACGAGCGTTCCGTCATAGTCGAGCAGAATGAGCCGGCGCGAACTGCGTCGATACCGCTCGGCCATCGCTCGGCGGTTGGCGGGACTTGGAAGCTTACCATAGACCCTATCACGCTCTGGCCCGACAAAGATCAGCTCGCTGAAAAAATCCCGCGCCCAGCGGGCCAGGTCGAATCGACGCAAGCGATTCTGCATAATTGTGACGCGCCGCTTTTGCTCTGCGAGCGGCATGCTCAAAGCCTCTTCCAGGGCTTTGGCGATTTCTTGCCGGTTGTTGGGATTGATGATCAGCGCTTCACCTAATTCGCGCGCCGCCCCGGCCATTTCGCTCAACACCAGAACGCCGCTCTGATTGGTTCGGCTAGCGATGTACTCCTTGGCAATGAGATTCATCCCGTCGCGCAACGGCGTTACCAGCGCCACGTCGCTGATCGTGTACAATGCGACCAGTGACTCAAAAGACAGAGAGCGGTATTGATAAAGAATCGGCGTCCAGCTCACGCTGCCGAACTGCCCGTTGATTCTGCCAACCAGCTCTTCGATTCCTTTTTTCATCCGCTCGTAGTCTTCGATGCCGATACGCGACGGAACGACAACCATGAGCAGTGTCACCTTGCTTCGCCAATCGGGATTGGTCTCAAGAAAGGTCTCGAACCCCTCTAGCCGGTTCAGGATGCCTTTCGAATAGTCCTGCCGGTCCACCGATAAAATCAGTTTGGTTTCCGCCAGCGTTCGCTTGAGGGTTTCTTTCTCTTCGCGCACGACCGTGCTGTCGGCCGCGGCGGCAAATTTGTCGAACGGCACGCCCATCGGGAAAGATGCAACTTTGACGGCTCGGTCGTGTACCAGCAGTTTGCCCATTTGGTTCTCATGGCCGAGAATCCGCAGAACACAACGGAGAAAATATTGTGCGTAGTCAAATGTATGAAAGCCTACCACGTCGGCACCGAGCAGGCCCTCGAGGAGGTCGCGACGCCATTCGGCTGGCATGAAGCGAAAGATTTCATAGTGAGGAAACGGGATATGCAAGAAAAACCCGATCGAGAGATCGGGTAGCCGGGCGCGGATGAGCGCGGGTAATAGCATCAGATGATAATCATGGATCCATAAGAGATCGCCCGGCTTAAGAATCTCCAGGGCGGCCTCGCCGAAAGCTTCATTTACCTTTTTATAGTGTGCCCAATACTCCGGCTCATAGCGCGCATATGAGGGAAAGTAATGAAACAGCGGCCAGATCGTTTTGTTGCAAAAACCGGAATAGAAAGCTTCGATTTCTTGCTCGGAGAGAAAGACCGGATAGGCGTGGAAGCGGGATTGCGCTTCCAATTTAACCCTGTCTTTGAGCTGGGGGCTGACGCGGCCTCCCGGCCAGCCGATCCACACATATTCAGCATTTCCAATGTTGGGAATCTCAATGGTTTCGAGCAGTGCATGCAGACCCGTAGCAACACCGCCGGCGCTATTTTGAAACTCAATATCGCCGTCCTTCTCGGCCACAGTGAAAGGCAATCGATTGGAAACAAGCACAATTCGTTGCGGTGTGTGAGCTGGCAAATGCGTGACCTGCCGACCAGAGTCTAAATCCGTAGCAGTCAAACCGGATCCATTTCGAGCGCCGGTGTCTGCGATATTACTATAATACGTCGTCATGTATCCACTAAGTCAAGCGAAAGAAATCGAAAAGTTTTCGGAGCTGGGCTCCAAACCCACTCACGCGGCCTTTTTGGAGTGTACGCGACAGTACCGGACTGTTGATCGAAACAATTGTGTCGAATGTTCGCCGGCGGCTCTCACGCATCACGTAAGGTTGGCATAACAGCCCGCGGCTTTCTTCGACCGAAATTGGCCTTCTCGCCACGGACCGTGTGATCGAGGTGCGGGGTGGAAGTCGGCCCACCCCCGCTAATGCCAATTGGATATCGGTTCACGCAGCATCGATGGGCAATCGAGTGAAATCAACAATATCGATGCTCGTCAACCGCTGATAGGCGTCAAGCTGCAAAAATTTCGCAATTGGACACACATGTCACTGCGGAGCAACTCGCATGTGCGCCGCGCAATTTGAGATCACGGGATCTAAACTTTCCCGTTCTATTCAGCAGCGGGATTGATCTCGGTCACTTTGGGTTGGCCATCTTTTTCGCTGAACGAAATGGTCACCCTCGCCCCGACTTTAAGATGCTCAATGCCTTTGGTAGCTTTCGTCGTTTCGAAGGTTTCCTCGCCTCTCTCAGTCTTAAGGACAATTCGATTCTCCGCCTTATCGACCTTCAAGATCGTTCCCTTCAGTTCAGCGGCACCCAAGGCGGTCGGAAGGATTAGCGCCAAAAGAATCAAGAAAACCTTATTCATTGCGATTTACTCCCCTTGAGCTCGACGCTCATCGCTTAATTAGCCTTTTTGCGATGAATCGTCTTTTTTCTCTTCCGGCTTTTGTCCCTGGGCCGTTCCCGGCATGCCCGTGTCAGATCCGCTGCCCTGGGAGGCGCCTGGTTGGTCCGCCGGCGATTTCTCGGACATCGGAGCCGGAGGTGTCGCGCTGGACGTTTGAGGCGCCTGGTCTTCTCCCTTCTTTTCGCCGCAGCCGCCAATGAATAACGCGAGCCCCAAAGTCGTGGCAGCAATCCATATTAGTTTTTGGTCTTTCATGCCGAATCCTCCTCGAATAATAAAATTTTAGAACCGCTATTTTTTTAATTCGATGGCGCGACTCGTCGAATAGCCGTCAAGACACGCATTGCAGAAAGAGCGATAACAACGCTATCTAACAATCTTTTCGTGATTTGCCCTTTCAAAACTCTCAGCAGGATAAGGATCAAGATAACGCTATCGCCTACCTTTGCCATAATTCTCCCAATGGATGCGTCTATTTTCATGAAGAGTTCCCCAAAAATTGTGACCGAGCAGCGTCAGTATTCGCCTCGTTCCCGCCTTAATCTCTCCAACTCCCGGCGTTGTCTATCAATTTCCGCCTGGTTGCGGCGGATCTCGTCGTCTTGTTGGTAATTTCGGTTATCTTGGCCTTGCAGTTGATCCCCGACCAATGCGCCAGCACCTAGGCCGAGGCCACCACCGATGGCTGCACCGGCGCCGGGATGGCCGACAGCACTACCGACTATACCGCCGACGGCGGCGCCGCCGAGTGCGCCGATTCCCGCACCCTTCTCACGCGTTGTCAGCGGACCACCAGCACAGCCGGTGATAAACAATGCCCCGATTAATGACACTGCAGTCAGCGTGTTTCTGATTTGTATCCGTTTCATTTTCCACTCCTTTCGGCCTGCCCGCGCCAAAGGCGCCTTTTAAAGGCGTCTGTCTTGCCGTCGGGCTTCGCCTGCTATGATTTCTTTCGCTCCTCGTCAATCAGCGTCAGCGCCTTTTGACGCAATTGCGGATTGCCATTGACCGCCGCAAATAGCCGGTTATAGCCCTGCGGCGTGAGCCCCTGTTTCTCCAGTGCTTGCTTTACCTTATCGTCTCCCTCGCGCTGGATTTTCAGCTTCTCTTTTTCATCTCTAGTGTTGTTCATTTTGGGTTCGTAGTTCTGTCGTATCTTTTGGTATTCAACGTACGCCTTCGCAAAAGCTCTGAGCTCTTTGTCGCTGACATTGCTTGACTCCGCCGTTGAACCCCCTTGTTTCGGCGCCGCATCAGCGCTCCATGCCACCAAGGCGGACAAATTGACCGACAGGCATAAGGCTCCCGCGACCAAAGCGCTACGAATAAAGTCGGTCGTCGCAAAGCTCCCTTCATTTTTCCGGCATTCAGCTTCGGACCGGTTTTATTTCGACGGACTTGGATTGCAATTTCTTGAGCAGCTCGGCGAACGAGGCATTCGCCAAGACACGGTTAAACTGCGAACGAAAATTGTTGACCAGGCTGATGTTTTCGATGACGACGTCGTACACTTTCCAATCATTGCCTGCGGATCGAAGTTTGTAGTTAATTGAGATTTGTTCGCCCTTTTTCGTCAGGATCTTAGTATCGACGTCGGCTTGATCTTGACTGACGTTTTCGCGGCCATAAACAATCTTTTCTCCGTCATAAGATTCGATCTGGTCGGCGTAGGATTTCTCCAGAAGCTCAGTGAATAGTTGGACAAACTGGCGCTGCTCATCGTTGTTGCCCTTCTGCCAATTGGATCCCAGCGAGCGCTTGGCCATTTCACCAAAGTCGAATCTGCTTCCGATGATTTGCCGTATTTGCTCGCGGCGTTCTTTCTGCTTATCGGCGGATTTGAGTCGCGAATCCTGAAGCACGGATAACACCTGGTCCGCCGTCTGACGCACTTGCTCGGTCGGAACGCCGGCTCTCAATGCAGCCGGACTTAACGTAAGCAAACACGTAGCTAGTAAAGCCGCAATAATATTTTTTCGGTCTAGCATTGCTCCGCTCCCTATAGAGGATTAAATCGAATGGCCACACAATCCGATCGGCGGTCTCAGGTCACTGCAAAACCGCCAACGCAATTGATTAATCTCAACACTCAATGCGGCTGGTTTGACCGACGATTGGAGCCGTTGAGAAAGTTTGCGAGAATATAAGCCACGACCTCATAGGTCATCTTCTCGTCGCGGACATGGCGGCCCGTTTCCTCGGTTAAAGCGACGACGAGATCGCCTAATGTCGTCTCTATTTTTGATTCCCGCGTCATATTCCACCTCCGGTTGGCCGCTGGTGATGCGATTCGAGTGGCCGATTTCAAGTTTTGCGACGGACGAGCCCGCATACGCCTACCCTCCAATGGCCGCTTAAGGCGCAGCCATAAACGACGGCTTTAGTCGTGATCCTAAATTTGCTCACATGCAAATTATGCTGTAAAAAAAGCGACTGAGGCACTTCGCCGCAATCGCGATAGGGGATTCCGCCCCCGCTGTCAGTTGTTCCGCAAGGCTTATACCAAAGCGCCCAAAGAAGCGTAACTTACCAAAATACAAGACATGTTAAGTCGATTGCGGGACAAAACGGCAGATTGGAAGCTCATCATTGTAGGAGATTTCCTACGCAGATTACGGACGCGAAGGACATTTACTGTGTGGCACAATGGACGTACTGTGAGGCACAATGGATGCGGATCCATTTGAAAATTGCCGAAACTCATCTATTCCAAAAAT
>Ga0137403_10005173_pt1 | contig 15165 bp, 15 predicted proteins | sample CZOMad2_1_16fung_FD_122057 | JGI IMG/M metagenome (GOLD analysis project Ga0137403, IMG submission 122057) | Vadose zone soil fungal communities from Angelo Coast Range Reserve, California, USA - CZOMad2_1_16fungal (Hybrid Assembly) | ecosystem: Environmental > Terrestrial > Soil > Vadose zone... | reverse complement strand
CTCGCGTCTTTCGCGCGCCGTTCGCGATGCCGCGCATTCTGCCGACAAAATAGTTGAACTCGACCTGTCTGGCAGCGACACCGAACTCGATAACAACATCATTCAGCAGATTTCCGATCCGCTTGTGCACCTGCTGCGTAATTCCGTCGCGCACGGTATCGAATTTCCCAATGAGCGCAAGGCGTCCGGCAAGTCAGACACCGGCCGCGTAACCCTGCGCGCCTACCACCGCGGAAACCATATCTACATCGAAGTGGAAGACGACGGCCGTGGTATCGACTACGACCGCGTGCGCCAGGCCGCCATCGAACGCGGACTCGTCTCTCTCGAAACCGCCGACCGCCTTACCGAACGCGATCTGCGCGAGATGATTTTCCATCCCGGCTTCTCGACGGCCGCGACAAAGACGGAACTCGCCGGCCGTGGAGTCGGACTCGATGTCGTCCGCGCCAATCTGAATACGCTCAATGGCGAAATCGAAATTCACAGCACGCCCGGCCAGGGCACGAAGTTCACATTGAAAGTTCCGTTGACGTTGATCATCTCCCCGGCCCTTTTCGTTCGCTGCGGAACCGCCAATTTTGCTCTGCCGCTGCCCGTTGTCGAGGAAATCCGCCGCATTCGCGCGGACGAAATCGAAGACGTCGGCGGAAAGCTGCTCACCAAGGTCCGCGACGTCGTCACCGAAGTCGTTCGCCTCGATACCCATCTCGGTTTGCCGACGCTTGAGCCCATCAACGGCTATTTCCGCATGGTCGTCGCTAATGTGGACAATCGCCAGGTCGGCCTGATCGTCGAAGAAGTCCTCGGCAAAGACGAAATCGTCATCAAAAGCCTCGGTGAATATTTGCGCCGCGTAAAACTTTTCCCCGGCACAACCATTGCTCCCGACGGCAGCCTGATTTTGCTGATCGATTTGAATCGCATGGTTGCGTCTGAACCAAACGAACGCCGCGCGCTCCAGGCAAGCGCCAGCGCCGCCAGAATTTTCGCACCAGGTTCTGCGGCCGTCGCCAAGGGCACGATTCCGAGCGAAGCCATCGACCGCGTGCAACACGAACGCGTCGTCGTCGTGGCCGATGATTCCATCAGCGTTCGCAAATTCGTCGGTCGCATGCTCGAAAAGAACGGTTACCGCGTCCTACTCGCTTCCGACGGTCTCGAAGCCGCCGAAATCATCGCGCAGCATGGCTGCCACCTTGTGATTACCGACCTCGAAATGCCGCGCATGACCGGCTACGAATTAATGGCGCAGTTGCGTCAGAGCCCGACAACGCGGCGCATTCCCGTGATGGTCGTGACTTCTCGCGCAGGCGCAAAGCATCGCGACCGCGCCATGAAGGAAGGCGCTGTCGCTTTCCTTACAAAACCGGTTCAGGAAGATCAACTCATCGCGGCGGTGGAACAACTTATGGGAACGGAGGTGACGCGTCCGGTCGTTCCCGTGGCGTAGGCGAATATGGCAACAATTCCCAGCAAGAAATTTCGTGTGCTCGTCGTGGACGACTCCACCTTCATGCGCAAGGTGCTCGAAACGATTTTCAACGCCGACGAACAGTTGCAAGTCGTCGGCCAGGCGAAAGACGGCCGTGAAGCCGTCGCGCTCGCTGAATCGCTCAAGCCCGATGTCATCACCATGGATATCAACATGCCGCACATGGATGGCTTGCAGGCTACGGCGCAAATCATGACGACTAACCCGAAGCCCATCGTCATTGTCAGTTCCGAGTCGCGCGAAGGGGCTTCCAGCACATTGAAAGCTCTTGAACTTGGCGCCATCGAATTTGTTGCGAAGCCCTCCGGGGCCATCGACCTGGACATGAACAGCGTCAAGGATGAGCTGCTGCGGAAAGTCCGCATGGCCGCGAAAGTTCGCGTCGTGCGCACCGCCTCGCGGCTCGCCACGACTCTGCAATCCAGCAATGGTCACGCAGGCGCGCCCGCGAAACCCGCCGCGCCACGCGTTTCAATGCCGAGTAGCGGATCCGATCAACGGTTCCCCGTCGTCGTGTTGGCAGCGTCCACCGGCGGCCCGGCAACTGTGATGCGCCTCGCGCCGGGTTTCACAAAAGACTTCCCTGCTGCCGTGATTTTGGTCCAGCACATGCCCGCTGCATTCACGACGCAGTACGCCGCTCAGCTTGAAGAATTTACCGGAATCAGCGTCAAAGAAGCCGCTGCAAACGACGTTCTGCAGCCCGGCACACTTTACATCTGCCCGGGTGGCCAGCATCTGCGCGTTTCTCCAACCGCTCGCATTCAACTCGACAGCACCACGGGCCGCCTCAACGGCTATCTGCCTAATATTGACGTCACTCTCGAATCCGTCGCCGCCTTTGCCGGACCGATGGCCATTGCCGCAATTCTTACGGGCATGGGCAATGACGGGGCCAATGGCGCAAAAGCCATCAAGAGCGCCGGCGGAATTGTTCTCGCCCAGGACGAAGCCACCTCCGTTATTTTCGGAATGCCCGCCGAGGCGATCAAAACCGGCGCGGTCGAACAAGTTCTGCCGATCGATGACATCTATTCCGCAATCGAGAAGCGCGTGCTCAACCTCTGCCGCGCAACTCCGGTGGGCGTGCGCTAATGCAGCCCGCACCGGCCGCCAAATCTCGTGCGCCGCGCGCCGAGCAAATTATCCTGTTCCGCGTCAGCGGCCAATTATTCGCTATTTCTTCCGGCTCAGTCCAGGAAGTGCGCAGCGTGGACGGCCTGACCGGAACAACAAAGGAAATTCCGCACAGTGCTGTGCCGAAAGTGCGTCACACGATTCGCCGTGGCGATACCACGCATTACGTTGTCAGCGGCACTTCACATTTTGGGCTCCCCTTGGCATCCGCCGGACTGGTTTTCTTTCTGCGCCACACGCCAACCGCGCTGCTCGTCGATGGCATCGACAAAATGACGAGCATGACTTATCTGCAGGCCCTCCCGCAGACGTTTTGCCACGAAGAGCGCGAATGGTATCGCGGCCTGACCGCTCTCGACCAGACGATCGTGCCCGTCGTGAAGCCCGAAGGATTTCTCACGGTGGAAGAACTTACTTTGCTCGACAGCGTTTTGCGCGCTGAGCGGCAGCAACAATCCGCGGAGGCAGAACCAGGCGAATGACGATCGTAGCCGAAATCGCGCTTGAATCGTTCGTCCTGCTCCGCCTGGGCGAACGGCGATTTGCCGTGCGCGCTCGTCAAATCGTGGAGCTCATCGCGCCGAGCCGCGTTTTCCGCTTTCCGCACAACACCACCGCCGTTGAAGGCGCCATTCTTCGTCGCGGACGCATCATTCCCGTTTGCGACATCTCCGAGCAGCTCGTTGGCACAAAATTGTCGGTGCGCCGCTTTTATCTGATTGCCACGCGCTTGTTCGGCGTGCGTAAGGAACCTGTCGCACTGCCTGTCAGCGGCGACTGCGAACTCATCACAGTCGACATGACGGCGCGCTCCGAATCCGATTCGACTCACGTTGCAGGTTGGCTCTCGCACGGCGGCGACGTCATCGAAGTTCTCGATCTCGAAGCATTGACGCCGGGTATCCCGGCCGTACGCGCAGCTGCTCCCGCTCTCCAGCCTGTCGAGGTCCGCGCATGATGATGCCCGGACGCCCCGCTAAAATTCTGTTGATAGACAGCAATGTCTATTTTTCGAAACGCCTTGGCGACGCGCTGAAGCGTGAAGGCTTTGAAGTGAAGCCGTACACGCAGGCTTCTTTCGCTCTAACCACGCTTGAATACGATACGCCTGCTGCGATTTTGTGCGCCACGAACATGCGCGAAATGGGCGCGCTCGAAATGGCGCGTATCATTCACGCCGACCCGAAAAATGTCGCGCTGATGATTATCGCCCTCGGCGACGGCAGTCAGCGCGCGCTTATGGAAGCCTTCCAGGCCGGTTGCGACGATTATATTGACCGCCACCTCGCGCCGCCCGTTATCGCCACACACGTCAAAAATATCATCGTCAGCAAAGCCAACGGCTTCCAGCCAACGCAGATGCTCACGCAGTCGGACACCAGCCTGAGCGGCAGCCTTACCCACCACGATCTTCCCGGCGTCATGCAGATGCTCGGCCACGCGCACCAGACCGGCGCGCTGCACATCAACGCCGGCGAAACCGACGCAGTCCTCTTTTTTGATGCGGGAGAAATCTCCCACGCCGAATGTGGCAACTTGTTTGGCGACGAAGCCGTCATCCACATTCTCAAAAATTGCGTCGAGAACAATTCCGGCGTTTACAAATTTGCTTATGGAATGACGTCGTCGCAGCGCACGGTTTTGCGCTCGGCGACGGACCTTATGCTGGATGCCATGCGCGAGGTTGATGAAGCATCTCGCGACACGGCGGACAAGGAAGCGCAATGAGCGAAACGATGCCCATTCCCCCGCTGACGGATGCGCCTGCAAGGCAGACGCCCACCGTCTATTTCATCGATGACAGCGCCACCATGCGCGAAGTCATCAAGATCGCGTTCCGCCGCGAGAATTTCAATGTCATCACGTGCGCGGATGCGGCTTCTGCCCTCGGGCAGTTCGATCAGAATCCGCCTGATGCGGTCATCACCGACGTCATCATGCCGGACACTGACGGCTACTCCGTCTGCACCCAGATTCGCGAGCACGCCCAGTTCAGCGCCACGCCCGTCATTCTGATGTCGGGTGTCGTCAACAAAAGCGTCGCGGACAGAGCGGTCGCCGTTCGCGCCGACGAACTCATCCGCAAACCGTTTCAGCCGCAAGAACTCATCTCTCGCGTGAAGACCTTGCTCGAACCAAGGCGCGCGCCAGAAGAAGCGCCCGCGCCGCGTCTCGATGCGCCATCGGCATTGTCGGGACTGTTTGCGCCCGCGCCGCCTGCTCCAGCATATGCTGCGCCGCCGTCGCATCTGCCCTCTCCATCGGGTGATCCTGCTTGGCCTCGTGCCCTCGCGGACGCTTTTACGCCGCGCCCTCCAGCGCCGGCTGCATCCGCTCCATTCGCAGCGCCGCCACAGCGCCCCGCGCCGACCAGCGTGGACATGCAAAAACTTCGCGCGGAAATCTCGCGCCTCGAACTTCTCATCAAAAAGCTGCAAACCGAACTTCAAATCGAGCGCCAATATAATCAAGCCCTTGAAGTCCACGTCCGCACGCTTACAGGCCTCGACCAGTCTTAACGGACAACGCTACTGGTCATCCTGTTTTGAAACCGTTTCAGTTGCCTTTGCGGCAAAGGACCTGGTATTGCGCGCCCAGCGGCAGCCGATATACCAAATCTTCCAACTTCCTTAATCCGCGCAGCGCACGCGGAAAAATAAATCGAAAATCCGTCCGAACTATTTCAAACCCAGCCCTCATTAACAGCGCCCGCGCCTCGCGCGGCGAAATTAAAATCGCGTCTTCATCGAACGGACACCGCGACATCACGTAACGCGTCGCCGGATTCCACGCATTGTTCTCCCAAAACGCAAACAGCCCGCCCGTCTTCAACGCGTCGCGGGTCATCGCCAGCGCCGCAGGCCGCGCGTTCGGAGCGATGTGATGGAACACGCCGTTACAATAGGCCAAATCCATCTGCCAATCGCTTCGCAGGTCGCTGATTAGTTCAAACTGGATCCGCTCGGTAGCATGTGTCGCCCGCGCAATATCCAAAGACTTCGGCGAAACGTCCACGCCAATGCATGACTCAGCGCCCAAGACTCGCTGCAGCAACGGCGTTGTCGATCCGTCTCCGCAGCCAAAGTCCAGCACCCGTCGTGGACTCGCGCCAAGCTCACCCAGGCAACGCCGCAGCCATTCCACACGTCCTTGCGCAAAAAACTCCCGGCTCTCGCCCGAAGGCGCCAGCGCGCTCGAAAGCGCTGCGTCGTAGCTCTTCGCATACCCGTCAAATAATTCTTGCGCAGAAGTCGCGCGCTCGATTTTGTCCATCGCGATTCCATTCTGTCACCCGCGCCGATGGAAAGGAAGACAGACTAAAAGCCATCTCTTAAATGTTGTTCGGGAGGGCACGGCTTCAGCCGTGCCGAAAACGACCCGAAAGAAATGGAGGCTTTTAGCCCCTGCGAGCATCGGATTTTTGGACGTTCCCATTTACGAGGCGGGTTCCACGATGCAGCACGGCACTCCAGCAACATGCAATTCGGTTTCTACTCTGAATTCAAAAAAATACCGCGTTTTCTCCGCTCAACCGTCTGATTTCATCAAACTTTTTGCCAGCTTCCTTCGTCACTACAGGAGACAAATCGACCGTTCATGGGCCCACAACGCGAGTGGGCGGCCCGGGCGATGAGCTGCCCGCTGGACGGACCTGTGGTGAAAAACAAGTCCGTCCGGGAGGCTCCAGTGCCGCAAGCACGCGGGAGATTCGCTGTTGTGTTTCTTGTTGTCGGAATTTTGCTTGGTTCAGGCAGGGTTGCACATTCCCAGGAACAATCCATCGCTGCTCTCGCGTCAATCGATCGGCCAACCGTCGTTCCGCGAGCGTGCGGGGATCGCTGGCCAGTTTCCGACACCCTACGAATGCGGCTTTCGACGATCGAGGCCGACCATTGGGACAAACTCTGCGCTGAGTTGAGATTCGCTCGCAGCGCCACCGCGTCGCCATCGCACGCAGATGTCCGGCCGCGGGAAGACGAGGACGACGACGACGAGAACACCGTTCCGCAGGAGCTGAAAGCAATGGGCGAACGGGGATTGACCATCCTGCGCGCGCGTGAAGCGGTTGTCGAAATTCTGCAGGGTCAAAACCGGTGCGCGGCCTGGTTCGAACAAGCCGAATCCGGCGCCGTCGCGAAATTTCGGTCCCTGCACTACGCGATCGACGAAACCGGTCCCCAATACACTTTGAAAATACACACTCTGAAAATGCAAGGTGCCGACGGAGGCTGGCGCTACCAGCAGCCCTATGTAGCCAGCTCCATGGAAAATGCCAGCGCCGGCTCCTCGATTACGCTCAACGGCCGGGGAGCTTTCTTTCAGCTCAGATCGCCTCTACGCATTGTCACGGCCGATGGAGGACCGGAAGGGCCGGCCACTTCCCAGTTGCTCCACCTTGACGTGTATCTAGGCGGCACGCTTCGCGCGCAAGTCGTTGCGCTCCTGCACGAGTATTCGCACGTCGTCGGCTTGCTCCCAGCCGACGGAGGAAATTTCGGCGGCCTGGAACTTTCCACGCAAAACACCCAAACTATGCTCCGACATTGCCGCGCCCAAGTGGAATCAGCCGGTAAACACAAGTCTTCGCCCGCGCACCACGAAGCAGATTCCACGCCTTATTGAAATCCGTTATGAATTCTTGTCACGCGCAAACGATGGATGGCGAGGCCTTCGAGGCTTGCGTAGTGAAACTAGTGATGTGCATCCTGATAGTTAACGGTACGGAGACCCCGCTCTAAAGACTAGCCTGTTTTTCCGCTCTATACTCAAGTATGAAGGTGGTCGCCATGTCTTTCCTCGTTCCTTTGTCTCGAACCTCCATGTTTTGCTTTCTCTGCTGTTATCTTGTGGTGTCGGCATTTTCACAGGATCAACCTCGGAAGAAAGATGAGAAGAGAATTTGGACGAACGATGATCTCCGTCATTTAGCTGCCCGTCCCGTTGAGAACGCAACTGGATCATCGAGTTCTGAAGATCCCTCACAAGTGGCAAAGCCCGAAAAACACTACGTACGGACCAAGGATGTGCGGTGGTATGCGTCACAACTGAAGCCCTTGAATGTGGAGCTGGAAGACATTAGTGCCCAGTTGCACAAATTGCGCCAAGCCCGCAAAGATGGCAGAGGTACGATCGGCGCCGTTTCTTTGGATCAAGACCCGGAAGGTATTACCACAGACGCGCAAATCCAAATCCTCGAACAGCATAGAACGCAAGTTCTCCAACGGATCGATGAACTAGAAGACCAAGCAAGAAGAAACGGCCTGGCACCCGGCGACGTACGCTCGCAGACGACACGGGACACGCCTCATACAGTGGAACCAGACTCGGCTACCGCCGGTTCAGGTCAAGACGACCCTGAGATCGCTGAGGCGGAGAAGGCCGTTCAAAGTGAAACGGAACACTTGAAGCGAGTAAACAACGAGAAAGATCTCTTGCAACGGAACCTCGTCCTCCAGCGTCGTCAACTTACTTCAAATCCGGAATTCATAACGCGCCACGTCGGAGATTCTAAGCTGGCATCAGCTGAAAACGAGATCAAAGGAAAAGACGATGAAATTCAGTCGGCTCAACAAAGACTAGCTGACTTGCAAGATCATCTTGAGGATCTGAAATTGAACCCTCGACACACCGCGCTGGGTCAGCAACGTCTTGCCACAGGTAGTGCTAGCAAGGCTTCGGCCCCAAACCACGCGAAGAGCGAGGCGGATTGGCGCAAGGAATTTTCCGAGATGCACTATAAGATTCGCATGGCTCAAAGCGAACTTGACATTTTACAGCGAGAATTGAACGTCTCGCTGATTCAGTACGACCCCAACCCTGCAAAGGCTATGCGAGAGTCGATTACGAGGAGACAAATCAATGAGCGCCGTAAGAAAATTGACGATAAGAAAGCCGAAGTCAGCCAGCTAAAACAACAAGAATCCGATATGGAAGATGAACTTCGCCATGCCGGCGGCGATGCGGGGTGGGCGCGCGACTGAAACACTCCTACAGAAGGCGACGTGGTTCCGAATCGCACGGTGGGTAGGCCGTACCAAATAGTCTCGATCATATCTACTCCCTTCGGGCGGGTCGAGTGTCTGAAATCGACTCAATCCTGCCCGCGCCACTCACCGTTGCGTCGCTGCGTCCCCAATAATCTCAATTCCACGCGGCACGGAGGGTGCCCCGGGTTCGGTGTCCAGAACCTGGGTCTTGGGTTTCTCTTGGGGTTCTCCGGACAAAGCGTACGGACGGGACGATTCTTCTGTCCGGACATTCATCGGCAGACGATCCCTCTAAGTCTTTTCCCGTCATTCATTTACATACTATATAAATAGCTCTTGACTTAGTAAAACACGGCATGCTACACTGACGAGTGTAATCAAGCTCCATTCGAACTGTTCGACCCCACTATTATTTACCCCGAGCGAAGTCCGCGAGGGGCCTCCCCTTCAGCCCGCTCTTCCCGCCCAAATCTGGGCAACTTTTCCTATCCCCTTTGTTTTGACAACGATCCATTTTGCCTCCCCCACAACCCCTTTCTTTTGATAACCATCTGGATTGCCTATGTTTGGAAACGCTCCTCTGGGGTCACATTACCCTCGCTCTTTGCCACTCTTTGCAAAGAGCAAAACGCATCTCCCTTCTTTTCAACCGCTTGCGCACTCTTTCCTCAAAACACCGGGGTGTACCCACATTATTCTTTACCCCCAAGGCTTTCTCCGAGGGGCCAATCTGGAACTCGCCGACCATCCCTGTCGGCCCAAACCATTCGCCACTTGAAAATTCGCGCGTTTCCGACTACGGTATGCCCACACAAGCCAGTTCGGTTGCCGGCTCAATTCGCAGTTTTGGCGGTTCACTCTCGCTCGGAGGGTCTTGGGATGACTCCTGCTGCTTCGCAGTCCGCGGTTCGCGTCGAGCGTTGGCGCTGGCTTCTCTACGTCGGTCTCGCTTTCTTCGGTGCGCTTCTCACCTTCGTCGGCGCTCGCGCTCAACAACAAGCCAGCGATCAAGCCACTTTCCGCAAACTCACCGACGACTACTGCGCCGCCTGGAGCACCGGCAATCCCGACAAGCCCGCCAAGTTTTACTCGCAGGATGCCGGCCGCGTCTTCTACGATCTCGCGCCATTCTCCTATCACAATTGGAAGGAATACCGCGAAGGCGTCCAGAAAAATTTCTTCGACAACGTGGCCGCCGCGTCGCTCACCGCCGGCAAAGATTTGAAAGTCACGCGCCGCGGCACCATCGCGTGGACCACCGTCCCCATGCATCTTTCCATGAAAACGAAGGACGGAAAATCCGTCGAAGCCGAAGTTCGTTACACGGGAATTTGGGAAAAGCGCGGACCGAGCTGGCTCCTCGTCCACGAGCACCTTTCCGTTCCGATGGCCTAGTTATTGTTTGAATGAAACGTTTCGAGGAGTTGCCGCACCATTTGCAGAACGCAGAACGACGCAGAACGAAAATGTTTAGAACGCTAAGCTACTACTGGATCGTCGCCCGAGGCTATCGCTTCCAACCCTGGAATAGCCCCTATTTACGCTGGCGTTTTGAAACATTCCTCGGCAGGGAAGCGGACAACATGACCGCGTCAAAATTTTTCCGCCTCTCGTGGAAATACCGCGACCGCCTGAAAAGTTTTGTCGACTGGGCCGCCGAGCGCCGCCGCGCGCAGCGCTACGCCCGCCACGCGACGTAATCGCTCGTCGCTCACATTCGCGCCGCCGCCGCGGCGTATACTCAGGGCAGAGCGAAACCTATGGCCGAGCTCGCGATTTTGAAAGACGGCGCCGCGCTTCACCCTGAACCGCTTCACGAAGCGCGCTGGTGGGAATCTGAGCCGGGCAATCGCGTTCACTGTTTTCTTTGCCCGCGTCATTGCCGCATCCATGACGGGCAGTCCGGCTTCTGTTTTATCCGCGTGAATCGCGGCGGAAAACTTTTCAGCCTCGGTTATGGTTCTCCCGCCGCGCTGCAAGTCGATCCGATCGAAAAAAAACCGCTCAATCATTTTCTTCCCGGCACGCGCGTCTTCAGCATGGGAACCGCCGGCTGCAACATGGGCTGCTTCTTTTGCCAGAACTGGGACATCTCCAAATCGCGCCACGATCAAGTTCATTCGCAATCCGTTTCGCCGGAAGAAGTTCCGCTACTCGCGCGAAAACACAATTGCGCATCCGTCGCGTTCACCTACAACGAGCCGACGATTTGGGGCGAATACGTTGTGGATATTTGCAAGGCGGCGAAATCGTACGGACTAAAAACCGTGATGGTGACGAACGGCTACATCACGCGGGAAGCGTTTCACGATATTTACGATCACATCGATGCGGCGAACGTGGACCTGAAAGCGTTCACGGAAAAGTTCTATGGGAAAATTACGCTGACGCATTTGCAGCCGGTGCTGGAAACTTTGCTGTGGCTAAAAAATGAAACGAACGTGTGGTTTGAAATCACGAATCTGATGATTCCAACCTTAAATGACGACGTTGAAGAAACGCGGCGGCTGGCCGGCTGGATTTTGGAAAATCTCGGAGCCGATGTTCCGCTGCATTTCACGGTGTTTCATCCCGATTTCAAATTGCAGGATAAGCCGCGCACGCCGCCGGAAACTCTGCACCGCGCGCGAGCCATCGCGCTGGAGGCAGGTTTGCATTTCGTCTACGAAGGAAACATTTACAGCGACGGCGCCAATACGAACTGTCCGAAGTGCCGCACAAAGTTGATTCAGCGGTCGTGGCACACAGTCGAAGAGAATTTGCTGCGTGGCGGCGGAACGTGTCCGAAATGCAATTTCCAGATTGCAGGAATCTGGAATTAAGAATTCGCGGGGCAAACAGCGCGGCTAGTTTCCGTGGGCTTCCGACTGCATTTGCGGAAGTTTGGAGCGAATCAGCGATTCAACCTGCGACCAGACTTGCGGGTCGCACTCGATATACATGTGCTCCCTGGCAAAAAGTTTCTGCTGCCACGGATAACCTTTGCAACTGAGCGACGTGTGTTTATAGCTGAATTCGTAGTTGCCGATGATTTTTGTTTTTTCTGGATTTTCCGCACGAATCAGCTTTCGCCCGTGCAACATTCCATCCGGCTGGAAAAAATTCATAGCTTCGGCGACGTTCGTGGGAATGACGTCATCCTTCTGGCCCATTTTCCGCACGCTGTCCACTTGTACGGTGAGCAGCACGGGAATTCCCAGTGCGCGCAAATCGCGGGCCAGCGTTACCGCGGCGGATGCGCCCCAACTGTGACCATACAAAATGATTCGTGCTTTTTGCTTTTCTTCTTCGCTTAGTTTTCCGTTGTGATCCGTGTCGAGCAGCGCCAGAATTTTTGCGCGGGCATCTTTCCAGCGGGCATTTTGGTAAGTGTCCACATAGGCGAAATTCGAATAGTCGTCGCGCAATTTCGCGGCGAGGAGCACTTCGCTGCGGTTCGGCTCATCGCGCTTCACCATGCCGCCCATAAATCCAATGACAATGTTGAAAGAATTCGGACGCACAGCCTCAGCGGTGGAAGGGCTTGCCGGCGCGAGCATATGCTGCGCGCGCGAAGCGAACGGCACGATTCCGGAAATCATGCCTGCCAACAAAGCGGCTCGGATTAAATAGTTCCAGCTACGCAGGGAACTGCCGAAGTTCTGTGCCCGACTGACCATTCCGTGTCTGACCAACCTTGAACTGAAGTGCCTCTGCGGAGGCTGTAATAGTATGATGTTTCTTAGATTCTGCAACGGCTACTTTTGGCACATTACTCATGGGTCCAGCGTACCGGGTACTCATATTAGGCGGTGGCTTCGGCGGGCTGTTGGCGGCCCAAAAGCTGAAACGCGCCCCGGTTCAGGTAACGCTTCTCGATCGCCGCAATTTCCACCTTTTTCAGCCGCTTCTTTATCAGGTCGCGACGGGTTCGCTTTCGCCCGGTGATATAGCGGCGCCGCTCAGAAGCGTGCTCAGTTCGCAGAAAAATGCACAGGTTTTGCTGGGTGAGGCGGTGGACATAGACCCGGATTCGAAACGAGTGACGCTGGCGGATGGTTCGGCGTTCGAATACGACGCGTTAATCGTGTCTACGGGGTCGCAAACTTCGTATTACGGGCATGATGAGTGGAGGCCGTGGGCGCCGAGCCTGAAAACGGTGGAGGAGGCCACGGCGATTCGGCACAAGCTGTTTTTTGCGTTCGAACGGGCGGAGCGCGCGGAGACGGAAGAAGAGGCGCGGAATTGGCTGACGTTCGTGATCGTGGGGGCGGGCGCAACGGGGATGGAACTTGCGGGCGCGCTGGCGGAGATCGCAAATCAGACGCTGAAGCATGATTTTCGCAGGATTAACCCGCGCAATGCGCGAATTATCCTGATGGAAGGAGGCGGCCGGGTGTTGACTGCGTTCCCGGAGCCGCTATCGGAGAAGGCGGAGAAGTTAGTGACGCGGCTCGGCGTCGAAGTGAAGAAAAACGTGATGGTCACGTCGGTGGACGAAGAAGGCGTGACGTACAAGAGCGGCGATGCGACGGAACGGCTGGCGGCGAGGACAGTTCTTTGGGCCGGAGGAGTAACAACGAACTCTTTCGGAAAGACGCTGGCGGCGCGAACCAAAGCGGAAACCGATCGCAACGGACGGATCAAGGTGACGCCGCAGCTTACGGTTCCGAACTATCCGGACATTTTTGTGGTCGGGGACCTGGCGACGCTGAACGATGAGAGAGGAAAGCCCTTGCCGGGCGTGGCACAGGTGGCGATGCAGGGCGGGGTTTACGCGGCGAAGGCGATTAAGGCGCGATTGGCGGGGAAGCCGGAGCGGCCACCTTTTCATTACTTCAACAAGGGTGACTTGGCGGTGATCGGGCGCGCCGCAGCGGTGGCCAACATCTTCGGGTTTCAGGTTTCCGGGCTGATCGCCTGGCTGATCTGGCTGTTTGTCCATTTGATGTACATCGTGGAGTTTCAGAGCCGCGTGGTTGTTTTTGTGCAGTGGGGGTTCGAGTATTTGACGTTCAGCCGTGGCGCTAGACTCATAACGGGCGTGGACGCGGAAGACGCAGTCACTAGCCGTGGCTCACCCACCAACAGCCGCAGTCAGCCGCGATGAAACCGTGGGTCAGATTGAATGATGGGGCTTTGAAGCGACTTATGTGTTAAGTGGAATGGCTTTCGGGCGTGGGTTGCCCGCCGACGTTTCCGCCATTAAAGCATGTCTTGCGTGTCCCTGGCCACTCCCGGAACGGAGGCCTGCGACGCCGTAGGCGGCGCGCTTAGGCCGCAGTGGAGGGAGTGGCCAGCGACCGCTGTCGTTACGCCCTCTTTGAAAGTTCCTCACGCCTGGACTCCACGGCTTGGCAGAAGTCAGTCGTCTGTTTATTGAACAGGTTTTTAATCTCGTCGGAGTAGCCAATTACAGCCCAGGGTGCGTTGTTGCTGGCGAAGGAGAGTACCTCATTAACCTTGCGCTCGTTTCCCGAAAAAGTCTCACTTCCACCGTAGAAGATCAAGATCCCTTCAAAAGTCTTTCCCGTTGGGATGAAATTCACAGATCGCTGGGTCACCTTTTTGTAGGCCCATAGCAGGTCATCGAATCGCAAGATGTTGAAGGAAAAGAACCGCTTGCGAATCACGTATTTGTTGGTAACGATGATTCCGCCTGACTTGTACACAACTGAGTTGTTTAGTTCTCGCTCCACATCGACCGATACTCCAACCGTATCGCCCCACTGCTCTAATCGTTTGATAAGTGGATGCTTGCTCACATCTCGCCAATGCATCCAGGCAGGTTTCCCATATTTCCAAAATAAACCGATGAAGAGCCAAGCAATTCCTATCCCCCAATAGCCCGGATACCTAAAGCCTTCAGGCTCAAGATAAAACGGGTAGAAGTGATTTCGGATTTCTTGTCCATCGGCGCCAGAAAAAAGCTCGCTGGATAGATTGGAGGGGATAGGTAATAGTTCTCCGCTAATCTTGTTTGGCGGCTGTTTCGCACTCTTAACCACCAGGAAGCGATCTCCTACTAGGAATGCATAGTATCCCGCCGAAACGTGGCTGCCCTCCTTGACGCCGTTTCTTGTGGTGGTGGTGATTTCTTGAATCTCGGTATCAATTATTTTTTCACCTTCGACAGACACGAAGTAATCAGGAGTCGCTTCCGCATGTGTGACCCGGGCCAACGCAGTCGGTTGAAGCGCAAACGGTCCTTCGAAAAAGTTTCTGACGTACCGAGCGTTGGAAAAGACAACTGCGATTCCGGCCAAGAACACAACAGCCCACGCAAGCATCTGCCGACCCGCCCTCTTCCTACACATCTGCGCGATCCACGATTCCATAACAGTTGACTCGGCTTAGGAATTCCGTTTGCGTAATCGTAACACACTGCTAAATCGCCCCACATTTAGATTGCCTTACAAGTTAATTCAGCCCGCTGATTCTAGACACGATTGCAGGAAAGCGGCAACGCCGCTTTTACGACTTCAATGTGTGGAGCGAGAAGAAGCTGAAAGAGAAATTGCACTACATGCACGGGAATCCACTGAAACGAAAACTGGTACACCATCC
>Ga0137403_10005172_pt1 | contig 15165 bp, 17 predicted proteins | sample CZOMad2_1_16fung_FD_122057 | JGI IMG/M metagenome (GOLD analysis project Ga0137403, IMG submission 122057) | Vadose zone soil fungal communities from Angelo Coast Range Reserve, California, USA - CZOMad2_1_16fungal (Hybrid Assembly) | ecosystem: Environmental > Terrestrial > Soil > Vadose zone... | reverse complement strand
CGGGCACCGTATGGGTCAACGCCTACAACCTCTTCGACGCGGCGCTGCCGTTCGGCGGCTTCAAGGAATCGGGGTTCGGGCGTGAGCTGGGGTCGGCGGGGCTCGAGCACTACACCGAGACCAAAACCGTCTGGGTTGACCTCTCGTAGTAGTCCACCCGTCGCCGGCGGCCGGGGGGACGTTGAATAGGAAAGGGACTGGGGTGAGGCATGAGTCGTAGATCGGCGTGGGCGATCGGCGGCGCGCTCGTCGGGTTCATCGCGCTCTCGGTGGCGGTGTCTGCGCCGCGCGCGCAGCATCAGGGACACGGCGCGACGCCTCCTGCTGCCGCGGCGCCGCAAGGGGCGGCAGCGCCGCGGAAGGTCACGATGGAGGAACTGCATCGGCAGGGCGGCGTGCCGCGCGGCTGGAAGTTTGCGCTACCGGCCGGCGACCCGGCGAAAGGAAGGCAGCTCTTCGCGGACCTCGAGTGCTACAAGTGCCACGCGATTCAGGGCGAGAGCTTCCCACCGGGAGGCGGCGACGCGAGGAACGTCGGTCCCGACCTGACGGGCATGGGCGGCATGCACCCCGCAGAGTACTTCGCGGAGTCGATCCTGTCGCCGAACGCGGTGATCCTGGAGGGTTCCGGCTACACCGGTCCGGACGGGAAGTCGATCATGCCGAGCTACGCCGACAGCCTGAGTGTCACGCAGCTCGTCGATCTCGTCGCGTTCCTCAAGGGCCTCACGGGCGGCGGGCACGAGCACGGCGCGGCGCCCGTGGAAAAGACGGCGGGTGACTACGCGATCCGCCTCGACTACCGGGGTGGCGCCGGCCACGGCGGGCACGCCGGGCACACCGCGCCGTCCGCCGCGCCCGGCCACCTGATGGTCTTCGTCAGCGACCGCGCGACCGGCGAGCCGGTCCCATATCTTCCGGTGACGGCGACGATTCGCGCTTCGGGCAAGCCCGCGCGCGCGGTGAAGCTCTCACCGATGGTCGGCGGCCAGGGCTTCCACTACGGCGCCAGCGTGACCCTGCCGGACACCGCGCACACCGTCACCCTGAGGATCGGGCCCGCGGCCATGCCGGTGATGGCGTCCGCCAAAGGGCGCTTCGCGAAGCCGGTGACCGTCGTCTTCGAGCGGGCGCCCGGGACCTGAGGCCGCTCAGCTCGCGGCCGACTTCGCCGCCGCCAGCGCCGCGTCGTAGTTCGGCTCGGACCCGATCTCCTTGACGTACTCGACATGCTTCACTTTGCCGTCCTTGCCGACCACGAAGACCGCGCGCGCGGTGAGGCCGGCGATCGGTCCGTCCTTGATCTCGACGCCGTAGGCGGGACCAAACGCGCGCTCGCGGAAGTCCGACAACGTCTTGACGGCCGAGACTCCGGCGGCGCCGCACCAGCGCTTCTGGGCGAACGGCAGGTCGCGGCTGATCGTCCAGATCTCGACGCCGGCGCCGAGCTTCGCCGCTTCCTGGTTGAAGCGTCGCGTCTCGGTGTCGCAGGTAGGGGTGTCGAGCGACGGCACCGAGCTCAGGATGATCACCTTGCCCGTCGCCTCGCTCAGCTTGACCGGCTTGAGCCCGTTGTCGAGCGCGGTGAAGTCGGGCGCGCTCTGGCCGGGCTTGAGCTCGGGCCCACCGAGCGTGATGGGGTTGCCGCGGAGCGTGACAGCGCCTTTTCGTTCGTCGGCCATGGGTATCCTCCTGAGGGGATTCTAGTACACTCGTCGCCCGATGGACCTTCTGTGGAGCGGCGTCCGGCAGGCGATCGATCTCATCGTCGGCGCCGACCGTGAGATCTGGGGGATTCTCGGGCTGTCGCTCCAGGTCTCGGGGAGCGCCACGCTGATCTCGCTGGCCCTGGGCATCCCGGCCGGCGCGGCGCTGGCGCTCGCGCGCTTTCCCGGGCGCGGGCTCGTCGTGAGCGTGGTGAACACCGGGATGGGCCTCCCCCCGGTCGTGGTCGGGCTCTTCGTGACGCTTCTCCTGTGGCGCAGCGGCCCGCTTGGCGGGTGGGAGATCCTGTACACCCCCGCCGCCATCGTGATCGCGCAGGCCGTCATCGCCTCGCCGATCGTGACCGGCATCACGCTCGCCGCCGTCGGGCAGGTGCCCCGCGAGTTCCGGCTCCAGCTCCTGGCGCTGGGCGCCTCGCGGGCCCAGATGGTGTGGATGGTGCTGCGCGAGGCGCGCCTGCCCATGCTCGCCGCGGTCATGGCCGGGTTCGGCGGGATCATCTCGGAGATCGGCGCCTCGATGATGGTCGGCGGCAACATCAAAGGGCAGACGCGCACGCTGACGACGGCGATGGTGCTCGAGACCGGCAAGGGGAACTTCGACGTCGCCATCGCGCTGGCGCTGCTGCTCCTCGTGCTGATCTTCCTCGTGAACTGGGCGCTGACGGCGATCCAGCAACGCGGCGCGCGTTGAGAGCGCGCCCTATAGAATGGGAGGGGATGATGCGTCATTCCCTGTCGCTCGGCCTCGCGCTCGTGTGCGGCTTCGCCCTCGGAGCCGGCTCGACCGGCGCCGCTGATCCGGCGCCGTTGACCGTGTTCGCAGCGTCGGACCTCACCTTCGCCTTCAAGGAGATCGCCCCGCACTTCGAGAAGGCGACGGGCGCGCGCGTCACGCTGGTATTCGGCTCCACCGGGAACTTCGCTCACCAGATCCGCCAGGGGGGCCCGGCCGACGTCTTCTTCGCCGCCGATCAGTCGTTCGTCGATGCCTTGATCGCCGAAGGCGTCGCGCTCCGCGAGACGCGAACGCTGTACGCGCAAGGCCGGATCGTCCTCGTCACCGCGCGGGCGTTCGGAGCGAAGCTCACCGAGCTGCGCGGTCTCCTGGACCCGCGGGTTCGGCATATCGCGATCGCGAACCCTGCGCACGCGCCGTACGGGCGGGCGGCGGAGCAGGCGCTGAGGAAGGCCGGGCTCTGGGAGGCGCTCCGCCCGAAGCTCGTGTTCGGCGAAAACATCCGGCACGCGCTGCAGTTCGTCCAGACGGGCGCGGTGGAGGCCGGGATCGTCGCGCGCTCCGTCACCGACGTCCCGGAAGTCGACTGGGTCCCCATCGACGCCGCGATGCACGCCCCGCTCGACCAGGCCGCCGTCGTCGTACGCCGCAGCGCGCGACCAGAGCTGGGCCTGGCATTCATCCAGTTCGTCAACGGGCCGGAGGGGCGCCCCATCATGAAGCGCTACGGGTTCCTGCTGCCCGGGGAATTCTGAACCGGCCGTGGACTTCTTCCCTATCTGGCTCTCGCTGCGCGTCGCGCTCAGCGCCACGGCGCTGACGCTGCTCACGGGCGTCCCGATCGCCTGGGTTCTCGCCCGCAAGCGGTTCCTTGGGCGCAACGCGCTCGAGGCGGTCGTCGTCCTTCCGTTAGTGCTGCCGCCCACGGTGCTCGGCTACTACCTCCTCGTCGCCATCGGGTACCGAGGCCCCGTCGGTCGTGCGCTTGCGTCGATCGGGCTCGAGCTCGCCTTCACCCCGGGAGCCGCGGTGCTTGCCGCCTGCGTCGGATCGATCGCGCTCGTCATCAAATCCGCGCAGGCGGGCTTCGAATCCGTGGACGCGCAGCTCGAGCAGGCCGCGCGGACCCTCGGGCGCTCGGAGTGGAGCGTGTTCTGGAGCGTCACGCTCCCGCTCGCCTGGCGCTCGGTGCTCGCCGGGACGGTCCTGGCATTCTGCCGTGCGCTGGGGGAGTTCGGGATCACCCTCATGGTGGCCGGGAACATTCCAGGCCGCACGCAGACGCTGCCGCTGGCGATCTACGATCGGGTCCAGGCCAACCAGATGGGCGAAGCGAACGCCCTCGCGCTGGTCGCCGTCGGCATCGTCGTCGTGCTGCTCTTCGGCCTGAGTCGACTCGCGCGGCTGCGGTACTAGCCATGAGCGGCGGGGTGTCGGTGGCGATCACGAAATCCCTCCCCGGCTTCACGCTGGACGTGAGCTGGGAGGCGGAGCGATCGGTCCTCGGTCTGTTCGGTCCCTCCGGCGCGGGCAAGACGCTGACGCTCCAGTGCCTGGCCGGGCTCGTCCGGCCGGACGGTGGGCGGATCGCGGTCGGCGAGCGGGTCTTCTTCGACGCGGTGGCGGGCATCGATCTCTCACCGCGGCAACGCCGCATCGGCTACGTGTTCCAGGGCTACGCGCTCTTCCCGCATCTGACGGTTGCAAGGAACCTCGCGTTCGGTCTTCAGGGGCGCCCGCGCGATGACCGCGCACGGCGCACCGCGGAGGTGATCGAGCGACTCGGGCTGCGCGGCCTGGAGCAGCGCTATCCGCATGAGCTCTCCGGAGGTCAGCGCCAGCGGGTGGCGCTCGGTCGGGCGCTCGCGATCGACCCGGCCCTCCTGCTGCTCGACGAGCCCTTGTCGGCGCTGGACGCGCCGCTGCGTCGGGCGCTACGCGATGAGCTCCGCGAGATCTTGAGCGGGATTGGGACCGCCGCCGTCGTCGTCACGCACGACTTCACCGAGGCGTACCGGCTCGCCGACCGGATCGTCGTCTACGAGCATGGACGGGTCATCCAGTCGGCCCCGCGGTCGGAGCTGCTCTGGCAGCCGGCCTCGGAATCCGTGGCCCGCATCATGGGGCTCTCCAACGTGCTGCGCGGGACCGTCGTGAAGGCGATGCCCGATCGCATCCAGATCGCCTGGCGCGGCCACACGCTCGAGGCGGTGAACTCGCCGACCCGCTCGTACCTGCCGCCGCCCGAGAGCCCCATCGCCTTCTTCATCCGGCCGGAGTACGTGCGGCTGATCCGCAAGGACCGCGGCGCGCCGGACGTCGCCCACCACATGAACCTGATGCGCGGGCGCATCGTGGGCGAGGCCGATTTCGGCACGGTGTGGTCGTTGCGCCTGCGGCTCGACACGCCGGGCACGCCGGCGCAGGACGACTTCGACCTCGAGGTCGAGGTGCCGCACCTCGTCTACGAGATCCTCGAGATCGAGCGCGACCGCCGGTGGGAGTTCTCGATCCACCGCGGCTCGATCCACGTCCTACCGACGTGACCCCGCCGGCCGATGTCGTCGAGCTGACCGGCGTCCAGGTCACCTACGTCGGCGCCACCGTGCTCGACGTGCCGGCGCTCGGCGTGCGGCCGGGCGAGATCCTGGCCGTCGTCGGCCCCAACGGCAGCGGCAAGTCGACGCTCCTGCGCGTCCTCGCACTGCTCGAGCGTCCGACGCAGGGCACCGTCCGATTCCACGGCCGTCGGGTGGACGCGAAGCACTCGCTGGCGGAGCGGCGGCGCATGGCGACGGTGTTCCAGCATCCGCTCCTGGCCGACATGGCCGTCGCCGACAACGTCGCGCTTGGCCTCCGGTTCCGCGGCGCCGGACTCGACGCGAACGGGACCCGCGTCGAGCGATGGCTCGAGCGCCTCAACATCGCGCCGCTCCGCGCTCAGCGGGCCCGCACGCTCTCGAGGGGCCAGGCGCAGCGCGTCGCGCTGGCGCGGGCGCTCGTCCTCGAGCCCGAGGTGCTGCTGCTCGACGAGCCGTTTTCGGGGCTCGACGCGCCGTCGCAGGCCGAGCTGCTGCCGGACGTGGGGGCCATCCTGCGCCAGGACCGCGTCACGACGATCCTGGTCACCCACGACCGTGCAGAGGCGCAGGCGCTCGCCGACCGGGTCGCGGTGCTGATGGGGGGACGGATCGTGCAGCTCGACGCGACCGCGGGCGTCTTCCACGCGCCCGCGTCCGAGGCGGTCGCGCGCTTCGTCGGCGTCGAGACGCTGGTGACGGGGCAGGTGATCGCGCGCGAGGCCGGGGTCACCGTCGTCGAGGTGGCGGGCCGCAAGGTCGAGATCGCCGCGGCCGCGCGGGTCGGCGAGCGCGTGCGGCTCGGCCTCCGGCCCGAGGACATCACGCTCCTGCTCCCGACCGAGGTCGCGCCGTTGTCGAGCGCCCGCAACTATCTGGCCGGGACGATCGTGCGCGTCACGCCGTCGACGCCGGCGACCCGCGTCGTCGTCGACGTCGGCTTCCCGCTCGTCGCCACCGTGACGGCGCGCTCCGTCGCCGATCTGGGCCTGGCCGAGGGCACGCCGATCGTCGCCGCGTTCAAGGCGAGCGCCGCGCACCTGATCGGGCCGGGGTAGGGTCCCCGCGCGGCCGAGAGCTGGGGCTTGACATCAGGTTCTATATTTCGATAATCTTCGAAATATAGAACAGGAGGGTGCCATGAGCGCTCGAGTTCATCTTCACGTGCACGCGTCGGATCTGGGAAAGAGCCGGGACTTCTACGCGCGGTTCTTCGGGGCCGCGCCGGTCAAGGAGAAGGCCGGGTACGTCAAGTTCCTTCCGGGCTGGGCGCCGGTCAACCTGGCCCTGTCGACCGGTCGGGCGACCGGGGGAGGCGTGGTGGATCACGTGGGCGTCCAGCTGGACTCGCCGTCGGGTGTCGTCGAGCATCTGGCGCGCGTGAAGGCGAGCGGGCTTGCCGTGCGCGAGGAGATGGGCGTCGACTGCTGCCACGCGAATCAGGACAAGTTCTGGGTGCAGGACCCGGATGGGGTCGAGTGGGAGGTGTACCACCTCAACTTCGACCTCGAGGAGGACACGCGTGCGGCCGGCGCGGCGACTCTTCCGGTCGTGACGGACGCGTCGTGCTGCGCCCCCTCGTGCTGTTCGACGAGCTCCTAGCGGCGGCCCTCGGCACGGAGGAGGAGCGCGTCGCCGTCTTTCGACGCGTGCGCGACGCCATCGCGGCGTGCCTGCGCACGTGGCTTGCCGACCGGGACGCGTGACGAGAGGAGCGGGTGAGCGTGAGAAACGCGGCGTGAGCGGGGCGCCCCGGGACTTCGCGCTCGGTCGCAGGCTCACCGCCGAGGCCGCCGGCTCGGCGTTCCTCCTCGCCGCGGTCGTGGGGTCGGGCATCATGGCCGAGCGCCTCGCGGGCGGCAACGCCGCGGTCGCGCTGCTCGCCAACACGCTGGCGACCGGCGCGGCGCTCGTCGCGCTGATCCTGACCTTCGGGCCGATCTCGGGGGCGCACTTCAATCCGGTCGTGACCCTGGCGGACGCGTCCCAGGGGGGGATCGCGTGGCGCGACGTGCCGGGCTACGTGGCCGCGCAGGCGGCCGGAGCGTTCGCGGGTGTCGCGGCCGCGAACCTGATGTTCGGGCTGCCGATCTTCTTCGCGTCGAGCCGCGTGCGGCACGGCGCGGCGCAGATGTTCAGCGAGTTCGTGGCCACCTTCGGCCTGCTGGCCGTCATATGGGGATGCGCCAGGCTGCGGGCGGCCGCGGTGCCGTTCGCCGTGGCGGCCTATATCACGGCGGCCTACTGGTTCACCGCGTCGACGTCGTTCGCGAACCCCACCGTGACCCTCGCGCGCTCGGCGAGCGATACGTTCGCCGGAATCCGCCCGGCCGACGTGCCCGGCTTCGTCATGGCGCAGATCGTGGGTGGCGTCGCCGCCACGCTGCTGTTCCGCTGGCTCGTGCCGACCCCCGGGCGACGAGGCGACGGGCGCGGCGACGCGGGGGCCGAGCCCGTGGCCGGCGGCATCACGAGCCGGCTCGCCACGGCCGCGGATGCCCCGTCCATCGCGGCGATTTACAACGAAGGCATCGCCGATCGCATGGCCACGTTCGAGACGGCGCCCCGGACGGCCGAGCAGATCGCCGCGCTCCTCGCCGAGAAGGGCGACCGCTATCCCACCGTCGTCGTCGAGCGCGCCGGCCGGGTCGTGGGCTGGGCGGCGGCCGGACCATATCGAGCCCGGCCGGCCTATGCGGGGGTCGTCGAGCATTCGGTGTACGTCGCCCGCGCGGCCCGGAGCACCGGCGCCGGGCGCGCGGCCCTGGAGGCGCTGTGCCGGGCCTACGCCGAGCGCGGCTTCTGGAAGATCGTGTCCCGCATTTTTCCGGAAAACACCGCGAGCCTGGCCGTCCACGAGCGGTGCGGCTTCCGGGTGGTCGGCGTCTATCGACGCCACGGCAAGCTCGAGGGAGAGTGGCGCGACTGCGTGATCGTCGAGCGACTGCTCGACGGCGGGTAGCTTGACACCCCGGGGGGCTCGGAGCTATAAGGAAGCGTCTACATCGAGTGGTGACGGTTCCTCCGCCGCACAAGGAGGCCTCGCATGGATCAGGAGTCCCTCATCGAACGACTGACGGCCGAGAACGAGGAGTTCCGGCGTCTCCGGGTTGAGCATCGCGCCCACGATCAAGAGCTGGAGACGCTCAAGGGAACGGCCCCGATCTCGGCGGACCGGCAGTGGCGTATCAGCGAGCTGAAAAAGCTGAAGTTGATGGCCAAGGACCGGATGGAGGCGATCATCCGGCAGGCTCGATCCGGCGTCACCGCCTGACGAACGCTCGGCCGTCAAGGTCATTTCGCGGTCTCTCGCACCTCTCGCCGAAGGGCGATGCCCGCATGGTGGACGTCTCGGAAAAGCGCGAGACGGTCCGCGAGGCGGTCGCGCGCGCAATCGTGAAGATGAAGCCCGCCACGCTCCGAGTGATCCGTCAGGGCAACGCGCCCAAGGGTGACGTCCTCGGTGTGGCGCGGACGGCCGGCATCCTGGCCGCCAAGCGTACGCCCCAGCTGATCCCGCTCTGTCATCCGCTGCGCATCACCGGTCTCGACGTCACCTTCAGCGACGACGTCCGGCGAGGCGAGCTGACCGTCCAGGCGCGTGTGCGGACCGTGGACAAGACCGGCGTCGAGATGGAGGCGCTCACCGCCGCCGCGGTGGCGGCGCTGACCGTCTACGACATGGTGAAGGCCGTGGAGCGCGGCGTCACGATCGCGAAGGTCCAGCTCGTCGAGAAGTCGGGCGGCAAATCCGGTCTATGGCGGCGAAAATAGGCGCAGCTACAATAAACACGGCGCTGATCCATTCCGAGGCGTGGACGCGCTTCGACTACGGGCCGCAGCATCCGCTGCGGATGGAGCGCCTCGGGCTCACGTGGCGCCTCATGCAGGCCTACGGCCTCACGACGCTGCCGGGCGCCACCGTGCGCGCGCCCGAGGCCGCGCCCGAGAGCGCGCTCGCGGTCTACCACGGGGCCGAGTACCTCCAGGCGCTCAAGGCCGCGAACGGCGGCCAGGCGCCGAAGCTCGCCGAGCGCTTCGGTCTCGGACCGGGCGACAACCCCGTGTTCCCCGGGCTCTGGGACGCCGCCCGCCTCTGCGCCGCCGGCTCGCTCCTGGCCGCCGACCTCGTGCTGAGCGGCCAGGCGGATCGCGTCTTCCACTTCGCCGGAGGGCTGCACCACGCGATGCCCTCGCGGGCATCCGGCTTCTGCTACGTCAACGACGCCGTGCTGGCCATCCTGCGGCTCCGTGAGCGAGGGCTCCGCGTGCTCTACGTCGACATCGACGCGCACCACGGCGACGGCGTGCAGCACGCGTTCTACGGCGATCCGGCCGTCCTGACGATCTCGACCCACGAGCGCGGTGACTATCTCTTCCCGGGCACCGGCTTCGTCGACGAGGCGGGGACGGGTGCCGGCGTCGGCTACTCGGTCAACCTTCCCCTCGAGCCGTTCACCGACTCGTCGGTCTACCTGCCCGCGTTCGAGAAGGTCGTCCCGCCGCTCTTCGGAGCGTTCAGGCCCGACGTCGTCGTCGCGCAGCTCGGCATCGACTCGCACCGCACCGACCCATTGACCCATCTGGCGCTCGACGTCCAGGGCTTCGCGCGCGCGGTGGCCCGCATCGCGGAGCTCTCGCCCAAGCTCGTGTGCCTGGGCGGCGGCGGCTACGATCTGCCGAACGTCGCGCGCGCGTGGACCGCCGCATGGGCCGTGCTGAACGGCGTCGAGCTGCCCGCCACGCTCCCGGCGTCGTTCACCGCCGATGCGCGGCGCTACGAGTTCCTGACCGCTTCGCTCTGGGACCCGGCCGAGCCGCTCCCCGACCACCGGCGCCTGCGCGCGCAGGAGTACGCCCAGCACCAGGTCGAGGCGATCCGCCGGACCATCTTCCCGGTCCACCGGCTGTAGGCCGCCCGCGCGCCGCCGGCCAGGCGCTGCCTGCGTGGGCGACGGGCATACGGTACACTGGGACAATCGTCATGCCGAGCACGGTCGAACGCATGGTCGAGCGCGCATGAAGTTCACTCTGCGTCTCGTCAGCGCGATCTGGCTCTCGGTGATGCTGGTCATCGGGGTCTTCGCGTACATGCAGATCCGCGAGGAGCGGGCGCGTCTCGTCGGCGATCTGCAGCGGCGGGCGGTGCTGGTCGCCGAAGGGCTGAGCGACGCGATCGAGGCGGGGGGCAGCAAGCAATCGCCCGCGGCCATCGAGCGGATCGTCAAGAAGTTCGGGCAGACGCAGCGCGGGATCGCCGTCTACGACCGCTTCGCCACGCTGCGAGTCGCCACCCCCGACATCGCGTCGGGCTTGCCGCCGTCCTTGCCCGAGGTGACCGACGCGATCTCCCGAAACGTCGCGACCCAGGGGTTCAGGATCGTCGGCGACCGCACCCGCTACATTTACGTCACGCCGCTCCTCGCCGACGACCAGGTCACGGGCGCGATCGCCGTGCTCCAGGACGCTTCGCACCTGGAGCGGGTGGAATGGGACCGCTGGAGCTACAACGCCGTGCGGTTCCTCGTGCTGGCCCTGGTCATCTCGGTCATCGCGGCGCTGGTGGTGAAAGTCAGCATCACCCGGCCGATGGAGGAGATCTCCGAGTGGACACGCGCGCTCAGGAGCGGCCGCCCGGTCCCGCCACCGCGCAACGTCGTCGACGCCAATATGTTCGGCCCGCTCGCGCTCGAGGTCTCGCGCCTGGCGCGCAGCATGCAGCGGGCCCAGGCCGCCGCTGAGCAGGAAGCCGCGCTGCGCCTGGCGGGCGAGAGCGTCTGGACCGAGGAGCGCCTCAAGCAGTACATCCACATGCAGCTCAACGGCCGGCTGCTGGTCGTCGTGTCCAACCGCGAGCCGGTGAGCCACGTGTGGCGGGGCGGCCAGGTGCACGCCCAGGCCCCGGCCAGCGGTCTCGTGACGGCGATGGATCCGGTGATGCGCGCGTGCGGGGGCGTCTGGGTCGCGCACGCCAGCGGCGACGCCGACCGGGAGACCGCGGACGGGCGCGGCCGGCTCGGCGTGCCGGCGGACGATCCGCGCTACACGCTGCGGCGGGTGTGGCTCTCGAAGGAGGAGGAGCAGGGGTACTACTCCGGCTTCTCCAACGAGGGGCTCTGGCCGCTCTGCCACATCGTGCACACGCGCCCGGTGTTCCGGCCCGACGACTGGTCGTACTACCTCGAGGTGAACCAGAAGTTCGCCGACACGGTGCTGGACCAGATCAAGGACGCCGAGTCGCCGCTCGTCCTCATCCAGGACTACCACTTCGCCCCGTTGTCGGCGCTCATCAAAGCGGAGCGTCCCGACGCGCGCGTGGCCATCTTCTGGCACATCCCGTGGCCGAACTTCGAGGCCTTCGGGATCTGCCCCTGGCAGCGGGAGCTGCTGCTCGGCATGCTCGGCGCCGACCTGATCGGCTTCCACACCCAGTACTACTGCAACAACTTCCTGGAAACGGTCGACCGGGCGCTCGAGGCGCGCACCGACTGGGAGCGCTTCGCGGTGACGCGCGGCGACCACACGACGTCCGTCAAGCCGTTCCCGATCAGCGTCGCGCCCGAGTTCGTGGACGATCCGCCGCGCGTCTCCCGCGCGGAGCTGCTGCGCCGGCTGGGCATCTCGGCCGAGTTCATCGGGGTCGGCGTCGAGCGGATCGACTACACCAAGGGCCTGCCCGAGCGGATCCGGGCGCTGCGCTTCTTCTTCGAGACCTACCCCGAATACCGCGAGCGTCTCGTCTTCGTGCAGCTCGCCGCGCCCAGCCGCGGCACGATCGATCGCTATCAGGAGATCCAGCGCGAGGTCGAGGAGCGGGTCCGGGAGCTGAACCAGGCGTTCCAGACGAAGTCCTGGCGGCCCATCCTCTACCTCAAGGCCCACCACGAGCACCGCGACATCTGGGCGTACTACCGGCACGCGGACTTCTGCATGGTGACCTCGCTCCACGACGGCATGAACCTCGTGGCCAAGGAGTTCGTCTCGGTGCGCGACGACGAGGACGGCGTGCTCATCCTGAGCCAGTTCGCCGGGGCCTCACACGAGCTCCTCGACGCGTTGATCGTGAACCCGTACGACCTCGCGGGCATGGCCGAGTCGATCCGCACGGCGCTCGAGATGTCGCCCGAGGATCGGCGCGGGCGGATGATCCGGATGCGCCACTCCGTCATCGACCACAACATCTACCGGTGGGCCGGGCTCTTGCTGAGCGAGCTGGCGCGGATTCCCGTCGAAACCGCGGGCGCCAAGGCGTCCTGAGTCTCCCGGTGCGCCTTCTGGGCCGTCTCGACGAGGAGCTGGGCGCCGACGCCCGCCTGATGGCGATCCTCGACTTCGATGGGACCCTGGCGCCGATCGCCTCGTCGCCAGACGCGGCGGTCCTGGCGCCATCGGTCCGCGCGACGCTCTCGCGACTCGCGCGCAGCGACCGGGCACGGCTCGCGATCCTGTCGGGCCGCGCGCTGGCGGACGTGCGGCGCCGGGTCGGCCTCGCATCCGTCGTCTACGGCGGCTGCCACGGGCTCGAGATCGAGGGATGCGGTCTTCGCTTCCGGCATCCGCGAGTGCGCCCGATCCGCATCGCGGCGGTCGGACGGGCGCTCAGAGTGGGCGCGGCCGCGATCCCGGGCGCCCACGTCGAGTTCAAGCGGCTCTGCGTGAGCGTGCACTATCGGCACGTGGCGGCCTCGCGCCGCGGGGACGTCGATCGGCTGGTCGCCCACGTCGCCCGCGGCGCGCCCGATCTCACGCTCATCGGCGGCCGCAAGGTGTTCGATTTCATCCCGCGAGTCGGCTGGAGCAAAGGGGAAGCGGTCCGTATGATCGAGCGCCACGAACGACAAACTCTCCCGCCGGGGCGCACGGTCGTCCTCTACGCGGGCGACGACGCCACGGACGAGGCGGCATTCGAAGCGCTCCGAGATCATGGCGTGACGGTGCGGGTCGGGCCCCGCCGCGGCGCCGCGGAATACGGAGTGGACGGCGTCGCGCAGCTGCACGGCCTGCTGAGATGGCTCGTGCGCAAAGTCGGCTGAGCGACGACGGCCGGCCCATCCCCACCGAGCGGGACGCCGACGGCTGGGCTCGCGTCGAGGTGCCGCACGCGCGGACCGGCGTGCTCGGGCGGTCGTGTCGCCGGGTGGTTCACGGCGTACTATCTGAGTGAGTGACGGCAATGATGGCTCCCGAGCAAATCTTCCAGCTCCTCGAGCGCGAGCCCCGGGCCCTCCGGCGGGTGCCGGTGGCGACCTACCGTCTGCAGCGGGACCGCAGCTTCACCTTCAGGGACGCGCGCGATGCCGCTCCCTACCTCGACACCCTGGGCATCACGGACTACTATCTGTCGCCGTTCTTCGAGCCGAGCTCCTCCGCATCGCACGGCTACGACATCGCCGACCACAACCGCTTCAATCCGGCGCTCGGAAACGAACCGGACTACCGCGCGCTCGTCGCCGAGCTGCGTGCCCGGCGGATGGGCGTGATCATCGACGTGGTGCCGAATCACCGCGCCAGCTTCCCCGTGGCGCTCCTGGTGCGGGAGGACTGATGCGCCGGGCGGAGAAGCCGTTCACGTTCTCCGGCTGCGTCGAGCTGCGCCAGACGCTCGACGTGCACGCGCTGGACGAGCGCGAGCTGATGCACCGGCTCGCGGAGGTGCCGGCCGACTCGATCTTCTTCCACACGTTCGGCTACTTCCTCCGGCACCGGTCCTTCACCACCGCCTACGGCAACGACTTCGCGCGGTGGGCCGCCCTCGAGATCGGCGATCGCGCCCTCGCCGAGCGCCTCGCCGTCGTCGACCCGTTCGCGTTCCCGACCCTCGAGGCGCTGCGCGAGCATCTGGTGACGATCGTCCAGGATCATCTCCGGGGCCGCGAAGCCGAGAGCCGCGTCGAGTTCGACCGCGGGTTTCACTTCCAGCAGTCGCACGTCGTCGAGGTCCCGCTCGGGCTCGCCGCCTCGACCCTCGTCGAGTTCCGCGCCGGCCTCGCGAGCGTGGACGAGAGCGCGATCTACCTGCACACGGTCGAGACGCGGGCCCGCGAGCGCCGCGCCGAGGCCTTCGCCGAGTGGCTGCGGGACGCGCTCGGGCTGCCCGCGCTGGCCGAGCGGTTCGAGCGGATCGATCCGTACCTGACGACGCTCGAGCGGATCCGCGCGCGCCTGCTCGGGCTCGTCGACGCGACGCTCGACGAGGCGCGCGGATGAGCCGGATCGACGACTACCGACGGGTCGCCAGCCCGGGCGCGGTGGACTTCATCCTGAAGCTCGCCGAGCAGGTGAAGGGGCGGCGGTTCCTCCACGTGACGGGCGGACGCCTCGGCGGCGGCGCGGCCGAGACCCTGCGCGCCGAAGTGCCGATCCTGAGCGAGCTGGGCATCGACGCGCGCTGGGAGATCACCGGCGGCGATTCCGCGTACTACGCGACCGCGCGCACGCTGCAGGCCACGCTGGAGGGCGCCGAGCGCGTGCTCAGCGAGGAGGGGCTCGCGCGCTGGGTCGACATGAACGGGCTCAACGCGAAGAAGCTCGACCTGGACGCGGACCTGATCCTCGTGCACGACAGCCAGCCGGCCAGCCTCGTGAGCGCCCGGACCGCCGGGCGGTGGGTCTGGCGGTGTCACTTCGACTGCTCGTCGGCGCAGGCGGGCCCCTGGGCCTTCTTCCGGCGGTTCGTCGACCAGTACGACGCGGCCGTCTTCGCGCTGCCCGGGTTCGAGGGTCGTCTCGGTATTCCGATGTACGTCGTTCCGCCGTCGATCGACCCGCTCTCGGACCGGAACCGCGATCTGACGCCGCGCGAGATCAGCGAGACCCTCACGGCCCTCGGCGTGGCCCGCGACAAGCCGTTGCTGGTGCAGATCGGGCGGTTCGCGCGCGCGCACGACCCGCTCGGCGTGGTGAACGCGTACCGGCTCGTCAAGAAGCACCACGACGTGCGGCTGGTGCTGGCCGGAACCGCCGACGGGGACCCGGAGCGGCTCGAGCTCCTGTCCCATCTGCTGGAGGCCGCCCACGAGGATCGCGACGTGGTCGTGCTCGAGCTCCCGCCCGAGGCGCACCGTCAGGTCAACGCGCTCCAGCGCGCCGCCACGATCGTGCTCCAGAAGTCGGTGCGCGCCGG
>Ga0137403_10005170_pt1 | contig 15166 bp, 10 predicted proteins | sample CZOMad2_1_16fung_FD_122057 | JGI IMG/M metagenome (GOLD analysis project Ga0137403, IMG submission 122057) | Vadose zone soil fungal communities from Angelo Coast Range Reserve, California, USA - CZOMad2_1_16fungal (Hybrid Assembly) | ecosystem: Environmental > Terrestrial > Soil > Vadose zone... | reverse complement strand
GGCCGAAGTAGTTGCCGTGCAGCTCGATCTCCTCGATTCCTTTCCCTAGTTCGCGGACTTGCGATTCCTTGGCATCATCAAGAAGGGCTTCCTGAGCGGGTGCATCATTCAGATTGACCTGACTGAAGAAGGAGCGTTTCGTGTTGTGGAAGTGCCGCCGCCTTGCTTGAATCTCGCGTCGCGTCTTGCCGGACTCCTCTTTTTTCCATTCCGTTACAACGTGGTAGTTGGCCCGGACGCCCGAAAGGCCCTTGAGCAGAAGAGGAAAGGTATGGGCCGAAGGCTCCTTGAGAGTCAGAACCTTAACGTAGTCATCGCCAACACGGAGATACCCACGATGGCATTCGAGATGCGATTCCGCGAGGTAGTAGTCAAGAAACGTGTCGTGTTTCAGTTTCGCGGCTTCGAGCTTCAGAGGATCGAAATTCAAGGTCCGTTTCAAAACGCCAAAGGCTTCCTCTTTCCCAAGGATTGTCACTCTGACGAAGTCGCTGACGTGGGCGCGAAAATTCTCAACTTTCTGGCAAAGGACGGATTCCGCGCGCGTGATCTCCTGCGCGTCGAGCCTCACGGCTGCGCTCCCGGAAAATCGGGTCCGAAGATCGGCGAGCGATTTGCGAGGATGTTCGGGAAATTCCAGAATGGCAGCCCCAACGGAACGGCGCGCCGTTAGTGCAGGACAGAGCACGACAAAGCAGATGGACAGGGAGAACATCTCGTCCGATTTCTCGACAAGATAAGCAATGCGGTCGCGGATCGCTGCGTCGACGACCGGCTTTCCGCAGAAGCTGTGCGGAATGGCCTGCCGGTTGCGTTTGAACAAGAGCTGATAAACACGATAGTTCTCATCGAAGAGGCGCAGCGCCGACTCCAAGCGCTTGGTCAGACCATCGACAGTTGGAGCGTCAAGGCATTCGTAATCGACACCCGAAATTTCAAGCAGCACTCCGACCTCGCCTGATTTCGTGAGGAACACCTGCGGACCGATGAAGCCGAAGAGATTGACCATCGCATTCAGCGAGCCGGCTTCTTCGTAGTTCTTGAAAATCCGTTTCAGGTTCAGCATTACGTAGCCCTCGTGATCACGACGGGAGACAGTTTCGCGGGGTCGTACTGGCTGCGGAGCTTTGCAGCCCGAAGAAGCAACCGCAGAATCTGCGGGTCCGTCGCCGTCGCCCACCGAGCAGCGAAGTACAGAAGCAAGAAAATGAGCATGCCGCCGAGGAGACTGCCCAACAGATTGAAGGTCGCAGCGCCAAGGCACATTGCGAAAAAGAAGAGCTTTCGCTCCGCTCCGAGGATGGTGAGCGGCTGGGAAAGCGAACGCTGCACGGGATTGATACGTCTCTGGTAGTGCATGGAAGTCCCCTTCACGCGAACCCTAAAGCCGTTATCCGGGAAAGAGCCACGCCAAGAAATTCACTGCGGCAATGGCCATTCCTACGCCGAAGAGAACGCCAGCGAGGACCCGCTTCGATCCGCCTTCGCCGAACGCGAAGGTCAGCCCTGAGACCACGATCGCGACGAGCGAGAGTCCTCGCGCAATGGTGCTGGTGAACGCCTGCTGCAGCACATTGACTGCGTTTTCCCAAGGAGAGTTGCCGGTCTGCGCCAATGCGGGCGCGGCAAGGCACAACGCCACGAGGGAGGAGAGGACAACTCGGGTTGAGCGAAGCCAATCATGAAAAACTATCCAACGTTTTTTCATTTCGATACCTCGGCGAGAGTGTGCACCGCAATTAGCAATGCGAGGGAAGTCACATTCCCGACTTCTGCTCGGCTTTTCGGCCGGAAGGCGCTGGTCCAAAGACACGCTAGGCTTGTCCTGTACAACCTCGCCCGTTGCGTCTTGACGCCGCTGCATGGCAAGAAGCGAGACTTACGTGTGAACTTCCCTCTATCTACCAATTCAGTGTTTGGAGAGAAAAATGTGTCGCTGAAAAATGAAAATATTTTTGGCTGGTCGGGAGCGATGTTTTGTCCGCGCCTTAGGACATGAAGGAGGGATGCGCCAGATTGCGGCGGGCGTCAGGTTCTTGTGCGGAATGTCAGTCAGGCTGTGAACTTAGGATGGTTCGCGGCGATCCAGCGCTCGACCAAATCGAAAAAATCCCTCGCTTCCATGACGATCTCTTCAGCTTCCGTATGGGTTGCAACCGAGGCATGGTCGTAGTCGATCACATTGCGCTTGCGTCGGCAGGCCTCGAAAAAAAATCAAGCGGACGGAGCATAGATTCAGCGAGCCAAGCGCCGAAGCTTTGCCAGGAGGCGCTTGAGTTTTTGGCGGGCAGCGTTTGATGATGAATTTCCATTCGAGGCGTGGAGCACTTCCCCATTGCTGGCCCCTTCAAGCTTGAACTGAATCAGTAGATCCAATTCGGGATCGGTTAGCTCCCCTCGTGTCCCGCAACGATGGAGAAAATGGCGCAGCTGTGCGTAACGTTCGAAGGGTTCTTCGATCGGAAGTGGAGGAAGTGCGTCGCCTGTTTGATTCACCAACGCTCCCTCGCGCGCGGCCCACGCGAACACTTGGCGCTTTACGGCGCGGGAAATAGCGAAGGCAAAATGCGATTGCCGGACGCGCATATCGTCCGATCGTAGAAACTCCAGCAGCACACCGAGCGCCTGTTGAACGACGTCTTCCTTGGCGAGCAGGGGCTGCCACATCACGACACGACGCACGGTGCGATGCAGCATAGGAACAAACACGAGCACTAGCAAACTATCGGTGAAGGTCGGCCGCGCCGCTCGCAGTTTGAGCAATTCGCCGAGCACGCCATCGGAGTGTGCGTGCGCAGGTGAGGTCCTTAGAAGGAGGACGAGATCTGCAACGGATGCGTAAGCCTGCAGTTGGCTCGTTCCAGCGAATGCGGGAAAAACTTCGCCTTCAGCGACGGCCAGGCTCGCAAGTAAACGGAGTTCCATTTCGCACAGTGAGCAATCGCAAGTAGTTTCTCGGGGCATAGACACACTCCCCTTGTGCCCAGCTGCAGGCTGAGCCGATGAGAAGAGCGGGGACACGCTCTCGAACTTCCAATTAACAAACGACAGACATCGGTTTCTCGGAGAACCGGTGCTGAATCACCGCAGACCCAAAGGGAAAGCGGAGAAGGCGTATCGTGCGCAATTCCGATTGCGCAAGGTGAGATTTGTTTTGTCTGGCAGGAATTCAGGACAAACGAAAAGGCCCTCCGGCCTGAGCTGGGGGCCTTCGCACGGCTGACCCTGCGCACGGAATTCGCGTGCACGCTCCAGAAGACGGACCTTGGCCTTCCTGGCCTTGCAGTTCTCGCGCTTCGTACTTCGAGCTAACGAGTTGTCCGTCAATGAGGACATGGTCGCCCTTGTGAAGCGTGTCGGCGATGGACTCGCCAAGGCGGTTGCAGGCATAAGTTACGTGGAATCTGTTTTCTTTCGCCCCGCTTTCGCTGTTGAGTGATGGTCGAACTGGCACGGCAGGTCGTGGCGCTCCACCGCGGACGTTGCCGGGTCAGAACCAACGAACCCGACGAAAGTTATCAATCGTACGTAGTTCCGAAGGGCACGGAACCACTGCCTTGACGCCTTTTCTTGCTGAAGCAATGAGTGGTATTGTAGGGCCCTGAAGAAAGTATGATGGCAAGAAGCTGAACCGTGAATAATTTCACCTCCAATTTCGCCTCATCAAGGCTCCTGAGCTATCAACTGGCGACAGTGCGATTTCTCTACCGCTCTTTGGTTCTATTGTTTTTCGCCGGCCTCATCGGAGGAACGGCAACGGGCGCTGAAGCTCCGACTGCGCATGCCGCTTCGTTTGGACCTGGTCCGTTGTTTTCCATCGCCGATTTGGACGGCGACCTTAAGCCCGACTTCGCCAGCGTTCAGGCCGGGCGGAGCGATTTTTCCCGTGCAGATTATTTGATTCAACTTCAGCTTAGTGCAGCCGGGCAGCAAACGTTTCAGATCGTCGCGCCGATGGGCGGCCTTCAAATCGCCTCGCGCGATGTCAACGGTGATCACGCTCTTGATCTGGTCCTAACAACAACTTGGCTCAGGCAGCCCGTGGCGATTCTTCTTAATGATGGCCACGGTAGTTTTACACGCGTAGACCCAGCTGCGTTCCCGGGAGCTTTTAGCGAATCCAAGACTAGCTGGGGCTCCACGACTGACCATGCGACGGACGCTGTTGGCAGCCCGCCGCAGTCGCGAGAGGACCTCTGCTCGAAAACAGAACGCTTCCTGCATCTCCGGTCACAATCTGGTTTCGTTGCTTTGTCGGATTCGCGATTTGCTCTCGTCCCTTTTTTGATTTCCCACCGGGGCCGGGCACCTCCTTTCGAACTTCCTCACCTGTAAACATTCGACTCATCGACAAGTAAGCCTGCGGGCGGATTTACCGCCCACTCTCTAACTGCTCAAAACCACGACCTGAATGGCGCCCAACTCTGCGTTCGCGAGGGACGGAGCTTTCTTCGACACAGCTTACCGGAGCGTTAGCGTCGTGGCGGCCAGTCGCAAACAGCCTTTGGGAGGTTTCATGTGGGTTTCTTGAAACGTCTGTGTCTTGCCATTCCGCTGATAACGGCGCTAGCAGGAACGGTATTTCCTCAACAAGCCCTGACCTGGCAGCAGGTGAAGGTTAAGTTCGAAAGTGCGAACCCTTCTCTACGGGCAGGGCAGATCGGAATCACCGAATCACGCGCAGCCGAGATTACGGCGCATCTCCGTCCGAATCCAGCTTTGTCGCTGACGGCGGATCAGCTCAATCCGTTTCCGGGGGGCCCAGCGCATTCGACATTCGGCAGCGTCTTGTCGGTTGCAAGCGTGAACTACCTCCATGAGAGACAACGTAAACGGGAATTACGCTTGGAGAGCGCCCAAGCAACAACCGGCATCGCCACTTCGGGACAAGCAGACTTGGAAAGAACTCTCCTTTTCAATTTGCGCACGGCGTTCATACAGACGCTTCAAGAGAAAGCCATTCTCAATCTCGCACGCGAGAACCTGGTGTACTACGACCATCTACTCGTGGTGAATCGCGAGCGCTACAAAGCTGGCGCGATCGCTCAGGTGGATTTGGACCGCCTGGAACTACAACGCGTTCAATACGAATCCGACTTACAAACCGCGGAAGTGAATCTGCGCACCGCGAAAATCCAACTCCTGACTCTTCTGAATGACCGCACCCCAGTCGAACAATTCGATGTGACAGGTCCGTTCGACTTCTCCGCGCAAATCGTTCCCCTCGACGATGTTCGTCAAATGGCTCTCGATACGCGGCCTGACCTGAAGGCCGCCTTGCAATCCGTGGACAAAGCCAAGACCGACCATCGGCTCGCCATCGCCAATGGATCGACTGACCCCACATTCGGCTTCGATGCCGGTCGCAATCCACCTATCGACCAATACGTCGGATTCAGCGTGAGCATCCCCTTGCGTATCTTCGACCGAAATCAGGGCGAAAAACAGCGCACGCAGCTGGACATCGAGCGCAACGAGAAAATCACCGAGGCAACCAAAGCGCAGGTCTTCAGTGATGTCGATTCCGCACACGCCGCGGTGACGAGTTCCGTGCTTCTCCTTCAGCCCTACAAAGACCGCTACCTGCAGCAGGCTTCGAGAGTCAGAGACACCATCGCGTTTTCCTACGAACACGGTGCAGCCTCGCTTCTGGATTTTCTGAACGCACAAGCCGACTACAGGAGTGTTCAAAGCAATTATCTGAATTTGGTTGGCTCCTACCTCGACGCGGCGAACCAACTGAATCTTGCGGTGGGACGTGAGGTGATTCCATGAGACGCGGGAATCAAGAAGCGATCGCTCTGGCGGTCACCGCCCTCCTTTGGATGGACGGATGTGGTGGACAAGGCAAGGCCGATCCAAAGGCAGAAGCGCCGCCGCACGCCGACGTTGAGCGCGGCCAGGATCTCGATGTCGTTCAAGTCGATCATCCCGAACAGTTTCCCTTGGCTGTTGCGGTAGCGCGGAGCGCTCGACCGCAACTGGTTGCAACGGGAGTGGTGAGCCCCGATGTTTCCCGGACGGTACCGGTTGTTTCGCTGGCCGCCGGGCGTGCCACAGAAATCCGCGCTCGTCTAGGTGACACCGTGAAGAAGGGTCAGCTTCTAGTCAGAATTCAGAGTTCTGATATATCGGCAGCGTTTGCTGATTTTCGAAAGGCGACCGCCGATGAGGGCCTGACGCAAACACAATTCGAACGCGCAAAACTCTTGTATGACAAAGGTGCAATTTCTCTGAACGAGTTGCAAGTCGCGCAAGATGCAGAAAAAAAGGCAAAGGTCGATGTAGAAACAACTACCGAGCGGCTCCGACTGCTTGGTGGCGATCCGGACCGTCCTGCCGGAACGGTTGATGTGCTTGCACCGGTTTCCGGCGTGATCGTCGAGCAGAACGTCACGGCGTCGGCTGGCGTGAAGTCTCTGGATAACTCCCCCAGTCTCTTTACCATCGCCGACCTGTCAGCGGTATGGATTCTTTGCGATGTCTACGAAAACGATCTCGCCAGCGTCCACGTGGGTGAGACCGCCGAGCTTCGGCTCAATGCCTATCCGGATCGGGTGTTGACCGGCCGCATTAGCAACATCGGCCCGATTCTTGATCCGAACATGCGTACCGCCAAGGTCCGCATCGAAGTTCGCAATCCCGGCCTGATGAAGATCGGAATGTTTGTTTCCGCAACGTTTCACGCTCGAAAGACGGAGAGCCACGCAGTCGTGCCATCTTCTGCCGTCTTGCATCTGCACGATCGTGATTGGGTATACGTCCCGGACGGGGGAAAGAAGTTCCGTCGAGTAAACGTCGTTGCAGGTACGGCGCTCTCAAACAACTCGCAAGAAATCGTCTCCGGCATACAACCCGGTCAGCGAGTCGTCGCCAATGCGCTGGTGCTGCAAAGCACCGTGGAGCAGTAAGTGGAAACGCTCGTGCGAAGTGTGAGGGCCACGCAATGATTCGTGCTTTCGTCGATTACGCGCTCAACAACCGGTTCATTGTGGTGATTGTCGCCGTGCTTCTTCTGGCGTGGGGAGCGATCGCGTTTCACAGCTTGCCGGTCGAAGCGTACCCGGACGTGGCGAACAACTACGTTCAGGTCATTACGCAATGGCCCGGCCACGCCGCGGAAGAGATCGAACAGCAAGTCACGATTCCTGTTGAAATCCAAATGAACGGAATTCCGCATCTGCAGCACCTGCGATCCGCGTCCATCTTTGGATTGTCCAGTGTGATACTTATTTTCGACGATCAATCCATCAATGATTGGAACCGCCAAAAGGTGCTGGAAAGACTGGCGCAAGTCCAGTTGCCGAGCGGCCTGCGGCCGCAAATGGGCACCGACTGGAGCCCCGTTGGCCAGATCTACTTCTACCATCTGATCAGCAAAAACCCGAAGTACGACGTGATGGAGTTGAAAGCACTGGAAGACTGGGTGCTGGAGAAGCAGTTCAAATCGGTGCCCAACGTCGTGGATGTTTCAAGTCTCGGCGGCATGACACGCGAGTATCAGGTGCGCGTCGATCCCACCAAGCTCATCGCCTACGGTCTGAGCATCGGTCAATTGGAGACTCAGCTTGCGAACAACAACGTAAATGCGGGCGGCAGCTTTATTGAATCTGGTCTGCAGCAGCTGAACGTGCGCGCAGTGGGACTGATTAGCACTGTCGAAGACATAGCGGATACCGTCATTTACGCCAAGAACGGGACCGCTCTCCGTGTTCGAGACCTGGCTGCGGTGGACCAGGGTCCAAAAATTCGCCTGGGGAAAAATGGAAAATCCATCCACCGGGCCGACGGCAAGGTAATCGACTACGACGATGTGGTCGAGGGCATCGTTCTCTTGCGTAAGGGGGCGAATGCCGATGAAACGCTCGCAGCCATACACGAGAAGGTGAAGGAACTCAACGAGCACATCCTTCCACCCGGTGTGAAGGTCGTCCCGATGCTTGACCGCAGCGACCTGCTGCATCTTACAACGCACACAGTACTCCACAATCTAACCGAAGGGATTGTCCTCGTTCTGGTGATCTTGTTTTTCTTCCTGGGGAATTTTCGTGGAGCGATCATCGTTGCGTTGACAATTCCGTTCGCGCTGCTCTTTGCCGCAATCTGCCTGGACCTGAACAGCATCCCTGCCAATCTCCTTTCTCTCGGCGCTTTGGATTTCGGAATGGTCGTCGACGGCTCAGTCGTCATCATCGAGAACATTGTCCGCCACTTTGCTCTCGCGGCAGATACGCGGAAGACTCCTCTGGAGCGAATTCGAGATGCTGTTACCGAAGTGATCCGGCCCGTGTTCTACGCACGAGCGATCATCATCGCAGCGTATCTGCCTATCTTCACGTTAGAAAGCGTTGAAGGACGTCTGTTCAAGCCCATGGCTTGGACCGTTTGCTTTGCCTTGCTTGGAGGGCTGATTTTCTCGCTGATCATCGCTCCCGTTCTGGCGGCCTTTCACTTCAAGGATGGTGTACGCGAATGGCGCAATCCCGCTATGGAATTCCTGAAAGCTAAATACCGAGTGGGCGTCCAATGGGCGGTCGAACATTCGGCGATCACGGTGGGAGCAGGCGCCCTTGCGGTTGTCGCCACTGCAGGTTTGATGGTGAGCGGTGTGGTGGGTTCGGAATTCCTGCCGCATCTAGACGAAGGCGCCGTCTGGGTGCGGGGCACTCTGGCCCCGAGCACCGGCCCGAGCGAAGGAATCCGAATTGCCGATCAAGCGCGCTTGATCTTGGCTTCGTTTCCCGAGGTTACGGTGGTCACGAGCCAGGTCGGGCGACCGGACGACGGGACAGACACAACCGGTTTCTTCAATACGGAATATTTCGTTGACCTCAAGCCGAAGGAGCAGTGGAGACCTGTTTTTCGCGAGGACAAAGAAAAGCTCATCGCAGCGATGAGTCGTCAACTCGAAGAGATTCCTGGTGTCCTATGGAACTTTTCCCAGCCGATCGAAGACAACATGGAGGAGGCGGTCAGCGGAGTAAAGGGTGAACTGGCTATCAAGCTATATGGAGATGACCTTCAGGTTCTCGAAGCAAAAGGCGACGAAGTCGTCGAAGTCATGCGCCACATCCCGGGAGTCGAAGATTTGGGTTTGTTCCGAGTGCTGGGACAGCCCAACTTGAATGTCGCGGTCGAGCGACGGCGAGCGGCTCGCTTCGGAATCAACGTGGCTGACGTGCAAGACGCTGTGGAGACAGCGGTTGGCGGAAAAGCGGTGAGTCAAGTCCTGCAGGGGGAACAACGCTTCGACTTGGCTGTCCGCTATCAGGCGAGTTACCGCGACAGCGCAGATGCCATCGCAAACATTCGCATTCTGTCCCCTTCCGGAGAACGTGTCGCCCTCTCACAACTTGCAAGAATCGAAGTTCACGACGGTGCCTCCGAAATTTACCGCGAAGCGAACTCGCGCTATGTCGCCATCAAGTACAGCGTCCGTGGACGAGACCTCGGCGGTGCCGTCGAAGAGGCAATGAAGCTAGTCGCCGAGAAGGTGAAGCTGCCATCCGGCTACCACATTGACTGGGCAGGTGAATACGCGAGCCAAAAGCGCTCGCAGAAGCGCCTCATGGTTGTGCTCCCCATCACTCTCTTTGTCATCTACGTGATTCTCTACGCCATGTTCAAGTCCAGCAAGTGGGCCCTTCTGATCCTTGCCAATGTTGCAGTCGCACCTCTCGGCGGCATTCTCGCTTTGCTCATCACTGGCACGCACTTCAGTGTCTCGTCGGGCGTCGGGTTTCTGGCCCTGTTTGGCGTATCGGTCGAAACCGGCGTGATCATGCTGGAATACATCAACCAAATTCGCGGACACGGGCTGCCTGTGGAAGCAGCTGCCATTGAAGGGGCGGTGCTTCGACTCCGCCCCATGATGATGACGATGTTAGTCGCATCACTGGGCCTGCTTCCTGCCGCACTATCCCACGGCATTGGTTCCGACTCGCAACGCCCCTTTGCCATCGTCATTGTTGGTGGACTCGTCGCCGCCCTTCTGCTGAGCGTTTTCCTTCTGCCGACACTCTACGTATTGACCGCAGGACCGAAGGACAAACTACCACAGCCTTCATCGGACTTTGCGGAGGGTCTATGAGCGAAAGTTCTAGACTGGTGGCTCTGAATACAGGCCGCTCCTCGTTCTTACGAGGCGTCGCTTGCGTCGTCGTCTCGACCATCTTTGTTCTTGTCCCACTGTTTGGAACAACAAAAGCAGACAGTCAACTGTACTTCGTCGTTGCACGGGTTGACGCAAAGAGCCCAGAACTGGCCCCAGGTGAAGTCGTTCTGAAAATCGGAAACATGAGCGTGCCTGCGACGGCGATTAGAACCAGTCCTGACAGCCCGCGAAATATTGCCATCGTGATGGACGCCGGTCCAGATCAAGCGAACGTCCTGTCAAGAGAGAAGGAGCTGGCCATCGCCCTGATAAATGATCTGTTCGATGCCAGCACGAGTTTCACTATCGCTAGCGTAGGTACTTTGTCGAAGACGCAGGCAACAACGCTTGATCGATCCGTTGCGATCCAGCATATTCGCGAAATTGTAGGAGATACCGGAAAGAAATCGAATGTCGCCATTTATGATGCGATAGGCTCAGCGATCCTACAAATCTCGCTCAGTCCCGGTTTTCGCGTCGTCATATTCATTGGCGAAGGGAATGACGGCGCAGCAGGATGCGGTATGCGGAGCTGCGTAGCCTGGCAGAGTCAAATCAAGTCGCCTTCCTGGCCGCGCTTGTTGCGGACCACAGTGTTCGTGGCGCAAAGAGCATCCTTCGATATGGGTGGACCCTGCAGGAGCTCACCAGCGATACCGCCGGTATATTCTTAGAGAACCAAAAAACGCCAAAGGCGGCTCGGGGACTCAGTGAGAGTGTTCAGGGCCTTCGTCTTATTGCCTTCGAGATGCCTTCTGGTCAGCCGGGACGATACAAAGTTTCAATTTCGGCGCGGCGGGGCAAGAGGTTGCGCGCGCAAAAAGCCATTGTCATTCCTTGATTGTAAAGGGCACGCTCCTCGTGACCACTCCCACCGCTCGCGGTAAGAAACGCTTTCCTCAGTCGCCCTTTGCAGACGTGCCCTTGCACGCCGATCCATTCGTGTGTTCACTCCCTGTCGACACGCTCTCACACAACTTTCCGTATGCGCTCTTGCAGGCACATACGGCGCTGTCGACAATCTCCATGCAGCCTTTCCAATTCGCCGATGCTCTTCCCGCTTTCGACTGGCAAACGAACATAAGGGCCCTTGTATTCTTCGCGACGAGACACGCATCCAACTGACTGACATTAAGATGAGGCCGCATTGAGTGGTCAAGACGAACGCAGTGCGAGTTCTGGACAGACTCGGGATAAAGTACGAGTTGCGCGAGTACGAGGTGGATCCTAACGATTTGTCCGCGGGAACAGTGGCGGCAAAAATCGGCATACCGCCAGAGCAGCTATTCAAGACTCTTGCCGTGAAGGGGGATCGCAATGGAATCTATTTCGCGGTAATTCCCGCGACCGAAGAGCTGGACTTCAAGGCGCTCGCACATCAGACAGGGGATCGGAAGGTCGACATGCTTCCTTTGAAGGAAGTGCAAGCTGCGACCGGTTACATTCGCGGGGGAGTTACCGCTCTGGCTTGCAAGAAAGATTACCCCGTATACATCGACGAGCTTGCGGAAATCTGCGATGTAATCTCTGTATCTGCAGGGATGAGGGGGCTGCAAGTCTTGCTGGCTCCCGAAGACTACATTCGTGCCGTCCAGGCTAAGGTCGTAGCTATTACAAAAGGCGAAGTAAACTCCCATTGATTGATTTTATGGCCTTCGCTGCTCAAACGGATTCCGAGACCGGGATTCCTGGCGGGACGGGCAACGCTGACCTGACGCGACTAGGTGAGGGTTGCCGACAACTCGCGCGCAATACGGCGGGATTTTGCAGGGACCGATGCCCTTTATGTCGTTAAGAGGTGCCCGGCTTCTGCTGTGCTCCGAAGCGCGGGTCACCGACCGGGCGGAAATAGTTCTTAAACACCCAGTTCCCAACACGGAGCCCCTGAATTCGGGAGACGCGGTCCGTGCCGCGGTAGTGGATACCGACGTAGACGCGCGCGTTGACGACCTCGTCCTCAGCCTGCGAGAAGCGGGTGAAAGAGCGTGCCTTCTGCACGGCGTTCGGGTTAGTCGTGGTCATTTGAAAATTCAGCTCGTCGGTACCGAAGAAAAGCCGCAGCATATGAGAAACCGCGCCGCTGACGGTGGCATGACCTGAGGGGTACTCGGGGAAATTTGGCGTGTTGATGAGTGGCTTCCACTCGGCATCGACTTCAGTGGCTGGATTGTCGTCCTGGTCACCCAACCGGATAGCCGTGATCGGGCGCCAAAAGTTGTAAAAGTACTTGCTCTCCCAGCACGCGATTTGAGCGTCGGCGAGCGCAACATCCGCCAAGGCATACATGCGAGCCGAATCGCCAATGTCACTCAAGTAGTTGCGTGAGATGTAGCGCAGGGCGTTCTGCCACAACAGCGGACCACTATCGGCCCAGAAGTAGCCGATGTCAGTTTGCTCAGGCGTACGAGTGGTGCTAGTCAGCGAACCCACCGTTTTTACTTCCTCATATTCTGACGCCCATTCTTCGCTTCCTAGATCGGGCGGCGGGTCAACTCGGAATTGTGAGTTATTTTTCATAGTGAATGGCGTGACGCTGGCTAGCCAGGGCGTGAGTCCGGGCGCGAGTGAGGGCGGCGTACCCGGCAACAGTGATGGCGTTGGCCTCCATTGGCCGATAGCCGTGCTGCCGAGGAAAGGCACCTGGTTTGGGGGGAAACGTCCGTCGTTCGATCGCAGCGCCAGAATAGCAGCCGCAGCTTGGGCCCCTACTGCGACCCCTGGATCGAAAGGACTAAGATTATTTGCGGCCAGGAAGTTTGCATAGGCCGTATCGAGCATTCCGCTTTGCCCCGGGAACAATCCGACTAACGCGTCATGCCCAGCCTTGGCGACGGCTGCGCTCAACGAACCGGTCGCGTTGGGCACCAGGGCATGATACGGTTCGTAGCGGTGGTCGATCGACTCCACCGCGTCATAGATCGCCAGATGCACAATGGCGAATTCCACAGAAGTAACCGGCAGTGGGTGGCCTGCGGTTTTCACTGCTTTTTCGGCAATCTCGTTCCAGGCCGCGATTGGGTCATCGGCTTTCGCATTCGTCACGAAAACGGTCGCGAGAACAGCTAAAGCGATGCCCAATTGAATGATCTTCTTCATGAAAGTTTCCTTCCTCTCAGGCAAATATCGCCACAGGACCGCACTTTCGCGCATAGGCGACGCAAGTTCCAAATACTCCTGTCCTGAATTTCCTATATCCGGCTAACTCCCTGATTCCTCAATGGCATGACTGTTTCGCCTAACCTACTTGGGAACGTGCTTGGACGAACGTTTCTTCTGAGGTAACCTAGCTTCCCTTATAAACCCAATGGAAGCTCCGACTCGGTTCGCGGATACGGTTCGCTTCGGTACATTTCAACTCGATCTAAAAGCCCGCGAACTGCACAAGGCGGGCGTGAAGGTCAAGCTGCAGGACCAGCCATTTCGAGTGCTCGCATTGCTGGTTGCCCAAGCTGGTCAAGTGGTCACAAGGGAAGAGTTACGCCAGAAAATTTGGCCGAGCGATGTTTATGTCGCCTTTGATCAGGGCCTGAATAACGCGATCAAGAAGGTGCGCGATGCTCTGGGAGATTCAGCGGATAATCCCCGATTTATCGAGACTGTCGCAAAGCAAGGTTATCGGTTTCTTGCTCCGGTAAGCGTGGTGCCGCAGCGTTCTTCCGAATCCCCGTCGCGTTTTGGTTTACGCACTATCTTCACTGCGTTGATCGGCTTGACTATCGCTTCTGTGCTCGTAGCTTTGGCATATTCGACCTGGCACCGATCCGCCCTGCGTACCACGCCATCTTCTGAAAAGGCAATCCTGGCAGTTCTACCCTTTGACAACTTGAGTCATGATCCCGACCAAGAGTTCTTTAGCGACGGCTTGACTGAAGAGATGATCGCCCAGCTAGGGAAGCTGAATCCGGAACGACTGACTGTTATTGCCCGCGGGTCAGTTTCGAAGTACAAAGGTAGCAGTATAGCTGTGAGCCAAATCGGGAAAGAGCTGCACGCGGACTATTTGCTCCAGGGCAGCGTTCGGCGCGCCCCCGATCGCGTGCGCATCACCGTTCAGTTGATTCAGGTCCGAGACCAAACCGATCTCTGGATTGAAAGCTACGACCGCGAACTGAAGGACATACTCGCCTTACAGGATTCTGTCGCGCGAGCCATCGCTGACCAAATCCACGTTACTCTGACAGCGGAACAGCAAACGCGGATGGCAAGATCGCGTCAGTTAGAGCCTGCGGCGTATGAGGCTTATCTTAAAGGTCGCTACTATTGGAACAAGCGGACTGCCGACGGGATGCAAAAAGCGTCCATTTACTTCCAACAGGCGATCGACAGAGATCCAGCGTACGGCGCAGCCTACTCGGGATTGGCGGATTGCAATAGCGGACTCACATGGCACGGCTTCAACCCTCCGGCGGAGGCGCTTCCAAAGGCCAACGCAGCGGCCCTCAAGGCCATTGAAATTGATTCACTGTCCGCCGAAGCTCACGCCTCGCTGGCTCTGGTTCTTAACCACCAGTCGGATTGGGCCGGAGCGGAGAGGGAGTTCAAGCGCGCGCTGCAGCTAGACCCTCACTACGCGAACGCACACCATTGGTATGGAGACTATCTGTCGATAAGAGGGCGCCACGACGAGGCGCTGCTCGAAGCCAGACAAGCATTGGAACTCGAACCGCTCAACCTCATGATTGGCACCTGGGTGGGGTTACGTTACTACTTGGCGCGGGAATATGACCGCGCAATTGAACAAGCCCGGAATACGGTGGACTTGGATCCAAATTTCGCAGCCGCCCATCTCGTGCTAGGTGAAAGCTACGTACAAATAGGGCAGTACGAGCAGGGCCTCGCTGAGCTGCAGAAAGCAGCGAGCCTTTCCGGGAATAGCCCGCTTTATTTGGCTCAGGTGGGAGTCGCTCATGCGGTGGCGGGGAGAAAGACTAAGGCACTTCGGATTATTGGTCAGTTACAAAGTATTTCTGACAAGCGATATGTATCCCCGTACGGGTTGGCACAAATTTATGC
>Ga0137403_10005169_pt1 | contig 15167 bp, 14 predicted proteins | sample CZOMad2_1_16fung_FD_122057 | JGI IMG/M metagenome (GOLD analysis project Ga0137403, IMG submission 122057) | Vadose zone soil fungal communities from Angelo Coast Range Reserve, California, USA - CZOMad2_1_16fungal (Hybrid Assembly) | ecosystem: Environmental > Terrestrial > Soil > Vadose zone... | reverse complement strand
GACGAGGTCCCGGACGCCGCGGCCGAGCGCGCGCGCGATGGCCTTCAGGTTGTCGCCTTTCATGGCAAATGCAGTCAACGCCACCACCGGCACTTGGGCCGTCTTTTCATCGGCCTTCAGCCGACGAGTCAGAGTGAGACCGTCCATGCCAGGCAGTTGAATGTCGGCCAGAACCAGGCTGGGGCGAAAGGTCTGCACCATCTCCAGTGCTTCCTCGGCGGTGCTTGCCGTGCGAACGTCAAAGCCATGCCGCGAGAGGAGAACGCGCACCAGCTTCAGGTTGACGGGAGTATCATCGACGATGAGAATCGAATCAGTTCGCATTTGGAATCCTCCCGTGCTTGGGAACCGGCGTCTGGGTGAATAATCGTCCGCAGGTAAAGGTGTCTGCCTGGCGACGGCCATACCGCGATCTCATTGTATTTTTCTCCCGGTCTCGGCGAAAAGTAAAATCTCTGGATTTAACGGTAAAAACCCAGCGTTTTTTGAAATATATCCATTTACTTTGGTTAAGACGGCGTTGCTCTCTGCACTGAGTGCGGGCGCGCACGCATGGGGGCAGGGAAGACTGCGATCTTGACGTGGGGTTCGGCCAGGCCGCCAAACGCAACCGTCTCCTGCGCAGCATCCGCGTTGTGCTTCGTGCCCGGCGAGACGGGCAGAACGGCGAAGAAAACACTGCCAACTCCCGGCTGGCTGCGCACGCCCACCGCCCCCCCCTGGCCCTCGACGATGCGCTTCGTGAGGGCTAGTCCCAGGCCGGTGCCCAAGCCCGGCCGCACGCTATCGAGTTGCTCGAAATCGCCGAACAGCCGGGGTATATCGGCCTCTTGAATGCCAAGTCCGGTGTCTTCCACCTCGATGCGAAACGCGTTCGCGCCTTCCTGCCGCGCGCGAACTTGAATGGCGCCGGCTTCGACGGTGAACTTGATGGCATTCGAAAGATAGTTATAAACCACCTGTTTCAGCCGTGCGGCGTCGGTCACCACCCCGACCACGCCGCCGGAATCGATCGTGATCGAAATCTCCTTCTTTTCCGCGAGTATGCGCAGCACATCGCGCACCTCGCAAAACAGAGGCCCGAGTTCCACCGGCTCGGCGCGGAATTCCAGCTTGCCGGATTCCACTTTAGCGATGTCCAGTACGTCATTGACCAGCTGCAGAAGATGCCGTGAACTGTCGAGTATATCTCCGAGATACTCTTTATGCTCTTCCGACACCGGGCCGACTATTCCGTCGAACATCAATTCGGCAAGTCCCATGATGCCGTTCAACGGCGTTCGTAACTCATGGGACATTGCCGCGAGAAAACGTCCTTTGGTGGCACTCGCCTCGCGGGCAGCGCCTAATGCCAGCAGCAGTTCCTCGTTCTTGGTCCTGAGCTCTTGCGCATACTGTTCGACTTTCTTGACCGCCATGTCGACCATCCTGCGTGCCGTGACATCCAGCAGAGCCGACCGGATGCCAATCGCGTGGCCTTCTTTATCGTGGATTACATTCTCGTGTATCTCGACAGTAACCTGGGATTGGTCGCTGCATTCGAAGTCGCACTCGTATGGAGTGGTCGGGCGTACGCCCGCGAGCCGGTCGAGGATGTTCTGGTGCACGACGTCGCGCGACTCGCGGCTGACCAGGTCCCAGGCCTGCTTGCCCACAACGTCCTCGGGCTGGCAACCGAGGAGTGCGCACTCGGCCGTGTTCACGTGACGGACGACACCCTCGTGATCGATTTCGTGGTAGGCAATTGGAGCCTCGCTGAACAGAGTGCGGAAACGTTCTTCGCTTTCGCGCAGAGCCCGCTCGTTCTGCACCAGCATCGCTCCAGCCTGGCGCAACCCGTCTTCGAGGCCGCGAATCTCGCGATTATCCGGCACTACAGGCTGGGTCGCCAGACCCTGGCGGAAGAGTCTCGCGTTGTTTTCCAGCGCCCGAATCTGGCCTGACAACGTTCCCGTCAACAGCAGGGCAGCGACCATCTGGAAAAACAGCCCCACGATCGCGCTCTCGATCAAAACCGCGGAGAACCGGGAACGCGCGCTCTCGGCCGCCTGGGAACGCGACTGCAGCAACTGGTCCTCCTCCATCTGCATGGCGGTGAGTTTGGCGCGCAGGCGGCTGGTAACGTCCCGGCCGCCATCCACCACGACAATGGCGCCAATCTGCGCGGGAGTCATTTTGCCGGTGCGGCGTTCGCACAATGTGGACAGCGCATCCATCTCGCTTTGGACCAACTCGCGAATCTCGCCGCCGCGCTGCAACTGAGCAGGATTATCCTGGACCAGCGCCACCAGGCGCTCGCCGATCGGCGTCAACAGTTCTTTGGATTCCCAGTACCGTTCGAGCGCTGACCGTTCTCCTGTCAAGAGGAAGTCGCGCGCAGAAGCTTCGGCATCCAGAAGCCGGGTGATGGTTTCCTGGATCATGCCGCGAGCGTCGAGCGTGTGCTGCACCCAGGCCCGTGCCTCCTGCTCAGCCTGTTGCGAACGGTGCATGCCTCCCAGGGCGGCGATCAAGACAGGAAGCGGAATCATGAGCAGGGCGACGGCTTTGATTCGCAAGGAGCGGTTAGCCCAAAATCGATTGATGACGAGTACCAGGCGCCCAGCCTTAAGAGCTAATCGAGGCATCCAAGAACCATGTTAGGATTTGCGATTTGCAAGGGTCTATATTTCCTTTGGTTATGACTGGTAACGCATACAAGTAATTTTTAAGTGAGTTATATCGGCAAGGATTAAGAGATTTAAGCCCGGCCGGCAGGATCTTTTACTGTAAAAGCCCAGCGTTTTACTTGTTACGTTTTCAATGAAACCGTAACATTGGGTTTTCGCGGCCGCCATGAATAAGGCAGACTCCCCGCCGGGACGCAAAGCGCGTGAAATCACCCGCGTAGGACAACAAGGGCCGAAAACCAGTTGACAAAAGCAGGGATGGAAGGACCTTCGGTAAAGAGGGGTGGAACCCCAAATCCGGGGAAAATATGGAAGCGTGCTCAGTGGCTCAATGTAGTGGCCGCATATCGGTCGTGGTAGGCAAGCATAAGGGCGAAAACCACTCTCTGCCTTTAGGCCAACGTCATGTGGGACAACCCGAGACTTCAGTCCACTTTGCCGCCGCCCTCGATCTCCGCGCCCGCCAGCAGCCGCTCCTGGATACTACGTCTTCGTTCCTCCCACGCGGCTTCCAGAAAGGCGAGATCTTTCCGCACTTCGTCGAGCGTCTTTCGTGCGTTGATGAAGCTGCTCCACTCTTTTTTCGAAATTATCAGGTCCCGTCGAGGAAAGGCCAGGACGCGTCTGCTTCGCATGCTCCTCCCAACGTGGGCTCGACAACGCCTCGAGAACAGCCTGGACAGCCGTGGCGCGCGCCGGATCATCGCTGTCACGAAGAATGTGCAAGAGAATCTCGATACATTCTCTCTCATGCGGGCTGGCTGGATGCAAGTTGGAACGTGATTTTCTATTCGGCCTCCGGACCAACTGCTGTGGATGCGCGATCCAGAAGGCGAACGCCTCGCCAATGGCCTTTTCATTGGAGAGGCGGCGCTTGGCCCGTTCTCCTTGGAACTGCCAGTGCAAATCCGCTGGCAGCCTCACGGTTGTTTTGATCGTGGAACTGGAGCTCATACGACCCCGTTACTCAAGTTTGGCATCTTCCTCCGAAATGCAAACGCCGAACGGTGCGCGAGCCGCGTCTACCCCGCGCGTAGGGCCCGCGTTCTTCGGTCGTCTCTGTTCCAGTATCAGAACAAACGGGGACCCAAGCTTCAAGTCTTTTATCAGAAGTCAAAGCTGGATGCAAGAGATTTGTTCCGAATTCAGAACGAACCGCCGCTTGAACTCGGGTTGCAGTGTCCCTTCAGCATCTGTGCGCGGACAGGCTCGTGACGCGCAAGCGTGGTGCCTCGGGAGCCCTGCCCTCCTACTTGGCGTTTGTAGCCCAGACCGGTGCGGCGCCCCGCCTGAAGGAAGGCGGTATAAATGCAATACAATTCGTCTACATTTGGCTATTAAGTCTGGTAGTTTAACCGTTTTGCTGCTTGCAAATCGCTGCTATTTACTGTACAAGGTGTAAAGATGATCCGCACGGGCATTCCCTCTGGACCTCTCCCGGCCGCTCCCCCACGGGGCCGCGCCAGCTCCAAAAATTCTCCAGAATTAGATACGACTTTCCGGGAATTATTCGAATTTGCGCCTGTCGCCTACCATGAAATCGATGCCACCGGCATCCTGCGCCGTGTGAACCAGACCGAGTGCCGCATGCTAGGCTACACGGCGGCCGAGATGATCGGCAACCCGGTCTGGCAGTTTGTGGCAGCGGATCAGCAGGAGCAGTGCCGCCAATCGATTGAGCGCAAGATCGGCGGCGACGAGCCGCTCTCCCCGTTCGAGCGCGATTTCCTCCGCCGCGACGGTGGTTACCTGATCCTCGAGATTTATGACAGCGTGATTCGCAATGGCGCAGGAGAGGCAACGGGCATCCGCTCGGTGCTGCTGGACGTCACCGACCGCCGGCTTGCCGAGCAGTTGCTTGCCAATGAAGTGACGGAGCGGGAACGCCTCACCGTGGCCCTGCGCCGGTCTAAAGAAGAAGCCGAGAAGGCGAACCGGGCGAAGAGCGAATTTCTCTCGCGCATGAGCCACGAGCTGCGCACCCCGCTCAATGCCATCCTGGGCTTCGCCCAGTTGCTGGAGATGGCTGCCCTGGATCGCGATAAGCGCGAGTCCGTGGGGCAAATTCTAAAGGCCGGGCAGCATCTGCTGGGGCTGATCAACGAGGTTCTGGAAATCTCGCGCATTGAAGCGGGACGCCTGTCGATTTCTCCGGAAGCCGTGCAGATTGGATTGGCGGTGCAGGAAGCGCTCGACCTGTTGACGCCCATGGCGTCCCGCCGCAACATCATGGTCCGCGACGAAATCTCCCGGGACCGGCAGCGTCACGTGCTGGCCGATCAACAGCGGCTCAAGCAAGTTCTCCTCAACGTCATCACCAACGCCATCAAGTACAATTGCGATGCCGGCACGGTCACTATTTCGGCCCAGGAGGTCGAAAGCAATCGGCTTCGCGTGAAAGTGCGCGACACCGGTCCGGGCATCAAGCCTGGCAGCGAAGGCAAACTGTTCACGCCATTCGAACGTCTGGGAGCCGAGCAAACCGGCGTGGAAGGCACCGGGTTGGGCCTGGCGCTGTCGAAGCGACTCCTCGAAGTGATGGGAGGTTCGATCGGCGTGGAAAACAATCCCGATCGCGGCGCCACCTTCTGGATGGAGCTGCCCCTGGTGAACGACCCGGTCGCGCAGGCCCAGACAGCGATGGCGGACCTGCCCGCGACCACACCGCCAGAGCCTCAGCAGCGCGAGCGCATCGTGCTCTATGTCGAGGACAACCTTTCCAACATCACGCTGATCGAGCACATCATCGTGCACCGGCCGAATGTGAAGCTGGTGGCCGCTATGCAGGGCCGCCTGGGGCTTGACCTGGCGCGTGAGCACCGGCCCGATCTGATTCTGCTGGATCTGCATCTTCCCGACATCTCGGGCGAAGACGTGCTGCAGGGCCTGCGGCAGCAGCCGGAATTACGCAACACCCCGGTCATTGTAATCAGCGCCGACGCAACCCGCGGCCGCATCGAGCGCCTGCTCTCCATGGGCGTGCTCGATTATCTTCCCAAGCCGCTAGACATTAAACGGTTCCTGCAACTGCTAGATGGCTGCCTGAGCGAAATGGACAACCCCAAATGATCAAAGAAGAAACTCTGAAGAATTCCCACATCCTGATTGTCGACGATCAGGAGGCGAACGTGATGCTGCTCGAGCGGCTGCTCCAGACGGCGGGCTACACCAACTTCCTCAGCACCAACGATCCGCGGCAGGTCTTGCCCATGTTCGGCAAGTTCCAGCCCGACTTGATCCTGCTGGATCTGATGATGCCTCATCTGGACGGTTATGCGGTGATGCAGCAGATTGGCCCGCGCGTGCCGGAAGGCGAGTACCTGCCTATACTCGTGCTCACCGCTGAAGTGAACGCCGAAGCCAAGCAGAGGGCGCTCACCACCGGCGCCAAGGACTTTCTGAATAAGCCCATCGACGCCACTGAAGTTCTGCTGCGCATCCGGAATCTTCTGGAAACGCGCCATCTGCATTTGCGCATGCAAAACCAGAAACAGCTTCTGGAAGAGCAGGTGCTGGAAAAGACGCGTGAGCTGGAGGAAGCGCGCATCGAAATCCTGCAGAAGCTGGCCATGGCGGCCGAGTACCGCACCGATCCCACGGGTGAACATGCCAAGCGCGTCGGCGAGATCGCGGCCATCCTGGCGCACGCCGCCAACCTACCCAAAGCCCAGGTGGAAATGATTCGCCTGGCCGCGCCGCTGCACGATGTCGGAAAGATTGGCGTACCGGACGCCATCCTCCGTAAACCGGAGCGGCTCACGGCGGACGAGTACGAACAAATCAAGCTGCACGCGTCGCTGGGCGCGCGCATCCTTTCCGGTACCAAGGTGTCGCTGCTGCAGCTGGCCGAGGAAATCGCCCTCTACCACCACGAGCACTGGGATGGCAACGGATATGCCAGCCTCAAGGACCAGGCCATCCCCGTCGCGGCGCGCGTCGTGGCCATCGCCGACACGTTTGATGTCATGACGCACGACCGTCCGTTTTGCCCGGCCGTTTCGAAAGCCGAGGCGCTGGCGGAATTGTCGCGTCAGAGTGGCCGCCAGTTCGATCCGCGCCTGGTGGATGCGTTCCTGAAGTGGCACAAGAAGCAGGATCTTCCCAAGCGGATGCGCGAAGCCATTCTGGCGGGCTGACCGTCCCAGGCCGACAGAAATGGACACAAGCTTGATTAGCCATACAGCCGCGGAAGCCCGGGTGTTCCCGCGTGACACGTGCGCGCTGCCGGCGCCGCAGCTACAGACTCCAACCGCGGACTCCGTTCATGAGCAGTTGCACCGCATACTAAGAAGCCGGGTCTTCACCCGCTCCAAGGAGCTATGCCGGTTTCTGCAGTTTGCCGTGGAACAGAAGCTGCGCAACCGCGCTGTGCGGCTCAAGGAATATCTCATCGGCGTAACCGTCTTCGAGCGCGGCGAGACTTTCAATCCCGGCACTGATCCCATCGTTCGCGTGCAGGCGCGGCGCCTGCGCTCGAAGCTGAGTCTCTATTATGAAACCGAGGGACGCGCGGACACGGTTCGCATTGAGCTTCCGTGTGGCGGCTACGTTCCGGTTTTCCATTTCCGCACGGCGGCAGAGCACATGCAGGGTGTCCGCACGCTGGACGACGCGCCGGTCGAGACGCGCCGTTCCGTTGTGGTCTTACCCTTTGTGAATATCGGACCAGACGCGAACGAACGCTTCAGCGACGGGCTCACCGAGGAGTTGATTCACGTGCTCTCGAAAGCCACGGACCTGCGCGTCGTGGCGCGGACCTCATCGTTTCACTTTAAGGGCAAGACCGACGACATTCGTAGCATCGGCGTACGACTGGGCGTGCACGCGCTGGTGGAAGGCAGTGTGCGGTCCGACGGCAACCGCCTGCGCGTTTCCGCCGGATTGATTGATGTGGCCGACGGCGGGCTGCTTTGGTCGGGAGTCTACGAACAGACTGCCGCTGAAATGTTCGCCGTGCAGGCAGACATCTCGGAACAAATCGCCAAAAAGATTGCCGCGCACCTGGCGCCTAAGCCGGAACGGCAGGAAGCCGACGTACCCGCCTGACCACCATCACAGTTGTATTCCGTACACCGGTATCGCGGCGCCACTGACCTGCTCGCTGGCGTCCGACGCCAGCCACAGCGCCAGATTAGCGACCTGCTGCGGATCGACCCACTTCGAAAAATCTGCTTTGGGATCGGCAGCGCGGTTGGCCGGCGTGTCTATCATACCGGGCAGAATAATGTTGGCCGTAACGCCTCGATCCTTATTCTCTTTCGCCACGCTCAGGATGAGCGACAACAACGCCGCTTTGGAGGCGCTATAGGCCCCGATCGAGGGCTGCGGTTCCACAGCCGCACGGCTGCCGATAGCCACCAGACGGCCCGATCCGGCGGCGCGCATGAGAGGAATCACCGCGCGCAGGATGTGGAACGCGGATCGAAAATTTTGGTCGAGCATACGTTCGAGCGTGGCGTCGTCGGTTTCCGCCACAGGCGCGCCGCCCGCGAAACCGCCGACCAGATGCACCAGAATGTCGATTCGTTGCAATCGTTGGATGACCGCCTCGGCGACGCCGCGCGCGGCATTTCCGGTCGAGAGCTCGGCGGCAATGGCAACGAATCTCGGGTCGGGAAAATCGGACGCCGCAATGGACCTGGAAACTCCAACTACGTTCGCTCCGGCCGCCAGGAATGTCTTCGTGACGAAAGTGCCCAAGCCGCCCTTCGCCCCGGTGATGAGAGCTGTTTTGTGATCAAGCCGTTCCATACTTACATCTTCCAACAAGCGGGCGGAGGGGGCCGCGCTGACGAGCCAGTCGGTTCGAGCTCCCTCAAACAACCGCGGTGAAAAAGGGGCGCGCGATAAGCGCACTAATTACAACGGCCGAATCGGCGAAGCCCGGTGCTCGAACACCCGCTCGTTCTCCTTCGAAGGACTGCGACCCACCGTGGATTTTTCGACGCCGCGCGGCTCGTCATTCGACCTCCTGCAGAGCCTGCGCCAATTCCTCGACCGGCATTATGTTCACCTGCACGGTGGCGCGTCCTCCGGCTTCGAGGTCCACGCTCTTTCCGCGCAGCGCGATCACCCGGAGCACGCGCGGGTTCTGCCTGAAGGCGGTCAAGGCTCCCGCGCCGGCCAGCGCATAAAGACGATAACGCCCCGGTGCGAGACCCGAGATGTGAAAACGTCCGACCCGGTCAACAGAGGTGTAGAGCAGGCGCTCCATCGCAATCGTGTCCGCACCCTCCGGCGCCAACACCAGCCACGTGCCGCCCGCATCTTCAGGCCGCATTCCGTCGACGCCTCCCTCCACTTGCGCCAACTTGGTTCCGATCACGATGCGTATTTCACCACCGGCGCCCGGAACAACCGTGAAAGTGGAAGCAGGTACCTCCTGGCCACCCACCGATAGCGATTTCAGGTACCCGGCGGCGCTGCCCAATTCCAGGCGCCAGCGTCCGGGCAGGATGCCGGAGATCGAAAACGTTCCGTCCTTTTCAACTTTGGCCTCGGGCGCCGGCCCGAGGTTGTCGGCATCCAGAGGTGTCAGCACGATGCGCACGTTCTCGGGCGCGGGCTGGCCTCCCTCCACTTCGACCGAGCCGCTGAACACGCTGCCGGGGATCAGCGGAAGCTCGATAGGCGCGAGCGCTGCCGATCCTGATCCAATATCCACGAAATCTTTCGCCTGGTAGCTGTGTCCTGGCTCATGCGCGGTCGCGACCAGCGTGTAAGCGCCGGCGGGCACGTTCTCGATGCGGAATTCACCCGTCCGCGTATCGACTGTCGCCGGATAGTGAAGCAGACTGGTCAGTGCCGCATCCCGCGGCTCGAGCATCACGCGCAGGTTTCGACGCAGCGCGTCCGGATCGCCCGTCAAACGGCCGCGAACCGTAACGGTCGAGGTGGGGCGCAGGCGAAAGTCGATGCCGCTCACGCTCGCTCCGGCTTCGATCATCAGCCGCGCGGCGGATGCGAACTCCGGACTGTCCGGATAGAATTCCATCGCGTACTTCTGCTTTGGAGCTTCCCCGTCCGATCCGCGCTGGGTTGCTGGAGGAGCAGCCGAATGCGCCGCCGAATTCGCCGCCAGATGCGCCACCGGGATCGCATCGGCGCACTGAACAGCAACGTAATAGTGCCCCTTCGCCAGGCCGCGGATGCGATATTCGCCCTGGCGGTCCGAGGTCGCGCTTTGGGGACCGTAGAGCGCGCTGCCGGACTGGCCCGGCGCGTACTGCAACGCCTGCGTGTGGCAGCCGGAGACCGGCTTGCCGTCTTCATTCAAAATTCGGCCGGTGATGGACCCGCCGGGCGTGAGACCAATGACCAGACCGCGCTGCTGTTCATCCGGCATCAAAGTGATGGTTAGCGGATGTCTGGCGGCCAAGCCAGTCGTGATCAGCGGAAACTCCGGGTGCTGCGCCACCAGAAAATAAGTGCCCGGCGGCAGATTGCGAAATGTGAAATGGCCGTTTGCGTCGCTGACACCTGCCGGCACGCCGGCTTCGCTGCCCACCACGATCTGCGCCCCGCGTACCGGCTCTCGCGTGGCTTCGTTGATCACCGTGCCCTCGATGGCGCCCTGGCCGCGTGCGGATGTACCTGATGCCGCGCCTGGCAATTGCGCCGCCAGGCGTGTAGCGCAGAAGAGCAAGCAGCACCATATCAGGGCGCACCTTCGGCTCCACAAGTTGCCGCGTTCGCTGCCCGTGGACAAACCCATGGAACTAATGTAGCGGCTTTTCGCGATGGGATTCAGGGCGATGCGCCAGTTGGCGAAATGACCGGAACCGGCACGCGAGGCGCCTCGCAGCGCCTGCACAAGAATCTGTTAGAGCCAGGGCCGCGGATCAACGCCGATAAACGCAGATTGAAAACGAAATGACGTGGCTTTGTCTTATCCGCGTGTATCCGCGTTCATCGGGGGCTTAGTCGCCTGTCTTCGGAACTTGTTTAGATCCGAAGCGTGCTGCATCAACTGTTAATGCTGCGCGAAGCCGCGTCCCAGTACACTGTCTTCTTGCGGAAATAAGACTCGTTCGCCATGTGGCAGGCGATGGCGGCGTGATTGCCGAACACCGCATCTTCCACCACTGGCTTGCGCGTCTTCACGGCCCGGAAGAAATTCCAAAGGTGCGGCTTGACGTCGTCCCAATCGTGGCCGTGATAGACCACGTCGTCGCTGATGGGCTCATGGCCGAGCGGCGGATCGTGCTCCGCATGCCACTGGCTGTAGTACTCATCGCGCATCTTCTGCGGAAAGCCGGTCGAATAGTAGCTGGGCGATGTATCGATGCCATGCTGTGGCGAGTAGCGCAGATCGGTTGCGCCCGCTTCGAGAATCCCTTTCGGCCCCATGAAGCGCGCCAGTTCCGGCGTCTCCGCTCCCAGACTCAGCCGGACATATACCGGAATGCCGTGATAGTCGAACATTACAGCATGCAGGTCGGGCATGTTGCGGCCGTCCTTCCACCGGAAGATTCCGCCCAATGCCGACGCCGACCGCGGCGGCTCGTTCCATCCAAGCGTATGCTGCATGCCGCTGATCAGGTGGACCATCAAGTCGCCGCCGACGCCGGTGCCGTACTCTTTCCAGCAGCGCCACCGCGCGAACCGGTTCTTGTCGAAAGGAATTTTGGGCGCGTCGTTCAGCCAGGTGTCCCAGTCCACATTCTGCGGCGAAAGGTCGAATGGCGGCGGATACTGCCACGCCCCGGTGGGATCGTTGCGCCCCAGGCTGAGCTCGACCATCTCCACTTCGCCGATCGCTCCGTTGCCGTAGAGTTCGCGCGCCTTGCCGCAGATCGTAGAGCTGACGCGCTGCGAACCGATCTGCACAATACGATTGTTCCGGCGGGCGGCCTCCACCATCTCGAAGCCCTGTTCGGCCGAGTGCGACATGGGCTTCTCGCAGTAAATGTCTTTCCCCGCGTTGCAGGCGTCCACCACCACGCGCTTGTGCCAGTGATCCGGCACCGCCGCCACGATGCAATCGATATCCTTGCGGTCGAGCAGTTCCTGGTAATGCCGCGACGCCGGCAGGCTGGTGTTTCCAGTGATCTCCCGCGCCAGCAAGTGACGCCCGTCGTAAAGATCCGCCGCGCCCACGCACTCGACTCCGGGCAAAGTGATGGATGTGCCCAGCAGCCCCGAGCCCTGCATGCCGATGCCGATCATCCCGAACCGCACGCGCTCGCTGGCCGCAAGCGGTTTCGACGTTTGCGCAAAGGCCATGGGTTCGAGCAGGATGCTGTTGGCCGCGCCAAGCGCCCCGGCCGCCATGGCCCCGGTCTGCAGAAATCTTCTGCGCGGAAGATTACGATTCACGGGATTGATCTCCTTTGAGCGACGCGATACGAGAACGAATGCATGACCGCTGCTTCAGTGTGTGGAACAATAATGACATGAAGCGACCGTTCGCGGCGACTGTCTGGCGTGAGGGTAACGGGTACGTCTCACAGTGCCTGGAAATCGTCATCGCCAGTCAAGGCGCCACGGAAGACGAGGCCCTCGAAAATCTCCGAGAAGTCTCGATCGTCTCTTTGAATCCCCGCAAGCGACACGCCCACCGAGGTGGCGCGGACCATCGAGGCCGAGATTGGGGGGTAGGCCGCTGACCTACCGCGAAGTTTAGGCGGGCCCGAATCCGCCGGTTTTGCGGAGGTGAGGCAGCCCGCAGAACCAGTGGTCGACCTTTACAGAGTTGGGAATACAGGGTGGGAATTTATTTCTTCGCCTTCGCCTGATCTTCGTGCTTGGCTTCCTGCCAACCTTCACGCGCCTCTTCGCCGGCTTTGCGCAGCTTGCGCCCCGCTTTCTCAGCGGCTTCGCGAGTCTCCTGCGCGATCTTATACGCAGCCTTTCCCGCCTTATGCGCCTCAGAATCGGCGCTTTTCTGATCTTCGCGCGTGCAGGCGCCCAGCCCCAACAGAAGGAAGGTAATCATAGTCGCCGCCCACATTCGCACGGCTTCCTTGCGGGCGCCGTTTCTCACCTGCCATCTACATTGACTTGTCATGGCTTAAACCCCACAGTTCTTTTCGCGAAGCCGCGATGCACGCCATCGGGCACACCGCACCTACATAAATTATGTGCAGCCACACGACCAATTCGCGGGAAATTTTAAAAGAACAGGTGAGCGTTCGTACATCGCCGCGGATTCAGGCGTTTAAGCGGACCCTGGAGGCCCCTGGCCTTCGGGCCGCAGTTTCTACGCCTGCCCGTCGTAGCTCTTCGCGCACCACCCGGCGCACGATGCCTTCGAGCCGCTCCCGCGACCCTTCGATGTACGCCCTCAACGCCCGGTTGATCAGATTTTGGTAGCTTCCGCCTCCCGCATCGTCAACCTGCTTGCAGAACCAGTAAAGAACGTCGGCATCCAACCTTATGCTGGTGCGCGACTTACCGCGCGGAACCTTGATCACCGCTCCGCGCCTGGCTTTCGAGAAATCGTATTGCCTTTTCATGCTGCGTCGTCGACGGCAACCACGATCCGCTTGCCCGGCACTTCCAGCGCCGCCTGAATCTTCTCGGATTTGGTGTCATGGTCCGGATCAAGCATCCGGCGGACCACGGTCTCGCGCACTCCAAGACGCCGCGCCAGCTCGCTATTGTTTACGCCGCGCTCGATCATGGCCAGGTAGAGCGCCAGCTTGCCCGCGATCCACAACGGGACAGGAACCATCCGCTGGCCGCGCTTCGGCCGCGACGGCGCCGGAATGTCAGACCTTTCGGCAATCCGGAACGCGATGGCGCTCCCGAGACAGTCGATGGCTTCTTCGACCGCTTCCCGCATGTCGCGCCCGTCCGTATGCGCTTCGGGAAGGTCCGGAAAGCCGACGACCACGCGCCCTCGCGAGTCACGCCGAAACGTTGCGGGATATGAGAACGAATGCATGAGGTTGCTCCTTCACAGGTCTTCCGGGCTTATGCCGAGATCCTTACACATCTGGCGCAGCAGCCCGATGCCAAGCTCCTTCTTGCGGTCCTTGACGATTGTCGAAGCCGTCCCGAAGTACACTTTGCCGTGACTTCCTTTGCCTTTGGCCGGCAGGAAGAGATAGGACATGCTCTTTCGCCTCGCCAGGCTGTGCGTTTCCTGAGAAACTCGCCGCCCTTCAATGGTTTTAGGTTCGCACACTAGTGTGCGAGAGTCAAGGCGCGAAAACAACGGTCGTATACTCTTGAAGGCCGATTCCGCAGGCGCGAGGGACCCTATGTGAACAACTGGTCTGTTACGACAACATGGAGGGAGATCTTCAGCCATCATATCGCCATACCTGGAGAAAGCTACGGAGTGGAGACGGTGCGCGGAGTTCCGGGTTGGGGCAGGGGAAAAGGCATAGAACGAACCATAGCTTCGCTTAAATCCACTCCAGGTCTTCCGGCTTCTCACCTCTCCGCCACCACCCCACCCCCCAGCGGGTTCACCAAATGATGCTCCGCGTAATACCCCGGCCGCACTCTTTCCACGATCTGCGCCGTGGGCCGCTCCAGCACCTTGAAATATGGGTTCGGATTCAACCCGATCCAGAACGCCCACACCAGTAGCGGCGCAAACACCGCGATCTCGCGCCATGAGAGATCCTTCAGCGTTTTATTCTTCTCCGAAATGTCGCCCAGCATGGTCCGCTGGAACAGCCAGATCAGGTACGCCGCGCCCAGCACGATCCCGACCCCGCCCCACACCGCCCAGTTCAGCGACATCTGGTATGCGCCTTGCAGAATCGTGATCTCGCCGATAAATCCGTTGAGCGGCGGCATGCCCATCGAGCTCAGCGCGGCAATGAGAAAGATAATCGTGAACACCGGCATCACGCGCAGCAGGCCGCCATATTCCGCGATGTCGCGCGTGTGCCGCCGCTCGTAGACGATGCCGACGATCAGGAAGAGCATGCCGGTCGAGATGCCGTGGTTGATCTGCTGGATGATCGACCCCGTGATGCCCTCCGGGTTCAGCGCGAAAATGCCGAGCGTGCAGAATCCCAGGTGGCTCACCGACGAGTACGCCACCAGCTTCTTCCAGTCCTTCTGCATCAGCGAAGCCAGCGCGCCATACACGATGCCGATGATCGAGAGAATCGCCATCACGTTCACGACCGTCGGGTTCTTCGACGTGTCCGGCAGCAGCGGCAGCGAGAAGCGCAGGAAACCGTACGTGCCCATTTTCAAAAGGACGCTCGCCAGGATGACGGAGCCGGCCGTGGGGGCTTCAGTGTGCGCGTCCGGCAGCCAGGTGTGGAACGGGAACATCGGCACCTTCACCGCAAAGCCCACGAAGAACGCCCAGAACACCCACCACGCCATGGTGGCCGGCAAATTGGCTTTCATGAGGTCGGCGATGTCGAACGAATACGCCTGATACTGGCTGAAGTACTGGAAGTAGAGCGTCAGAATGCCGAGCAGCATTAGCACCGAGCCGATCAATGTATAGATCATGAACTTGATCGCCGCGTACATGCGCCGCGCGCCGCCCCAGATGGCGATGATGAAGTACATCGGCACCAG
>Ga0137403_10005168_pt1 | contig 15167 bp, 14 predicted proteins | sample CZOMad2_1_16fung_FD_122057 | JGI IMG/M metagenome (GOLD analysis project Ga0137403, IMG submission 122057) | Vadose zone soil fungal communities from Angelo Coast Range Reserve, California, USA - CZOMad2_1_16fungal (Hybrid Assembly) | ecosystem: Environmental > Terrestrial > Soil > Vadose zone... | reverse complement strand
GCCAAAGGCAAATTAAAATAACTGATCATACCTCAGAGGCTCCCTCTGAACTGTTTCAACTCGCTATCAGCTTCCCGCCGTCGGCGATGATCAGAAAATGATTCGGCGTCCGGCTTATTCTGCGCCAATCCATTCATCTTCCATGGCTTGCAAAGCAAGCAACCGGCCCTTTGGTTCTTTGAGCGTTTACGTTTGTGATGAGCCATGGTGACTCTCCCAGGATTGAAACCTGCTCCGATGATTACGAAGAATTGGGTCACGGTTTTTCGGCGACTACCTTGCCGTTTTTCCATACGTAGATGGGAGTACCGTGCATGCGCGCGGTCTTGCGGGCAACCTTAGCGGCACGGCGCAGGGCGCGACCGACTGCCGCGGAGAATTCTTTGCTAGTTTGTGGTTTGGCTTTTCGTTTCATGGCGACCTTTCCAACAACTTTGGTCTACTGCCTGAGTTATCAGGCACACTCCAGCTGTTTGCTAAAAGACGATAGTGCTTCTCAAAATTATTCCGACTGCGCGCGAAGCGCCGGAGCACATCACGCCGCGGAACATTATGCCCGCCTTGTTTAACCCGGGCGGCAATACGTCGTAGCGCCAATTGCGGTGATGATATTCGCAGGTAGACGATCTCGATGTAATACCGTGATCGTGGAACGTGCTCACGGGACCGGCCCGTTCCAATCGTTCCAAAAGTCTGTCCTGAGTCGAAGGGACTTTCCTTTGACATCCTGCGCTCAGGACAGGCGCTCCGTTCAATGCCTGGCGGCGGGGACCTCGCTTTCCCCTACTTTATCGCCTCCAACTTTTTCAGTTCCTCAATCCTCTCACCACTCAATCCCAATATCTCACCAAACACTTGAACATTGTGTGCACCGATCCAGGGCGCAGGTCGCGCGGCGTTAGCGCTCGACAGCGACGGAATGCCTGGCACTCCATGATGCGTGATCTTGCCCCACGGTTGGGCTTCGGTTTCGACGATATGACCGCGTGCCCGTAAGTGAATGTCATGGAAGAGATCTTCGCCGGACGACGGCATGCCGGCGGCGACGCCGGCTTCTTGGAGCAGACGAAAGACTTGCTTTGCCGTATACCTACCCGTCCACTGCGAAAGCTTTTGATCAAGCTCATCGCGGTGCTCTTTGCGACCGCTCTTCGTGGCGAACCTCGGCTCTGCGGCCCAGGATGATTTGCCGATTACTTTGACCATGCTTTGCCATCCTTCATCGCCGGCGCAGGCGATGACGATCCAGTTGTCATCGCCGCGACATGGATAGCAACCGTAAGGCGCATAAGGTTCGCCAAGAATTTCGCGATAGCCCATGGCGTTCCATTCGTTGCCGTTAATTGTGTAATCGAGAATTGCCGGCCCCATCATCGAACCCTGCGCCTCGAGCATGCCGGCTTCGATGAACTGCCCCTTGCCCGTGCGCGCCTGGTACTCAAGCGCGGCAAGTACGCCGAGTGCCATCGTGACCGACCCGACGCGATCGGGCCAGGCGATCTTGCAGCGAGTTTCCATTGGCGAATCGGGATAGCCCCACAGCCGCATGATGCCTGTGTACGCCAGTAGCTGCCAGCCCCACGCGACCCACGACTTGAGCGGTCCGGTGAGCCCCCAGCCGGGCATTACGACTTGAACAATGCCGGGATTAATCTGCTGCAACACTTCGTAGCTGAAGCCAAGCCGCTCCAAAACGCCCGAGCTGAAGTTATCGACGACCACGTCGGATTTCGCGACCAATTGTTTAAATAATTCTTTTCCCTCCGCGTTGCGCAGATTAAGGGTGCATCCGAGCTTCGCGCGGTTCATGCAGGCATGCACTGCGGCTTCCCGTTCCTTGCTCGCAATCGTGCCCGTTTCGATCTTGACCACTTCCATGCCGTAGTACGCCAGCAATTCAGTTCCCAAAGGTCCGGCATACTGCTGGGTTAGATCGGCCATGCGTAGCCCGGCCAACATCGGCCGTCGAGATTCGGACTCACCCTGGGTTTTCCGCGGACTGGCCTGCAGATTCTCAAGTTCCGCAAGAATTTCTTTGCGGTGCTGATCCAGCAACGGCGCGGGCCGCCGCACGCGCATGGGCGTGAGCGACAAGCGCATGGGCGCGCCAGGCGCGTTGTATTTGCCGATCACCGGATGTTCGATCACTTGCATCCACTCGCGCACGCGATTTTGCTCGCAGTCGACGAACTGGCCGATGGTGTTGAGCGGCGCCGCCGCGAGATGGCGCACCTGCGCTTGGTTGGCAAAATCGTCGGCATTGAATTGGCCGATAAATTCTGCGAAAGCCTTGGCGACTTCTTCCGAATGCTCGTCGCGGTATCGTGGATTCTCCCACTCGGGCCCGGCGAGTGACTTATTGCTCATCCAATTCTGCGCGAACTCCTTCCACATATGCGGCATATTGGTCGTGAAATGAACGTAACGACCGTCTTTACAGCGATAAATGTTCGTACCGGCGCCGCCGTAAGCTTTCGCGCCGGGACGCCGCTCCAGCCGATTCTCCCGGCTGTAACGCGCGATGGAGCTGCTGTTCGCAAATGTCAGTGCTTCCTGCAGCGATATATCGATGCGTTGGCCGGCGCCGGTTTCACGCGCGTGCCGAATGCCGGCGAGCGCGAGCATCGCCGCCACGCCGCCCGCCATCTGATAAGCGAGATGACTCGGCGCCGTGCATTGCCCTTTGGTGTTATCGCCCTGACCGAAAAGAAAACCACCGGTCGCATTGGAGATGGCATCGCTGCCTTTGTAATGGCGATAGGGACCTGTGCGTCCGAAGGGCGTGAGCGAAACGATCACCAAGCGTGAAAATTCTTCTTTAAAGCGTTGGTTGTCAAAGCCGAACTTTTCCAGATATCCAAGCGGCGTCGCTTCGACGAAAAGATTCGCCGACGCCAGCAGCTTGGCAAAAATCTCGCGATCCGAATCGTGGTTCAGATCGAAAACAATGCTGCGCTTGTTCGTATTGGCGTGAATAAAAGTGAGGCTGCGCTCGGGATGCTCGATATTGCCAGCGAACGGAGGCACCAGACGGTTTGGATCACCGCCCGGCGGTTCGACTTTTATGACGTCGGCCCCGAGATCGGCGAGCCAGCGGGTCGCGTAGGATGCCGGTATGTCGCCCAGTTCGATGACACGGAGATGACTTAAGGCACCACGATCAGGAAGATTTTCTGGCAAGGGGCCTCGCTATTTTAAATTGATAATTCCGTGATCCTATCCTGGTTTTTGGCATAGGGTACGGCATGTCGTGCCCCTACAGTCGAACGCCACGTCGATAGTCGTTGGCAAATTCATTTGCTCAGATCGACCAGCACGCGACCCCGAATGCCGCCTTTGAGGATCTCGTCTATCTTCGGATTCAATTCTTCAAGTGAAACTTCAGTCACGAGCTCGGCAAGATCGATCCCCCATTCGCCGGCGAGTTTGCTCCAAGCCATCTGCCGTGAGCGCATGGGAATCTCGACGGAATCGACGCCCAGCAGGCTCACACCGCGCAGAATAAACGGGAACACATTGACATTGAGATCGGCGGACATGGCGTTGCCGCATGCGGTGACCAGGCCGCCGTGCTTTGCGGTCTTGAGCGCCGTCGCCAGAATATTGCCGCCGACGGTATCGACGACACCGGCCCAGCGCGGTTTTTGCAGCGGCCGGCCCGATGTGTCATTCGCCTCTTCGCGGGAAATAATTGTCTTGGCGCCGAGCCCGGTAAGAAAAGCTTGTTCGCTTACTTTTCCGGTTGCGGCGACGACATTGAAACCGAGCTTGGCAAGGATCGCCACGGCCACACTGCCGACACCGCCGGTCGCGCCGGTAACCAACACCTCGCCGGAGTCCTTGGACAATCCGCTCGCCATCAAACGAATGACGCATAACGCGGCTGTGAGTCCCGCCGTCCCGTAGCTCATGCTGTCTTTCAAGGACAGGCCTTGCGGTAATTTGATTGCCCAAGCGGACGGCACGCTGATGAATTGACCGAAACCGCCGGCGGTATTCATGCCGAGATCGTAGCCCATAACGATCACCTGATCGCCAACACCGAACGATTTTGTCGTGGAATCGGCCACCACTCCCGCAGCGTCGATGCCCGGCGTGTGCGGATATTTTTTCGTGACGCCTTTGTTGCCAGTCGCGGACAATGCGTCTTTGTAATTCAACGACGAATATTTCACCTCGATGATCAACTCGCCGGCCGGCAAATCGCTCAACGCCTTTTGCTTGATCTCACGAACGAATGTTTTCTCCGCGGTCTCCGACACGACCATTGCCTTGAAAGTTTGCGGTAACGCCATTTCCATCTCCTAATCTTGCGCTATTTTTGATTACCTTCAGCGGTACCGAAAATAAAGCCAAACTGTCAAGAGCCGGTCATGAAAGAAGCCGCGCCGGGTGGCGGGGGATTGGTCCAAGGGCACACGACTCGTTCAAGCCGTTCAAATAGTTCAAAACGTTCAAGCCGTTTAACTCTCCGGAAAGGAATCTGACGATTTGAACCGGCGATTTAAACGGAATGCATAACCACAATGAGATTTGTTCTAAAGGCGTCACCCCGAATGTTTTTATCGGAGGTCACCCAAGTCGAACCATGTCGAGGAATTTCGCGGACAGGGTTGTCGAACAGGTCAAAGCCAGACCTATGAATTCTTCTCCACCGGGCGGAACTTAGGCAAAGTGTATTCTCCTAGATCCTAGTAAATCACTTCCAGCGGCATGCCCGTATGAACTTTTTCCGAATCACGATTGACGACGTTGCATACTTAGCGCTGATGTTAGCCACGTGATCTCCTCCTTGGCAATTGTCGCTACGCGCGAAACCGCCGCGCCTTTCCTGCCGTCAGCAGCTCCTGCTCGAAGTCTTCTCCAAACAGAGGTCCATCGACTGATACGAAGAATGTACATCCCTCAGGCCCAGGAATGAGACTTTCTCTCTTGAGCCCCTTGGGCGTGCAAATATAATTTCCCGGCCCAATCGTTTCACCGTCAGAGACAAAATAGCCCTCGAGAACGAGCAGCTCTGCATTGCCGCCATAACCGTGCTCGCCGAAAGGATTGTAGCCTTCCGGCCAATAAATCAGATACGTTCCTGCCCCGGTGTCGGCGTCAAATCTTAAGACTTTCAGCTTTCCCTTACCTAGGGAACTTTCCCAGGGGATTTGACCTTTCCACGATTTGAACACAGCAAGATCGTTGTGCCAGATGACTTCGTCGAGATGAAATTTTGCGCTTCTCACGCTTGTACGATCCTCTTGATCTCTGCTTCGACAAGACTCAATTTATCCGGGGCGCGAACGATGTTGCGGTCCACGGTGCAGTCACAGCGCCCGCCGTGCTTGAACAGAACGCCATAAATGTGATTTTGTTTAGGGGGCTCTGTTGCATGCCCTTCAACGAGCTCGCGTACGCGCCGATATTTTCCGTTACAATCTTGATAGGGTATCTCACCCAGCGCTTCTAGCATCTTGCACCTTTTCCATCGAGTTCTTTGCATCCGACTTAAGGGGCGCACCCCGGCCAATATCGTAGACGCCACTATCAGGGTAGCGGCTTCGTCCAGGCCCCATGAGATAACCGATGGGCTCATCCTGCCCGTACTTCACCCAAGCGTCGTACCAGACTCTGTCAACCTCTAAAAAAAATTCCGTCGCTGGCTGACGCAGGCCGGCTAAAGCTGCAGTCAGTTCCGCACGCCAGTGAATCAGATTCGGAACCACGCCATGCATCATAAGAAACCGAATTCCCTCGCTGGTAGAGGCCAAGGCTTCGTCGCTACTTTTGAAACCCGAGGTTTCCGCCATTTCTAGACCTACGGCAAACCGAGGAAGGGCAGCGTTCCAGCCGTAAACATAAACCTGGTCGAGCAATCGGCGGACCCATTCCTCCCAGCCTATTTTTTTGTTTTCGCCGGGACACAGAAGCGCAAAAAGCTGCTGATTCCATACTCCAGGATTGGACAGACGAGCCTCGACCCCGTGTCGATGGATACGCTTTTCTATCTCGACTGGCATGGGAGACATCTCCAGTAGGATCGGCACCTGGTGGCCAATGCGGCCTCGAATGGCGTCGACGTATTGCAAAAAAAACTCTGCCTCTTCTTGCTGACCCATGGAGTCTAAAACACTCTTCCCGCCAAGCAGAATACACGATGGCATCTCCTGCGGTGGGCGTTGCTTTTTAACAAATATTTCCGCGACAGCATCGGCGACCTTGGCAGGGTCATGAACTTCGTTGCCAAAGCCAACGGGGCTCACCTGAGCATCGGGCGAGACTACTGCGGAGTAAGGCGTGCCATCGGCGAACATTGCACTTTGATAGGCAGAATCTTGCGGAAAGGGATGTGCCAAGGCGACAATATCTCCCCCTTCTCTGTCGACCACTTTCAAGTGCTCCCCGTTACTCTCGATTCGATAGGGCGAGTCGTGTTGTTTGTTGACGCGGATAATCGTCCGGCGCAAAGAATAAGGCCCACCCTCCAACCGCAACAGCCCACGCACATCATCGACTTTCAACTCTCTTTCCCAAGAAAGGCCGTGGGTTAACAACTCTTCTTTGACAATAGCTTCTTGGGAAAGGTCGGAATAGCGGCTGAAAAGCTCCTCTAGTTTCTTTAGCCTGCTCATTTTCGTCCTGCTGTTGGAAAAATTAGTCCCCCATGTCCCATGCGGCGCTGTTGGGATAATGGTTGCGGCCTGGACCGATGGGATGACGGGTTTGAGGAGGAAGATCGAATTCAACAAGCAGATCGTACCAATTCCGGTCAATCTGGATGAAGTAATCAACGGGCGGTGGCGTTTGGCCGCCAAGCGCCGAAAGCGCCTCGACGCACCAACTGATGGGACGAACAACAATGCCGTGACTCATAAAAAACCTCAGCCCCTCTGTGGTAGATCTGACTGCTTCTTTAACCGTCTTGAAGCCCCAGGGCTGAGCCATTTCGACACCGGCGACAAAGCCAGGAATAACATGCCCCACGCCAAATATATCAACTTGATCCAGCATCCGCCGAATCCACTCGTTGCGTCCGATGTGGCGCGCTTTCCCGGGTGAGATGATTTCAAAGAGATCTTCATCCCAGACTTCAAAGTTCGATGACCGTGAGGTGACTCCAGCTTCTTTGGCGCGTTTTTCCATCTCCTCGGTCCATGGGATGGACTGAAGCATGATAGGAACTTTATTGCCTGTGCGCTCCCGAACGGCGGCAACGAATGAGAGGTAAAACTCTTGCTCGGACTGTTTGCGCAAAATATGTTCGATCGTGCCGCCGTTGAGATGGATCTGGTAAGGGCGCCTCAGCTCAGGAAATCGGGTCCAATCTTCGACAATAAACAGGTGGAAGGCGGCCTCGGCGACTTCCTCGGGCTTCTTGGGAGTGATGTAACCGACTTGTCCCAACAGTTTCTTCGTGCGCGCATTCTCATTGATGTCGCAAAATTTGCACTCGTCCTCTGGGCCCCAATACTGGCATTGACGAAATACGATGCAGTCACCTCGCTCCTCCAATACATGAGGAAAAGGAGTTCCGTCAGAAAACTGCTTCTTAAAATAATCCAATGGCGGTTTGCCCCACGGCTTTACGTCAGCAATCAGCTTGCGAGTGGCACGATCTAGGATCCGCGGAACCCCGTCGACCACATCAATAAGATACGGGGATGAAGGATTGATCCTCGGGCGCATAATGGTTCGGCGCAGCTGGTAGGGCCCGCCATGCACCTCAATGACGTTGGGTAACTTGATGGGCGCCTTTTGATCGTCCATCTTGTCTAGACGACCCTGGTCCCATGAAAAAAGATGATAAGTCTTGAGAACTTCCCCCCCGCCGAAATTGATCGCCTCGTTCGTGAACATGAATCCTTCGCGCTGCGTGTCCTCTTTGACAATGACCTCGGCATTCACGTCGGGGTAACGCTTGAACAAAGCCTCGATGTGTTCCTCTCGCGGTTTTACTTCGTGCTCTACACCTAATAGCATGGCTTCACCCCTCTCGTATTTCATGGGCCACTGCTCCGCAACAACTATTCAATGCATATCGACAAAATAATTTCGTGTCAAGAAACCAAGTGTCGATGTTTGTTCGCTATTGACGAATGATAAATTCTATTGACCACGGTCTCGCTTGTGTATCGTTCGCAATATACGAATCTTTTGGACTGCTGCAGCTGAAAGTGGATTGACAATTTGAAAAGAACGGGGATATTGTGCCGTCAGTAGAGCGAGACAAGACATGCGCTAAAAAATGGGGAACGTAAACGATGGAAGCAAAAAAGTTGGGGTGGCTTTGTAGTTCTCTCATTTTCTTCCTCCTAGCGGTACTGTATCCGGCCTCCACTCTGGCCCAACGTAACGAGGTTTTTGTTCTCGTCTCTAATCACTTTCCTTATTATTGGAATTCTTACGTCGGAGTTGAAAGAGGGTTTTTTGCCGATGAGAACCTCGACGTCAAGATTGTCGCTATGGGCAGTGCCGAGCTGTCTCTAAAAGGGATCATTGGGGGAAGTGGCCAAGTTGCTCTTACCAACCCCATTGGCGCCATACTGGCTCGGCGACAGGGAGCGCCAGTTACGATTGTCGGTAGTATCATCCACAAACCTCTATATGAACTTATCGCAGCACCGCGATTCAGGAGCATTAAGGATTTGAAAGGTGAAACTTTGGCTGTGCAGTCGATGTTTTCGGCCGAAGGCGTATTACTTCGTACGCTTCTCCAGAGGCATGGCCTCAGCTATCCCCGGGACTTCACCGTCTTTCAAGTTGCCGGCGGCACGAGAGGAAGGCTAGCTGCAGTCACGAGCGGCCGCCTGGCTGCAGCGTTGTTGGTGATTCCGACGAACGTTATTGCCCTTGAACAGGGACTGATAAGTCTAGGCACAACCGTCGACATCTGGCCTTCATTCGAATTCGTCAATATCGTCGCTGACCAACGCTGGCTGAGCCAAAAGCCCCAAGCAACTATAGGTTTCTTGACCGCGATGTTACGAGCCAACCGGTGGCTCTACGACCCAAGAAACAAGAGAGAAGCTGCAGAAATCCTCACGAAATACACAAAGCTTTCGGCGAAGCATGCGGAACTCTCTTATGATGCCTACCTCGCTAAGTACAAAGCAATCAGCCCCGATGCCACCAACCAAACCGAGGGATTTCAACAAATGGAAAAGGTCATGATGGAGCTAGGACAACTCGACGGGGTTTACCCCATGGAAGAATTTGTCGATAAGCAGCCTCTTGAAAGAGCCCTCGAACGGGTCAAGGGCAAGTAGCTCGAAAAAGATACTTCGAGCGCTAATGACTAGGTCAAAACGCATGGCGCTGAACGTGATTGAAGAAGTGTGTTCATCTTGCAAACCGCAAATGCAGGTCTTCGTGATTGGCAAGACACGGACAAAAGGACACCATCATCGGCCATAGGAACAAAGCAACCACGGGAGGGAGAACCATGAATCGAGGACTTTCGCATTCATGTCCAGGAATTTGTCGATTGCCGATCTGGGTATTCCTCTTCGCCCAAATTCTTTTCGTTAATTCACCAACGGCGTACGCTCAACAACCTTTTTACCAAGGCAAGACTCTCCGAATTGTGGTTTCCTCTGCTGCCGGGGGAGGCAGTGATACAACCGCTAGAATCCTAGCACGCCATCTGCCGCGATATATTCCGGGCAATCCGACTATCATTGTGGAGAATATGCCAGGTGGTGGAGATATCGTCGGCATCAATTATGTTTACAACGTTGCCAAGCCGGACGGACTGACCTTGTTATTTAGTACAGGCGCTCCGATCACACAGCTGCTAAATCCCCCTGAAATGAAATTCGATATTTTAAAGATGCAGTTTATTGGCGGAAGCTCGGAATCTGTGGCAGCGTTCATTCGCAACGATAAAACCGGAATCAAGTCTGTCAGCGACCTCACAAAAGCAACCGGCCCTATTGTACTTGGAGGAACACAAGTCGGATCGATTAAAGATATATCTTTGCGCGTAGCCATGAACTTATTCGACGTAAAAACGAAGTATGTCACAGGCTATGGGGGCTCAGGTCCGGCTCGGTTGGCGTTTGAGCGAGGAGAAATCAATTTTACCCAGGAATCAACTGCTACAATTACCTCCACGGTTATGCGATGGGCCAAGGAGGGTTGGACTTCAATTCTGTACCAGGTCGGATTTCTGGGAGCCAAGGGCAACGTCATCAAGGATCCCGTTTGGAACAAAATGGGGCTCGACCTACCAACGGTCGGTGAAGCCTACAAAATGCTCTATGGGAAAGAACCTTCGGGAACAGCGTGGGAAGCTGCAAAGGCGCTCGTCGGTGGCTACTCCTTAACCCGAATGATAGCTTTTTCACCTGGAGTATCCGCAGACCGTGTAACTGAATTGAGAGCCGCGTTCAAATCGATGACTCTGGATTCTGCCTTTCAGGAGGAACTGGAGAAGAGGGGTTCGGCTGCACGGTTCCTTTTAGGCGATGAGGCACAAGATATTGCTGCCACGATCATCAACTCACCGAAGGAAGCTGTGGAACTCTTGAGAAAGCTCGCCACTCTATAGTAGGAAGCGAAAGGAAGTCTGGTGATGGAATTTGTTCAGACTTCTATTCCCGAATGGTTTACCATCCGCAGCTTCGAAATATTGCCAGGCAAAGATGTGAAGAAGGAGGGACAATAAGCATGCCGATAATCGACGCTGATACGCACGTGGATGAGACCGAAGACACGTGGGCCTATCTAGATGCAGGCGATCAGCAGTTCAAGCCCGAGACAGCCTACCCCAAAGATCAGGACCCTTCTCGGCCACCCATGCGTTACTGGGTCATCGATGGGAAGCGCCACCTTCGTTTCATACGCAGCGACGAGCAAACACAGACGACAGTTCAAACCCGTGAACTTATCGACGTGGACGCCCGACTGCGGGATATGGACCGGATGGGCGTGGACGTCCAGGTTATGTATCCGACGCTTTCTTTAGTGGAAGTCACGGAGCGGCCGGAAGTGGCCCTGGCGCTGCGGCACAGTTACAATCGCTGGCTCGCCGACAGGTGGGCGCGGTCGGGAGGGAGGCTGCGCTGGGTCATGCTGCCGCCGCTAAGGACGATGGACAAGGCATTGGAGGAGCTGCGTTTCGCAAAGGACCACGGAGCCTGTGGGTTGCTCAAGAAGGGCGATCGAGAAGCCGGTTTTTGGCCCGCCGATCCTTATTTTTTCCCGCTCTATGAGGAAGCGCAGCGCCTCGATCTGCCGATCTGCTTCCATACAGGATCCGGCACTCCCGATTTCAGTCCGGCGCGCCAGTTCCAATTCGGCGGCTTTTATCGCATTACGCTTCCTGTTGTGCATGCTTTTCAATCGCTGATCCTACAGGGAGTGCCGGCGCAGTTTCCGACCTTGCGCTTTGGTTTTATCGAAGCGGCCGCTTCCTGGATACCGCATGTTGTTCACAACCTACGCAGACATCTCGCCAAGAATCGAGAGCGACCGGCCAGTGTGCTGCGGGGCACAAATAAATTCTTGGACATTTCCGAAGACGTCATGCGCAGCAACCACATGTACGTTACGTGTGAGGTGGACGAGGATCTGCCGTATCTCCTAAAGTACATCGGCGAGGACAACCTACTCTTGGGCTCCGATTACAGTCATAGCGATCCCGCTCAGGAGATGAGCTTTATCCGCCGGCTCCAACAACGCGCTGACGCGGGAGATATCCCACAATCGGTCGTAAAGAAAATTACCGATCACAATCCCAGAGCGTTTTATGGTCTGTAGTCGACACACCAGCCGGAGGCAGTACCGTCCTAGGAGACTGTATCGTAACTCCCCTTATGATAGGCCCGCCACAAACGAGTTGACTCATGCCAGAGTAGCCGCTTAGCCGTTTGTCATGAGCAGCTTAATCGTAATGCTCTTCTTATTGGTGATTTTGTGCTGTTCGAAGGCATGATGAGATTTCATTACTTGGTGGATGAGTCTTTATGTCCAAGAGCCTCCGAAATCCGGAACGCCATAGACACTGTTGCACGAATGATTCGCGGGAAAGATACGCTCGGAACCAAGGAGGCCGGCAGGGTAACCGCCACGGCAGCCGTTACAGTTCCGCGAGAATCCCTGATAGGCGCAGCAACTCCGACAGCTCCTCCGGGAACTGCTTCTCCCTTGCTTAAGGCGAAACCCCGTTTCCGTATCGTGTCCAATTCCGCTTCTAGTCTTTTGGGATCGGTAATGGTTTTCTTAGTGAGCTTCTTTAAAGGCTTCCGCCTGAACAGGCTTTTTCGCTCTGCCTGATCCATAAAGGCGAGAAGCACTTTCCCTCCCGCTCCATGATTGTAGGGCAATCGAGTGCCAACCGGATAGGCGACTCTTAGGAAGTCGGAAGGCTCGATCCGTTCCACAACGAGAAGCCCATCGTTATCGAGTACTCGTAGGGACACGGTTCCGCCGACCTGCCTTTGTAGATCTTGCATGAAAGGCGTGGCGGCCCTGCGAACGTCCAGCGTTCGCGAGACAATCTCGCCTAGCTCCATCAACTTAAAACCAAGCTTGTACCTTTGGATAACTAAATCTCTTTGAGCAAAACCTTTTTCCTCCAGCGACTTTAAAAGTTGATGCACGTGGCTCTTTGACAGATGAAGCTCTCTGCTCAATTCGGAGATTCCCCATACCGGCCTACTTGCTGAAAAGCAGCACAAAATGTCCAAAGCCTTTCTCACTGTCGTCGACGAGCGCGGCCTGTTCTTGTTGTTTCGCATGTAACTTGTGACACCTTGATCGGCAATCAGACTATTGCCTGCGGCTTCATTAGCTGGAACGTCGTTCGATGTCAAGGCAAAGAGGACGAGCGTTCGGGATTCACGAACACTTATTCCTTAATATTCCAAGGTTGGCAAATATAAGACGGTCCGTTATGTTCGTAATCTACGAATAGACAGCACGCCGATGCACAAAAGAGTTGACAAACCGAAAATCACGGAGATATTGTCCTGTAAGAGCGACGCGAGAAACCGAACCGCGCGGCGTCGGCAGCTGAACAGATCTCAGCGGCCACGGAGTTTCGCCAGCAAACAAATGGAGGAAGATTATGGAGAAGATCATTGCGAGTTGAGAGCTCATACGATCGAGAGAATTAAGCGCACGGGAGCGCCAGTCAACTGGGTAGCTCTGGAAAATACGATCTTCGTTCAGACTCACAACCTAAGCGTTAGCGCACACACCTCTCGACCTCATGCTGCCGCCCTCTTCATCGACTTTATCCTGCCCGCCGAAGGAATGAAGGCTGCAAGAGAAGTTCAACTTGTGCCTTCTAGGGTGGATGCGCCGAGCGATTTTCTACAAGGAAAAGGACACACGATGCATCCCGTGCCCCTGTATGGAGACCGAGAGATCAAGCTCTATAAGGATTTGTTAGTAAAAGGGTATAAATGACGGCAGTCCAAACAGTTAATCCATCGCTTTAATTCCGAAAATCTTGTACGATAATTGCTAAAGCAATTTGCGGCTTTGACCTGACGCGGAGAAAGAAAGCGCCCTTCTTCGCGGTTTTACAAATTACACCCCTGGAGGACAAGCTAATGGCAACAGACAAACGCAGCGGTCTCGAGGGCGTGATCGCCGGCAACACGGCGATCGCGACCGTGGGCAAAGAAGGCAAAGGTCTCACCTATCGCGGCTATTCGATCTACGATCTCGCCGAACATTCCACTTTTGAGGAAGTCGCGCATTTGCTAATCTATGGCCGTCTGCCGAAGCAAGCGGAGCTTGACGAATACAAATCGAAGCTGCGCGGGCTGCGCGGCTTGCCTGCCCCGCTGAAGACCGTCCTCGAACAGATTCCGCGCAGCACGCATCCGATGGATGTCATGCGCACCGGTTGCTCGATGCTCGGCACGTTGGAACCCGAGGGTCCGGGCCATGAACAAATCGCTGTGGCCAATCGGCTCACTGGCTGCTTCAGCGCAATGCTCCTCTACTGGTATCAGTTTCACGAACACGGCAGGCGCGTCGACACCGAAACCGACGACGACAGCACCGCCGGCCATTTTCTCCATTTGCTCCACGGTAAGAAGCCCGATGACCTGCATCGGCGCGCGATCGACGTCTCACTGATTCTCTACGCCGAGCATGAGTTTAACGCGTCGACTTTTACCGCGCGCACGATTACCTCCACGTTGCCCGACTTTTACTCTTCGGTAACCGGCGCCATCGGCGCCCTTCGCGGCCCGTTGCATGGCGGCGCCAACGAAGCCGCGATGGAGTTGATCGAGCGATACGCGACACCAGATGAGGCGGAGAAAGGCGTGCTCGAATTGATCGCGAAGAAGGCACTCATCATGGGCTTCGGCCACCGTGTTTATAAAATCTCCGATCCGCGCTCGGATGTGATTAAAGCATGGTCGAAGAAACTTGGCGAAGCCTATAATGACAAGCGGCTCTATCCAGTCTCGGAGCGCATCGAGCAAGTGATGCGACGTGAGAAGAATTTGTTCCCCAACTTGGATTTCTATAGCGCCAGCGCCTATCACTTGTGTGGAATACCAACGGCGATGTTTACGCCGCTCTTCGTGGTCTCGCGCATCACCGGCTGGGCGGCACACATCATCGAGCAGCGCGCCGACAATCGTCTGATCCGCCCCAACGCCGATTATGTCGGCCCCGATCCGCGGCTATTCGTGCCGATGGAAAAGCGGTAGAAAGCGTTAAACGTTCAAGGTTCAATCTCCTCTTGCCGACATTGAATTCTTGAACCCTTGAATTGTTGAGTCCTTTCGCGACAACGATGGCTGGAAACGTTTCAAACATTCGCCCTGAACCGGATAAAATCTTGGTTGAGTTGGCTGACTACGCGGCGAATTATGTTCCCGGGAGCCCAGAAGCCATCGATACCGCGCGCTACAATCTTATGGATGCGCTCGGCTGTGGCTTGCTTGCGCTCCGCTATCGCGAATGCACGAAACACTTGGGACCCATCGTTCCCGGCGCGACGCTCAAGGACGGCGCGCGGGTGCCTGGAACGAACTGGCAGCTCGATCCGGTCCACGCCGCCTTCAACATCGGCTCGATGATCCGCTGGCTCGATTTCAACGACACCTGGCTGGCGGCCGAATGGGGCCATCCGTCGGATAATCTGGGTGGCATTCTCGCGCTCGCCGACTATCTCACCCGCACACAGAAAAAGATTTTTACGGTGCATG
>Ga0137403_10005167_pt1 | contig 15167 bp, 9 predicted proteins | sample CZOMad2_1_16fung_FD_122057 | JGI IMG/M metagenome (GOLD analysis project Ga0137403, IMG submission 122057) | Vadose zone soil fungal communities from Angelo Coast Range Reserve, California, USA - CZOMad2_1_16fungal (Hybrid Assembly) | ecosystem: Environmental > Terrestrial > Soil > Vadose zone... | reverse complement strand
CGGGACCACGGCCGCGGGCCTGCGCGCGGAGCTGCCCACGGTCGTGGTGCCGTTCTTCGGCGACCAGTTCTTCTGGGGGCGCGTCATCGCCGATGCCGGAGCGGGTCCGGAGCCGATTCCCATCCATCGGCTCGACAGCGACACGCTCACCGCGGCTTTCGAATTCTGCCGGCGCGCGCAGGTGCGCGAACGCGCGGCTGCCCTCGGCACTGCGGTGCGAGAGACCGACGGCGTGGAGCTCGTCGTGCAATCCGTGTACCGCCATCTCCCCGCGCCCGCCATGTGCTGCGCGAAGGATCCAGGCCATCTGGCCACTGTCTACTGCGACACGTGCGGTCAGCGCCTCTGCTCGGACTGCGCTCGTATGTCGCACTCCGGGCACGTGGTACACCCGTATGGCTATGTCGACTGGAGTGTGCGTGCCGGGCGCGGACTCACCGCGGAGATGGGCGAGCTGATCGGCGACGCCGTCAGGGCCCTGCAGGCGGGACTGGAGGAGATCATGCCGAAGATGGGACCCTGGCGTCATGGGGTGGTCTTCAACGACGGCGACGAGCCGTCGAGCCCGGACAACGGAGGACCCGTCCGCAAGCTCGCCCGCTCGTCCTGTCTCCCAGACATTCCACCCCAAATCCCTTGAATGTCCACCAACAGACCAGTTCTGAAACCCCTCGAAGCGGACGCGCCCTCCTAGACGATCTCCCTCCTTCCACACCGGGGGAGACAGAATGCCGTGCCCCCGACATCATCCTGTCACGGTTCGTCGCTATCATGCCTCGCATGACCGCCTTCCGCGTTGTCCAGATCTCCGACACCCATCTGAGTAGACACCGGCCCTGGTTTGTCCCCAACTTTCAAGCGATGGTGCGCATCGTTTCCGTCCTCCAGCCGGATCTCGTCGTCAACACCGGGGACATCAGCTTCGACGGCTCCGATGTCGAGGATGACCTGGCGTTCGCCCGGACGTGCCACGCCGGGCTCGACGTCCCGCTCCGCGCCATCCCCGGCAATCACGACGTCGGCGACAACCCCTGGCAGCCGGACGTCGCTCAACCAATTACCGAGCCGCGCCTGTTCCGGTATCGCCGGCACTTCGGTGAGGACCACTGGCTCCTCGAGACCGGCCCCTGGGTGCTGATCGGCCTGAATGTCCAGCTATTCGGAAGTGGACTGGCGGCCGAGGCCGAGCAGTGGGCATTCCTCGTGTCGGCCGCATCCCGGGCGGGAGGGCGGCCCATCGCGCTCTTCGTTCACAAACCGCTCTTCCACGAGCACCCCGACGAGGCCGACGTGAATCACCGGTATGTCCCGCCCGACCATCGTCGACGGCTCATGGACCTGCTGTGCGCCAGCGTCCGGGTCGTCGCGAGCGGTCACGTGCATCAGCACCGGCTGCGCCGCATCTGCGACGTCGACCACTGCTGGGCGCCGTCCACGGCATTCGTGCTTCCGGATCACCGCCAATCTCGGCTCGGGACGAAGCACGTCGGCTACATCGACTACGCCTTCGGCGAGGATCGGGTCGAGATCCGCGTCGTCGAACCGCCTGAGCTCACGAACCACGACCTCGACGACTTCCCGGACGCGTACAAGCACTGAGCTCGGCCGCGAGAGCTCCGCTCGCGCACCGCGACCGCCCACGCCATTGCCGCCGACGATCTGCTGAGTCCTGGGCGATCACCTGTCCGGTGTCCGGCACGCGCGGTCGGGTCACCGCCGCCGGCCTCCTTGTGGTCAAGATCATGATGTGTCCATCCGTTCACTGGCGCTTAACAGAGCCGTCATCCTGTCGCAATGCAGCACCGCTATGGTTCCGCTCCAGAACCAAGTGTTGCCTTCGCGCCTCGCGGAGCGGCGTAGGCGAAGCCATCGATCGCCCAACTGTTACAACGCCTGTCAGGGTTCAGTAAGAAAGGACGTGACATGAAGAAGTCACTGATCGCCGTCACCGCTCTCTGTGGGGCGCTCATCGCCAATTCCGCCGGCGCGGGAAACGGCAAGCCGATCAACACGGGGTCGGCCGACACCCTCACCCTTTCCGTTTACCGTGACTGGCCCTACAGCGCGCTCCTTTTCAGCGCGGCGCCCCTATTGGTCGACTCGATCAACTCGGATCCCAAGGTGCGCCTTGTCCTGCACGTCGGGGACATCCATTCCGGGAGCATGCCTTGCACACTCCAGTGGAATCTCGGGATCTTCGATGTGTTCCAGCAGTTCAAGGATCCCCTCGTCTACACACCAGGCGACAACGAGTGGACCGACTGTCACCGGCTCGTGGAAGGGAACCAGAATCCTCTGACGGAGCTGGCCAACGTTCGCAGTCTGTTCTTTCCCACGCCCGGCTACACGCTGGGCGGGCGCAAGAAGCAGGTGCTGAGCCAGGCGCAGATGGTTGACATGCTCCATCCGGCCGATGCCCAGTTCGTCGAGAACGTGATGTGGGAGGAGTCGCGGGTGGTCTTCGTGACGGTCAACGTGCCTGGCTCGAACAACGACACCGTGCCGTGGAGCTCGCCTTACGACACCCAGGCCTACAAGGCTGCGCAGGCCGCAGAGGTCGCCGACCGCACCGCGGCGGACATTCGGTGGCTCGAGCGCGCGTTCGCCCAGCGGAGACGGACGGAGCGGTAGCTGTGCTCGTTGCCCTTCAGGCGAATATGTGGGACCCGGCAGCGCTCCCTTCTCCCCCTAAGGACGGGCTCAGCGCCTTCAAGCCGATCGTGCAGAAGCTGGCGGAACTGTCCCTCCAGTTCCAACGGCCGGTGCTCCTGATCAACGGCGATACCCACATCTTCGAGGACGATCGCCCGCTGGCTAACCTCGACCTGAACACCCCCATCGGCGACATCAACACGAATGTCTACGGCATCCAGCAGCCGGTGTTGAATCTCAGGCGCATCACCGTGCAGGGCTCGACCAACCGGCCTGGAGAGTGGGCGCGGTTGACCATCGATCCTCGCTCGCCCCAAGTGGTCTTCAGCGTGGAAAACGTCGTCTATTGCGAGGCCACCAACCCTCTGTGCTTCCCCCAGCCTTAGGAAGAGCCGGGCGCGTGGCGCCCACCGTTCAAGAGCGACCTTGCGTGGCGGGCCAGGCGCCGAGTTGCTGCATGAGGGACAAAAGATTGGCCACGCCCCAGTGCTCGGCGATCTTGCCGTCACGCACCCGCATCACGTCGACCGTCTCGAATCGAACCTTGTGACCCGTCGGTGCTACGCCCAGGAATTCTCCCTGGTGCGTCCCGTGATAGGTCTTGTACGTCGTCACGCGATCGCCATCGGCAAGTTGCCAATGGATTTCGGCGTGAAAGTCGGGGAACGCGGTCCGGAGGACTTTGTAGAGCTGTCGCGCGCCGTCCTTATCAGGCGTGCGGCCCGGCTGCGGGGTGTGATCGAGAAAGTCGTCGGCGAAGAGTTCGTCGAACACTTCAAAATTCCCGCTGCCTTGTACTTCCTCGGTGTTGCGGCGAACGACAGCCTTCGCAGCTTCGCTCGAATTGCTGGTGGTCATGACTTAGCTCCAATGGGTTCGAGAAATGCGACGCACGGTCGCCCTGCCGAGGTCACACCGGCGGGTGCCTGGCCGAGAAGCTGCAGCTCCCGGGGGGCCGCTACTCACTTGCTGTGTTCCCGTCTAAGAAGATCGAGCTGCTCGCCCTCAGCGTTGTGGATGTGGATGTCGCGCTGGGGGAACGCGATCTCGATCTTGGCCGCAGCGAGGGCGGCATGCACGGCCACCGCGAGCTCGCTTAGGACCACGTCCGAATCTTCGGAGTTTGCCGTCCACACGCGCAACTCGAAGTTCAACGCGCTGTCGCGAAATCCCGTGCACAGCGCCAATGCTGCCGGCTCGGCCAGGGCCTTGGGGTATGTTTTGGCGGCCTCGCAGAGAGCGCTCAGCGCCCGCGCGGGATCGGAGGCGTAGGCGACCCCAAGCTTCAGATCCACGCGACGCTTCCGGTCCGTCAGCGTCCAGTTGGTCACGCGCTCGGACGTCAACCTGCCGTTCGGGACGATGACCTCGGCGCCCACCCAGGTCCGGATCGTGCTTGAACGGAACCCGATTTCCCGGACCTCGCCTTGCAGGTCCCCTGTCTCGATCGCGTCGCCCACGTGGATCCGACGCTCCAGCAACAGGGTCAGACCGGCGACGAAGTTCGCCACCACGTTCTGCAGGCCGATCCCGACGCCCACCCCAAGGGCCCCCGCCAGGATGGTGATGCGCGTGAGGTCAAAGCCCAGGGCGGCCACGGCGAAAAGGAATCCTATGAGGACGACGGTGTAGTGAATCATGCTCGAGAGCGCGTAAGGCAACCCGCGCGGGAGGCCGACCCGAGGGTAGACGTCCTCTTGAAGCACGAAGCGAACGAAGGACGACAGGAGAAACGCCGCCCAGATTGTTAGCGCGAATGCCAGCCCGTCGCCCAGCGATATGCTGACCGAACCCCGGACATACCGCGCGCTCAGGGCGGTCTGGACGATCGTCCAGCTCGGGCTCATCATCCCGAGCCCGTCGAGGGTGAAGTAGACCCACGTCCCGACGGAAAGCCAGCGTAGCACCAGATTCAAGCGGCGCTGCAGGAGCTCACGATGCCGCTGCACCATGAACAGTGTCCGCAGCGGACGGATCCGCAACACGTATACCACCAGCCCCTCGCCCACTCGAGTGCCCGCGTACAACACCAGCGCGATATAGCTGCTCGTGAGCACTTCGGTACCGAGCAAGCGCGCCAGGCGCATGTAACCGAAGCTACCCGCGAACACCGCGCTCGCCAGGATCGCGAGCTGCCCCCAGAGGAGCCACGCGAGCACGTGCCGCCATCCCAACGCTGCCGCACCGTCCATCACGAGGTGCTCGGAGCGGACCGCGAGCGCCAGGAAGATGATCCCGAACACCATCTCGAGCAGGAACACCCATTGCTCCAGCACGGGCACCACCCCACAGACCTCGCGGACGCGGTCCACCAGGTAGAACGCCGCCAGCGCATAGACCGCCGGGACGACTGCGGGCGAGGCCAGCCGTCGCACGATCAGCACGGCAGGAAGAAGGATGAATAGCCCCAAGGCATTCATCAGGGTGCGGGGAGGGTGCGGATAAATCCAGACGGTGGCGAGCAAGGCCAGTACGAGCGCCGACGCCAGGGGAAGCTCCAAGACCTGCGCGGCCGCCTGCTCGCTCGGCTCCTTCTCGGCCCGGTGCCGCGCGCGGCCACGCGCCAGGCGCGCGAGTACCAGGACGATGACGAAGAGCGCGACCTGGAACGGCACGCGGCCAAGCTGCCCGGCGAGATACTGCCTCGTCAGCTCGATACTGTCGCCGAGCGACCGGTGCAGTCGCTGGCCCACGTCGCCGGAGACCAGCGTGAGCGTCTGGAGATTCCAGACTGGCAGGCTGTCCCGGGCGAAGAGCGCCCCCACCTGCTCATTGCGGGCCTGGGCGATCTTGGCAAGGACGTCGTCGCACCGGGCGAGCTCCTTGACCGCTCGGTCTTGAAGGCTGAGGACGCGCTTACGCTGGCCCCCGACGCCCTCACGAGCCGTGACGATCGTGGCCAGGGTCGCATTGATCCGCTCGAGCACGGGCGCCGGAACCTGGGACCCCAACGCTTCCGTGCGGGAAGCCAACCAGGTCGCCCGCAGCGCCTCCAGCTGACTCAGGTCTCGCTCGAGCTGCGTCGCCCGGCGGGTGAGGATGTCGTTCCACGCGGCGAGCTCGGAGCGCATGCCCATCCAGGAATCGCTCAGGTCGGCCAGGGCACTCGCCGGGGGCGACGAGTCGAGCGTTTGCGTCGTGGCGACCAGCCGACTACGGATCCGCTCGCTGGCCGCCGAGAGCCGGTTCTCGACGTCCTGGACCTCCGGATCCGTTGCCACCCGCTCGGCGCTCTGTCGCAAGAGCGTGGCCACCTCTTCGGCACGTTGCGCGATCTCGGGGATGGGTATTGGCGTGGCCGCAGGCTGGGCTGGCTGCGCCGCTTGGGTGGCCGGCTGAGCGGATGCCGGAGGAGGCGCTGACCCCCACGGCATGAACGATGCGCCGGCGAGCGCGACAACGACCAGGCCGCGCACGCAGGCGACGCTTGACGACCATGCAGTTGCAGCCCGGTGGGCGAGCGGTGCGGTCACAGCCTCTCCTTGCGCACGAGTCGGCGTGCTCTTCGCAACCGCGCGATTTGCCGCATGCACGGCAGCTTCCGCGCGGTGAGCGACCGGTCGCCGACTTGAGGTCAAGACGTCCGGCTACAGCGCCTTGACGACCTCGGCCGGCCAGGCGCGGGCGTCGACGCGCGCGTGCCACTCCTTGATCTTGCCGTCGCGATCGATCACCACGCCAACGCGCGCCGCGCCCTTCTGCGGGTCGGTGTTGGCGCCGTAGGCGGTGCCGATCGTCCGGTCGGTGTCACAGATCAGGGGGAAGTTGAAGTTGAACTTCTCGGCGAACTTCTTGTTGTCGGCCGCGCTGTCGAAGGACGCGCCGAGGATGACGGCGTTCTTGCGGTCATAGTCGGCTTTCAGGTCGCGGAACCCGCAACCCTCGGCCGTTCAGCCCGGAGTGTCGGCTTTCGGGTAGAACCACAGCACGACCGTCTTGCCCTTGAAGTCCGACAGCTTCACGGTATTGCCGTTGTGGTCGCGCCCCGTGAAATCGGGCGCCTTGTCTCCAGGGTTGAGCATGAGCCCTCCTTGTCAGCGAAACTCGTCCACCATTCCGTGGGCGTCCTTCACCGTACCATACGGATGGCCGGTGCGGTCGGCGCGGCCGCCATATCGGGGCGATTGAGGGACTTGAACCCGACTTTCAGTCGATCAGACTTCGGACGTGCTTTCGCGTCTGGCGAGAACAGTCGCGAGGAATGGCCCGGAGCCATCTCGATGAAGAGGTTCGCTCCGAGCCCCTACTCCGGCGCGATCCGCGGCAGGAGCGGCTCCACGCCCGCCTGATCGTGCCGTTCCAGGGCCGCCTCCACTTCGAGGCTCAGGCGATCGCGCCCCACGGTCACGACGGCCAGCGGTACGCCTGATCGCCGGAACACGACCGCGGCATCGCGAGCGGCGAGGTCGCCCCGCACTTCAACCGCATCCCATTTCTGGGCGTGGCCCACGTACGACAGGGTCACGTCGTAGTGGACGCTCCAGAAGAAGGGCACGTCGGTGAACGGCCGCCCCAGGCCTAGCATGGAGCGCGCGGCCGCCTGACCCTGACGCTCGGCGAGGACCCAATGCTCGATCTTCACGAGCTCGCCCAGTCGAACCTCTGGGTACCGGGCAATGTCTCCCGCGGCGAATACGCCCGGCGCGCTCGTCCGCATTAAGGCGTCCACGACCACACCATCCTGCACGCGCAGGCCGGCCGCCTCGGCCAGCGCCGTGCGAGGGCGCACGCCCACCCCCATCACGACGAGATCGGCCTCGATGACACGGCCGCTCTCCAGCTCGACTTGGCCGGGGCCGATCGACCGTGGGCTCGTGGACAGGTGGAATCGCACGCCGTGCTCCTCGTGCACGCTCTTGACGAACCGGCCCAAGGCCTCACCCAGGATGCGTCCCAGGGGAAGGGCGTCACGGCCGATCACGTCCACCTCGAGGCCGCGCTGGCGTAAGGCCGCCGCCACCTCCAGGCCGATGAAGCTCGAGCCGATGACGGCCACACGGCGCGCCCCGGCCGCCGCCCCCACGATGGCACGCGCATCGGCCAAGCTGCGCAGCACGTGGACGTGGGGCAGATCGGCTCCCGGCACCGAGAGCCTGACCGGCTCGGCGCCCGTCGCCAGCAGGAGGGCGCCGTAATCGATCGTGCGCCCATCGGCAAGCGCCACCTGCCGGCGGAGGGTGTCGAGCGCGCGCGCCGGCGTCCCGATCAGTAGCGTCACCCCCAGCTCTTCGTAGAAAGAGGCGGGACGAAGGGGGATCCAATCCTCGGGCGCGGTGCCCGCCAGGTAGTCTTTCGACAGGTTCGGCCGATCGACGGGCCCCGGCACCTCCGCGCCGATGAGCGTCAGCAACCCACTATAGCCCTCGCGCCGCAATACCTCCACGGCGGCCGCCCCCGCGCCCCCGGCCCCAAGCACGACGATCGACGGCGGCCCCTGCCCCCGAAGCCTTCGCTTCGCGGGTGGCCGCTTCTCTCCCACACGGGCTCGACCCTCGCTCGTGATCACCTCGAAGCACGGCAGATCGCTCAGGGCCGGGGCGCCGGTTGCTTCGCCCGTGCGCAGATCGAAGCAGGCGTGATGCCACGGGCAGCGGATCGTGCCGTCGACGACGAGCCCCTCCGCCAGCGGCCCACCGTAGTGCGTGCACGAGGCGCCCACCGCGAACATCTCGGCTCCGCGCTTCACGAGGACCACTGCCTCGCCGCCGGCATGGCCGAGCAGCGGCGTGCCATCCTGAACACTCGCGACGGGGACGCCGGCAGCGAGATCCGGTCCGCTCGGCGCCGCTGGCTCGCTCATGCCGGTACCTCACTGTCCCTTGCTGCGGCGCTCGTATGAGACGGAGTAGGCAGCCGACCGGGCCAGCAGAATCGGATCGGCCGAGAGATCGATGCCGTCCGTCCGGTTGGTGGGGTCGAAGATCAGCTGGCGCTCGTCGGCTGCGCCCGAAGGGGAGATGCCGGCGATCTCCAGACGGCCCAGCTCGACCAGCGACCGGTCCGCGGGCCACAAGGCCGTGACATCGTCCGTCGGATCGTCCGCCACGGCTACTTGCAAGAGCAGGCGGAACACCACCGGGCCGTTCCGGAGCCGACTGTCCAGCTCGTCGCGCAGGAAGCTCGGGCTTCGCTTGCCGGCATCGTCGGGCGAGAGATAAGCTTCCCCCGCCTCGGGCGTCCAGCGATAGCGCCCGAATCGGCTCGTGCCGTCCGCGGCCGTGAAGCGAAAGGCGTGCTCCGCGTGGTAGCTGGCCTGCGCATAGCTGGCCGGCACCGGCTTCTTCATCAGGCGCTCGATGAAGGCGGCCGCCGTGGGGTGGCCGGCCAGAAAGCGGGGCACCGCATCGGGCACGGGCTTGCCGGTGGCGGGATCCGGGAGCTGAGCGCGAAGGAAAGCGAGAAACTCCTCGGGAGTCCGCACGGGAAACCCTTCGATGGAGTTGGCCAGGATGTCGGCGCTCTTGCCGTCGGCCAGCTGGAACTTCACGGACATGGCTCGCACGCCGGGGAGGCCATCGTGCACATCCGGATTCCCGTTCGCATTGGAGAAGCGGATGACGGCCGGCACCGGCTGGCCCTGGAGGTGAGGCGCCTTGCACATGCGGCGGGCATCCGGCGTGGCGCGAAACGTGCCCGAGCAGACGATGCCCTTGGCGTGGGCCGGGCGGAAGCCGGGATGCGGCCCGGCGAGCGCCCGCATGGCGTCGACGAGCTCAACGGACAGAGTTCTCGGGGCGGCGATATCGGGCATCGTGGTCCTCCTTCAGTGCGAGTGTTCGGGATGCTGCCTCCGGCGTCAACGCCGATCGGCGCCAGGCTGCGGTCTCATTGTCGCATTCGAGGGAAGGCCAATGGCCGGGCCGGGCGGCTCTACGCTCTGCTCATTGAGGCTGACGGGCTTCGGACAGATTCCAGCCCCCGCCGAGCGCTTTGATCAGCTGGATGCTTGCGCCAATTTGGAGATTCACGGCCTGAGCCAGCGAGAGCTGGTTGGCGAGGAGGGTCCGCTCGGCGTCGATGACGATCAGGTAGTCCACCAGACCATACTTGTATTGCGCCTGAGCGAAGCGCAGGTAGTCCCGGGATGCGCTGACCGCCTCGCGCAGGCTTCCGACTTCATCGGTAAAGGCATGCAGGTCGGTGAGGGCGTCCTCCACGTCACCATAGGCGACAAGGATTTGATTCGTATAGGCGGCCACCGCCTGTCGGAATCGTGCCTCGGTCGCCTCGAGATTGGCCCGGAGCCGGCCACCCTCAAAGATCGGAATCGAGACGCTGGGCAGGATGGACGCGACGCGGCTCTGCCAGGTGAAGACCGTCGAGATATCGGCGCTCTCGAATCCGGCGGAGCTCGTCAGAGTGAAGCGGGGATAGAACTCCGCCGTGGCCACGCCGACCTGGGCATTGGCGGCCACAAGGTTCTGCTCGGCCTCGGCGACGTCCGGCCGGCGCGCCAGGAGCTGGGCCGGCAAGCCCGGCGGCACGGCGGGGGGCGACACCTCGCCCAGTGGATTGACGGCGACGGCGAATGACGGAGCGGGGCGGCCACACAGAATAGCCAAGGCATGCTCCAGGTCGGCGCGGGCGCGCAGCACATCCCGTTGCTGGGCCAGGGTGGTCTGAAGCTGGGCCTGGGCCTGAGACACGACGATCGGGCTCACGAGCCCCGTCCTGAGCTGGACGGAAACGAGGCGGACCTGTTCCCGGTAGGCGACGACCGTTTGCTCCAGGATCTGCGCCTGAGCGTCCAGGGACCGCAGAGTGTAGTAGAAGCGGGTCACGTCCGTCTCCACGATGAGGCGGACCACGCCGACGTCATCTTCGCTCGCCTTGGCCTGGGCCCGCGCTGATTCGAAGGAGCGGCGCACCCGGCCCCACACGTCGATCTCGTAAGACAAATTGATCGGGATCAGCCAGTCATTGTTCGTGACACCCTGCGGCACCTGCTGGCCCGTGACCGCGCTGTCTCGGTTCCCCGAGTAGCGCGTGCGCGAGAACCTGGGATTGTTCGAGATGGTCGGGTATAGAAAGCTGCCCGCCACGCGGGCAAGCGCGCGGGCCTCCTCCACACGGGCCACCGCCTGCCGCAAGGTCTGGTTCGATTCGCTGGCGGTTGCGATGAGTCCATCGAGCTCGGGCTCGCGATAGAGCCGCCACCACTCCTCCGGAAGGGGCGGGCCTGCCTCGCTGACCGCTTGGGACTTGAAGCGCGCCGGTTGGTCCACCGAGGGCCGCATATAGTCGGGTCCCACCATGCAGCCCCCCGCCATTGGACTCATCGTCGAGAGTAGGGCGAGGAGGAGGCGAAGCCGAGCGAGCGACAGGCGGGATCGCATCGGTGGGTCAGCCCCCGGACGGACTGTGAGACTCGATGGGCTTGACAACCTGGCCTTCCTGGAGGGATACGGTGGGCTGGCTTACCACCAATTCGTTGCCCTGCAGTCCGGCCTGGATGTCGATCGAGGTCCCGAGGTCGCGGCCGACCACCACGTCCTGAAAGTGCAGCTTGTTCCCCTCCCCCACGATCGCCACCCGGGTGCCTTGCGCGTTGAAGATCATCGCCGTGGCGGGCACCCGCCAATGCGTGCCGGATGGGCCGATCTTGAAGGTGACGTAGACGAACATTCCCGTGAACAGCCGGTGCGACGGGTTGGGGATGTCGACCTGGGTCAGGAGCGTTCGCGTGCCCGGATCGATGGCCCCGGCCGTGCGGGTCACCGTGCCCGTCACCGGCTCCATGAGCTGACCTCTCACCTTAACCTCGACGGGGAGACCGACCTTCAGGGTCAGCATGTACACCTGCGGGACATTGACGAACACGCGAAGCGTGTCGATCTGAGCGATCTCGAAAAGACCGCTGGCGGCGCCGGTGACGCTGGATGGTGCCACCGCGGTGTTGTTGACCGGGCTGCCTGCGGTGACCAGCGCGCCCACGTCGACGTTCCGCTGGATGACCGTGCCGTTGAAAGGGGCGAGGATGCGCTGGAACGCGGTCATCTCCTGGAGGCGCTGAACGTTCGCCCGGTTCGACTCGACGTTTGCTTCCGCCGCGGCCAGCGCGGCCTGGGCCGTGCGGTACGTCGAGACGCTCTGATCGAGGGCCTGCTTGGCCACCGCGCCTTCCGCATCGGCCGCCTCGTAGCGCGCCATGGTGACCCGCGCGAGATCGAGGTTGGCCTTCTGCAAATCCCGATTCCTCTCCGACTGCTGGAGATCGGCCTTCCCTTGCCTCAGCTGCTGCTCGATCTCGGGTGAGTCGATCTCGGCGAGGAGCTGCCCCGTCGTCACGCGGTCACCGATGTCCACGTAGCGCTTGCGGAGGTACCCACTGCTCCGGGCGTAGATGATCGAATCCTGGATGGCCTGCGTGGTGGCGGCCAGCGACAGTCCGGCTTCGGCCGCCCGCTGGGGGCGGATCACATAGACCTGGGGCAATGCGCTCTGGATCTTCTGCGCGGCCGCGGTCAGCTCACGCTGATTGCGAAGCCTCGGAACGATGCCGGCGACGAGCAGGATGAGGAACAGCCCCAGGATCGCGATCCCGATGACGACCATGCTTCGCGTTCGCGCTCGTCGGGCAGGGCGATCGTGCGAGGCGGGTTCACCTCCGCTCTGTGTTGTCTCTGGCAAGGGAGACCGCGCGCCGGCGTCGCTCATCTCTCTCCCTCGTCACTGACCTGCCTCGGCGGCGTCCGGCGCAACAGACTGTAGGTCACGGGAACGAAGAACAATGTGTAGAACGTGGCGACCATCAGGCCGCCGATCACGGCCCGTCCGAGCGGCGCGTTCTGCTCGCCCCCCTCGCCCAGGCCTAGGCTCATCGGGAGCATGCCGAGCAACATCGCCAGCGCCGTCATGAGCACCGGGCGAAGCCGGGTCCGGCCCGCGACCCGTGCGGCCGAACGCGCGTCGTGACCGCCGAAGTCCGGATGACGCTGCTCGTTGGCGAACGTGATCATCAGGATGCTGTTCGAGGTCGCCACTCCGATCGCCATGATGCACCCCATCAGCGCGGGCACACTGATGGTCGTCCGGGTGATGAACAGGGCCCAGAGGATTCCCGCCAGGGCCCCCGGAAGTGCCATCAGGATGATGAGCGGGTCCAGCCACGACTGGAAGTTGACCACCATGAAGAAATAGACGAGGAGGACGGCGAAGCAGATCCCCAGTCCCATCTGGAAGAACGACTGGTTCATGCTCTGGACCTGTCCCCGGACGACGATCGAGCTGGCCTTGGCGATCTGCCCCTTGTACTTCGCGATGATCCGGTTGACCTCGCTCGAAACGGAGCCCAGGTCGGTGTCCTGGACGCTGGCATACACGTCGAATACCGGCTGGACATTGTAGTGGTTGAGCGACAGGGGGGTGATCGTCCGGGAAAAGTCGGCCAGGTTGCTCAGCAGCTGGGGCGACGACTGGCCCGCGATGGCGATCGGGGTGCGATGCAGCTCGTCGAGCGATGCCACCCGGTACTGGGGCGTCTGGACGACGACCTGGTAGCTCACGCCGTTCTTGTAATTGAGCCAGAAATTGGTCGTGGTCGCCCCGCTGCCCGTCAGTGAGATCAACAGGCTGTTGGCGACGTCCCGCTGCGTCAGGCCGGCCTGCTGGGCCAGGGTCCGGTCAGTATCGACCATGATGCGCGGCGCGTCCAGAATCTGCTGCACGTGCACGTCCACCGCACCGGGGACGCCCCGGAGCTCGTTGGCGATCTGCTGGGCCACGTGGAAGTTCGTATCCGATTCCTGCAGGGGACCCGTCACCTGTATGTCGATCGGGGCGGGCAGGCCGAAGTTGAGGATCTGGCTCACGATGTCGGCCGGCTGGGCGAAGAACGAGAGATCCGGGAACCGGCGCGGCAGCTCGTCGCGGAGCCTCTTCAGGTAGCCGGCGGTCGGGTGGTGCTTCGCGTTCAGCGCCACCAGGATCTCGCCATCGCTCGTCCCGACCGTGACGCTGTCGCTGAGCGCCAGGTTGATGGCGTTCGGCACGCCGATGTTGTCGATGATCACGTTGAGCTCGCTGGCGGGGATGACCTGACGGATATAGTCCTCGACCAGCTGGAAGTAGACTTCCGTCTGCTCGATCCGTGTCCCCGGCGGGGTCGTGACGTGGAGCCGGAGCTGTCCGGCATCGACGGTCGGGAAGAAGTCCCGGCCGACGAACGGGTACAGGCAGAGCGAGGCGATCGCGAAGGCCAGGAACACCGCGATCAGTACGCGCGTGTGGGTCAGCCCCCAGTCGAGCATCCCCTCGTAGGCGAAGGTGAGCTTGTGGAAGCCTGCCTCGAAGGAGTCGGACATCCGTCGGAAGAGTGACCGCCGGACCGGATGCCCGGCCCCTGGTGGACGGCCGCCCTCCGGTTCGTGGCCGGCGTCGCGGCGTCGTCGCGCCCGCGCCTCGGGCGCCAGCAGGTACAGCACCATGGTCGGGACGAGCGTCCGCGAAAGCAGATAGCTGGCGAGCATGGCGAAGACAACGGACATCGCCAGCGGCGCGAACAACGCCCCGCCCACCCCGCCGAGGAACATGATCGGCACGAACACAATGCAGATCGACAGGGTCGCGACGAACGCGGGCGTCGCCACCTCCGCCGCCCCGTCGAGGATGGCTTGCCTCAGGGGCTTGCCCAGGTCCATCTGGCGGTGATTGTTCTCGATCTCGACCGTGGCGTCGTCCACCAGGATGCCCACCGCCAGCGCCATTCCGCCCAGCGTCATCACGTTGAGCGATTGGTGCAGGACGTTGAGCGCGATGATGGAGGTCAGGATCGACAGGGGGATCGACGTGACCACGATCAGGGTGCTCCGCCAGGACCCCAAGAACATCAGGATCATGAGCGCGGTCAGGCAGCCGGCGATTGCCCCCTCGTGGAGGACCCCGGTGATCGCCGCCCGCACGAAGATGCTCTGGTCGAACAGGAAGTCGACCTTGAGACTCGGCGGCAGGCCAGCGAGGATCTTGGGCATCAGCACGCGCGCCTGCGCCACGACCGTCAGCGTGGAGGCGCTCCCATTGCTCAGGATCGGCAGCAGGGCGGAGTGGCGCCCGTCGCGCCGCACCAGATTCGTCTGGGGTTGGAACCCGTCGTGGACGAACGCGACGTCCCCGACGTACACCATGGCCCCGTTCACGTAGCGGATGGGGATCTTGTTCAGGTCGTTCAGGATCACCGGGCTGCTGTTGGTCGCGACGTCGTACTCGCGCGTCCCTATCTTCGAGGTGCCGGCGGGCAGGATGATGTTCTGGGTGAGGATCGCGTTGCCGACGTCCTGCGGTGACAGCCCCCGCGCGTAGAGCGCGTCGGGGTCGATGTCGACGTTCACGACACGGACCTTGCCGCCGTAGGGCAGGGGAACGGAGGCGCCCTGGATGGTGACGAGCTGGGTGCGGATGAAGCTGTTGCCCAGGTCGTTGAGCTCCTGCTCGGGCAGGACGTCGCTGCTCAAGCTCGCCAGCAGCACCGGGACGCTGGCGGCGTTGTACTGGATGATGAGCGGCGGAAAGATGCCCGG
>Ga0137403_10005165_pt1 | contig 15172 bp, 19 predicted proteins | sample CZOMad2_1_16fung_FD_122057 | JGI IMG/M metagenome (GOLD analysis project Ga0137403, IMG submission 122057) | Vadose zone soil fungal communities from Angelo Coast Range Reserve, California, USA - CZOMad2_1_16fungal (Hybrid Assembly) | ecosystem: Environmental > Terrestrial > Soil > Vadose zone... | reverse complement strand
GGCGTGGCACAGATCCACACCTTGGGTGGCGGCAGCAGGGAGCAGAAGGACATCTTTCGCGACGTGTTCATGGAGTTGCACCGCCGCCTCGGGCATGTGGATGCCGTCGTCGCGCTGGCGCAGGAGCGCCTGCTCGCCAATCCCTCCCACGTGCCGTCGCTCGCCGCGATGGCCTGGGCCTACGAGAAGACCGGAGACGCGGCGCGGCAGCGCCAAGCCTGTCGCCAGCTGGTGCAGCGCGCGGAGGCGGTGGGCGCAGCCGACGACGCGGAGGAGTTGGTGGCCGCGCGAAGAGTCTTGCGGGCGCCCGTCTGATCGGCGGCGCCGGCCGCTCGATGCGGCCGAGGATCTGCCGAAAGAGGCTGCCGGTCAAGTGGCTTTCCGCCAGCTGGAGCACAAAGTATCTCGCGCTCCGAATGAGGTGCCCGCCGGTCTTGAATCGCCGTTGCTGGAGACTCGTGAGGGACCAGCTCTGGATGGCGGCCGGCAAGACCAGCCGACGTTTTAATGCCGGTTATCGGTTATGGGCTATGGTGTGCCTTGGCGGCCGTCGCCCCGCCCCAGAGCGAACCGGGATTGGCTCGATCTCCATGAAGCTTCATCATCCGTTCGAAGAGTTCGCGCACGGTCGTCGTCTCCTCGTTGAGGCGTAGGAAGTCCCGGAAGTAGCGGCGCGTTTCCTCGAGGATCCGCGGGTGGTCGTCGTTCTCGGGCCGTTTGTGGCCGGCGATCACGGCGCGAGGTTTCAGCGATTCGAGTTTGTCGAGGGCGGCGATCCATTTGGGCCAGGTTTGCGGGTTGCCCTCCGCCATGTAGGGATGGACGCCGTTGTAGGCGACGTCCCCGGCCACCACCAGATCGATGGAAGGGACGTGCAGACTCGTGGACAGGGCCGTGTCGGTATAACCGGTGTCGACCAAGACCAGCTCGTGCCCTTCCAGTTCGATGGTGTTCCGTTCGAGTGTCTCGGGCACCGCGAGCTGTTCCGGGAGCTGGCCGAGTGCGCATTTCGGTCATCGTGATCACTCAGATCGCTCCATCGTGATCAGCGCGATCGGCGGATCGTGATCGGAGCGAAGCGACGCGAGGCCGTCGATCAGCTGTCGAGCTTGGCCTCCTTTCTCCGTGAGGGACCTTTTAGCACGAGCCGGTGCGCGTTGTGGAGGAGACGATCGCAGATCGCATCGGCCAGCGTCGCGTCGCCGATGTGTTCGTGCCACTGGGCGGGCGGCAGCTGGCTGGTGACGATCGTCGAGCGGGTGCCGTAGCGATCTTCCAGGATCTCGAGCAGATCGCGCCGCTCTTGCTCCTGGACCGGAGCCAGTCCCCAGTCGTCGATGACGAGGACGTCGACGCGGGCGAGCTTGGTGAGCACGCGGACGTAGGTGCCATCGGCCCGGGCCAAGATCAGCTCGTGAAAGAGCCGGGACGCGCGCCGATAGAGGGCGCGATAGCCCTTGCGGCAGGCTTGGTGAGCCAGCGCGCAGGCGACGAAGCTTTTGCCGACGCCGGTGGCCCCGACCAGGATGACGTTGTGGTGTTCATCGATCCACCGGCAGGTGGCGAGCTGACGGATCACGGCCTTGTCGAGCTCGCGCCGGGCCGGGTAGTCGATGGCTTCGAGGCACGCCTGCGGGAGCTTCAGCTTCGCCTCCTGCAGGGCGCGGCCGAGCCGTTTGTTTTCGCGCGCGATCCACTCGGCCTCGACGAGCAGGCCCAGGCGCTCGTCGAAGGCGAGGGCGGTGGCGTCGGCGTGCTGCTGTTGGTCGGTCCACGCGGCGGCCAGGGCGTCGAGCTTGAGGGCGTGGAGTTTCTCGAGCGTGGGCGCAGTGAGCATCGGCGCTCCTTCACTGGTAGTAGGCCCGTCCCCGGAGATGTTCGTGGACAGGCGTGAGGGTGAGCTGCGGCGCGGGCGCGGGCGGGGCGAGTCGGTCGAGGCCGTGCTTGAGGATCGAGTCGACGTGGCGGTAGGAGCGCGCGTCGACCGCGCCGGCGCGGGCGCAGGCGGCCTCGAGCCGCTCGGCGCCGTCGCGCTTGGCCAGGCGCAAGATCCCGAGGCACGAGCGGTAGCCCTGCTCGGGATGCGGGCGATCCGCAAGAATCGCCTGGACCAGCGCGGCGGTGTGCGGGCCGATGGTGTGGGCCCAGTCGATGAGGCGCGAGGGCGTCCATTCGAGGTGGTGCTGATGGGCCTTCGGCATGTGCGCGGGATCGGTGGTGTGTTGGCCGCGGGCGGTCCGCCGCGGATGCGCGGCGACGCGCTGGCCGCGATGAAAGATTTCGACGGTGGTCGCGGTCAGGCACGCGTCGACGTGCTCGTGCACGAGCGCGTAGGGGACGGAGTAGTAATGGCCGTGGAGCTCGATGTGATAGTCGATGTTGACGCGGGCGCCGATCTTCCAGTCGCTGTAGACGAAGGCCTCGGCGGGGAGCGGGCGGAGCGCGGGCTGGTCGAGCCGCGCGAAGAGCTCGCGGCGACTGGCGCGGTAGAGGCGCATCGGGCGCGCGTTGAGCTCCGCGAGGAGCTCGGCGATGCGGGCGTTGAGGGCGGCGAGCGAGAAGAAGGTCTCGTGCCGGAGACGAGCGAGGATCCACCGCTCCACGATCTGGACCGCGACTTCGATTTTCGCTTTGTCCCGCGGTTTCGCCGGGCGCGCGGGCAGGATGACGGTGCCGTAGTGCTGGGCGAAGTCGTCGTACGTCCGCTGCACGCCCGGCTCGTAGCGGCACGGGACGACGACGCCACTCTTGAGTTGATCGGGGACGATGGCCTCGGTGACGCCGCCGAAGAACTGGAAGGCGCGCTGGTGGCTCGCGACCCAGTCCGGGACCTGCTGCGTGCGCGTCGCTTCGGCGTAGGTGTAGTTCGAGGCGCCCAGCGCGGCGACGAAGAGCTCGACGGCGATCACCTCGCCGGTGGTCGCGTCGATGATCGTCGGCTTCTTCCCGGCGTAGTCGACGAACAGCTTGGCGCCCGCGCGATGGACCTGGCGCATCGACAAGCCCCGGCGCCCGAGCCAGCGGCGGTAGCACTCACAGAACTGCGTGTAGCGGTAGCCGTCGGGATGCTGCTCGAGATATTCGAGATGGAGCAGCTCGAGGGTGACGCCGGGCCGGCGCCGCTCGGCATGCAGGTAGGCGCAGTCCGGGACGGCGCGATGATGCGTGGGCGGGGTCGGCGGTCCGTAGACCCGCGCGTGCAGGACGTCGTCGCTGAGCGTGTCGACCTGAGCCCAGTCGAGCCCGGCCGCGCGCGCGCGCAGCACCGTGGTGCCGACGGCGCCGGTGCTGATCCTCAGGCTCTGGGCCACCTCGCGGTGGGTCCGCCCGAGGCTCCACTTCTGGCGCAGGATCTCCCGTGTCTGGCGCATGGACAGTCGCTCGGTGGCCATCCCTCCCCCTTTCGGGGGGCGGGCGGCCCGGCCGACGGTCCCGCGTCGCTACGCTTCGGCCAGCGCCCTGATCACGATCCTCCGATCCCGGTGATCACGATGCCGATTTTCTTGATCACGATCGACCGATCCTGGTGATCACGATGCTCCGATCTGGCTGATCACGATGGGCCGAAGCGCGCACTGCTGGTTCAGCTGCGCCCTGAGGACGCGGTTCTCCTCCACGAGGTACTCGATGACCTGCTGTTGGTGGCGGTTGACCCATCCAGCGAGGGTCACGAGCAGTAGCCGCAAGGGAGAGAGGTCGGTCGTCATAGGCCGATCCTACCGTGCCACATTCCGGCCCCTGTCCCGGGCACGGGCTCGGCCGAGTATTCGGACACTACGCGCCGCTTAGTTCCTCGGCCCACCGTTCCGTAACCGCGGTCAATCTTGTCACTCCCCTGGTAGGGCGCTACCATTCCGCCAGCCGTCGATTCTCCGCAAGTTGATCTGTCCGCTCGCCACGAGGCTGAAAAGCAGTATAACCGCCGCGTCTTCACTCGGCAGCGATCCTTGCGTCTTCACGCGGCGCCGAAACTCCTGGTGGAGCCGTTCAATCGTATTGCTCGTCCGTAGCGTCTTCCACTGCACCTCGGGGAAGCTGAAGAACGTGAACAGTTCGTCACCGCCTTCTCGCAGGCTGGCCACGACGCCCGCCGTCGCGCGGCGTGCAGCACCGCCACCACCGTCATCGCGTCGATGATCTCATGCGCAGCACTTCGTCGAACGGGAACGCGCGCACCTCAATAACTCCGCTAATATCGTTCTTGTCGATTCAAGGAGGAAAGTCAGATGAAATGGGTCGTCATCGTACTGCTTGGCCTGTTGCTCCTCGGACAGAGTAGTGCAGCCGCCGCAGGGTCCGACCCGAACGAGAGCACGCCGGAGCAGGTTGCCTACGGCGTGGGGAGCGTGCTGGGGACGGTTGTGTACGCTCCGTTCAAGGCGGCCTTCTGCATCCTCGGTGGCATCGGGAGCGCGTTCACCGCGATCGTCTCCCCTCCGACCGCGGGCAAGGTCGTGGGCGCGAGTTGTCGAGGAACGTGGTCGATCACTCCCGACGTGCTCAAGGGGAAGGAGAAACTGCAGTTCGTGGGCGAGGTCAGACCCGGGGAGACCGCCACCAAGAAGAAGTAGTTCCGAGGTGCTAGGCAAAATCGATAGTGAAATAACTACAGGGGACTGACGATCAGCCGGCTTAAGGCGAGCCCTGTTGATCGAATCTGACTATGGCGAGCACCGGATCGAGGTCACCGAAGCGTCAGGATCACCGGATGAAGCCGTAACCCAATACTGCGCTTTCCACTCGCGTCGCGACAAGGATGATGAACGCCGCGACGAGCAAGACAATGGAGACCAGCAGAATCGGCAGGAGATGCGTCCCCGACTTGTTCAATGACGATGTCGATGACATGTCCGTCTCCCGGTGCGGCTCCGGCCGCATCGCCGAATCGTTTCAGCCTTTTGCGAGGCCGGGGGCGCTAACTCGTCTCCGCCCCTCTGGTTGCCCGCCGATGCTCGCCGGACCCCCGGTTTTTACGGCTGCAGTTCGCCCTTGCCGGGCCTGCGCCATTCGACGATGGCGCCGCCCTTGACCGACGCGGCGCTGTTCACCGGCAGATCCTTCACCTCGCGCTTGCCCGACGACTTGCCCTTAGTGGTGCCGCTCTTCTTCGTCGCCTTCATGGTACGTACGTGTACTGGATGTGCTCATACGGAAGGGCTATGGTCTCCTTCGGCGGCGTCGGGGTCGGGGCCGGTACCATCCCCGCGAGCACAGATAGACTCCACCCGCCGCGAACGTTCTGGCCGTTCCGGGCCGGGAGATCCTTGACCGTGCGCTTGCCGCTACCGTTCTTCTTGTCCATGGCGTCCCTCCGTCAGAATTACGCGCTGCGCGGTGGTGGCGCGAAAGAGCGCCTTCGCCGCCCGCCGGTTATCGAATCCAGTCGTACATTCCTTTTCCGCCCTTGACGTCCTGCGTGTTGCGAGGTGAGAGGTCCTTCACCGCGCGGTCGCGCTTGCGGCTCTTCTTGTCCATGGTGTCCCTCCGTCAAAATTACCGCCCCTCGCAGAGGTCTGAAGGGCGCCGCCGAAGTTCTTCATGACTTCATTGATGGCGCTAGCCGAGGACGCCGCCCTTCACGCCGGGAGTTGCAGCGTCGGAAAGAGGGAGATCGCTGACAACGCGCTTGACGGACCGATTGGCCTTGCCGCTCTTCTTCTCCATGACGTTCCTCCTTGCTCAGCGCAGACCGCGCAGCGGAAGCACGATGACCGAGGCGTCCGAGAGCCGGCAGTTGTCGGTCTCGTTCCATTCGGCGACGGCGCCCAGCGCGTCCGCGCAGCCCATCAACCGATACGTGCCTCCCGGCACTCCGAACGTGGATACGGTCGTGTACGTCGTGAGCGTGGTCAAGCTATCGATCGCCGGGAGCGCCCGATCGCCTGCGACATACCGTGCTCCTGAGTTGCTGACGAAATAGAAGCGCGTCGTGGACGGCCCCGCTGGTCGATTGCCGAGGTTCGCCGTCACGGCGCGAATCTGATACGTGCCGGGCAGGGCCAACGCCGCTCCGTCGACGCTGACCACGGAGAGATCGGGACCCTCGCTGGTCGTCCTGACATCCAGCGTCGGCCCGTCGGTGCTCATATAGTCCGAACGCGAACCGTCGGACGCCTCGACCCGAAAGCGATACATGCGGCCAGGCGTCAGCCCCGTGACGACCATCGACGAGTCGGTGCGCGGCCCCAACACGAACGCGTCATCGGCAAGGACGTAGTAGTGCTCGACGCCGAAAATCCCGTGCGCGCCGGACCACGCGAGCGTGACGCTGGTGCTCGTCACCGCCGTCACCCACAGGCGCCCGTTGGTCCAGGCGGGGGGGTTGTCGTTTCGGAGGATGACCGGTTGTTCAACGCCGTTCCGGAGTCCACGGGCGAAGATGAAGGGTCCCCCTATGCCGTACGCGCTCGTGAGTTCCCAGCCGGAATCTGGCGGAATCAGGTCGTTCAGGTCCACCATCCCGTTGTCTGGGGTCCACAGGAACGCGTGATACCGCGGCGTGATCGTCGACGCGTGGCCGACGACTCGGCGATTGATGCTGCTCTTGTCCAACCCGAGGGCGTGGCTGGTGACGCCGCTGAGGTGGCCGAGATCGAGCATCGTCATCGTCCCGTCCTCGGCGGGCACGATGAAGAAGGCGCGCCAGATGCCGGACGCGTTCGTCGCGGCACCGACGATGTCGCCATGCGAGTTCATCGCGTTCGCGTGTGCCGCAGGGCCGCCGAGCGTGCCGAGATCCCGCACGCCGTACCGATCCCAGACGAACGCGCGATCGACGCCGTTCGCGCGAACCTGTGTGCCGGCGACGCGGAAGTAGGTGTTGTCCCGGTACGCTTGGATGCCGGCCGGATAGTGGGTCTCACCGGGCAGCGTCACCATCGACCCATCGATCACACCCCTCGTGTCCCAGACAACGATATGGGTGGCTCCGTCCCGTTGGCGCACGGTGCCGAGGATCCGACCGCTGTCGCCGATGTCGACCGCGACGCTATCGTCCGCGCCACCGTCGTCGAGCGGCTGCATCACGCCATCACGCCAGACATACGCATGCCATTGCCCGTTCGCCGTTTGAGCGGTTCCGACGGCCACCAGATGTGAGACCCAACCAACGCCCGGAGTGGCGACAGTGAGCGTGTCCATCGCCCGCGCCTCTGACTGGACGCCGCCGAGTGTGCCAAGCGGGGCCCACAACTCCCCAGCAGGGCAGGTCCGCGTTCCGTACAGGCACACGTCCACCATGTACGCGCGCTCGGTTCCATCGGCGAGTCTCACGTCTCCGAAGACCAAGCCGCTGGCGAGGGCGCGAGGTCTGAACGTCAACCCCGGGGCCGGTCCGGACGGTTCGAGGACCGTGAGGTAGCCCTGCGCATCAGCGCGCGAGGGCGCGAGGAGCATGAGGATCGAGATCAAGACCAGCACGACGAGACGCGCGCTCGACCCGGCCGCTGAAGTCCCCATCGGTGTCCCCTTTCGATCGCCTGCGCGTGATAGGACTGCCTGCGGCCGCTGTGGCAGAAGGCGTGCCAGGACGCGTAACGAAGAAATACCGAGGTTTGCGCGTAGGGCGGGCGCTCGGGAACGGCAAGTGTCCGGGCGCCGCGCCCACCGGGCCACCCGCGTCAGGGCACTATGCCCGACCGCACGCGCAGGGCGTGCTCGCTGAAGGGCACAGGCACCGACCCCCGTTGCTGACGCGCTCGCACGGCGCGATAGTCTCAGGCCACATGATCTCTCGACGCGGGTTCCTGGCTGGCTCTGCCGTTCTTCTCGTCGCGCCGCGCGGCGCGGAGGCGCAGCAGGCGGGGAAGGTATGGAGGATCGGCCTATTTCACGTGGGCTTGGACCACATCCCTCCCTCGCTCGATGGGCTGCGCGAGGGCTTGAGAGGCCTTGGATACGAAGAGGGAAGGAATATCCGACTCGACTTCAGGAATCTCGCCGATGAGGAGGTCGCCCAGGTCGTCGCCCGAGAGTTTGTCCGGGAGAACGTGGCCCTCATTGTCGCTTTCGAGCCGCAGACCATGCGATCCGCCAAGGCTGCCACATCGACGATTCCTATCGTGTTTCTGCATGTCTTCGATCCGGTCGCCGCCGACTTCGTGGCGAGCTTGGCGCGCCCTGGTGGGAATCTGACGGGCTTTGCGCAATTCGACGACTTCGCCCCGAAGAGGTTGGAGATACTCAAAAGTATCGCGCCCACAACTCGTCGGGTGCTGATGTTAGTCGCCATCGACGATCCATCGGCCCCGAAGTCGCTTGCCACCCTGCGGCAGGCGGCGACCACTCTCAAGCTTGAACTCGTCGAGCGACAGGTGCGGGACGAATCCGACATCGAGCGAGTTTTCGCTTCCGTCAAACCGAGTGAGGTCCAAGCAGTCTTCATCGCGGCTGAGACCCTTACGACGAAGTTCCCCCCTCTGATCTTGCGCTTGGCTACGGAACGGAAGCTGGCCATGTCGCTGCACCGAAAGGACTGGGCCGAACGAGGAGCCCTGTTTTCGTACGGTGCGGACTACCCGACTATGGGTCGGGACGCTGCTCGGCTTGTGGACCGCATCCTGCGGGGGGCCAGACCGGCGGACCTCCCCGTCCAGCAGGTAACGAAGGTAGAGCTGGTCATCAACCTCAAGACCGCGAAGGCCCTCGGCCTGACGATCCCGCCCTCCCTGCTGCTGCGGGCCGACCAGGTGATCGATCCATGAGAACGGCCGTGGGGTCAAGGCCCACCACGACTGTGCAGCCTGCGGTCACCGTCCACCAGCCATCCATTCGCGCACGCGATGCGGCGCATGATGTCGTCTTCGATCGTCGACGATCGCGGGACCGTCGAGGGTGGGCGTCCCAATCAGTGAGTCGGTCACAGGCGACCATCAATCACCCCGAGAACGCCCGCACTGGAACGGTAGCCGTTCGGCCGACGCGTCGGTCGCGGCCGTTGCGCTCTCGGCTACACCGGAGTGCCCGCCAGCTCGAGGCCACCGCGTCGGGCTCGGCCCCGGCGGCAGAACTCGTCGTAGTCGATCTGATCACGCAGCATGACGTAGAGCCGGATGAGCAGGCGCCGGGCAAGCGCCACCTTCGCTTTGGGCCGGCCGCGTCGCCGGAGGACAGCGAAGTAGATGCGCTTGAGACCGGCATCGCCTCGGGTCGCGAGCGGAGCGGCCTGGCCGAGCACCCAGCGCAGGAGCGCGCTGCCTTGCTTGCTGATGTGCCCCAGCCGGTACTTGTCCGCGGACGCGTTGACGGCGGGCGCCAGGCCGATGTAGCTGACCACGTGCTTACTGCCGGGGAAGCGCCCCACGGGGCCGAGCACCAGCACGGTCGCGAGGGCGGTCAAGGGACCGACGCCGGGATGAGTCATGAGGCGGCGGGCATCGGGATCGGCGGCCGCAGCGGTGGCCACGTGGAGATCAAGCGCGTCGATGTGGCCGTTCAGCCATTGCAACAGCTCGAGACTGTCATCCCGCCGCCGGCGAGTGTGCGGCAGCAGCACCAGCGCCTGCAATTGGGCCAGGCCCTGGCGCGACCACAGCGAAGGTCCGAGGGCCAGCCGCTGATTCAGGGCGATCGCGTGCAGGCCGTTTTTGACCATCGTCCGGATGCGGACGAGTCGGAGCCGATGTTTGATGAGCGCGCGCAGGTCGCGCGTCGTCGGATCGGGAATCCAAACCACGGGGAAGCGGTCGTCCTTCAGCAGGTCCCGGAGGTGCCGGGCGTCGCGGCGATCGGTTTTGGTTTTGCGCACCACCATCGCCCGGATCTTGGCGGCCTCGCCGACGAGGAGCGTATGGCCCAGGCGCTGCAGGAGCGCGTGGAACCACAAAGAGTAGCCGGTGCTCTCGATGCCGACGGTGACGGGGGGAGACAACGCGGCGTAGAAGCGTTCGACGTCGTCCCCGACATGGGACAGCTCCTCGTCCCGGAGCTCGCCCGTGTCCGTGTTGAGCAGAGCGACCTGCTGCTTGCGCGTGTGCAAATCGCATCCGACGAGAATCATGAGTTCAGCCTCCATCTGTGTGACGTCGTGGTACTCGGCTCGACCAAGGCTACCAGCGACGTCTGGCTGTTCTCATGACATCAGTGACGACCCGACGGAGCTTCATCTTCGGCCTTATGGCCGCTGTGGTCGCTGCGCCACTCGTCGGCGAAGCACAGCCGGCGATGTGGACCATTGGGTACCTCAGCGCCAGGTCCTCCAGCGTAGAGACGCCTCTTCTAGCTGCGCTCCGCGAGGGCCTGAGCGAAACCGGCTATGTTGAGGGCAAGAACTTGGCGATCGAATACCGCTGGGCGGAAGGCCGTTACGATCGGCTGCCAGCTCTGGCCGCCGATCTGGCGCGCCGCCAGGTGGCGGTGATCGCCACGAGTGGCGGCCCCCAACCAGCGCGCGCGGCCCGCGCAGCAACGCCGACCATCCCGATCGTTTTCTTGAGCGGCAGCGACCCTGTACAGGACGGCCTCGTCGGCAGCTTGAACCATCCCGGAGGCAACACGACGGGTGTCTCTGTGTTTACCACTTCGCTCGGTCCGAAGCGCTTGGAGCTGTTGCGCGAGTTACTTCCCAAGACGACTGCGATCGCGTTTCTGGTGAATCCACGTAGTCAGATTGCGGAAGTCCAGGTGAAAGAGGTTCAGGACGCCGCCCGCACCATTGGCCAGCCACTCCACGTCCTATACGCCGGCACTGAAAGCGAAATCGACCAGGCCTTCGCGGCCCTGGTCCATCGCCGCACCGGCGCGCTTCTCATGAGCGCTGATCTGTTCTTCCAGGTGCGGCGAGAACAACTGCTGACGCTCGCGGCGCGCCATGCGATTCCCACGATGTACGAGTGGCGCGAGTTCGTCGCTGCAGGCGGGCTTATCAGTTACTCGACCGCTCGCACTGAGGACTGGCGCCAAGCGGGCATCTATGTCGGCCGGATTCTGAGTGGCGCCAAACCTGCCGAGTTGCCGATCATCCGGTCGACCAAGTTCGAGATGGTGATCAATATGAAAACCGCGAAGGCGCTCGGCCTCACGATCCCACCCTCGCTGCTGCTGCGGGCGGATCAGGTGATTGAGTAAGCGTCAGGCTGAGGGACTTGCCCCACTCAATGAACCCGGTGACCGAGGGCACGATGAGACTCAGTGACGCGATTCAGTTAGGGGCGATGATAACGTCGCGAGCGTTTCGCACCCTCTTCAAGGAGGATGGAGCGTGTGCCCTGGGTGCGGCCTTGCTCGCGGTCGGAGTCTCGTCAGAACAGGCCAGGTGCGCTGTGCGCACGCGGTGGCCCTGGGCGTTCGCTGTAAGCGTGAACTGTCCGAGCTGTGGGCGTTCTCGGCTGGTCTGTCAGCTCATCGTGCATCTCAACGACGATCACCGCTGGACCCGGGAGAAGATCGGGACATGGGTCGCCGGGATCGAGCCCTTTCGGCCGCCGGACGACCCGCCTGGCGGGACGTTGAGTATGGTGTGCGCATCATCAACGATCCGAGGACCCGCCGACCCGGTCTCATGCGACGAACTAGCGGCATGACGAACCGCCCCAGTTGGTCATCAACCTCAAGACCGCCAAGGCGCGCGGCCTCACGATCCCGCCGTCGCTGCTGCTACGGGCGGATCAGGTGGTTGAATAACAACGGTCCAAGATGCGCCGTTGGGGCTCTGCAGCTTCTTCGCGAGCAGGTAGATCAAGTTGCGCAGAATCGACGGCTGGCGGAAAATCGCTGCCGTGCTCGGCCAGCATTTGTCGGCGGCGTGATGATTCGAAGCGCAGTCACATGACCACATCGAGGGGGAGCTCATGAAGAATCCATTCGTCTTCATCGCGATGGTCGCCGTTTGCTCGGCGCAGCTGCTGTGGGCCTCCCCGGAAGCCTCGGCGCAGCCGGCGCAGGGGGGCCAGGGCCAGTACGGCACCGTGCATTTCCCAATCTCGTGTCGGTCCGGCGTCCAGGAGCAGTTCGAGCGCGCCGTCGCGATGCTGCACTCGTTCTTCTACCCGGAGGATGTCAAGGCGTTCGAGGCGATCATCGCCGCCGACCCGGACTGCGCGATGGCCTACTGGGGGCTCGCGATCAGCCAGCGGCCCAATCCGCTCGTGCCGCCGTGGGCCGCCGAGAACCTCAAGCGCGGGCTGGACGCCGTCCAGAAGGGGAAGGCGCTCGCCAAGACCGAGCGCGAGCGCGACTGGGTCACCGCGCTGGAAGAGGCGTACGCGGGCTACGACAGCATTCCAACGACGACGCGCAGCGAGCGCTATGAACAGGCGATGGAGCGACTGGCCCGCAAGTATCCGGAAGACAAGGAAGCGGCGATCTTCTACGCGCTCGCCTTGCTGGAAGCGGTCGATCACCGTGACAAGACGTACGCGAGGCAAATCAAGGCGGGCGCGATCCTGGAGGCGATCGATCGGGCCCAGCCCAACCATCCCGGACTGGCGCACTACATTATTCACGCGTACGACTTCGAGCCGCTGGCGGCCCGGGGCGTGGTCGCGGCCGACAAGTATGCCAAGGTCGCTCCCTCGGCGCCGCACGCCCAGCACATGCCCTCACACATCTATTCGATCCTCGGGCGATGGGAAGACTCGATTCGCTCGAACCAGGCTGCGGTGAAAGCCTCGCGCGAGTACGCGGCCCGGAACGCTCCCGGGACGACGTTTGCGCAGGAGCCGCACGCGCAGGATTTCATGGCCTACGCGTATCTGCAGCTCGGCCAGAATCGCGAGGCCAGACGCGTGATCGACGAGCTCGCGCCGATCACAAAGTTCAGCGGCGCGCGGACCTACGGACGAGACACGGGACAGGCCGCTCCGGGTGCCCGCTATGTGCTGGAACGCGCGGCGTGGTCCGAAGCGCTCGCCCTTCCGGCCCGGACGGACGCCTATGCCTACGCCCAGGCGATGCCCCGCTTTGTCCGCGCGGTCGGCGCCGCGAAGCTCGGTAAGCCGGATCTGGCGAAAGAGGAAATCGCGCACCTGCAGGCGCTGAGTAAAGCGGCGGAGAACAGCTACTGGAGCGAGCAGGTTCACGTCCTCGTCCTTGCGGCGAGTGGCTGGCAGGCGCGCGCGGAGGGACGGAACGACGAGGCCCTGAAGCTCATGCGGGCAGCGGCCGACCTCGAAGACTCAACCGAGAAGCACGTTGCGATGGAGAATCGGCTCTACCCGATGCGCGAGATGTTGGGCGATCTGCTGCTCGAGACCGGCCAGCCAGCGCTGGCCTTGCAAGCATACGAGGCATCGTTGCACGCGGCGCCGAACCGGCTGCGAGGGTTTTACAGTGCGGCGAGGGCGGCGAAAGCCGCCGGCGACTCCGCCACGGCGCGCAAGTATTTCGAGAAACTCGTGGCGCTTGCTAAAAACGCTGACCCCGAGCGATCCGAGGTCCAGGAAGCCAAGGCATTTCTGACTGCTCGGCCATGAGGCCAGTGAGACCGGGGAGACGGCGCTAAGAGGGATGGCGTGCCGTCCCGTGGTGCCCTCGCGCTGGTGCCGTTGGCTATCGCTCTATCTGTCCTCGGGGCATCTGCGCTATGGGCAGACCCCGCCGAGGAAGCGCCAGGTGGGGCGAGCGTAAGTGCTGAGTACACGCTGGGCAAAAAGGCCGTGGAAACAAAGGACTGGACGAGCGCGATCCAGTTCTTGAGCAAGGCCGCGGTGCAGGATGACCGCAACCCTGATCTTGAGAACCTGCTCGGTTATGCCTATCGAAAGATCGGCCGGCTCGACGAAGCGTTCAGGCACTATGCAAAGGCGTTGCGCTTGAACCCCAGACATCGAGGGGCCCACGAATACATCGGCGAGGCGTACCTGATGGTGAACAATTTACCAAAGGCCGAAGAGCATCTCGCGGCATTAAAGGAAATCTGCCTGATCCCGTGTGAGGAGTACGCGGACCTCGAGAAGGCGATCGCCGCCTACCGGACAGGGCACAGAAAGTGAGGGCTGGTCCGGGCATGCGTAAGTATTCCGAGCGGACTGATTTCTGGCCTCGTCATCAACCTCAAGACCGCGAAGGCGCTCGGCCTTACCATCCCGCCGTCGCTGCTGCTGCGAGCGGATCAGGTGATCGAATGAAGGGCCGGGCGTCACGACAAAACGTTGAGGGCTTTGTGATGCTTCACCGTGCCACACGGTGAACTGCGTGCGATCGCCGGCCACCAGACGCCAAAACGGCTATCGACTCGAAGTCGCCTGTGCGTGCAGCGTCGTGTTCGCGAGCGCTAGGTCGTGGCCGATGATGCTGCGATCGACATGGCGTTGCTCGCACGATGGAATTGAGCGAGGGACTGATCGCGAGAGAAAAGGAGGTAGCAACCGGTGGGCGAGTTAGATGATAAAACGCTGAAGTTGCCCGGGCTTCAGGCCGGCATTGCCGGCGAATACTTCGTCGCGGCCGAACTGTCCCGGCGAGGATTCGTAGCGTCCCTAACGCTACGGAATACGCGAGGCATAGACATCCTTGCGTCCAATAGAGACGCTGCGAAGTCAGTAGGTATCCAGGTCAAGACCTGCCAGGGCGACAAACCGGACTGGATGCTGAATAAGAAAGCGGAGGACGATTTAGCCGAGAATCTCTTCTATGTCTTTGTCTGCTTGCCTCTTCAGTCATCGCCGAGCTTGTGCCTCGCCAAAACCGCGTCCGGGCTCGCAGGGCGCACGTCCGTGCTCATCTGAGGGACTCCGAGACGCTGGATACTGTAAGGGGCAGGGGTTGTCGGCGCCCTCTGGCTGTCGGCCTTGCCCGGTAGGACGAGATTCTCAGGAGAGGACCGGAGGTGGCCGGGAAGTGAGGAGCGGGTAGCCGGCGTTGGTGGCGGTGAAGACTGGCCGGTGTCGGACTATGCCGCCCGGCGGACGTAGCGATGATGCAGGCCACCGACTTCGGGAATCTGCACGACCGTCCCCATCTCTGGCCGCTCGATTGGCCTCACGTCTGGCGCATCCTTCTCGAGCGCGAGGTGAGTCCGCGCTTGGTGATAGTAGAGAAAGTAGCGGGTCAGGAGGCGTCGCAGGTGGCGTTCGCTCAGGACGAGGACATGATCCAGGCACTCACGTCGGATCGAGCCGATGAGCCGCTCGGCGAAGGGGTTCTGCCACGGGCTGTGGGGCGCGGTCAGCACTTCATGGATCCCCATGCCCTTCACTCGGTGCTGGAACGCGTGACCGTAGACGCTGTCGCGATC
>Ga0137403_10005164_pt1 | contig 15173 bp, 12 predicted proteins | sample CZOMad2_1_16fung_FD_122057 | JGI IMG/M metagenome (GOLD analysis project Ga0137403, IMG submission 122057) | Vadose zone soil fungal communities from Angelo Coast Range Reserve, California, USA - CZOMad2_1_16fungal (Hybrid Assembly) | ecosystem: Environmental > Terrestrial > Soil > Vadose zone... | reverse complement strand
GCCGTCCTCGGTGCGCGACGGAAGGCGCGCATCCAACGCCGCAAGTAGCGCATCCAACGCCGACGGCCGCCCTTCCACGGCGGTCGCTTCGCCGACGCCGTACGTTTCTTTCGCCCCCGTCCGGCTGCTGTGAGGTCGCGGCCCGATTTTCGCGCCTGCGCTCGAGAATCCATTTGCATGGCGGGTCGTCCTTTACGGATTGAGCTTCAACCGCGCTGCGATCGCAGCGATGTTACCCTGCACATCGCGCAGATCGAAGAACTGCGCCTGCAGGCCCGCTCGCACGGCGCCCGCCACATTGCGAAATTGATCGTCGACGAAGAGCACTTCGCGCGGCTGGCACTTCAGGGCCTCCACGGCAAGGGCATAGGCACGAGGATCCGGTTTCAGAATCTTCGTGTGAGTCGCGTCCACGAAGGCGTCCATGTCGCGGAGCACATCGATGCGCTCCGCCATGCCCCTACCCGTGAACAGCTCGAATTCGTTGGACAGCACGCCGACCCGGATCCCGGCGGCACGCGCGCGCTGCACGAGGTGTTGCATGTCCGGCCGGATAACCGTGTTCGGATCCGCGCCGCGCAGACGCTTCGCCATGGCCAACATGTCCCAGCCCGACTCGCCGACCGCAAGCCCCAGTTCGTTCGCCCGAGAAGCCCAATACTCACGCTCCGTGATTTCGTCGCGCTGCATCGATGCCCAGAGCGGATCGGTCGTCGGGTCCAGCGGCCCGAGCCACGTCAGGGAGCCCGGCGCCAGTTGCAGTATGCGCTCGGTGTCCGCGTGCCGCTCGAACGCCGAGATGCTGATGACGCCGCCGTAGTCGAGCAGCAGCGCGCGAGGGGTCGTATTCCGCATGAGATGGAGACTACCACGCCGTCGACGTTGCGGGCCCGCGCCGCGCCCCTGCCGATCGGTCGTTCAGAATGATTCGCGAAATTCGAGGCCGATGGTTCGCGGCTGATTCACGATCAACCGCGGCCGCCCGGGAGTTTCCGCGGCAATCGAGCGATTGTCGCCGAGATTCGCCGCCTCGTTGGCGAGATTCTTTCCTACAAATGCAACTTCCAGTTTGTCGTGCGCCAGAGCGAGCCGCGCGTCGAGCAATTCATATGACGGGCGAAGCCGCGTTGAAAAGGTCCCGTCGCCGTTCGGCGCCAGATTATTTGCGCTGTAGCTGCGGCCGACGTACGAATAGTCCACTGTGCTGACGAGCTTCCAACCGGTCCACAGAGGGGCCGTCCACGTTCCCGACACATTGGCGGTCCAGTCGGGCACTTGGAAAACCGGGTCGCCGGGCCGTTGCGGAGAGAGCGTGCCGGCCTTCGTGATCTTCGCATCTTGATAACCGACGCCGGCCGACAATTCCAGGGGATCCAAGGGACGCGAGCGAACCTCGAGTTCCCCGCCCTTGCTCGTTGCGGCGCCCGCATTTGCACGGTATTGGAAGCCGCAGCTCAGCAGAATATTTTGTTGGATGTCTTTCCAGTCGATGTAGAAGACGGCCGCGTTGACGGTCAATCGATTGTCGAACCATCCGGTCTTCGTACCCAGCTCGTAATTCCACAATGAATCCGACTTGTACGCTCGAGTCTCATCGACCGTCACGCCGGTCGGCAGTTGAGAGGCGCAGAGAGCCGCGGGAACCGAGGGCACGAGCCCGCCGGGTCTGAATCCCTTGGAGGCGGAGGCGTAGACCATGTCTTCGGGCGCCACCTTGTAGTCCAATTGCAACTTGGGGGTCGTGCTGTTCTCCTTCGACGTCGTCGTGGGATCGATGATGCGTCCGGGAGCACCCGGCGCCTGCGTCACCGTGCCTTCCAAATAACCGCCGGCTGTGGTCTTGACCTGACTCCAGCGCAGACCCGCGGTGGCCTTCAGCGCCGGCGTGAATTCATAGGAAATTTCGCCGAAGATCGCCGGCTCTTTGATGTCCGTGTGATATTGCTGCCCGAAAATTTCATCCGGATTGTCCGGATTCGGGCACAGTCCGACGACGTTACAGGTGCCCGCTGCGTTGAGGGCGGCTCCGTAACCGGGTGCCAACGCTGACAAGTAATTTGATGCGAACGGCAGCGCTCCATGCAAGTCCGAATAGAACACGCCGGCTACGTACTGTAGCGGCCCGGAGAGTTGCGAGGCGAAGCGTACTTCCTGGACGAATCGTTGATAGTTCTTTTCTTCCGTGATGCCGCTCGGGATCGGGCCCGGTAAGCCGAAGCCGGGTGTCGCAGTCACCGCCGGCAACAGGGCGGTCCAGATGAAATCCGTCTCATCCTCGGTCTCAATCACCTTTCGATCGAAGTAAGCCGTCGAGGAAACCAAGTCTCCGAATCCCGTGGTCCATTTGACGCCCACACTGTAGAGATGCCACGAGTCGAAGCCGCCCTCGGGGATATTGAAGAATCGGCCTTGCGTGAAATTGCCGGGCTTCAAGCGCGGCAATTGCGACGGGCCGGCCGGGTACGGATAGCCGATGTTGTCGCCGGTCGTGAGCACATCGGACATCCAGAACCCATTGTAGTCGCTACGCTGCAACATCATCCGCGGCGTAATGGTCAGCGCTTCCAGCGGTTTGACGGTAACCGCAAGCGCGCCGCCGTAATTTTGAATGGCGCCGACATTCTTCACCGTCGTCGTCAAAGCGGGATCCGCTGTTTGCGGAAAACAGCTGACGCCGGCCGTGGCGGGATCGGTGCAATATCGCCGCTTGAAGTAGCCCGCTTCCGAATCATAGAAACCGGACAGTCTCACGGCGACGTGGTCGGCCATCACCGGAATGTTCACGACGGCATCGGTGTCCCAATTGGCGCGGTCCGTGCGGTCGGTGGACGAAGCACCGCCGTGGACCGTGGCGGTGAAATTGTTGAAATCCGGTGTCTTGGTGATGATGCGAACGGTTCCACCCATGGACCGGGCGCCGTACAGAGTCCCCTGCGGCCCCCGCAGAACCTCGATGTGGTCGATATCGAGGACGCGCGGATCGATCGAGTCGGGCAGCGGTGTCTCATCCACGTAAAAACCGGTCACATTGTCGCCGGATACACCGCGAATGGAGATGGTGCGCGCCGTACCCAGGCCGTCACCGGTGGCGGCAAAACCAAGATTGGGGACCTTCGTGCCGTAATCGAAGAAATTGACCACCGCTTTTTCTTCGAGCGCCGCCGCGCCGAACGTGGTCATCGACAGCGGCACGGTCTGTTCGCTTTCGGAGCGCTTCTGAGCCGTGACGGTAATCGTCTCGAGTTCCCCCGGCCCCGAAGTTTCGGCCGCATTTGCGGCCACGACCGCAGTTGCCCACAACGCGGCCCCGAGCCATACAACGCCACGGCTTGCAATCCCCATGTTAGATCCCCCATCGCCGCCGTGCGATGATTCGCCGGGGCATTATGTTTGGTGACTCTGTCACAAAGAACTATCCCGCACAATTTTTTCTGCCGACAGCTTACGATTCGGTCAATCCGTTTGCCTTCATGGAACTGCAGGATGTCCAGGAATTGACGAACTTCTTCGAAAGCAAGGTGTCGTCCTATCAAGTTGCGGTGCAGGGGGAAGTGGCGTTCGATCATGTGTTTTAGCCGCTCCCGCGCGAGCCTAGTTGCGGCGCAGAGCCTGATCGGCTTCGCGCAGCCATCTGTCGCGATCGGCAGCGGCAGGCAACGCCTGCGCCAGGTCGCGGGCCAGCTCATAACTTTTGCGTGCGCCGTTCGGATCTCCCATCTTTGTAAGAGCCTCCGCCAGCGCGAGATGGTTCGGAGGATACTCCGGCCGCAGCGCCGCGGCTCGCCGCGCGGCGGCCAACCCCGCCTCGGGGTCGCCGGGTCCCAACGGCCATCCGGGGGCGCGAGTCAACACCAGCGCCCGCACGCGCGCGGGACCGGCGTGGTCATAGCCTGCATTGGCGGCTTCGGCGGCTGCCAAGCCTTCGAGCATGGTGCGGAGCAGTTCACCGGCACGCGTCGGGTGCGCCCGTGCCTCGAGACCCAGGGCGATGGCGCGTCCGTAAAGGCAGGCGACGTTCATCGGCTCCTGCGCCATGCAAGCTTCGGCATCGTGATTGGCCTCGGTCGCCAGCTCAGCACGGATTCGCGAATCGGACTCCTGATCGCTTCGCTGCGCGTCCGAGTCGATGGCCGCGGCCAGCCCCTCCACCGAGACGGGGATCGGAACCGGGCTCTGCATCTCCGGCCGCTGCGGCGCCCGGCACGCAACCACCGTGAGCGCGAGGATCCAGCACCCAATCCAACGCTTCACGGCGCCGGCGCGGGCCTTGAAATCTGGGGCATGACGAAGCCCTGCAGACGCAGCGCGCTCAATGTGTCGGCGCCGGCCGCTGCGTGACCCATCTTCAGCAGCGCCGCCTGTAAAGACTTGGCACGAGCGGGCGGCACTCGAGAATCGACGATTGCAACGATGGCGACCGGCAGCGGCGGAGATTGCGCCACGACTTGTAATTGGGCCGCGAACGGCAAAGTCGGAAGCGCCGCAGCCTGGGTCTGGTCGAGCAGGGCAACCACGTGCTCGCCCGCGGCAACCCGCCGGAGTGCACTGAGCAGTTGTCCCGTCGACTCGATCCGCACGTCCGGCGGCAGCGCCCACGCCTCGAGTGCCGAGTGCCGAACGAACTCAGGGGCATAGCCTGCCACGCTCAAGATGGTGTACCCCGCCATCAATGGCGGGCCGGTCACCGCACCGGCCTTCGCCACCAAGCTCCACCGTTCCTGCGGACCGACGCCCACGACGTCCGCCTGCGCAAGCGGCGTCAAATGCAGCTCCGCCGCGTGTTGGACAAAGAACGCAAACGGCACGAAGGCGAGCACTGCATCGGGACCGCCGAGCTTCAAAAGACCGCTCTGCTCGGACGGATCATAAACGGCGGCGAGGCTTCCCGCCGGCCAAGCTGCGGCCGTGACGGCCGCCTTCGCGAATTGATCGATGAAGGGCTGCGCGTCCCCGGCTCCTCCCGGATATCCGGGAGCGCAGAACACTAAGGTTGCCACCGCAGACATCAATAGGGTGCTCATGGCGGTAGGCTATCATTCCCCGGCGCTGAGGACCTACTGGTTCGGCAAGAGGGCGCCTTGAATTATGAGTATCGTCGTCTCTCCAAAGTTGCTTCGGATCTTTCTGCACGTGTTGCGGGCCAGGTACTGGGTCGCAGGCATCTACCTGGTGCTCGCGGTGGCCGGCCTTTACGGCGCCTCGCGGATACCCGCAGATCCGGCAATCGAGCGTCTCGTCGTGGCCGGCGATCCCGTGGCACAGGCGACCCTCGAATTCGAGCGGGTGTTTCCTGAAGGCGAGCAGGCGCTCATCATGCTCGAAGCACCGGACCCCTTGAATCAAGACACTCTGCAAGCTGCCGAGAGCCTGGAGCGGAAACTCGGCAAGATTCCGCAGGTCGAGGCTCACAGCGTCCTCACCCTCTTTCGCCGCGCGAATTCTTCCGCGGACTTAAGCCCGGAGGATGCCGTACGGTTGCGCACCTTCGCCACCGGTACGTCGCTTTTCCGCCGAGCCGGGCTTTTGGGCGAGCACTACTTCGGAATCGCCCTCGACCTTAGGGTCGATTCCCCGGCCGAGCGAGATCATGTGCTCGCCGCAATCGACGCTCTCGTGCTGCGCCTCGAGAATGGCGGTCAGTCCACGGCGCTCCCATTCTCCGCCATCCGGCGCGTCGGGAACCCGTGGCTCGACGCGTGGCTCGAACGGCAGACCGGCACGGCCACGAAGAAGTTCATGCCGCTCTTCGGAATTTTTCTGTTGATGCTGGTGGCAATCGTGTATCGCTCATGGCGCACGTTGGCCGCGATCATTCTCACCTTGGGCACCGTGATGGCGATGGCGGTGGGTTTGGGCGACCTGTTCGGCTGGTCGAACAACATTGTCTCGACGCTGGTCCCGCTCACCGTCCTGGTCACGACCACGGCCACGCTCGTCTACATCCACTCCCGCTACATGGAACCCGACGATGCGCCGACGCCTGCCGTGCATCACGCGCGGGCGCTCGCCAATAAATTCCTGCCATGCACCGCCTCGATATTCGCGACGGCGGTCGGCTTTGCCGCTCTCGCCGTGTCGGAGATCCGTCCCGTGCGTGAAATGGGCCTCTGGACCGCGAGCGGCCTCGTCGTGGCGTGGGTGAGCTGTTTCACCCTGTTTCCCGCGCTTCAATCGCTGCTGCGCGCGCCGACGCTGCTGGGTTCCGTTCCCGCCGGCCGCTGGTTTCCCGGTTTCGTCGACGCTCTGATTCCCGCCACCCGCCGCTACCGCTGGCCGCTCGTGGCCGGAGCCATCCTGCTGATGCTGTGTGGAGCGGGCGCCTTGTTCGGCGTTCCCGGCAGAGTCGCGCCGCTTGCGCTCGAAACCGACGCGTTGACGTATGTCAATCCGAGCGAACGCGTGGCGCAGGATACTCGGCGCTTCGAGCAATCGAACGGCCTCGACGTCATCGATCTTTGGCTGCAGACGCCGCCGGGTCATGCATTGGACCCGGAATTTCTAAGGGCCGTGGAGTTGTTGACCCGCCGGCTGGAGGAGCATCCGGGCGTGAACGCGGTCGATGGACCAACCTCCGTGCTGCGATGGGCTCGCTATATCGAATCGGGCAACGATCGATTGTCCACCGCACCTTCCGACTGGCCGAAGCTTGCCGCCGATCTCGAACAGATCCTGCTGACCGAACCCGGTGCGCGCAGTTACGTCGACGTGGCGAATCTCGCGAGTGTCCGGCTGACCATCCGCGGGCGGGGTGAACTCTTCGGCCCAGCCGGAGCGATGCGCGAGTTCGTCGAGCGCACCTGGAGCGCGGCGCAGTCGGACGACCCGGCCTTCGCGGCAGTCCGCGGCCGCCTTGCCGGCAAGGGAGCACTTTCCGGGGAGATCACCGAGCGTCTGCTGCCCACGCTCACCCACAGCTTTGTGCTCACCGCAAGCGTGATTTTTCTCGCCTTTCTGTTGGTGTTTCGCAGCCCGACCGCACTGCTGATGACGATGATTCCGTCGCTGTTCGCGATTCTTTCCGTATTCATCGTGATGCGCGCGGCAAGCATCCCCCTGAATATCGCCACCATCCTCATCGGCTCGACCATCCTGGGCGCCACCGAGAACGATCAGGTTCACTTCTTCTATCATTTCCAAGAGGTCCGCGCGAGCAGCTCGACGGCCGCCGCTCTGCGTCATGCGCTGTTGGTGGCCGGCCGCCCTATCCTGTTCGCCACGCTCATCAATGCCAGCGGTTTTCTGGCGCTCGCGCTCTCGGACCTGCCGCCGATGCGCCAGTTCGGGATCGTGTCCGCATCCGCATTCGTTCTGGCGCTCCTGGCCGATTTCACCGCGTTGCCGGCCGCGCTTTGGATTTTGAGCCGAGAGGCGCGCGCTCCCGCCGGATGATCGGCCTGTGAGCCGCAGGGATAACTATGGGAGAACTTACAGTGGCCGGCCAAAAACAACTGCGTTCCGTCGATTCCGAGGCCGCTCCGCCCGCACCTCTGGGGCTTCGCGGCGCGCTGGCCTACACCTTCGACGGAATACTGACGATGAACTCGGCAGGCGTCATCAAGCAAGCGAATCATTCCGCTTGCGGCATCCTGGGCCATCCGCTTGACCTTCTCATCGGCAGACGCGTTCAAGAGTTCGTCCAGGTACGGCGAACCTCCGTACCGATCGATATCTTCGCGGCGCCACAGGGGCGCGGACGTCATCAAACCGCGTTCACCTTGAAGCGACGCAATAATTCGGCGGTCGATGTACTGGTTCGCGAGTGTCACGGCGAGGTGCCCGACGAACGCCTGTGGATCCTTCGCGAGCTTGCGCCCGATGGTTTGGTCATCGAGGCGTTGGAACGACAATCTCGGTTGTTGCTGGAGGCGCAGCGGGTCGGACGCACCGGCGCCTGGGAGCTGGACATCAAGACCGGGCGGCTGATATGGACCTTGGAGCTGCGCCGGATCATGGAGCTCCCCGACACGAACGAGGAGATGACGATCGAGCGGTCATTCAATTTCTATTCCGCCACCAGCGAGGCCATCGTCAGAGAGGCGTTCGATGCAACGGTGACACGCGGCATACCTTATGATCTGGAGCTGGAAGTCGTCACCGCGCGCGGCAGCCGCATTTGGGTTCGGGAAGTCTGCCGCGCCACGATTCGCCGGGGCCGGCTGATTTCGATGATCGGCGTGTTGCAGGACATTACCGAGCGGCGGCGCCTTGCCGACTTCCTTGCGCACTCCGCGGACCAGGAGCGCGAGCGCGTCGGGGCGGATCTGCATGATGGATTGGGCCAGGAACTCACCGGCTTCGCGCTCATGCTGCGTGCCCTCGCGGCGCGCTCGAGACGCGAAGCGCCGGCCCTGTCGGGCGACCTCATTCATCTTTCACGGCTGGCCAGCAGATCGATCGCGGCCGTCCGCGACATGGCACATGGAATGCTGCCGATGGCGCTGCGTCATGGTGACTTCAAACTGGTCCTGCAAGAGCTGGCGCGGTCGACCCGGCGTTCGTCCGGCGTGCGCTTAGATTTACGCTTCAGCGGCGACATGACCTACTTGCCTGTGGGACGGGTGGCCGAGCACCTGTACCGGATCGCACAGGAGGCCATCACGAATGCCATCAAGCACGGCCGTGCGAAGCGTCTTTCGATTTCGGTACATGGAAGTGCGTCAAAGATCCGGTTCGCCGTATCCGATGACGGCATTGGATTCGACAGCCGACGGGTCATCGTCGGTATGGGCTTGGAGATCATGCGCCATCGAGTGCGTATGCTGGGCGGCCTGGTGGACATACGCCGGGCGCGAACCGGCGGCACCCGTGTCCTCTGCGTCGTGCCGCCTGCCTGACTCGGCGGAGCCGGCGGCCGCATCAACGCAGTTGACTATCCTTGCTTCCACGACGGTTATATCCGCTGAACCGCTCCACTTCCCGATCGTGCGCATCCTGACAGGGCAGACAGAGGCGAACGCCGGGAATCGCCGCCCGCCGCGCTGCCGGAATCTCGTTTTCGCACTCCTCGCAATAGTTGCGCCCCGGGCCGTTCGGCAATCGGCTTTTCGCACGGTCGACCCCATCCTTGACCGTTGCATCGATCTGATCCTGAACCGCACCCTCGGCCGCCCAACCTGTAGCCATTCCTCGTCTCCTGCATGTATCGTTGACTGCGGATGCAGCCAACGTGCACCAGAATGATTCCCCCCACTCGATACGTCAAGTTGCGGAAAATAGCGATCCTAAGCCACTATCAGGCGGTCGTTTGGCAGGCTCATCCATGGCAGATCAAGCTCCCCCTTTTGTAGAACTCCGGTCTTCGGAACTTACCGCCGAGATCGACGCGCTTGGTGCGCAGTTGTCCACCCTGAGGGACCGCGCCGCCCGCGACCTTTTGTGGGACGGCAACCCAGATGTATGGTCCGGGCGGGCGCCGCTTCTGTTTCCGATCGTCGGTGTGCTCGTCAATGGCAGCTACCGGTGCGGCGCCGAGACATTTCAGCTTCCGCGACACGGATTCGCGCGCGGCAGAAGATTTTCGATTGAAGATGTCACCCCCTCCACCGCCGAATTCAAATTGAACGCCGACGAAGCCAGTTTCCTGATCTACCCGTTTCGCTTCGAATTGGCGGTCCGCTTCGAATTGGTCGGACCGACGCTGACGTTGACGACGTCGATCCGCAACAAGGGCGATACGGACATGCCCGCCAGCTTCGGCTACCACCCGGGATTCCGCTGGCCGCTTCCCTTCGGGCAGCCGCGGACATCGCATTTCATCGAGTTCGAGAGCGAAGAGACCGCTCCCATCAGGCGCATCGACTCCGCTGGGTTACTTACCCTTACGCGCCATCCGAGTCCGGTCTCCCATCGACGCCTGACACTTGACGATGCGCTGTTTCAAGACGATGTCCTCATATTCGATCAACTCAAAAGCCGCTCCGTCCTCTATGGGAGCGACGACGGACCGCGCCTACAGGTGAGTTTTCCGGACGCTCCGTATCTTGGCATTTGGACGAAACCGGGAGCGCACTTCATCTGCATCGAACCCTGGCATGGCATTACCGACCGTCAGGGATTTTCGGGTGATTTCAGGGAGAAGGAAGGCGTGTTCCTACTCGCAGTCGGCGACGCCCTCGCGACGACCATGGCGATCACCTTGGTGGCTTGAAGCGCAGGCGCAACCGGAACTTGGGGGTTTGTCTGACATACACGCCTATTCTAAGCATTCATAGTGTCTTCCCGCAGCCGGCAGTGCGGGTCGTTTGTGGCGTCGGACCAACACCCAGGCGACTGTCGGGGTAGCGTTTTTACATAACGGAAAGTGCGCGGCCGGAAGACCCGGACTTGGACTTAAGTTGCTTATGAACGAAACAGTCGCCGTCCCACCAAATTCCAACGATGAGCGTCGTACCTCGACACCTGTCCGAGTCGGTTACGTTCTACGAAATCGGTATGTTCTCGAAGAACGCCTGGGAAGCGGCGGCAAGGGCACGGTGTTCAAGGCGCTGGATCGCTACCGCTCCGATCTTCCCGAGGATGATCGATACGTCGCGATAAAAATACTGCACTCGAACGCGGACAATCACAGCGATTTGCTCGCGGACCTCAGACGCGAGTTCTATTGCGCTCAGACTCTGTCCCACGAGAGCATCGTCAACGTATACGAACTGGATCGGGACGGAGACGTTGATTTTTTCACGATGGAGCTTCTCGAAGGGGAACTCTTGAGCAGCATGATGGCTCGGTTGCACCCCCTGCCGATGTCGCGGCCCGAGGCCTGGGCAATCATTCGAGACATCGGTTCCGGGCTGGCGCATGCACACGCACGCAACGTGATTCACGCAGATTTGAAGCCCCACAATATAATGGTCACACACTCCGGCGAAGTCCGGATCCTGGATTTTAGTAATTCGGTGGGACGTTATGCGGCGGACGTTGTGCGTCGGAGAACTGCGCATTCCTCCGGGACGCCCTCGTATGCTTCCTGCGAGCTGCTGGCGGGGAGGGCTCCCGATCCACGCGACGACGTGTATGCGCTCGCGTGCCTCTCGTACGAATTGCTCGCCGGAACGCACCCCTTCCAGCGCCGGCCGGCAACGGAGGCGCGCGATCTCGGAATAGTACCGAAACGGCCGCAGGGCCTGACCCGGCAACAATGGCAGACGCTTGCGGTGGGTCTGTCCTGGCATCGGGCGGGTCGGTCGATTTCGGTTCGCGCCTGGCTGAACAAATTGAATACCGAGCGCGCGGCGACGCGGCGGGTGCCGGACGTCCGTGGCCTGCAATCCACACCGGTCAAACACGGCGCGGCGCCCTCCTTGAGATTCACCACGCTATTCGCCGTGCTCTTGCTTACGATCAGCGTCTGGGTGTCATTTGTCCGCTGGGCCTCGGGCGGCCGGGCGACCGGCAACGATGCCGTTCCGGAGTTGGTAGCCAACCAGAGCAACCCGCCCAATCAGCAGTCCGGCGAAGTCCCCGATGCGACGAGTCAGGACAAGGCCCCGGCGGACTCCGGTGTGCAGAATGCGGCGCCCGACGTCACCCCGGCGCAGAACAATCGAGGGCATGACGCGAGCCGGCCGAAACAGCCGCCTGCGTCGACCGGCCCCCTGTTGGTTTCCGCCGGCAACTATACGGTCCGTTCCGATGAACACTATGCCGAGATTCGTGTGCGTCGTTCCTCCCACTTGCGCGGCGACTCCGAATTCGTGTGGTGGACCGAGGCTGCATCGGCGAAACCCGGTATCGACTATGTGCATCAAGGCAAGGTGACTCAGTCGTTTCCGAAGGGAAAAAACGCGACGAGCTTCTTCATAAAGCTCGTTCCCGGAGCGTCGCGAACGCACCGGGAGGTATTCTACGTGGCCATCGCCGAAGCCGGCCGCGGTGCTTCGGCGGACCCGATTGCGCGGGCCGCTGTTTGGCTGCCGATGAATCAAGATCATGCGAATCAAGATCATGCGCAGGCTCCGCCCGGACCCGACGTGCATGCCGATTCGCCTTTCAGCACTGCCGCGTTACGCTCGCCGGTTCGGGGCTCGAGGTAGGTTCAGAGGCATCAGGATGATTTGCGCCGATCGATGACGCGCCGGGCCTTGCCGGTCGATCGCTCGAGGGCGCCCGGTGCATGCAGCTCGACGCGCACGCTGACGCCGACATGCGATTTCACGAGGTGCGCCAATTCGCGGGTGGCGGCCTCCCGGCGCTCGGCGGCGGCGTCCGGTGCATGTTCCACATGAACCGCCAACGCGTCCAAGTGTCCCTCGCGAGTGAGTTCCAGGTGATAATGAGCGGACAGCCCGTGACACCGAAAGATCAATTCCTCGATCTGCGTGGGGAACACGTTCACCCCGCGCACGATCAACATGTCGTCGCTGCGGCCGGAAATTCTTCCCATCCGACGCATGCTGCGGGCGGTGGGCGGCAGCAGTCGCGTGAGGTCGCGCGTCCGGTAGCGAATCACGGGGAGTGCCCGCTTGGTGAGTGAGGTGAATACCAGTTCACCCTCGACGCCTTCCGGCAATACCGCACCGGTCGCCGGATCGACGATTTCCGGATAGAAGTGGTCTTCCCAGATACAGGGCCCATCCTTCGACTCGGCGCACTCCTGGGCCACGCCCGGCCCCATCACTTCGGATAGACCGTAAATGTCGAGCGCCACCAGCCCGAGCCGCCGCTCCACCTCGGCGCGCATCGAATCGGTCCAAGGTTCTGCGCCGAAGATGCCGATTTCGAGGGAACAGGCTCGCGCGTCCATCCCCTGGCGGTCCATTTCCTCGGCGATGGTCAGCATGTAAGAAGGTGTGACCATGATGATGCGCGGCCGAAAATCGCCGATCAGCTGAACTTGCTTCTCGGTCTGTCCGCCCGACATCGGGATTACCGTGCATCCGAGGCGTTCGGCGCCGTAGTGCGCACCGAGACCTCCCGTGAACAACCCATAACCATAGGCCACGTGCACCATGTCGCCCGCCCGGCCGCCCGCCGCACGAATGCTGCGTGCGACCAAATCTGCCCAGGTATCGATATCTTCCCGCGTATAACCCACCACGGTGGGCTTGCCGGTGGTGCCGGATGAGGCATGGATCCGGGCGATCTGTGCTCGAGGCACCGCAAATAGTCCGAACGGGTACCGCGCTCGAAAGTCCTGCTTGGTCAAGAAGGGGAATCGCGCCAGATCCTCGAGCCTCTTCAAATCCGCGGGATGCACCCCGGCCGCGTCGAAGGTTTCCCGGTAGTGCCCGACATTGTCGTAGGCATGCCGCAACGACCATTGCATACGTTCGAGCTGCAGCGCCCGAAGCTCGTCGGTGGATGCGCGCTCGATCGGCTCGAGGGCCGCTTGAGCTTGATGTCGGCTCATCGCCACTCCCCGCCACGAGCACCCATCAGAATTCGGGCCTTCTCTTCGACTTCACGGCGTCAACCCCTTCGCGCGCATCGCTCAAGCGAAAGCCCAGCATCTCCAAGGCGAGCGAGGCATCGAAGCTCGGCCCGGCAAGACGCAGCCAATTATTGAGTGCGTGCTTGGTGAAGCGGATCGCGGTTCGGCTGCCCGAATTCAAGGTCCGTGCCACCTCGAACGCGGTCTCCACCACGATCGCATCGGGAACGCACAATCCCACGAGCCCAATTCGTTCGGCTTCGGCTCCCGACATGGATTTATTGGTCAACAGGTAGTACCGGGCCTTGGCAAGACCGCATAGAAGCGGCCAAATAATGACGGCATGATCGCCCGCCGCGACACCAAGCCGCGTGTGCCCGTCGAGGATGCGCGCCGTATCCGCGGCAATCGACACATCCGCGAGCAACGCGACGGCAAGGCCGGCGCCTACGGCGTGTCCGCGAATCGCCGATACCACAGGTTTTGAGCAGTTGATCAAATTGTAGACAAGATCGCTCGCTTCCTTCCAGACCCGGATCAAGGTCGCCTGGTCCGCGATCATGCGCTCGATCATGCCGAAATCGCCGCCTGAGGAAAAATGTTCGCCGTCGCCGCGCACGACCACCACCCGCACGTCGTCATCCACGTCGACGGCGCGCCAAACCCGCGCCAGGTCGGTGTGCATGGCCTCGGTTGCCGAGTTCATCCGGCTCGGATTCGATATGACGATCTCGAGTATTCCGGCCTCCGGTGCGTGGAACTGCAAACTCGGAAATTCTCGCGCATAGCGGGCAGCGTCCGGAGACATGCCTACACCCCTTTAGGATTCGGCACGGCCTGATCCGGCACGGCGTGAATGCTCACCATCGTCAGCACGGTATATGCGGCAACCGTCTCCTCGAGCTGATTGGTGATCTCGGTATCCCAGGCCACTTCACCCCAGCCCTTCTCCGCTCGCAGGCTCTTTTCGGCGCAAGTCAGGCGCACCTTGATAAGGTCCCGCGGTTTGACCGGCTTGACGAATCTCAAGTGATCGAGGCCATAGTTCCCGAGAACGGGCCCATAGGCAGGATCGACGAATAGCCCGGCCGCCGCCGAGATGAGAAAATACCCATGCGCAACGCGTCCCCCGAACAAAGGATTGCGCGCAGCCTCGTGCTCGTCCATGTGGGCGTAGAAGTTGTCGCCCGACAGTGCCGCAAAGCGCTCGATGTCGTCCACGGTAACCTCGCGCTCCACGGACTGCAGGGTGTCTCCCAACTGAAGTTCATTGAACGGCACACGGAACGGGTGCATTCCCGGATGGCGAACCCGGCTGCCGCGCACCCAGCGGCCGCCCGCGACGGTAATGTTCTGCGGCGATCCTTGTACCGCGGTGCGCTGCATGTAATGCAGTACCCCGCGAATGCCGCCCATTTCCTCGCCGCCGCCGGCACGCCCGGGTCCGCCGTGGACCAACGGAGCAAGCGGCGACCCATGCCCGGTCGACTCCTTCGCGCAATCACGATTCACGACCAGTATTCGTCCGTGGTAGGGAGCCAGCCCCAGCACGAGGCGGCTCGCAAGCGCATCGTCCGCGGAGAACACCGATGCAGCCAGGCTGCCCGCGCTGCGCCGCGCGAGCGCGATGGCATCCTCCGTGTCCTGATAAGGCAGCACGGTCGCGACCGGGCCGAATGCCTCCACCTCATGGACGGCGCGTGCCGCATGCGGATTGCGGCAGAGAAGCAGTAGCGGCGGCACGAAGGCTCCGCGCTCGCGGTCGGCATCCAGCAATTCAAACCGATCGAGGCTGCCCGCGACGAGT
>Ga0137403_10005163_pt1 | contig 15174 bp, 13 predicted proteins | sample CZOMad2_1_16fung_FD_122057 | JGI IMG/M metagenome (GOLD analysis project Ga0137403, IMG submission 122057) | Vadose zone soil fungal communities from Angelo Coast Range Reserve, California, USA - CZOMad2_1_16fungal (Hybrid Assembly) | ecosystem: Environmental > Terrestrial > Soil > Vadose zone... | reverse complement strand
TACTCTTTCTGCCCATCTTTGACACGCTCCTGGTCAGTGTCACGCGCAGGTTGAATGGACGTGCCATATCTGCCGGCGCAAAGGATCACACATCGCATCGCCTTGTCATGCTTGGGCTGACCGAGCGAAATGCAGTTCTGACGCTGTATCTTCTAGCAGCCTCCAGCGCGCTTGTCGCTGTGTTGTGCAAACGAGTGTGGTCCGACATTGGCCCCGGCATCTTGGCGCTCTTTCTGTTAACCGCGACCGCGTTCTGGTTTTATCTCGCCAAGATCCAGCTGCCTGAAGAGTGGCTTTCACGCACCAACGCGTTTACCTTCTTCGTTCCGGAGTTCTTGAATTCGATCGGCAGGCGGGCGGCTATGGTCTTTGTGGATACCGGCTTAATCGTATTGGCTGTATTTCTTGGATACTTGCTGCGCTTCGACGGTGTTCCACATCAATACAGAGGCTCTTTTCTCTGGGCCGCCGTATTTCTGATTGTGGTCAAGATTCCCCTTTTTGCCATCTTTTCGGTTTACCGTCGCGACTGGACGATGCGCGCGCTACGTGACATTTACCCCATACTTAAAGGCAGTGTGTTCGGATCCCTGTTGGTCGTGACGGCGATCACATACCTGACCGGGTTCAAGGACTTTTCGAGGGCTGTATTCGCTACTGAGATGATTCTCACAGTCGGTCTCATGGCCTTCGTTCGTACCGCCACGCGGTTTTTCGACGACGTGCTGCCCAGGCAGAGCAATGAGGCTTACCTGGTCGTAGGCGGGTCGAGTGCAGAATTTTTCTACCGGTATTTCGAGTGGGAGCGTTCGCACAATCCCATGTTTATCACCGATCTGGAACGGCGCGCGGCACGCGAGCTGAAACTCGAAAAGCCCTGGCTTTACGATCCGAAGCCGGCGACAGAATGTCCCGCGTGCGCGGAACGCATCAAGCCCGGCGTCGCGGTGTGCAAAGCCTGCGGCGCCATTCTCGACAAAGAGAAAGCGGCGCAGTTTGGACTGGGGCTCGGCGAGACAAAGTAGGCTTTCAGTTCCGTCTATGTTGTAATTGGTAAGAACCCTTGGTCTTGACAAACCTCAAGAGTTCGCTATGATTATAGACATCTTCTCCCCTTCGGATCAGCCGCAAGGCCTCTGGAGGGGTTATTTTTTTGAGTTCTTGTGCCACCCGAACCAGCCGACAAACGCGCGTTTGTTTTCATAGATGGACAGAACTTGTTCTATGCCGCCAAGCAGGCATTTGGCTATAACTTTCCGAATTACGATCCCAAACGTCTTGCCCAATGGGTTGCCACTCAGAAAAAATGGCGTCTGACGGAGACCTATTTCTATACCGGACTGCCTGAGGTTAAAGACTCTCCATTCTGGAATGACTTTTGGACGGCGAAACTCGCCGTTATGGGCACTCGCGGCATAAGAACCTACTCTCGTCATCTCAAATACCGCAATCAAACGGTCACACTCGCAGGTGGTTCAACGACAACTGTTCTCGTCGGCCAGGAAAAGGGAATCGACGTTAGGCTGGCCCTCGACGTTGTGCGTGGTGCTCGTGAAAACAAGTACGACGTAGGCGTCATCTTCAGTCAGGACCAGGATCTCTCAGAAGTTGCGTCCGAAGTACGCAGCATCGCTCAGGACCAAAATCGCTGGATCAAGCTGGCTTGCGCGTTCCCCATTAGTCCGACCTCAACCAACAAGAGAGGCGTCACGGGGACGGATTGGATACACATTGATCGCGCCGCCTATGATGCATGCATCGACTCGAAGGACTACAGACCCAAATCAAGGCCTTAAGGTCGAATGAGTCGGACCCACAAGTTGCTCCAATAATTCAAAGAGTAGGCTATGACTACTGCAGGCTCATTTGACGCGCCCATTGAAATTTTCAGCGGGCTGGTGACGGATATGGCGCCGGCGGATTTGCCGCACGGCGTTTCGCCGGATTGCCAGGACGTTGTGTTCAGTTCCGGCGGCGTCGCAACGCGTCCCGGTTTGCAAACGATGTTCGGACCGCTCGCGGGAAATCCGACCGTAAATTATTTGAAGACGTACGAAACGCCGAACGGAACGTTGCGCACGATGGCCCTGGACGCGAATGGCGCGCTCTACAAAGAGACGACGCCGGGAACGCTCTCCGCAATTGCGAACGGCTTGGCGCCAAATTCCTACGCGAACTCGACCACGCTTTTTGGGCGTGAATATCTCGCCTTGAGCGACGGGAAATCTGGAATCGATCTCCCGCGCCAGTTTGACGACACGAATTTCGATCGCGTAAGCCAGGGCGGACCGGGCGCGGGACCAACCGCCATCGAGGAAAACGTAATCGTTTCGGTTGCGTCGAGCCCAACTGGCGCGACGCAACCTGCCGCTGTGGCGATTTCCGCCAGTCCGGCCGGCGCAACGCAAAGCGGTTTTCTGGTGACGATTACAACCTCCACTGCTCATGGTCTCGCAGCGGGACAATCTGCCACGATCGCAGGCGTTGGCGTCAGCGGTTACAACGGAACAGTCCCCGTCGTCGGCATTTTAAGCAGCACACAATTTACTTACATCGTCGGCGTTTCCGGACTCGCGGCTTCGGGCGGCGGCACGTCCGCGTCCTGCACGGCCACGATTCAAACGACGGTCGCGCACGGCTTCGTCGCCGGCCAACTTGTCACGACGTCCGGCATCGGCGTCGCCGGATACAACGGCACATTCGCAATTGCGAGCGTTCCGGACACCACACATTTCACTTTCACTGCCGCAAGCGGCGGCCTGGCCGCTTCCGGAGGCGGCACCGCGGCTGCGGCGGGCAGCATTTCCGCGGGCGTGCATCAAGTCTGCGTAATTTTCAAAACGCGCCAAGGTTATTTAACTCAGCCCGGTCCCGCGACTTCCTGGACTGCAAGCGGCAACAAACGTGTTGTCCTCACGAATATTCCCGTCGGCCCGTCGAACATCGTCGCGCGCATCCTGTGTTTTACCGGCGCGGGTGGCGCCAGCTTTTTCTACGTTGGCAGCGGTTCGACGCTCTTCAGCGGCAACATGATTCTGGGCGACAACGCCACGACTTCGCTCGCCGTGGATTTCTCCGACGCGATTCTGCTCGCGGGCACAAACGTCGACGATCTGTTCCGTCTTATCGAACTCGCACCAAGCGCCGGAGTTCTCGGCTATGCGCAGCGCCTCTTCTGGTGGGGCGAGCGCAACAAAATGAACAACTGGATGAACTTGGGCTTCGACGGCGGATTTACCGGGCCGTCGTTTCCGCATTATCCGCTCGGCTGGACGCCGGATCCCGTTTGGGCGCCGGGCGCAAGCGATGAAGAGAATTTCACTGTTTGGGGCGCGGCGTTCGCGATTGTTGGCAATGGCACCACGCCGATTCGCGGAATGATGGCGCAAACGGCCGTGAACGATCGCTTCGGCGTGCCGCTCATCCAAAGCGGTACGGATTACACGATTCGCGCTCGCTGCGCGCGCAATATAACTCTCGCGCAAGGCACGCTGCACATTCATCTCGTCAGCGCGACAGGCGGTGTCAGCACAACCGGCCTGCAACTCAGCGCCACTCAACTGACGACGACCTATGTCGAATACACGGCACAGCTCACCGCGCCATTGACGGCGATCCCCGGCGATTTGCTGCTGCAAATCTACGCCGACGGCACGCCAACGCTGAACGGCATCTTCTACATCGATTCGATTGAGATTTTTCCCACGGCGCAACCGCTCAATTCCTCACTCGTGCGCGGCAGCCGCGTGGAAGATCCCGAAAGCTACGACGGCATCAACGGCCTGCTCAGCGTCAGCGAAAATGACGGCCAGGCCATTCGCGCCGCGTTCAAATTGCGCGAACGTCTTTACTTCGTAAAAGAACATTCCATTCACGTTACGCAAGATGACGGAACGAATGAGCCGGCGCTATGGTCGATCGCGGAAGTCACGCGCCGCGTCGGCACACCTTCTGTGCGCGGCATTGGCATCGGCGAGGACTGGGTGGTCGTCGCGCACCGCACCGGTCTCTACATTTTCAGCGGCGGCGAGCCTGTCAAGATTTCCCAGGAAATTCAGCCGACGTGGAACAAAATCAACTGGCAGTATGGCCACACGCTTTGGGTCACCGTGGACACCAAAGAACGCCGCATTCTGATTGGCGCGCCAATGGGCACGGCAACTTCACCGAACCAAATTCTTATGTTGGATTACCGCGACCTCGATTCCGCCGCGGACATCGCCGGCCGTCCGCCCGTCACGATTGGCTATACGGGGAGAAAAACCGCCACCGACAAGACGCGCAAGTGGTCGCCGTGGACCATCGCCGCCAATAGTGCCGCGCTGCTCGAGCGCATCGATGGAACCGCACAAGTGGCGGTCGGCAACGGCGCCGGCACCGGAAAAATCTACAAGCTGAGCGACACGCAATTGTCCGACGATGGCGCCGCGATTCCCAGTTACTACACGACGCACTATTTTCCGGAGCGTGCCGTCGAGCAGGCGCTCGCTCTCGGCGCGCATCGCAAATTATTCAGCTACTTGACGCTCTACGTCGAAGGCGCGGGAAATCTCGGCCTCACATCTTTTGTCGACACACCGAACTCGCCGCAAGCGCAACAACCTTTGCCAATGAGTTCTCCCGCACCGAGAGACCTCGAGCTGCCAATAAACATTCTCGGCGAGCGTGTGGCGTTTCAGGTAAGCACCAATCAGGCCGGCGCCTGGTTCCGCCTGCAAAAATTCATTCCATCGGTTCGGCCCGATCCCTGGGCGCCCGTCCGCGGCTTCAATTGACGAAAGATCGTTGGCTTATTTTCTAAGTAATTCGCGCAAGCGCTGGGCCAGCGTATCGAGGCCGAACGGTTTTTGCAGAAAACCTTCGCCGCGATCGCGCGCTTCTTCGAGCAGGGAAGTGTCTTCGGCGTAGCCGGACATGTACAGCACTTTTGTTTCGGGCCGCTCGCCGAGCAATGTCTTCGCGAGCGCCGGTCCGTTCATGCCGGGCATCACCGCGTCGGTAACAAGGACGTGTATCGTTCCGCGATGCGCGGCGGCGAGTTCCAAAGCGCGCGCGCCGGATTCCGCGGCCAACACGAAATATCCGTGCGAAGAGAGGTACTGCGTCGCAACTTCGCGAACGCCTTCTTCATCGTCTACGACGAGGATCGTTTCGCTTCCGCCGGTTTCTTTGCCGGCATTTGTTTTCTTGCTGGTTTCCGGATCGGGTTCCTTCACCGCCGGCAGAAAGATTTCAAACGTCGTGCCGATGCCGACGGTCGAGTCAACCCAGATCCAGCCGTCGCTCTGTTTCACGACGCCGTAAACCGTCGCGAGGCCCAGCCCGGTGCCCTTGCCAAACTCTTTCGTCGTAAAAAATGGCTCGAAGATGCGCGCCTGGGTAGCCGCATCCATTCCCGTGCCAGTATCAATCACGCGCAGGCGGATGTAATCCGCTTCCGGCATTCCTGGCCGCCGCCGCACGACGGGTGAATCTCCCGTAACGTGGTCGAGGATGGCCGTCACGGTGCCGCCGTTCGGCATCGCATCGCGAGCGTTGATCGCCAGGTTCAGGACAACTTGTTCAAGCTGGCTCTCGTCTGCTCGTACCCAAAGCGGCTCGGCGGGCAGTTGCAGTCGAAAATCGACCATCGGCCCGAGCAAACGCCGCAAGAGATTGGCGATGTCCTTCACCACGGTGCGCATCTCAATGACGCGTGCCTGAAGCACCTGTTTGCGGCTGAAGGCGAGAAGTTGCTGCGTAATGCCCGCCGCGCGATCCGATGCTTTTTGAATCGCTTCGGCATTGTGCGCCACGCCGGCGTCCACGCCCGGCCGGTTGAGCAGCAGCTCCACGTGGCCGCGTATCACCATCAAGAGATTGTTGAAGTCGTGCGCGACGCCGCCGGCGAGTTGCCCGATCGCTTCCATTTTTTGTGCGCGGCGCAAATGTTCTTCGAGTCCGCGGCGGTCCGTCACGTCATACGTGATGCCACGCATCCGGTAGGCGCGCGAGTTGGCATTGCGCAGCACGCGGCCCGCGCTCGCCAGCCAGTGTTCGCGGCCGTCGGGCCAGCGCACACGGTACTCGGCGCCGTACGCTTCGTCGTGCCGCAGCCCTTCACGCACGGCGTGGCGCACCCATTCGCGGTCTTCCGGAAAGACGAGTTCGAGAAATTTTGCCGCGGTTGCCGGAGCTTCCTTGGGATTCAGGCCAAACAGCGAACAGTGGCGGTCGTCCCAGAACAGCGCGTCGGTTTCGGGATCCCATTCCCACATGCCGAGATGCGCCGCTTCGAGCGCGAGCCGCAAACGCTCTTCGGATTCGCGCAGCGCAACTTCCGTGGCTTTGCGTTCGCTGATGTCGGACAGAATTCCGTACAGCACCGGAACATCGAAACCTTCCGGCCGGATGATCATGCTTTCGTCGCGGAACCAGATCACGCGACCATCTTTTGACACCATGCGGTATTCCGCAAAAAATGCCCTGCCCGTTTTGTGCAGCCGTTGCTCTTCGGCCAGGACGAGTTCGCGATCGTCCGGGTGCACGTGTTGCAGCCACAACGATGGATCGGCGAGCCACTCTTCGGCTGCGTACCCGAGATATTCCTTGATTTGTGGGCTGACGTAGTGCCATTTGGCGTCTGACCCGAAATGCGAAATGTAGACAATCCCAGGCACGCGCTCGATCAGCGAGCGATACAGCGCTTCATTGGGAACGATCGTGGACATACTGAGGCGTTCCGCGGGAGCCGTGGTAGGCGGGGAGCCCGCGGCGTCGAGTGGGTCGAGAGGGGATGTACGCCGCATCGTCTGTTTTCGCGCTTCCAGTGCGGGAATCCTCAATCCCCTCGCATCGGACCTGTCGCGCAGTATTTCGTTTAGTGTGGCGGCCTCATTCGGGGCTGTCAATTGCGTCGTGGGACACGCGTATCCGAAAGGGTAGGGAGAGAGGCCGTAAATGCTGACCGTGGCACAACTTGCTCCGCTGAAAGACCGCGATCCGTATCTCTACGAGACGCTGGTCAAAATCGTGTCGGCGCTAAATGCCGCCAGCCAACGCGCTGGCGTGGATCCCAGTACGCCTGCGCCGGCGCCGTCTTCCATTGCTTCCCTGACCGTGCACGCGTCGAACGGTTGGTTCGACCTCGCCGTCACGGACCCGGCGAATTCGCGCCCGGGACTTTTTTATTTCGCGGAATCGGACGTGACGCCCGGGTTTAATTCCCCGCGCGTTCATTTCATGGGTTCTTCGCGGAATTTGTATGTGCAGCTCGGCAATCAGACGCTCTACTGGCGCGTGTATTCGCAGTACATCGGCTCGCAGCCTTCCGCGCCGGTCACATTCGGCAATCCGCCGTCGGCAGTCGCTGGTGGTGGAGTTTCCGGGCCGGCGCCGTTGCCGTCGCAAGGAAGCGGCGCGTTGCCGAACGGTTTGCCACGCGGCGGAAACGGATTTGGCATCCACGCCGGCTCGCGCATCGTGCGACAGTCGCTTTTGTAACGCCGGCTTCCAGCCGGCTCTTTCTCTTGAGAATGTGCATGCGCGTCCGTGAATACAAGGCAGAGGACTTGGAGCCGTTGCGACAAATCCATGCGGCACAAAGTTTCCCGTATGCATTTCCCGATCTCACGAATCCGCTGTTCGTCACGAAAATTGTCTTAACGGATGGCGAAGACGCGAACGAAAAGATTCGCGGCGCGGCGCTGCTTCGACTGACCGCCGAAGCGTACCTGCTGCTCGATCCATCGCAAGGCGCGCCGCGCGAGCGCTGGCAATCGCTGCTCGCGCTTCATCAAGCGGCCGAGCAAAATGCCTGGCAGCGAGGTCTCGAAGACGTTCACGCATGGCTCCCGCCTGCCATCGCCAAAAAATTCGGCCGCCACATCGAGCGCCTCGGCTGGCTCCGGGACGACGCCTGGACGCCCTACTGCAAACGCATCGGTTAGGCTAGCCGCATAAAAACATCACACCGTGGTTCGCCACCGCGAATCGCGCAGCACATTGATGTCGCGCGAGCCGAAGCTCGAAACTTGCAACTTAGAACTTACGACTTACAACCTCGGAGGTTTTCCCATGGGACGCGGTGCACAAGACCAAACACGGCAATTGACCGACCAGCAGCTTGCCAACATTAATTCGCTGAACCAGCAGTTCTTTGGCCAGCAGCAGCAGGTCGGCAATCTGCTCGTGCCACAGTTTCAAAATATTCTGAATAATCCCGGCCTCAGCGCCGCCGATAAAGCTGCCGTCACCGGACAATCGCAAGGCGCGCTCTCCAGTGCGTTCGATTCGCTCCAGCAGGCCGCGGCAAATCGCGCCGCCCGCACGCGCAATTCGGCCGGCTTCGGCGAACTCGCCGACGACCTGGCGCGCCAGAAGGGAATTGCCGAAGCTGGCCAAGCCCAGCGCAATCAGCTCGACTTCACCAACACTGCCTTTCAACGACAGATGGCTGCCCTGCAGGGCCTCTCCGGCCTATTCGGCGTGGATTCCAATCTGCTCGCGCATGGTCTCGGCATTCCGCCGGAGTTGCTTAACGCCCGCGCCAATGCTTCGCGCAGCAGCGGTGGATTTTTCTCTTCGCTCGGCTCGGCGCTCGGCGGAACCCTCGGCTCGCTCCCCGCCGCGTTTTTGTAGCATAGCCACTCTTGGCTGTGCGCGATCGAATCCACGCCGCGAACCAAAGCGCACAGGCAAGAATGCGTTTCGTAGCATAGCCACTCTTGGCTGTGCACGGTGTGAGCCGTACCTCCCAACTGAACTCGCAACGAGCCCATGCCGTACTTATCACAGTTGCTGGCCGTGTTGCTTCCGATCGGCGTACAGCTCGTCGTGTTTCTGCGCTGGCTGCATCGCCGCCTTCGCGACGACGAAATCCATCGCGCCTTCGTCTACGACATTGCCACGAATCACTTGCCGCACATCTACGATGCGCTCCGCGCCATCGCCGAGCAGCAGGGAATTGCCCTGTCCGAACCGCCCCCGCTTCGCTTCATCGACCTGAACGAAACTCGCCGCAAAGAACACCGGAGCCGACGATGACCGCCGCGCCTGACAAACTTCTCGCGTTCGCCTGTAGCGCCGCGCAAGCGCATGGTATCGACGCATCGCTCGTCTGCGCGGTTATCGAGCAGGAATCGTCCTGGAATCCCTGGGCGATGCGCTACGAGCCGGCCTTCTTCGCGAAATACGTCGCGTCCTTATATACAAATAATAAGGTCTCCGCGACGGAAGCTTACGCGCGCGGAATGTCCTGGGGCTTGATGCAGGTGATGGGACAAGTCGCCCGCGAAAATGGTTTCACCGATCATTACCTCAGTGGCCTTTGCGATCCCGCCGCTGGAGTCGACCTGGGCTGCCGCGTATTGCGCAAAAAACTAGACGCCGCGAAGGGTGACACCGCGCAGGGTCTTCTTCTCTGGAATGGCGGCGCCAACCCGAACTATCCCGTAGAGGTCCTGGCGCGCCGCACGAGTTACCTTCGAGCGACCGCCTGATTCCCTCTGCGGAACTTTCCAATGCGCAACTGGATTCATCTCGCAATTACCGCCGTTGCCTTATTGATCGCTACCACTCTGTTTGTGGAATGGCGCAGCGAGGTCCGCGACCGCGCCAAACTCCAAGCCACGCTGGCCCTCGCCGAACAATCCTTGCAGCGCGCGACCGTCAGCCAGCAGGACCGCGACCGCCAGCTCAACGACGCCGTCGGCAAGCTCGCCGCCCTCAAGGCAACCGTCGTCACCCAACAACAAATCCTCGCGCGGCTGCCCGAAGTCCTGCCTTTGCCCAAGCCACTCGTCGCAACGCAAAGTGTCCAGCCTGACGCGCCCTCGGACAACAATCCACGCGGCGCCGAAAGCCGAGCGGGCAAACGGCCCGAAGCACCGACCCCGAGCACCGTGGCGATCCCGGGCGAAGACCTAAAGCCGCTCTACGACTTCGCCGTGGATTGCAAGACCTGCCAGGCCCGCCTGGCCGCCGCCACCGCCGACCTCGCCGACGAAAAGACCAAAACCCAGGCCCTCGGCAGGGAACGGGACGCCGCACTGAACCTCGCCCGCGGAGGTTCCCTGCGCCAACGACTCGGCCGCGCCATGAAGTGGTTCGTCATCGGAGCCATCGCCGGCACCGTCGCCGCCAAGGCGCACTGATTTACGCTTCGCCGCAACTTTCGCACGATCAAGCCTGAAATGAACCCGCTCCGCCCTTGCCAGAAACCAGCCTGAACCCCAGAACGCCCCTGGCTGGCGCACCCCCCGCGCCAGCCAGGGGAACTACACGCAAGCCACAACCAATATCCACAGAAGGCCCATATTCCGAAAGATTCCTCTTGACATCGCGTCCCATAAGTTATATTATGTTAACTAGAAAATGAGGCTCATCTCCGCCGCTGTGGACGCCCTGTGGATAAGCCTCCCTAGTCGCTTCCCCACCTGTTCTCGCTAATTAAGGTTTAGTGGCTGCGCTCGCCGACTTCTGATTCGCAAGCTCGTATTGAATGAATCGCTCAATCGTCGCTGCATCCGCGCCCACCACGCGGCGTCCGTTGATGAATACGGTCGGCGTGCTGGTTACGTCGAGCGCTCGCGCATTGCCCACGCTAGCGTCGACCGCGTCCGCGGCTTCCTTGGACGCTAGGCAGCTCTTGAACGCCGTCTGGTCAAGTCCGGCCTGTCCGGCGAAGTCGGCGGCCTTGTCCCACGCATTGGCAGCCGACACAAGGTCCTGCCCGTCATAAAAACTGTCATATATCTTCCAGAACGATTTGGGGTTCTGACTGTAGGCGCAGCGTCCTGCGAGGGCCGCCGTTTTGGCCCAAGGATGAATCTGCTCGATCGGGTAATCCTTAAAGTAAAACTTCACCTGCGGGTAGTTTGGCAGAATCGTCCGAAGCTGCTCGTGCAGATTCTTGCAGACGGGGCATTCAAAGTCCGCGAACTCGACGACCGTAACCGTAGGGTGCTCAGCTCCCGTGGACGGCGAACTGGCCAGGTCGATCTTCGCGCGCGTCTCCGCCACCGGATCTTTGGCCAGGTCGGAAACGTCTCCGCGAATCAGAAATTTCCCGTCCTTGCTGAGGTACATCTTCGCCGTGTCGTGGCTCTCGCCGGACACGAGTTCGACCGTGGTCACCAGCAGGCCGGCAACCTCTGACTCTTTGGGTTCGGGGATGGTCAGCTTCACCTCCGGCCCGAACGCGTAAAGGTGGCGGAGATATTTCTCGATTTTCTTCTGCAGCTCGGATTGCGGAGCGGGAGCGGCTTGCGCGCACAGAGGGGAATTCCCTGCCATCGCTCCCAGGAAAATTCCAAGTACAACAAAACGCCAGCAAGCTCTCACCGGTAGCCTCTTTCTATGGAATAAATTTCTGCGCGATCGGGAACGGCCGCCCAAATCCAAACGCCCGCGAAGTTATTTTAAGGCCAGGAGCGGATTGTTTGCGCTTGTATTCGGTGCGGTCCACGAGGGCCGCAATGTCGCGCACCAGCTTTATCTCGAATCCGTATTTGTCCGCAATCTCCTGCGGGCTCTTTAAATCCTCGATGTAGGCCTTCAGAATGCGGTCCAGCACGTCGTAGGGCGGCAGGCTGTCTTCGTCCTTCTGGTCCGGCCGCAATTCCGCCGAGGGCGCTTTTTCAATCGTCGAGCGGGGAATCAGTTCCCTTTCGCGATTGATCCATTTTGCCAGTTCGTAGACCATCAGCTTCGGCACGTCGGAAATCACCGCCAGTCCGCCGGCCATGTCGCCGTACAGCGTGCAGTATCCAACGGACAATTCCGATTTGTTTCCGGTGCTGAGCACCATCGAGCCAAACTTGTTCGACAGCGCCATCAAATAATTGCCGCGGATGCGCGCCTGAATATTTTCTTCCGTCACATCTTCTTTGCGCCGTCCAAACGCGGGCTTCAGCGCTGCTCGATACGCCTCAAATACATCGCTAATCGGCAGCGTCATGAACTCAATACCGAGATTCTTCGCCACCGCCGCCGCATCGGATTTGCTGCCTTCCGATGAGAACGGCCCGGGCATGGAAACGCCCAGCACATTTTCCGCGCCAAGAGCCTCCACAGCCATCGCGGCGACAACCGCCGAATCGATTCCTCCGCTCAGGCCAACTAAAACCTTCTTGAATCCGCACTTGTGAACATAATCGCGCGCCCCGGTAACTAGCGCACGGAACGCATATTCGATCTCTTGCCGCGGTTGTTCGTGAATCTCTCCCTCACCCGTTTCGGTGTCAAACAGCACCAGGTCTTCTTCAAACGCCAGAGCCTGTGCAGCCACTTTTCCGTCCGGCGTAAGCGCAACGCTCGCGCCATCGAAAATCAGGCTGTCGTTCCCGCCGAACTGGTTTACATAAACGACCGGCTTGCGGTTATGCACCGCGATCGCTCGCAGCATGTCCACACGGAGGGCGCGCTTATCAATCGAATAGGGCGACGCGGAGATGTTCAGTAGAACGTCAGTTCCCTGCTGGAAAAGCTCGACAATCGGGTCGCGGTCGTACCGGCGATTCGGCCAGAAATTCTCGTCGTTCCACGCGTCTTCGCAAATCGTCAGGCCGAGCGACTGGCCGTGAAACTCCACGGTTTGTTGTTTTTCTGCTGGATGGAAATAACGCGATTCATCGAACACGTCGTACGTGGGCAAAAGCATTTTGCTCTGCTCAAAAACGACTTTGCCGCCGCACAGCAGCGCCGCCTTGTTGGCAATCGATTTCAGCGTGCCATTCTTCACTCGCCCCACGAATCCAACAACCGACGGAATCGTCAGCGACTTGGCCAGCGCCTTCAGCTCTTTCTGGTTACGCTCGATAAACGACGGCCGTTCCAGCAAATCCTGAGGTGGGTATCCGCACAGGCAGAGCTCCGAAAATACCGCCAAGTCCGCGCCCCGCTTCTTCGCCGTTTCAGATAGCGCGAGGATGCGAGCGGAGTTTCCTGCAAAGTCGCCGATGGTGGGATTAAACTGCGCGAGAGCTATTTTCATGCTCGGACTTCAGAATACCGCCTGCCCTGTTGGTACGCAAATTCGTTGTACATCGAGTTTTCCGTGCGGCGAACAATTCAACTTCCGCGCACAAAAAAACTCCTGAGACCTGGCGCACGCCACAATCTCAGGAGTCAAAAGTCTTCCAACCAAATTAAACGCTGAACGAGCTTCCGCAGCCGCAGGTGCTCTTCACGTTCGGGTTATTGAACTTGAACCCCGCGCCCTCGAGCGTCTCGATGTAGTCAATTTCGACCCCTTCGAGGTACATGGAGCTCATCTGGTCCACCGCAACCTTCAAGCCGTCAAAATCAACCACTTCGTCGCTCTCGTTCGTCTGGTTCTCGAACGCCATGTGATATTGAAAGCCAGAGCAGCCGCCGCCAACCACCGCCACGCGAAGCGTGGACGGGATGGGGTTCTGCATGCTCATGATTTCTTTCACTTTAGTGCTTGCAACCGACGTCAGTCGAATCATGGGGATCTTTCGCCTCCTCCCGCGCCTACCTCCGCGGGAATCTTACTCACCTAGTATAGCAAAACCGCACGGCTCGTGCAGCGGGCCTGTTGCCAATCGGAAACGCCGTCTCCGGCAGTCTTTCCGCCAGCCGCGCCTCTTCCCTTACACTAGGATGCACCTATGAGCCACAAAGTCACGTTGATCCCCGGCGAAGGAATCGGGCCGGAAGTTGCCGCAGCCGCGCAGCGCGTCATTGACGCGTCCGGAGCCAAAATTGAATGGGAAGAAATTCACGCCCGCGCCAGTGAGGGCTCCGAAAAAGGCCAGTTGCTCAACAAGGCCGTGATCGAATCCGTAAAACGCAATCGCGTCGCCCTTAAAGGCCCCATGGCCACCGCCATTGCAGGCGGCCCGCCCAGCGTCAACGTCGCCCTGCGCAAGACGCTCGACCTTTACGCCAACTTGCGCCCCGTAAAAAACGTCCCCGGCGTGCAGTCGCGCTTTGAAAACGTGGACGTCGTGCTCGTCCGCGAAAATACCGAAGATTTGTACTCCGGCCTCGAGCATGAAGTCGTTCCCGGCGTGGTCGAAAGCCTCAAGATCATCACCGAAAAGGCTTCCACGCGCATCGCACACTTCGCTTTTGAATACGCCAAGCGCCATGGCCGCAAAAAAATTCACGCCATCCACAAAGCCAACATCATGAAGCTCTCCGACGGCCTCTTTCTCAAGTCCATTCGCGCCGTCGCCGAAAAGTATCCCGATATCGAGTACAAGGAACTCATCGTCGACAACGCCTGCATGCAGATGGTCCTCAAGCCCGAGCAATTTGACGTTCTCCTCTTGCCGAATCTTTATGGCGACGTGATGAGCGATCTCGCTGCCGGCCTCGTCGGCGGCCTCGGCGTCGTCCCCAGCGGAAACATTGGCGATCAATCCGCTATGTTTGAAGCCGTCCATGGAACAGCGCCGGACATTGCCGGCAAAGGCCTCGCAAATCCCACCGCGCTCCTTATGAGCAGCGTCATGATGCTCGATCATCTCAACGAAGTTTCCGCGGCCCGCCGCATCCAGGCCGCCCTCGAAAAAGTCTATCGCGAGGCCAAACACACCACGCACGACGTCGGCGGCAAAGCCGGAACCGCCGAATTCACCGACGCCGTCATCTCTGCTTTAGACTAACCCTCGTAGAATCAACACTTGTGGACGAACTCCGCGTTTTGCAGGGTTTTGGCCGAAATTCCAGTCGCCTAAACCCTTTGCATTCAATACTTACGCGATCCCCTGCCACTAACCTCTGTAGAATCAATACTTACGAAAAACAGGGGTGTGGGGGGCTGTCGTTCCAAACCATTAAGAACTAAGGATTTGCCGCAATTCTTGTAGAGGCAGGTGGAGCACTTTGCGGGCGCTCCGGCGCGTAAATCTGATACACCATGAAATACACGATCACGCCAGTCACACTCACGTAGAACCACAAAGGCAAAGTCCACCGCGCAATCACGCGATGCTTATCGAACTTCTCCAGCCACGCGCGCCGGAGCGTCACCAGAATCATGGGCACAATCACCACTGCCAGAATCGTGTGCGAAATCAAAATCGCGAAATAAACCGGCCTAATCCAGCCTTGTCCTTCAAACAACACAACCCGATGCACACGATAGTGATAAATCAGGTAGGAAATCAGGAACGCCGTCGAAACCCCAAACGCGGAAATCATGAATCGTTTGTGAACGGCCAT
>Ga0137403_10005162_pt1 | contig 15178 bp, 16 predicted proteins | sample CZOMad2_1_16fung_FD_122057 | JGI IMG/M metagenome (GOLD analysis project Ga0137403, IMG submission 122057) | Vadose zone soil fungal communities from Angelo Coast Range Reserve, California, USA - CZOMad2_1_16fungal (Hybrid Assembly) | ecosystem: Environmental > Terrestrial > Soil > Vadose zone... | reverse complement strand
CGAATGAGAGCGCAACCATATCGACTTTCTCTTCGATGCCGAATGCGAGATCTTTCTTGTCGTCGTGGGTCAGCGCGCGGATATTGAGACTGCCGCGCGGAAAATGAATGCCTTTGTGCGAACCCAGGATACCGCCGACGATGATCCGGCATTTGACCTCGTGCTTGCTGACCTGCAGCGCTTCGAGCTCGATTTCGCCGTCGCCGAGCAGGATCGGATCGCCTTTCTTAACCACGCGGCTGAGGGCTGGCAAACTTACCGATATGGCGAGTTCGGTGCCGAGAATCTTTCTGGTCGTGAGCACGAAGGGCCGGCGCGTTTGTAATCTGATTCGGTCTCCCGCCACCGCACCAATGCGAATCTTTGGTCCCGGCAGGTCCTGCAGAATCGCCACTGGCTGGTCGAGCTTACGCTCCAGTTGGCGAATTTTTCGAATGACGCGCCGGTGAAATGAGTAGTCGCCGTGGCTGAAATTGAGCCGGGCAACGTTCATCCCGGCGCGGATCAGTCCTTCGAGCATTTTGTCGGATGAAGAGGCGGGTCCAATGGTGCAAACGATTTTGGTTCTGCGCATTTTTCTTAATCTACACGAGCCGGCAGGAGAATCAACGAAACGAGAGTGAGGGCTAGAGAGGGTTGGAGTACTGGAGTGATGGAGTAATGGGATTGGAAACCCAACAGTTCAATACTCCATCATTCCAATCCTTTTACTGTATTCCCGTTCCGCCCCGTTTGAGCCTCGGATCGAGGAGGTCGCGCAACGCGTCACCGAGGAGATTGATGCCGAGCACGGTGATGAAGATGCAGAGTCCGGGAAAGAGCGGCAGCCACCAAGCCGTGCTGATATAGATGCGCGCATCGGCCAGCATCGTGCCCCAAGTGGGGATCTCGGGCGGCACGCCGACGCCGAGAAAGCTCAAGCTCGCTTCGGCGATGATCGACGATGCCATGGCGAAGGTGCCGATGACCAGCGAAGTCTGGATCAAGTTGGGAAGAATATGGCGCGTGATGATCTTGCCGTGACTGGCGCCAAGGCATCGCGCGGCGATGACGAAATCGCGCGATCGGAGAGACAAGGTTTGCCCGCGAACGACGCGGCAATAGGGAATCCAGCGCTGGGCAACCAGCGCCAAGATGAGGTTGAACAGACTCTGGCCAAGAAAGGCCATGATCGTGATGCCGAGCAAGAGCGGTGGAAAGGCCCAGACAACTTCAACTAGTTTTTGAATTATAAAGTCGACCTTGCCGCCGAAGTAACCGGAGATCGCGCCGAGCGTGATGCCAACAAAACCCGAGACGAAGACGACAGCGAAAGCAACCAGTAGCGACACGCGAGAACCGTGAATCACGCGGCTTAAAATATCTCGCCCCAAGTTGTCGGTGCCGAGGACATGTGCCGAGCCGATACCTTGCGGGGCTTTCATCATGGCCGTGAGCTCCTGCTTGTTTGGATCGCTCGGCGCGAGCCCGGGTCCGGCAATTCCGATCGCGATAAAGGCTAGCACGATTACGCCGCCGGTAAATGCCTTTACCTGCAGCTGCGGCCGCTTGCTGGTGCGAACCGTTGGACGCGTATCAGTAGCGGATTCGAGGGTCAACGACTGCATAGAGTCCGTCAATAATCAGGTTAATCGTCACGAACGCCACGGTGTAAGTCATCACTAGTCCGGTAACGAGCGGATAGTCGCGCGCGTTGAGCGCGGTAATCAACAAGCTACCGCTGCCCGGCCAGGCGAATACGGTTTCGACAATGATCGAACCGCTCAAAAGCGTGCCAAGCTCGAGGCCGACGACCGTAATCACCGGAATGAGCGCATTGCGTGTCACATGGCGCCATACCACCTTGTTTTCCGCCAATCCTTTGGCGCGCGCAGTGACGACGTAGTCCTCGTTCATCACTTCCAAAATCGCTGAACGGGTGACGCGCATCAAGATGCCGAGCATGTTCACGCCGAGCGCCAGGGCCGGCAGAAAAATATGCGTCAGCGCGTCCCAAACCGCCTGCCAATTTCTCTGCATGACGCTGTCGTAGATATAGAATCCGCTCTGCTCAGGCCCGGCGATGCCGTAGGTGCTGCGACCGGAAGTGGGAAGCAGATTCAGCACGCCGGCGAGCAAAAGAATCAACATGATGGCGAGCCAGAAACTCGGCATGCTAATACCGAAAAGGCCGAAGGTCGTGCCGAGATTGTCAACCCAAGAATTGGGCTTTGCCCCGGCCCAGACGCCCAAGGGAATCGCCAGCAGAGTCGCAATAATGATCGCGAAGATCGCCAGCTCAATGGTCGCCGGTAAGCGTGTCTTGATGACGCGGGCCACCGGCTCGGCGTATTTGAAAGACTTGCCGAAGTCACCCGCCGCGGCGGACTTGAGAAACTTGAGGTATTGAACAAAGAGCGGTTGATCCAGGCCCCAGCGCTCTTTTGCCCTAGCGACTTCGGCGGCGTTGGTCTCTTCGCCGAGCAGGAGCAGCGTCGGATCGCCCGGCGCGGCGTGAATCAGGAGAAAAACCAGCAGGCTGATGAGCAAAAGAACCGGAATAGTGCCAGCGAGCCGGTGGAAAAGATAACCAGCCATATCAGCGGCATCTCTCCTGGCTTAAAAAACTTCGCTTCATTTCATCGTCGCAGTTTTAAACGATCCGTTGAATAAATCCGCGCAGCATGTCGTTAAACTCCGCAGGATGTTCCCGATAGGAAAAATGGCCGGCGCGATTAAAAATATACATCCGCGAATCGGCCGTGCTGCGGGCGATCAGTTCAAACAGCGCGTGACCTTGATCGATGCTCGCGGTCGGGTCGTTGTAGGCCCAGGCGAGCAGCGTCGGCATGCCAAAGCCGCGGTCGCGGATGATGCCGAGGGTTTCATCTTTCTGTCTGGCCAGGTGCGGCAGAAATCGTGTCGTTCGTAGGCCGACTTCCTCCATCTTTCGGACGGCTTCCTGATATTTCGGCAGCGCAGCGATACGCATCATGACGTCCAGCCACTCCTCGGTGATATGCTCAAAGCCATACGAGTATTTTTGCAGAACCCAGCGCTGGCTTTCCCGCCCGAGGCGGGGCTGCGGCGGATTGGCCATGACGGTTTCGTTTTTACTGATGCCGGAGCGAGAGTGTTCGTGTCAACCAAAATGCAGGAAGCGAATAATTCCGGATGTTCCAGCACCAGGCGGGCGACCAGATAGGCGGCGCGCGAGTGACCGACAGGATGCACTTTGCGCAAGCCCAACGCTTTCAGAAAACCGAAGGCGTGCTGGACCACCATCGCCATCGTGTAGTCTTCGTCGCGCTTGGGATTGTCAGTGAAACCCTGGCCGATCTTGTCGACGGCGTAAACGTGGAACCACTCCGCCAAACCGTCGAAGTTCAAACTCCAGTCCTCGGCGCAATCGGCGGCATCGTGGGAGCCAAAATGACCGCCGTGAAACAATACGACGACGGGGCCGGTACCCGCTTCAAAGTAGCGAGTGCGGATCCCGTCAACTTCGATAAATTTTTCGTTGGTCATCCCGCTAGTCTCTTTCTTACGTGAGCAGTTACCCGGTTATTAGTCTGAAAATTGAGCATTCGATGGTTTTTCAAACCCTGGCCCTTAGGGAAGGATGAGGGAAGCAACTTCATAGCGATTGCCCTCACCCGCCGCTACGCGGCGGCCTCTCCCAGAGGGAGAGGCAAAAAAGGAACTAATCGATACGAGAAAGTCGCTGGGTACAACGTCATGAACTTTAGCTTTACTTCTTCACCGCCATTTCGATTGCGTAAATGCGCGCGTCGGGGAGCGGCTTGTATTCGACGCGGCTGTTCAGTCCCCAGAGAAGTTTGTGCCGCCACATGAAACACGCCGGCGCTTCTTCCGTTAGGATGCTCATTGCTTGCGATAGATATTGGCGCCGCTTCTTCGGATCGAACTCCTGCTGCTCCTTATCCAAAACCTCATCGAGCTTAGGATTGGAATAACCGATGCGCGGCGTTTCTCCTGTGTGGAAATATTGATGCAGAGCAGCGCTGGGGTCCTGCACCGAGCCACGGCCCATGTAATAGAAAGGAATCGTGCCTTTTTGCACGCTGGCCCAAAGCGTCGCCCATTCCGGGGTTAGCAATCTGGCGCGGAAGCCCGCCGCGTTAAGCATGGGAATCATCGCTTCGGTCAATTGTTTGTCGAGCGTGTAACGGCCGACTGGCGTATCCCGCTCGCGCTAAGAGTTTTTTTGACTTTTCCGGATCGTAGTTCAGCTTCGGTTGTAAATTTGGATCGTATCCGTACTGCCCCGGTCCGAGAGGGCCGTCGAGACGACTGGCGGAGCCTTCGAGAAGGGTAGAGATAATTTGGTCACGGTTAATAGCGTGGCAGACCGCCTGTCTCACCTCTTTTTTGTCAAAGGGTGGCTTCGGTTGCATTGCCAGGAACATAATCTCGACCGAATCGACCGGTATAATTTTCAAGTTTTTTGACTTCTCGACTCGCTGGCGCATATGCGGCGGAATGAACTGGGCGATCTGAATTTCGTCGTTCAGGAGTGCGGTGATGCGCTGTTCGGGTTCCCGCATGATGCGATAAACGACTTCGTCGGGAGCGCGCGGGTTCTTTTTTGCGTCCGGATGGTCCGGCCGCTTGGCGATAACTAACCGCTGTCCGGGAATCAACTCCTTTAACCGGTAGGGTCCGCCGCCCATCATATGCTCTCTGTCAGCGACGTCACGGCCGTATTTATCGAAAGCGGCTTTGCTGGTGATGATCAGGCGGTCACACAGAAACGAGAGAAGCGGCGCAGTGGGCTTGTCGGTGATGATTCTGACGGTGAACTTATCGACCGCCTCGGCTTTCACGATGGACGGCGCCACAGAGGCTTTTTGTTTCGATTGCGGATCGCCGATCACGCGATTCATCAACGAGTGGACGACATCGTCCGCACCGACCGATGTGCCGTCGTTGAACTTGTAATTCTTGCTCAAGTAAAAAATCCACGTCGTCGGATTCTCCACTTTCCAACGCTCAGCCAACCGGCCTTCGAAGTCTCCCTTAGCGTAGCTGTAAGTGCAGAAGGGACCTGTCACCTCGCTGAAAATTCCGTACAGTAGCGAAACACTGTCGCCGTATGGGTTAGGGGTCTCGATGGTTTCCGTGACACCGACGGACAGGCGTGTCTGTGCACTCGCGCACATGCCGCTGCACAGGAACAAGGCAAATGCCAAAAGCGTCACCACGAATTTGTTCGTACTACTCGCGCGCATTTCGTCCTCCATAAAGCGCTTCGATCTTGGCGTTTGATGCGAAATCTTTTACAGCACCACGGTGCGTTGTCAAGGCGAAATTTTGTCCTCGCGTAACCTTACCCATTGAATGTTTTTGCGGTTGACAGAGACAAAGCGGTGGGACTAATCGTTAGTGAAAGCGTATGCGGGTGACGCAAGCGGCAAAAAGTGCTGCGTTAATTTAATGTGGACGCGCTGATCAGAGAGGAAGACTCATGGCGAAAAACGGATATGAGATTCTCGATAGCGATATGCATGTGTTCGAGCCCCACGACCTTTACTTGAAATACATGAATCCGAAGTGGGGCGATCGGATTCCGCGCGGCGAGCCGCGCAAGCGACACGGGCAAATCAAGTTTACTCTGGCCGACGGTAAACCGCTTCGGCCTTCGGGCACCCTGGCGCTCGCGACCACTTCGCCAAAACCGCACGCGGATGAACGCTCGCCCGGTGAAGCCGAAGTCGCGCACCGCTACGCAAAGCCGCTTGCCCGCAACTATGATGCGATTTCGCAGCTCGAAGCGATGGATGAAGAGGGCTTGGATGTTGCAGTGCTGTTTCGCACGTTTCCGCTTCACTGCGACGATAGTCTGGAGGCCGAGTACGCCAACGATCTCTGCCGGGCCTGGAACAGTTGGATGGCGGACTTCTGCAAAGCCGATTCCAAGCGGCTGCGGCCATCAGCGCTGATTACGCTGCACGATGTCGATCTCGCGGTCGATGAGATTCGCCGGGCAATTACAGAATTAGGCGCCATCGGCTTATGTCTCGTGCCGGAGCCTTCCAACGGCCGGCACATTCATGACCGCTACTATGACCCGGTTTGGCGCGAAGCGGAAAAATTGGGCGCGCCGATCTGCTTTCATCCGGCGGCGAGCCCGAATCAAGATCAAGCTGTTCACCGGTTCAAAGGTCACGCCAACGAAGCGGTGCTGATCAACGCGTTTCGAAATCCCCTGGAGTTGATGCTTGCGGTTGGCAGCTTTTGCGCCGGTGGCGTGCTCGAACGGTTTCCCCAGCTGCGGGTGGCATTTCTCGAAGGCAACTGCAGTTGGTTGCCTTGGGTGCTATATCGCTTGGATGAGCGTTGGCAATTGCGCAAAAGCTATTGCAACGAGCCGATGAGTCACCGGCCGAGCGATTACTTTCTGCGACAGTGTTTCATTTCGGTCGATGTGGAGGAGGATCTGGTTACGGACGTGATCAAGCGGATCGGCGATGACAACGTGGTGATCTCGACCGATTATCCGCACGCGGATTCTCATTGGCCGAATGCGATCAATCACTTTATGGCGACGGATATTCCGAGCGCTTCGAGAAAGAAGGTTCTCTGGGACAACTGCGCGCGGCTGTATAACGTGGACTAAGAGTTTCACAACTTGGGACATCAAGGTCACGCCCCCACCTTCATCCTCCCCCGCGACGCGGGGGAGGAAAGAGGACGGGGATGCTTGACCGCAGAGCTTGTTCTGAGCGACCGCTAAGGAACTTGAATCGCGCAAAGATCGGAGAAATTAAGAATGGCAAATCATTTACTGTGCGGCATCGAGCTACCTCAGGTATTTTTCGACGGACCGGTAGACATGAATCACATTCGCAACTTCGCCACGCGCGCGGAAACGCTCGGTTATGACAGTTTGTGGCTGCAGGAGCGGATCATCGGCGATTTCGTCATGCTCGAACCGGTGACGCTGCTCAGTTACGTCGCGGCGATCACGACGAAATTACGCCTGGGCACTTCAGTCATTCTTCTCACGCTGCGTAATCCGATGCAGCTCGCCAAGGCATATTCGACGTTGGATTGTATGAGTGGAGGCAGGGCGGTCATGGGTGTTGGGCTTGGCGGTGGCCATTTGGGCTCTCACGAGGCGATCTTTGGTTATACGCGCGAACGCCGCGTCACCCGCTTCACCGAGGCGGTGCAGGTGATGAAACTTCTCTGGAGTGAATCGAAGGCGAGTTTTCACGGGACGTTTTGGAATTTCGAAAATATTTCGATGGAACCAAAACCGATCCAAAAGCCACACCTGGCGCTCTGGTTCGGCGGTCATCACGAAAATGCCCTCAAGCGCGCGGTTAAGTACGGCAACGGCTGGATGGGCGCTGGTTCATCGTCGTCCAATGCTTTCATCCGTGAGTCGGCGATGATTCGCCGTTTTCTCGATGAGACCAAACGCGACCCGAAGACCTTCGGCTATGGTAAGCGGGTTTATCTGGCAGTGGACGATGATAAAGCGCGCGGCGAGAAAAGAATTCGCGAGTGGTTCCAGATAAGATACAAAAACGCCGATCTCGGTCCGCGCGTGTGTGTTTGGGGCAGCGCGGCCGAGTGCACGGAAAAGATTCAAGCGATCGTCCACGCCGGCGCACAGCATATCGTTTTCAATCCCATGTTCGACGAGATGGAGCACTTGGAAATCTGCGCCAAGGAAATCATGCCGCATCTGTGACAAATTGGCGGAAAGGGCAGACGGGGCGAAAAGGTTTGGCAAAATCCCACCGACCGATTCTAATTAACAAAGGTGTGGGTTTTACATTCTTCGCGAGCGCAAAGGCGCTCCCTCGGCTTCGCTGAGGACCGGTATTGGATTGTTGATTGAAGGGAAAAACCAAAATAAGGCACGCCTTACTAATCCGGCGGACGAAGTTTTCTTAAGACCTTGGCGAAGTTCTCTTTATTCATCTCGCCGGAGGCCATACGAATCATGGCGTTTTCGAGCCGGCCTCTTGGATCAAGGATGCTGATGCCGTTGAGTTCGAGAAAAACCAGCGCGGTCGTAAGGACGGTTCGTTTGTTACCGTCGGCAAACGGGTGATTTTGGCACAGGTGATAGGCATACGCAGCGGCCATTTCATAGATATCCCCGTGCAGCCACTCGCCCGCGAAGGAAGCTTCCGGTTGGGCAAGTGCGGACTCTAACAGCCCCAAATCTCGGACGCCTGACTGACCTCCATAGCGATGAATTTGATCGGTATGGATCTCGATCGCTTCCGCAAGCGTCAAGAAAAGGATATCCGCCACGACAAGGCTACTTTGCCAACGCCTTCAGTGTTCTGCCGTGCCGTCGGTTGACTGCTTCTAGCGCCGAACGGAATCGTCGTTCGCGACGCGCGCTTTGGACCGGAGATACAATCAAATTTCGCCCGTCCGTAGCAATCTCGAGCGGGGTGTCCATCGTGATGTGCAGAAGGTCGAGCACGGGCTTGTCGATAATCAGAGCCGCGCTGTTGCCATGTTGGGTCAACCGTTTAACCATGGGCATCTCCCCTCAGGGTACAATAATGTAGATCCAATGTATCATGGGTCTGCTCAGGTCAAGAACCCGGAGACCAGTAGCGTGCGTATACCTGACGGGCTTTCTCGGCCACAGGAGATTTCGTCAACCCGATATCGATGTCGAGATCGATTCTGATATAGAGTCATCCATGATTAAGGGCTTTGTGGTGTTGGTCACCGTCTTTGTTCTCCACGGAGCGGTCCATGCGGCGGACAAGATTAGAATCAGTATCGCCAACTTGAGCGGCCAGTTTATGACGTTCTCTCTGGCGCACAAAAGAGGGTTCCTCAAAGAAGAGGGAATTGAAGCCGAGATTATCCGGGTCACCGGCGGAGCGAGCGCTGCGGCGTTGAGCAGTGGAGATCTAGATTACGGTACTGGCATGACGCTTGGAGGCACGATGACAGGATTACCCGTCAAGGTGGAAGCCTGCTTCGTGCCAGCTCCAGTTTTCGCACTCGCTGCTCGGCCCGAGATCAAGTCGGTCCAGGAGCTTAAAGGCAAAACGGTGGGGATTTCCACTTTCGGTGGTCTATCTATTTTTGGCGCGCGGGTTATAGCCAAGCACTTCGGGCTTGACCCCGATAGGGACCTCAAGTTCGTCGCCGTTGGCGCCGTCGAAGGTCGCTTTATCAGACTTACCCAGGGGCTGATCGATGCGGCCGTGCTGGCTCCACCTTTGGATTCCGAGGCGAAGAAGAAGGGATTTAATATTCTTGCCAGGGCTGACGAAATCCTTGTTTTCCCTGAGACGGGTTTAGTCGCTGGCGTGAAGAAAATCCAAGAGAAGCCCGATGAAATCAAGCGCGTCATCAAGGCGGGCATCAAGGCTAACCGATATATTCGAAGCAATCGTGACGGAACTATTCAGTTCATTATGGAGTGGCTGAAGGTCAATAGAGAGGTCGCCGCGACGACTTACGACGGTGTGGTCAAGGTCTACAATGAGGATCCGAGCGTCTGCGAAAAAGGACTTCGCGTAATGATTGAAGAGAGAAAGCAGACCTTGAAAATTAGCCGGGATGTTCCTCTCAGCGAAGTCGCGGATCTCTCGCTTATTAGAGAGGCGCAGAGGGAGCTGGGGATGAAATAATTTTCGATTCTGGATTGCCGATTGCGAGGAACAAAAATTGAAGAAGACCTTGGTAGCGTTGCTCACAAGTTTTCTTCTCCACGCTTCAGTCTGTGCGGCGGAAAAGATCAGGATCAGCACGCCTGGAGACGCCGCACACTTCACCATGCATTTGGCACAGAAAAGAGGGTTCCTAAAAGAGGAAGGCTTCGAAGCGGAAGTCATTACAATTTCGGGGCCAGTCGCAAACGTCGCCCTCAGTAACGGCGACACTGACTACTTCACCGGTTTTGGCTCCGCTTTGCGTTCCATGCTTCAGGGTTTGCCGCTTAGGTTCGTTGCGTGCTACCGACCAACGCCGCACTTCATGTTGCAAAGTCGTCCTGAGTTCAGATCGGTCAAAGATCTCAAGGGCAAGACCATCGGGATCACTGCATTTGGTAGCGGCACCGAACTGGTCGGGCGCCTTATGATCAAGCACTTTGGCCTCGATCCAGACAAGGATGTGAAATTTGTTCCCGGAGGTTCGGGCGAAGGCCGCCTCATCAGAATGAAGCAGGGTTTGCTCGATGCGACTATAGCCAGTGTTCCTTCCGATTTCCTTGGCACGAAGATGGGCTATCCGATCCTTGTCCGATCGGAAGACCTCTTCACCTATCCCTTCAGTGGCCTCACGGTTGACATCAAAAAGATCAAAGAAAAGCCGGACGAGATCAAGCGGGTGATTCGGGCGGGTATCAAAGCCAACCGCTTCATGCGCGAGAACCGCGATGGGACCATCCCGGTACTGATGAGCACTTATAGGATCGACAAAGAAGTCGCTACCGCGGCCTATGACTCATTTATTAAGGGCTTCAACAATGACGGCAGCATGCCGGAGGACGGATTCCACCGGCTCCTAGACGACACCAAGAGAGTCATGAAAATAGATCGTGAAGTCGCCCTGAATGAAGTCTCGGATCTCTCGATTCTCAGAACGGTCCAGCGAGAGCTGGGGATCAAATGATTTTGGAGTGTCGATTGAACCGAAGACGCAAATTCGAACGTTCACATTGGGCAGCATGGAGCGAAGCAAAAAACGGAAGAGTCTAGTGATCAAAATTTTCTGGGTTTTTCTCGTCGTCGTGGTTTTGGCTGTTTCGGCCGAGGCCGCGGACAAGATTCGCATCTCCATGACCGGATTTGCCGGCCAGTTCATGACATTCCCTTTGGCGCAGAAGCGAGGTTTTCTTAAAGAAGAGGGAATTGAAGCTGAGATCATTCGGATCTCTGCCGCTGCGGGCAGAGCGGCGCTAAGCGGTGGCGAAGTGGATTACTCGACCGGCATCGGCGGCACGGCGATCGGCGGCGCGCTTTCGGGGGTGCCGATCAAAGTCGTCGCCTGCTTTGTGCCCGCGCCGGTGCTCGCGCTGGTGGCGCGCCCTGAGATCAAATCGGTCCAGGCGCTCAAAGGCAAAACGGTCGCGGTGCTGATCTTCGGCGGCGTCGCGCACTTCGCAGCGCGGGCCGTCGTCAAGCACTTCGGTCTAGATCCCGAGAAGGATTTGAAGTACCTCGCGGTGGGTCCACCCGACGCGCGCTTTGCCGCGCTCAGCCAGGGTTTAGTGGATGCGGCCGTACTCGGGCCGCCGCTGGATTTCGAGGCGAGAAAGCAGGGATTCAATATTCTTGCCCGAGCTCATGACGTTTTGGTTTTTCCTGAGACTGGATTGGTCACGAGTGTGAAGAAAATCCAAGACAAACCCGATGAAATCAAGCGGGTCATCAGGGCGGGTATCAAGGCCAACCGCTATATTCGCGCGAATCGCGATGGAACCATTCAGTTTTTAATGGAATGGTTGAAGCTCAATCGAGAGATTGCTACGGCAACCTACGACGGCGTGGTCAAGGTTTACGATGATGATATCAATGTGTGTGAAAAGGGACTTCGTCTCGTGATTGATGAGACGAAGAAGACCATGAAGGTAACCCGTGACGTTCCGCTTAGCGAAATTGCCGATCTGTCAATCATCAGAGACGCGCAGAAGGAGTTGGGGACTAAGTCATTTTAAATTGCCGATCCTTCGGTGGATTTATCCTGGTCCCTTCGGCTAGGATCAGGGTAGACTCCGTCGAAGGGCTCAGGACAAACTTTCAAGATTGGATTCATGAACTGTGATCACGTCAAGGTGACTCTATGCGGATCGTGATTCAACGTCGTTGCTCCACCCTATTCTTGGTTCTGTCTCTTTCATGCACTGGTCTCGTCTGGGCCCAGACAGAAGAGAAACTTCTCGAAGAGATTAATCAGCTATCCGATGCCGAGCGCCAAGCGCGGCTGGTCAATGGCGCAAAAAAGGAAGGCGCCGTGACCTGGTATGTGGCGATGAACCGCGCCTATGCGCAGGATCTGATCAACGCCTTCGAAGCGCAGTATCCTTTTTTGAAGGTCAATGTCTTGACGGGCAGCGGTGGCGCGCTGTTAAACAAAGTTCTCACCGAGTACCGGGCGCGCGCGTACTTGTACGATGTCTTCAATACCCGCAGCATGACGATTAATACATTGAAGAAATCCGCAGCGATCATGCGCTACAAAACTCCGTATCGGACTCAATTGCGCGAAAGCTTCTACGACAAGGAGGGTTTTCTCAACGGCATTTTCGCCACCCCGTTGGTTTTCATTTACAACTCAAAAATGGTCAATCGCCGGGAGGCGCCGAGCTCGATGGAAGACCTGGCCAACCCGAAGTGGTCGGGGAAGATGGCCATTGACGACGAATCTTTTGACTGGCTGGCCGCCATGCTCGATTATTACGGGGAAGCGAAGGGGATCGAGCTCGCGACCAAAATCGGCCAGCAATCACTCCAGGTTCGGCGCGGGCCGACGCTCATCACGCAGTTGGTGGCTGCCGGTGAATTCTACGTCGAAATCGACGGTTACCACCAAGAAGCCATCGCTAAAAAGAAGGCCGGCGCGCCGATTGATTATCACTTTCCTCAACCGTTTGTGCCGGTGAAATCCCTGGTGCCGATTTATATGGCTGCCCGGCCGCCCCACCCCCATGCCGCCGCCCTGTTAGCGGACTTTCTGATGTCCAAGAAAGGGCAAGATATCATGTACGGCCACGGACGTTGGATGGGCCACAAGGGCATTAGCGGCAAAGGGCCCGACGACATCGGCGATCGCAAAGTCGTCATACCTTCCCCGGAAAAATGGGGCGACCGCTATCAAGAACTGATCGGTCTTTACAATAAATTGCTGTTGCGGAAGTCGGGTTCCTAAGGACTCGAATGATCTGATTCGATAAAAGGAGAGACGTGATGGGCAAGATCAATCTCAAACGCGTATATCATATCGGGATTCCTGTAAACAATCTCGAGCGCGCGGAGCGCTTCTACGTCGATATCCTGGGAATGAGGGTTCACGGGCCCTTTACGATGAAGGCAGACGGTAAACGGAATTATCGGGTCAGTGACGATAATAAGCCGTGGCGCGATGAGTTAGGCTATTGGCCTGAGACGCTGCGGCTTTGCTGCGGCGATGACAACGTGGAAGTGGTCTTGGTTAAACGGCCCAAACCGATCGAGCGCGATTGGAAGGAAGACAGTTTCAATCATACGGCTTTCTCGGCGACCAAAGAGGACTTCGATCTGTTTGTGGAGAAAGCCAAAGAATGGGCAGTGAAATTTCACCTGGGGCCTATTGGCAGACGTGGATCGCGGACAGCTTACTTCTTCGATCCAGACGGGAACTATATCCAGATCGATGATCGCGCGCAGGCATAAGCGCTGGGACCGTGCTCCCGTCATTAGATTAGTTTGAGCTGTTCAACCGTCCACCTACCCCGATTTCCTCCTGCGTTTACTCGACCGGCCAGAAACCTTGGAAACTTGTCGTCCCTGTTATAGAGTCGGCAAAAATTCACAGCATCCAAAGATCGTCTATCGATTTCGAGGAGGATTGCATGGAAGTCAAGTCAGTGAAAGAGCGCCACACCGAGCTGATGATGCACAGCGTAAAGTTCGCGAAGGACGAGCAAGGGCGGCGCAAAGGACAAGAAATTCTATTCAAGTGGCCGGACATCGAAAAGCAACTGGGGGAGCATAAACATATTTACGTTGTCGACGCCCGGATAGGTTCCAACAATCACACCCACCGTTTGTGGTACGACGTGATTCCGCCCCACACCGAAGAAGGACAAGACTGGCGCACGCTCGGGCATCGGCATACGGTCGAAGCGATCATTTATTTTTTAAAGGGCCACGGCCACAGCATCATCGACGGCGAGCGCTACGACTGGGGGCCGGGGGATTTATTGAGCGTGCCGATGTTTTCCTGGCATCGACATATCAACGATGGCGATGAGCCGGTGTTGCGCATCGCTTCGACCACCGGACCTTTGTCATTGGCGTTGGGCCAAGCCGTCTATGAAGACGAGCGTTACCCTGAGTTTTGGATCTATGCGCAGGAGGGTGAAGACGCGCGGAAGACGCTGATTCCCGGCGGCGGGCAAGTCAACAACGGAAACTTGGGCGGCAATCGCACGGCCGAGTTGTACGCGGAGCAAGTTGGCTTTGCCATGCATGAAGAGCAGCTTCGGCGCAAGAGCAAAGTACTCGTGAAACAAAAAGACCTGCTATTCGAACCGACGGCGATGGGCAACCTCGCGTACGTTGTCGACCCCCGGATTGGCTTTCACAGCAAGGCGCTTGGCGTGGTGATGGCCGAGATTCCCCCGGGCAAACGCTCCGGCGCGCACCGTCATCTCTACGATGAGATCGATCTTATCGTCGGCGGTAAGGGCAAAGTCATCGTCGAAGACAAGGAATACAATTTCGATACGCTGGACGTGTTGTCGATTCCCGTGTTTCAGTGGCACCAGTACTTCAATACCGGCACGGAACCGCTGCGGATTCTCGGCATCAACACTCGGATCGCGATGGATAACCTGGGCTTATCGTTAACGCACCAGGGCGAGCACGCGGATTACGAGTGATTGAACGAACTTTGTGATCTTGACGTCTTGGCGCGATGAAAAAAGATGTAGGGGCGGGTTTGAAACCCGCCCCTACGAGGGCAAAGACGCGAAGGGTGGCGCTGCGTGAGATCGATAAAATCCCGCTGCGCCGTGGAGTTGACGCCGACTCCAAGCGCATTGCTGAACTGATCGAGCAAACCCCTCACGTGATCAAGTACGAAGGCGATCCGGGAAAACAAATCAAGCAGTTCAACGAAATATTCTTAGGAAGCGATCGCGCCGATGAACATGTTGTTTGACCTCGACGGCACTCTGACCGATCCAAAGCAAGGCATCATCGGATGCCTCCGCTATGCGTTGGAGTCGCTCGGGGCAAATGCGCCGGCAGCGCAGGCCCTTGAGCGATTGATAGGGCCGCCGCTGTCCGAAAGCTTCGCGCATCTACTTGGCCCCGGAGACAACGATCGGGTCGAACAAGCGGTGCGGCTTTACCGTGAACGGTTTACGGCGAAGGGCATGTTCGAAAACAGCGTATATCCAGGTATCGTTGACGCTCTCGCCGAGCTTCGCGATTATGGAGTGCAGTTATTCGTGGCGACGTCGAAGCCGCGTGGGTTT